>Ga0115002_10005709_pt1 | contig 14566 bp, 14 predicted proteins | sample ArcticOcean_MG_C_8_FD_89576 | JGI IMG/M metagenome (GOLD analysis project Ga0115002, IMG submission 89576) | Marine microbial communities from western Arctic Ocean - ArcticOcean_MG_CB11_86 | ecosystem: Environmental > Aquatic > Marine > Oceanic | place: Arctic Ocean: Canada Basin | collected... | reverse complement strand
TCGTCGACAGTCCTCTGGTATGCGGCTTGCACGATCGCCAGGTGGAGTTGGCACGCACAGATGTCGCCTCCTATCTGACCGACATCGTCGCGGATGAGGCGAAGGATCTGCCGGCAGATAGTCTCCTGCAACCACTCGGTGATCTCGTGCTTGAAAGCGAAGAGCTCTTTGGGCCGGCGCTCACTTCGACAGCTATCACTTCTTGCTCGCCGTCAGTGATCAGGTGCCGCGCCTGGGGCTCGAGCATCGCCAGAGTTTCTTCAACGCGGCAAAAGCGGACGCCTTTCGAGACCTCGACGGGACGAAGAATGGTCTCGGCTATCTGTTGCCCCACGAATGGGTCCGACAGTTTGGGGTTGATGCGCCGCGGTCAGTCTTATTATTTCGAAGGGCGCTGATGTGGCTCGATTTTGACGCGCGAATTCTTCGAGATACGGCGGGCGAGGCGCTACAACGGGTAAATGATCAGTCGCCCTGGCTTGAGCTGATCGACGCCGCCGTATTTCAGACACAAGAGCAATTCGTCGCTTCCTGGGTGCAGAGCACTGGATATAGACTCGAGGTTACGGATGAGCGACCCACCTCACTCAAGGGAGGCGAATCACGTGAAAAATATATCTATCTCGGTGCGTCTCTCGGCCTGACTACGAACAATGAGGGTATAGTCACGAGCGTCACACCCGACGGTGTCGGTGATGGAGCGGGGATGTTCGAAGGACTCAAGATCGTTGGTGTCGAGGGTCTCCTGCGACAGGGCACATCGATCTGTTGGCCCTCGACGCTGACAAGTATGTCAACTTCGCTCGGGGCTACGATGGCGGGCTGAAGTATCTACACGCAGTCCATATTGACGAACAAGCCGACCGATTGCTACTGATCGCGACAGCCCCAGCCCTGGCGCAGACCGACTATCTACACGCATGTGGAGATGATTCTTGCTGACCGATGAACAGATCAACCTCTTTCAACGTGAGGGCTACCTCAATGGCGGTGTGCTGCTCGACAATGACGAGGTCGTTGAGCTGCGCGCCGATCTGGAGCGTGTGCTCGAGATCGGTCCCGATGGATTTACTGATGGTGATCCGCACCCCGTCTCTTTTGGGGATCTGCGCAGTGGCGCAGATGGGGCCAGCAATACACCCGTTTGGCAGATCGTAAATATCTGGGAGGCGGCCCCCGCCTTTGAGCGCCTGATTTATCATCCCTTCATCGTCAACGCCATCAGTCAACTCACTGGCTTCCAGGATCTGCAGGTTTGGCACGACCAAGTCCAGTACAAACCAGCTGAGACAGGTGGGGCTACGACTTGGCACCAGGATGCACCGCTGTGGCCAATTCTCAAACCCATGACGCCCGTATCTGCCTGGATCCCGATGGATGACGCAGATGAGGACAATGGCTGTATGTGGATGGTGCCAGGCAGCCACAAGTGGGGGAATCAGATCGATTTTCTGCGGACCAATGGTGATCTGCAGAAGTTGGAGGAGTTCAACCAACTCAATGCATTTGAACCGCCCGATGGGGGGGATGTCACTGCTCGAGCCTGGCCCGTGAAGAAAGGGGAGGTTTCCTTCCATCATTCACTTACCTGGCACGGCTCGCCATTCAACCAGTCGCCCCGACCAAGGCGGGCGATTGCCATCCACTATATGACGGGTGAAGCCACCTTTGATGCGAGTGGAAATCACCTGATGAAGCAATTCGTCGATCTCGCCGATGAGGCGCCTATGTCTGACGCGGGACCACATTTTCCCGTCGTCTGCCGAGACGGCGAAGCGGTGGGGCCACCCACGCCACTGCGCTCGGCAAGCTGAAGAACACAACGAAATCAAGCCAGAAAAGGGGACCACGAGGATGGACGAAGTTCGGATCGGCATCGCCGGAATCGGCGGGATGGGCTCAAATCATGCCACGTATCTATCGCGTGGCGAGGTGCCACAGGCGAGACTGACGGCGGTCTCCGATACGGGTGATGAGAGATTGACGTGGGCGCAACAGACATTGGGTGAGAGTGTCTCACGTTTCGACGATGCTGAGGCGATGATCTGGTCAGGACAGGTAGATGCCGTGATCGTTGCGACACCCCACTACTTTCATCCACCGATCGCCATCGCTGCCTTTGAGGCTGGACTTCATGTGATGTCAGAGAAACCGGCTGGTGTGTATACACGCCAGGTGAAGCAGATGAACGAGGCAGCGATCAAGAGCGGAAAAGTCTTCGGCCTGATGTTGAATCAACGGGCTCGCGGCACAACCCGGAAATTGCAAGAGTTGGTCGCTTCTGGTGAGCTGGGTGAAATTCGCCGCACAAACTATATCATCACCTCCTGGTTTCGGGCCCAGAGCTACTACGATTCCGGCGGTTGGCGGGCGACGTGGGCCGGCGAAGGAGGCGGCGTGCTGGCAAATCAGTGCCCGCACAATCTCGATTTATGGCAGTGGATCTGTGGCATGCCATCCCGGATGCGCGCCTTTTGTCACTTCGGCAAACATCACGAGATCGAGGTTGAAGACGATGTGACGGCGTATGTGGAGTATCCCAATGGCGCCTCCGGTGTCTTCGTGACCACGACGGGCGACGCGCCTGGAACCAATCGCCTCGAGATCACAGGGGATCGGGGAAAAATCGTCGCCGAAAACAACAAGATTACCTTCCATCGCACCGAATCTTCTGTGAGTCAGTTTCTCAAGGACTATCCTGACGGCTTCGGCAGCCCGAATGTCTGGACATGCGATGTGCCTCCCTCTGGTGGTGGCGGTGAGCACAAGGCGATCACGACGAACTGGATCCAGTCGATCCTTGATGATGGCAAGACCCAGCTGATGGCACCCGGTCTCGAGGGGATCCACAGTGCCGAACTCTTCAATGCCATGCTGCTGTCTGCGTGGACGGATGATTGGGTCGATCTGCCCGTTGATGCTGACCTCTACTACGACCAGCTGCAGAAACGCGTGGCTACGTCGAAGGCAAAGGGCGGTGGTGGCAAGACGATGGATGTCTCGGGGACCTTCCAGTGAGTATCGATCTACACTTGCGACGACAGAATCTCGAACTCGATGAGGCTGGGCATATCCATTGGCGCGTTGTGGAGGAGACCACCTCCGTCGAACCTGCGTCTACGGCGCTGCTACTGTGCGATCTATGGGACAGCCATTGGAGCCGCGGTGCCCGAGAGCGCCTCGAGGTCCTGATACCGTTGATGAATGACGTGATCAAAGCCGCAAGAAAAGCGGGGCTGCTGGTCATCCATTCGCCATCGGATACGATGGATTTCTACGAGAACATCCGGCGCGGGTGCGAGCCCAGATGACAGACCCTATCGAACCTGTTGCCGTGTTGCCCGCGGCAGCTCGCGACAGCGCAGCGCTTGTCGGCGAGATGTTTGCCCCCAGTGGATCGGTGGACGAATACGATCCACCTCTGCCTGTGGACGCGAGTGATGAAGGGTCGACGACACCTGAAGATTCCCCCTCCAAGCAGTGGAGTCGGCAACATGAGGGTATCGAGATCGATGCAGAGCACGATCTGATCAGCGATGATGGAGCTGTCGTGTATGGCGCTCTGCGTGCGCGCGGAATCAATCGAGTGATTCTCATGGGCGTGCACACGAACATGTGTGTCCTGCACCGCTCTTTCGCGATCAAGGCGATGGCCAAACGCGGCGTTGATATGGTCCTGGTGCGCGATCTCACGGATACGATGTACAATCCCGCAAGGGCTCCCTACGTAGACCACGATGAGGGGACGCGGCTCGTTGTTGGCTATGTCGAGAAATTTTTGGGATCAAGCATCGACAGCCAGGACCTGCTTTGACTGTCATGCTTGATGGGGGTGGGGGATATCAGTATGAGGAACATCCCGGGGACTGGGGACGACTACCGGAGGGCATGACCCTGCGAGAGGTGGCCGATGTTATCGTAGATCGGCAGGATCGAGTTCACGTGCTGACACGGGGGCCCCACGCAATCATCGTGTTCGACGCGTCTGGCGAGTATCTCTACTGCTGGGGAGAGGGGATTTTCGCTCGCCCTCATGGTGCGACCCTTGGTGAGGGCGACACTCTTTGGTGCGTAGATGACGAGGGGCATGGCATCTATCACTGCTCGCTGGCCGGTGAGGTCCTGCGCACCATTGGCACACCTGGCCAGGTAGCACCGGCTCAGAGTGGTCGGCCCTTCAACAAGCCGACAAAACTCGCAGTGCATCCCGTCAGCGGCGAGCTGTTTGTTGCCGATGGCTATGGCAATGCTCGAGTGCATCGCTATTCACCTACGGGCGAGCACATTCTGTCCTGGGGAGAGAGTGGCTGTGAGGCGGGGCAGTTCAATCTACCCCATAGCATCGCCGCCGATTCGCGTGGACGGATTTTGGTGGCGGATCGTGAAAATCACCGAGTCCAGATTTTCGACGAGGATGGCAATCATATATCACAGTGGACGAACATTCATCGTCCCTGCGCATTTCACATAGACGGCGATGTCGCCTACATCGGCCAACTGCCAAGCCATCTACCGGTGAATGCCACCTATCCTCGAATTGGTGCCTGCGTGACGATCCATGATCTCGATGGTCAGCAGCAGGCTCGTCTTGGAGCTGATTTTCCAGGGGAAGATCCGGGCCAGTTCACGGCACCCCACGGCATCGCATGTACACAGGCGGGGGATCTATTTGTAGGCGAGGTCTCCTTCAGTGCCTGGGGCAGCCGCCTCCCCGTGCCACGCACGGCCCGCTGTCTGCGCAAGCTTACTCGCGTCTGATCTGCATCGCCGCTTCGATTTCGGCTGCGCGCAGCATCGCTGTGCGAACATCTGCCAGATCTACCGAGTTGTTCAAAGCGTTGATCTCCTCGATTTGAGGAGAAGAGGTGACTCTCAGGTGTCCGTTCCGTTCGAGAGGCGTAAGTTTTTTAAATCGAAATGCCATGCGTCGTGGCAGCAGATCGTCCGGCGCGTCGATGACCCCGGTTCAGTGCTTCGTGTCGTCCTGCCGCCTCGCGTAGTTGCGCTCCGACTTCACCATCCTCGAAGAAGGTGAAATTGACAAATTCTGATAGAGATCCGTGTCATCGCCTACGGCGCCGCCGAATTCCCCGGTCTGCCGTCGAAGGGGGGGCGATAAAGCCACGCACCGCGCGAGCGTCCTGAACGGGTACATGCTCCCCGCCGTCAACAGTCTCGGAACTTCAAGTAGTTGCAGATCTACATCCATCGAACCTTCCGGCGCCGCGAAGCGACTAGGTGTCTCTGACCTGCCCCGATGTGACGAAGGCCACTTTGACGCGGTCTATAGTGCGATTCAGCTGCAGGGTCCTGTGCTTGTCGCCCACCTCGACGGTGACCAGGCCGACACTGTTTGCCGCGATGTGCAAGGAATGTGGCGTGTGCGGACGCAGGTGAACCTCGCCGCCGATCTGATCCCACGGTACCGATAACTCAACTGTCCAATGGTCGACGTCGATTCTTGCAGCGGCAGGCCAATTCGGCGGATACGGCTGAAATCTTCCCGGACGTCGTCGCAAGCCCCAGCGGGCGCCAGCGGCATTGACGAGCACCTGGTCGATAACCATGCGCTCGCCACACATCTGGATGGTCAGCAAGGTGCCGCAACTGATCTTGTGGAGGCGCCGGTTCCTGACAGTGATAAGGTGAAGTAGAGGCTCTTCGCATCGTAGGTGACGAAGGCTTCCACCGCCTGAACACGGGGCCTGATCACGATCCGATCCAGAGCAAGAAAGCTGGCAACAGGACTCCCACAGCAAGCAGACCCCAGACAATCAGTGGCTTGGGGGCAAAACGAAAGGCCATGAGAATGCCTATGGCCGTCGTGGCCACGATGCCAAGGGCTGCCAGCAGGGCGACGACGGCGAAGGCTGTGGACCGATGTGCATTGCTGCCGGCACGCTGATGCTCGTGCACATCAGACACAACGGACAAGACGGTGGGCGCAATATAGCTGCCGTCCTTGGCGTCCTTGTGGAAGCCAAATGTTTGCCACGCTCCAGAAAGAGCGAAGAAGAGAATGAGGGGGGCGATGGGTACACCCATGTAGAGATGCAGGCGTCGCAATCGCGCCAATGTTTTGCCGGTGATCAAAATCGTTCCCCTTGCTGGAGTTTCGCACACGAACACCTAAGTAAGCATGCTGGCACCGGCGAACTCGAGGCGTGGTCAACCGAGGGCGCTGACACCAAAGGCTTCGGGGCGTCTCTTCACATCGACGAAACCCGCCTCCTCGAGTCGGCGGATGACACCGGGTGTGACACGCATGCCTGACGGACTTTCGAGATTGCCGATATAGTGGAACAGCCGGCCTCGTTTTGCCAGAACCCGCCGAAGTTGGGCGTAGAAGACGCCCCCGTACAGATCTCCTGCCAGTTCCAGAACCGGTGGGTCATGGAGGATTCGCTCAAACTGGTCGTTCTCAAATTTCTCGATTTCCACTGCAATGTCACCCACGCCGCAGACGATCTGATCATCATCGAACAACTCCTGCGACCACGGGTTGCTGCGCTGCAGATCGATGACCGCGGGGTCGATCTCGGTCGTGTGCACGCTCAACGCGCCACGGTGTCGTGCTTCAATGGCTGTATATCCGAGCCCTGTTGCTGTGTCCAGCACACGACAACCGGACAGCCGACCGAGGGGGGCCAGCTTCAGCTGTGTGTCCTGTCCGGGATGCACTCCCTTGATACGGTGCATCAGGGTTCCGGACAGAAGCAGAGCGGGTGGGCCGTCGGTGGCGTAGAGACTTGCCAGTCGTCCCGTCATACCAGACATACACTGCAGCCGCCGAGGAGCACCTGACGCGATTTCGAAACAGCCGTGGTCGTCTGCAGCAATCGTTTCGATCACTGCCCAGGGCAGCACCCCCGCTGGGCCGTCGACGCCTGAGGAGGAGAGACACACCTGTTGGGTGGACTTGCCAAGGTCGAAACTGACCTCAGTCGTCGGGGCGTCCTGAGCTCTTGCCGCCAGCAGCTTGTTGGCAGGGCGGGCACTCAGCGACACTACCCCAAGCGTTGGCACAGCGCCTGGGTCTGTGTCACGATCAAGGACTCGATCTCAGCGGTGAAGCGGGCGGGGCGGCGAAAATAATGGTGTGATCCGTCGACTTCGTAGCCACCGAGAGGATGGGCGTTGGCGCTCGGAACATAGGCAATCAGGCCATTGGCATAGGCGACGGTGATCGTCGTTGCCGGAGCAAGGACCTGCTTGATATGCAACCCGATTTCGCTGAGCACCTCGCCTCCGAGGAAGACGATCTGGAAATCGTCATTTAGTTTGACGATCTGGATCTCGTGCGGGCAGTGCGTGGCAAGATTTCCGTGCTCGCGTTGGTTGAGCATGAGATGTGCCCACGCCTTCAGCCAGGGATCGTCCCCAGCCGCCCTTGCACGCAACTGCTCATCGTTCATGCGTTGATCGTAGGGCAAGCCATGGAAAACATGATCAACACCCAAGGCCTCTGCGGCGACCGTCTGCTCTGTGGATCGTGCGGCGATCACCTCGCGCGCCATGTTGATTCCGGCCGCCTCAAGCTCCTCAAGATCGGGCCGAGGAAACTCATCTGCCGGCTGACCGCCAAACCAGGGTCGCACATCTCCCGCACACCCCGTCGCAAACAGGGCCGGCGCCGTGGTATCTGTCTCGAGCTGTCGACACAGAAACCCGGGATAGTCAGGGCCGATGTCGTAGCCGCCGACACTGGTGGGGTGACATCCATAGATCGTCAGCGAACCAAGCAAGACATCACTCTCACCATAGAACCACAAGGTGTCGAGGTCGCGATCGATCGGCCCGTCAGGGTGCGGTGCGAAAAGTATTCCGCCCTCGCCATCGGGGCGACGACGATTGACGCCAAAGGCGGATTGACCGCGACTGTGACCCACTCGTCCGGAGGCGGCCTGGGAGATTGCTTGCATCGCTGCCATCTGGAATCGCTCCATCAGCCATGCCGCATATTCCAGCTCGACCTCTCCTGGCATATTCCACTGGGATAGAAAGGGCGCGCAATGTGTGTGCGTCGCCGTCAGCACGATCTGGCGCGGCAGCAGTCCTGTTACGTCGGCGATGGCTTGTCGCACTTCGGCGTCGTAGGGGGGGGTGTAGCCGATCACATCTGCTGTCAGAATCAGCGTGCAGTCGGAGTCACCTTGTAGATAGACTGCCCCCGCGTTGAGTGCGGCATAGGTCCCTTCTGACTTGTGATCACGGTTGGCGTATCCCGTCATCCAAACGGGCACCTTCGGTGTGACATCAATTTGGGCGAGGCCGACCTTCATGCCTTCTGACTCCTGCTGGAGATGCGATTCATGAGAGGAGCTGACCCGCGGCGTCGACCTGGTCAAGGCCGAGACCGCGCAGGTCGGCGAGGGTGCCCGCGTCCTCTGCTTCATAGAGACGCCAGATCAGTCGCAGGCCCTGCAGGCTTCCAGGGCCATCGGTGAGTGGTCGTTCGCCTGAGCTGATACAGTCGAGGAAGTGGCGCATCTCGTTTTCCGTATGTTTGCCGGTCTCGTGGTGAGACACGACTTCGGGATCTGCGTCCGGGCGCAGGATGCGAAGCTCTCCGGAACTAATGTCCGCTTCGATCATGCCTTTGGTTCCATGGGCGTGGAAGGTGTAGCCGAGACGTGTCGCTCGCGCACCCCACGTGCCAAAGTGATATGCGAGTCGGCCACCCTCGAATTCGATCGTGACATTGCTCGTGCCCTCACGCTCCATCCATTCGGTGCCTGTATTTGACCCCATATGCGTGCCGCGCACGGGACGGCCCATATACCACAGTAGGATGTCGATGTAGTGACAACCATGAGAGAATAGTTGCCCACCACCGAGGGAAGACTCCTTTAACCCCCAGTGACCCTCTTCATACTGCGTATGCTGCTCTGTCCAGATTGAAACTTGAAAGATATCACCCACGGTCTTGTCATCGATCAGCTTTTTCATGCCAGTCACAAGTGGATGGAATCGCATGCAGTAGGCGACCATGAGCACAAGATCGCGTCGCCTGGCTTCGTCGATGAGCTCCAGGCACTGAGCCTCACTGATCGCCATGGGCTTTTCCAACAGGACATGCTTGCCCGCTTGCAGACATTGCATGGCGATGGGGTGATGGAGATGGTGAGGAAGAACGAGCAGGCAGGCATCGACATCATCCAGGACCTCCTCTACGTTGGTCGCGATGCGAATACCGTCCACAACGTCGGCGACAGCGGCAGCGCGTGTCTCATCGATATCGACAGCGGCAACCAACTCGAGGCGGTCTGCGAGAATCTCGAAACGACGCAGGTGGGCGCGAGACATGCCGCCGCAGCCGATCAGGGCAAGTCGGGTTCTGGACATGGGGAAGTGGATGGGCTCCTTTTAGGGCCATGGAAAACACCTTCGGGCTCAATATCGGTTCCTGATGGGATTCAGACCATGGCAGTTTTTCAACCAGGATGGAATGGTAACAAATGAGCAAGTTGTTGACACAAGAGGATTTCGCCTTCTGGGACACCAATGGCTACGTCGTGATTCACGACGTAGTGCCCACGAAGAATCTACAAGCCGTCGTTGATGAGGTATGGAGCTTTCTGGGAATGTCTCCGGACGATCCCGATGACTGGTATCGTGAACCGGCGCGTCGGGGTGGGATGGTCGAGATGTATCAGACCCAGGGACTGTGGGACAATCGTCAGCACCCCCGCGTGCATCAGGCCTTCGCCGAGATCTGGGGGACGCCGAAACTGTGGGTGAGTATGGATCGGGCGAACTGCAAGCTTCCGCACCGTGAGGATCAACCCGACTGGCAACACAAGGGAATGGTGCACTGGGATACGGACACATCGAAACGGCCAATCCCCTTTGGTGTGCAAGGCGTGCTCTATCTTGAGGATACCGCCGAAGATCAGGGCACTTTCCAATGTGTCCCAGGATTCCACCGGCACTTCGAGGATTGGGTCCGGGAGCAGCCAGAAGATCGTGATCCGCGTCGTCCGGATCTGGATGGACTGGATGTGCAGAAGATTCCCGGCAAAGCAGGAGACCTGCTGATCTGGCATCGATTGCTCGCCCACGGCAATTCCGCCAACCACACAGACAAACCACGCTTGGCCCAGTATATCTCGATGTCTCCCGCCCATGACAGCAATGAGGCGGCGTGTCAACAGCGTGTGCAGATGTGGCAAGAACGGCTGAGTCCCGATGGCTCGGCGTTTCCAGGAGATGAGCGGCGCTGGGAACAGACGAATGAACCGGCAGAACTGACTGTACTTGGACGCCGCCTGTTGGGCCTTGATCGCTGGGGCGATTGATTCAGCTGCAAGCAGACTGATCCAGCCTCAGCGAGCGAACGGTGACATTTCATGTGAGCGCCCTGCTCAGAAAACTGGATGCAGGAATCGAACCGAAGCGGTGGCGATTGCCACTGAACGAGGCATAGTCCAGGCGGGAGGAAGTGCACGATGAGCAAGAATAAACCCGTGGCCCAGACAACAAAACAAGTGGCCCAGACCACCATTGATGTTGGCACGGCGAGTGAAATTGAGACGGGAGGGCCCGTCGTCGTCACGGACGGCACACCTGTACCGATCGTCGTCTACGTACAGGAAGGCAAGGCGTTTGCCGTCGACAATCGCTGCCCGCACATGGGTTTCCCTCTGCATCGCGGCACGGTGAAAGATGGCATCCTCACCTGCCATTGGCATCATGCCCGCTTCGAGATGCGCTCAGGATGCACCTTCGACCTGTTCGCCGACGATGTGGATGCCTATCCGGTGCAGGTCCGTGACGGCCGCGTTTTGCTCACGCCGACGATCGCCGGACGAGATGCCATTGCTGCTGGATTGCGTCGCTTGCAGGATGGGATGGAGCAGAATATCCGATTGATTACGGCCAAAGCAGTCGTGGCGCTGATCAGTGCAGGTGCTGATCCAAAGCAGATGGCCCGCGCCGGTGGACTATTCGGCGTCCGCCGTCGTCGTGATGGTTGGGCGATGGGGATGACGATCATGTCGGCCATGGCCAATGTCGCCGATCATCTTCAGGGAGAGGATCGCATTGGCCCGTACTACCATGGATTGACGTGCGTCGCCATCGACTGCGCTGGCCAGCCCCCACGAATCCTGCTCCGACCTCTCGAGACAGACGATGTGGATCCGGATGCACTCAAGCGTTGGTTCCGCGATCTGGTAGAAGTGCGCAACGCCGATGGCGCCGAACGCTGCCTGCGCACGGCCATTGCGGATGGTTGGAGTGATGGGAGGCTCGCTGATCTGATCGTCAGTGCAGCGACGGATCATTTCTATCTCGACACCGGTCACGTCGTCGACTTCATCAACAAGGCCTTCGAACTTCTGGATCGGATCGGCTGGGACGAAGCGGGGGACGTTCTAACGTCACTTGTCGGCCATCTGTGCCGTGCGCAACGTTCAGAAGAGACCAATGCCTGGCGCAGCCCCGTCGATTTGAAAGAGCTGCTGTTGCCACGTCTGAGCCAGCTTGGTCAGCTCATGGCGGAGGCGAATGGATCGACCTGACAGAAGCCCGATGGATTCATCGATGCCTTGCTCGGCGAGGAACCTGCCGCCATCGTCGAGGCTCTCGACACGGCGGTATCATCGGGGGCGACACCACTGCAGCTGGCAGGAGAGGTGGCCTACGCCGCCGCTCTGCGTGTCGCACGTTTTCACGTGCAAAACGAATTCATCGACTGGATCGGGGTGCTGCACACCTTCAGCTACGCCAACGCCCTGCAGCAACTGCTCAAACGCCATGAATCGGCAGACCTACTGCGTGGCGTCTATCACGGGGCTCTGCGAATCTATCTGGACCGGTTTCTCAATGTTCCCCCGGCGCGGCTACCCTCGACGAAGGGCGCCACAGCGAAGGGTGATGGTGAAGCGGTCCTGACTCAGTATCTCGACCTGCTCAACAGGCAGCAACAGGTCGATGAAGCGGGGCGTCTCGTCTACGACTACGTCGCTGCCGGTCACGACACAACTGAACTGTTTGGCGCGCTAGCAGAGTCGCTCGTCCGTGAAGATGCGGAGTTCCACAGCTATCAGATGTTGGAAGCGGCGATCCGGCAGCATGCAGAGCGATCTGATCAAGAGGAGCGACGCCATGTCCTGGTGGCGGCCGCACGGTATCTGGCAGCGCATGCACCGACGCAGCGTTCGATGCTGCAGACATTACGGATTGCCCTCAGACTACATCGAGGCGATCCCGTCTTCGAAGAAGAGGAGTAGAAGAGTGTGGAGAAGTGCTAATCGCGAAACAGATCGATTACGTCGAGTAGACTCAGTCCTGTGTGGTAGCCGGGGTCGGCATCGGCCGTCGCCGGAATGGCAGGAGAGACGGTGCCCTCGATGGTGAGCGTCTGGATTGCCATCAGGTGGATCTCGGGCCGCAGGTAATTCTCTACGAAGGCATTGTGGCAATCGCGCCAGATCCCAAGGCAGGACTGTCGCACATCCGCATCATCGCTCTCCTGCCAACAAAGAGCCGCGGATCGAATCGTCTCTGGTAACGACCACCACGGCATATCCGTGTGCAACGGGCGACGACCCACCATGTCGTAGGCCTTGCAGATTCCTCCCGGATGGGGCTGAAAGCCAAGACGAAAGATCTGCTGCAGAATGGTCGGCAAGGGAGCCGCGGCGCAGCTGAGACGCTCCAATGTCAATGCGTCAACTTCTGCATTTCTGGCGGCACGCAGAAATTTGTAGGCGAGACCGACGAATTCCAGGGCATGCCCGGGATCGCATAGAACCGATCCATCCTCAAGTCGCAGTGGCATATTGTCGTCGCCAACGAACTCCCAGAAGTCGCCTTCTTCAAAGTCCGCAAGTCGTCCATCCACATTGGCATGTATCGACAACTCGTGCTCGATCAGGGTGAGTCCTTCGTCAATCGCTGCGGCATCCCCCGCGGCGGCGGCGAGGGCGCTGGCACCCAGCTGGATCATATAGGGACCATGGCCGTGACGGCCAGGTAAAGCCTCGATCGGGTTGGTTGGGTCCAGTGGCTGCTGGTCTGAAGCGAATCGGCGCTGCAGGATGTCATCGGCGACAGCCTGCAGCCACTCGCGTGCCTCCGCCTCTACTGCGGTATTCTCCAAGTCACGAGCGGCAGCGAAGAGTCCCTTCGCGCCGAAAAGATCGCTATAGCCACTTGGTGTATCAGAATTCTGTGACAATTTAGTGCGATCACCATCGGCGGCGAGGACGAAGGGGACTCCATCGGGCTTCATGAAGAAGAAGAGATGGCCGTCGTTTACGGCGCGTAGACGCTGCACCGAATCGAGGACGATCTGTTCCATGGCGCGTAGGCGAGGGCTCAACGAGGCGATATCGTTGTTGTGATGTCGCTGGGCCCACTGCGCATGTCCGGCAAGGGACTCCAGCCCTCGGCCTTGGATCCAGCCATAGATCGTATCTCGTCCGCGTACGATGTCTGCTGAATCGAAGTCCTGGCCTGTCTGCAGGTCGAGCTTCGTGTCGACGAAGGGATAGCTGCCACCATGCCGCTCGAAACGTTCAAGGACGGCGCGGATGTTTGTTGCGCAGATGATTTCGTAATCTTTGACGGCGGCGAGCAGGTCCTGCTGCGCCGGGTTCTGGGGCAGCAGATACCCGGTGAATGTTGAACCGGCATGCTGCTGAGCGGTGTGCAATTGGTCAGAAAACGCGCCGCAACCTTCGTTGTGATTCATCTCTTGTGCCACGTCCCTTGTAATGATCTACGATGACCGATGTGGTCATCGCGCTACTACTTCAGCAGACTCTTGCGACCCACGACACTGCAGAGAGGGCAACTTGCCAGATCATGACTTCGAGCCGGGCAGTACTCGCGTCCGAAATAGATGATCTGCAGATGCAGTTTGTTCCATGTGCTCTCAGGGAAGGCGCGTTTCAGATCCTTCTCTGTCTGCTCCACATTCTTGCCATTGGAGAGTCCCCATCGATAGGCGAGTCGATGAATGTGCGTGTCCACGGGGAAGGCAGCTTGTCCGAAGGCTTGTGCGACGACGACGGATGCTGTCTTGTGGCCCACACCGGGTAGGGCCTCCAATTCATCCAGTGTCTGCGGTACTTCGCCGTCGTGATTCTGCAAAAGAAGCTCGGATAATCGGTGAATATTCTTTGATTTGCCTGGTGCCAGACCGACGGTGCGAACGCACTCGAGAATATTGTCGACCGTGAGTCTGACCATTTTCTGCGGCGTGTTGGCTCGCTTGAACAGAGCTGGGGTTACCTCGTTCACCTTGACGTCCGTCGTCTGTGCCGACAGCAATACGGCAATCAACAGTTCATAAGTCGAGCGATGATCCAGTGGGATCGGCGGTGCCTGATAGAGACGATCCAATGTGGTCGCTATGAAGTCGACTTTCTCCACTTTGGTCAATGTGCTCATGAATGAACTTGGAGGAAGGTGTCGATAAGTGTGCGAGAGATACTGATGCCGTCGGGTAACGAAGGTGGTAGATGCTTGGCGGAGAACCATCCGGCTTCGACGATCTCCTCGTTGTCGATGCAAATCTCGCCACCAGACCACGCAGCGGTGAAGCCGACCATCAGCG
>Ga0115002_10005708_pt1 | contig 14571 bp, 10 predicted proteins | sample ArcticOcean_MG_C_8_FD_89576 | JGI IMG/M metagenome (GOLD analysis project Ga0115002, IMG submission 89576) | Marine microbial communities from western Arctic Ocean - ArcticOcean_MG_CB11_86 | ecosystem: Environmental > Aquatic > Marine > Oceanic | place: Arctic Ocean: Canada Basin | collected... | reverse complement strand
GTAGTGGTGCCCCAACTGACGTAAGGAGATACATCGAAGTTTTAGGTTTTACGACATTTTTCGCAATTGTTTTGCCGAAAACACGGGGGGTTTGGGGGGCTTTCCCCCCATATTCAAAAATCGCCATCCACTGTCTCTTCCCCAGCCCTAGTTGCCAGTGCGCCGAGTAGCGCTTGATCGATCGTTTCGGAAAAGAAATGAGCACTTCCATCTGCCATAGCAAAATGGCATCCCCCAGGATGAAAACTGGCAAACCCCGAGTCGAATCCCCAAGGGTCATACAGTTCACCAGTCTGCTTAATCCGTAATGGCAAGTTGATTCCATTGCTCGTGTCCAATATGTTCCAGGTTAGCCAGGTGTATCCACGCTCGCTGCCTTCACCCTGGCTAACGGCTTCTCCAACGATCAACGTATTGCTGGTGCCGTCGGTAATATTTTTGGCTGCGATTCGTGATCTTTGAAACAATATGCCCCGCGCATCCGATCGCGGGAATCTCGAGTCCGCGGGCCTGTGATCCGGGAAGATTTGGAAGTTGCAGTGCCAGGAAATGTCGTCGGCCACGCCGCAGATGCTTGTCAGCCGCCAATCTTCTTCCTCCGAACTACCACTGAACACTTGCGAGCAGCAGCCGAGCCACTCTCCGGACTGGGGATCTGAGGGGCAGAGGAAAGTAGCGATATTCTGTGCCGCCGCGGAGAAACCGGGGGACGCGGTGTACCGATCTTGCGAAAAGTCGATCAGCTCATAGGTGGAGGTTTGCTCGACGAACGGCAGCAGATAGGTGGACCAACCCCAGCCGTACCGAAGATCTGGCGATCCAGATTCGGCGGTCGGCCGCGGGCAATTTATCCCTCCCCCAGGACGCCCAGTCGGTTCCCACATCTCAATGCCCAGTGGAAAAGCGCCCTGGGCCGCATGATAATTTTGCAGGGCAATGCCAACCTGGCGGAAGTTGCCTAGGCACTGAGTCCTCCTAGCCGCTTCGCGTGCCGCTTGAACGGCCGGCAGGAGCAAAGCCACGAGAACGCCAATGATGGCGATTACCACCAGAAGTTCAACCAACGTGAAGGCGCCGACTTTGCCCCGGAGCTGCGAAAAAATCCGCATGTTTCCCGGCCGTGTGCGATAAGTGGAGTTCATCGTGCAACTAACCTGGTTTATTCATGACGTGAACTTAGTGGCTTTTATCTTAGCTTTTCGGGGCTGCCGCGCCAAGCTCCGGAAGCATCCTTTAGGATAGCTAAAACAGTCCAGAGATGCGACGTATCAGCCAAAAACGTTTGACATCTAGTTATTTTACGCCTTAAACTAACCGCTCCTCTTGCATCTTGCTCATCAGGGAATTGGTTCTATGTCTGCCACAACTTTCCGCCCTGCGGCCCTCAACAGCATCTGCGTCCTAAGCCTGATGGTGGCGGCACTTTTTCAACTGACTGGAAATGGCCAATCGGCGGGTGCCGAGAATTTACTCAAAAACGGCGGCCTGGAACAACCGGACGAGACGAATCGCCGTCTCCCCGCCCACTGGATCGACGGCCACCATCAAGCCAAGCCGCTCCAGTTCACATCGGTGCATTACGAAGGCAAACGTGGGGCGCTGATGAAGGGTGACTCCCAATGGCGAATGTGGCGCCAGGATGTGATGGCTCCTGAGGGCAGGTCCTGGTTGCTGCGGGCGATGGTTAAATCCGAAAACGTTGTGCTGGGCAAGGACGAATACGCGCATCTCTACTGCCACGTTATTTACCGCGATCAGCCTTATTCCATGGCCGATCATTTTAGCGTGAAGTTTCAGCCAGGGCAGAACGACTGGGTGGAGTTGTCGGTAGTGGGTGCGGCCACCCAAGCGTACCCCATCGAGAAATTGCACATCACGATCGGTGGGAAGTTCACCAAGGGTCGCTATTACATCGACGACGTGCTTCTGACAGAAGACAAGTCACTCACAGACGAGTCGCTGCTGGCTGCAAAAATAGTTGATCTGCGTAATCATTTGCAACGCGTTGGTAAAATTGACGATTCTGTGGATCAGTGTTTAGGTTGGCTGGACCAGGCCGACGCGGCACTGGCGCAATCTCCACCCGATACGGGATCTGCCAACAGTCATTGGCACTCCGCTGCAAAAATGCTAAGCCACGAAGTTTGGGCAGCCATATTTCCCGAAACGATTGCCGCTGACAAAGAAGTGGAAGCGCGGATGCTCTACCACGGGATGGGACAGACCCCTGAGGGTACCAAACAATTTCTGGACAAGATCGAGTTGACCGGCTGCAACGCGGTTTACCTGTCATTCGGCTCCTGGATGTATGTGAATTATCACTCAGATATTCTGCCCGTGGAGCCTGGGTGGGAAAAGTTTGATGCGCTGACCCATTTTATTGACGAAGCCCACCAGCGGGGTCTCAAAGTCTTTGGCTACTACGCGCCTTTTTATGGCACGCACGCGATCAAAGAGCTGCCAAGATCGATGGCCGTGGATCATCCCGACTGGTTGGTACAAGAGCCCGAAATGCCGCGGTTTCCCGACCCTGCCAATCCCGAGGTGGTGAAGTATATTCTCAGCGTTTACCAGGAATTGGTCACACGTTACGAATTGGACGGGATTGGTTTGGACTATATCCGCTACCCCACTCCTAACTCGCTGAATTACGATGAGAACAATCGTCAGCAGATCCTCGAGCGCTATGGTATCGATATTGTGAAGCACGAAAATGTGTATGGCGATCCCGAGGCTTGGACCAAAATTCAGGAATATCGCCGTGATACGATTAGCAAAGTGGTCAAGCAGGTTCACGATACCGTAAAAGCAGCCCGGCCCGACATCACCATCATGGCCTGCCTGATTTCTGAATTAGACATGGCCCGTACCGAGTACGCTCAGAACTGGGAGCAGTCGACCCAGTGGATCGACTATGCCTCGCACATGAACTACGATGATCTGTCACTTGACGAACCGATGCTGCGCCGGCAGCGGGATATTTGCCGGCAGAACAAGTCGATTTATATCCCGGCGATTGGCGGCATGCCGAAAGTTCATCGCAGTTGGACTCTCTCTGAGTGGGCCAAACGCGTAGCACTTCAAAGAAAGCTGGGTGGGGATGGCATCATCATTTACCGCATCAGCGAGTTTGACACAGCCGTCGCCGCATTCTTCGGCAAGGGGCCTTTCTACGGAGATGCCCGGTTCCCTGATCCACTCAAATAGTAACACATGAATGTCACGTCGATTGACTGGATTATTCTGGGGACGCTCTTCTCGGGACTGCTAGTTCTGGCGATTTGGATCAATTCCCAGTGTAAGAGCGTTGCTGATTACCTGGTTTCTGGTCGGAAGGTGCGTTTGTGGCTAGGCATGGGCGCAGGGATCGCTGGCGAGATTGGCCTGGTAAGCATTGCCGCCATGTGCGAGCAAGGCTTCATGCGCGGCTTTGGCTTCGTACAGATTGGTATCTTGGCCATGTGCGTGACGATACCCCTGTTTGGGATTTTTGGTTTTGGCATCGAGCGGTTTCGAGCATCCCGCGCGATGTCGGTGCCCCAATACATTGAGATGCGTTACAGTCGACGATTGCGTATTTTAACGGGCATGACCAACTCGCTCGCCGGCGTGCTGCAGATGTGCATCTTTCCGATCGTGGGAGCCGCCTTTCTTCGAGTCCTTATCAACGCTCCCGAGAACGCTGTCATTTTGGGTTATGCGGTCCGCAGCGACTGCGTCATCATGGCGCTGCTCTTAGGGTGCGCTGTTATCTTCACCCATCTCGGAGGTTACATCACGTTGGTTGTAACCAATTTCATCCAGATGATCGTGATCATGGTGGCGATCTATTGGGTCTGGGGGTATCTGCTCGCGGATCTGGGACTGCAAAATTTTTGGTCGACACTGGAAGACCAGCGCGGTCGAGCCGCCTTCTATGCCTTTGCTGAGAGCGAAAACGCCTATGGATGGACCTGGTTTCTTTGGCAACTGGCCATGGCCATCCTCTTGCAGTTTTCGTACGGACCGTATTTACAGAAATACGCTTCGCTGGATAAACCGAAAACCGTATCTCGCTCGTATATGTTCAGTACGATTTTTGGCACGGGCCGAACGTATGTGATCCTGGGGATCGGCGTTTGTGCGCTGGTCGCCTTGGGAGCAGAACCGCCTGCAGACCTCGCGGTGGGTGGGCAACACTGGAACTCCATGGCCACTCCGTATTACCTGGCCCGCATTGTTCCGCCCGTTTTGATGGGGTTTCTGCTAGCCGGACTATTGTTCGCCGATATTTCTACCACCGATCAGTACCTGCTGAGCTGGTCCACCTCGATTGTTAACGATTGCATTTGTCCCTTTCTCAAGCATCCACTGGGAACGGAGAAACACATTGGGGCGGTGCGTCTGACGATCGTGGTTTTATGTATTCTATTCTTTGTTGTCGGCATCTTTTACTCGCCCACGCTGCCCATTTGGGAATTTACTTTTTTGCTGGCGAACATTATCGGCGGCACTGGTATTGCCGTCCTGTTTGGGATGTATTGGCCCAGGGCAACAACTCTGGGCGCCTATGGAGCCGTATTAACGAGCCTGCTGTTGCCGCTCACCGATCTCACGCTGCGCTGGGTTTATCAGGCCCAGGACTGGCTTTATCCCTTGGCTCCTGAAACGACTGGCTTCTACACCTATGTGCTGGCCACGGCCGTGATGGTTGGTCTGTCGCTGTTGTCGCGCGGCGAAACGGGATACTGGGACTTGGGCCAACAGGTCCGCGAGATGAACCAGAAGGAGACCGACGTATGATCAATTTTTCGCCAGAGATCGGTTTTTGGTCGCCCTTCGTTTTTTGGTTCGTGCTAGTGAGTGCCGTGGCCTGCGGCTTGTTTGCAATTGTGGTGATCATCGGCGGAATAGGCGATTTGCGATATTTGTTTCGCGAAATCCGTAAAGCTGAAGTGGATGAGTCGGATGACGGGAGAGTTGAGGGAGCAACCGAGCACTTATGCCCCAAGGCATGAGAGCGCAGGGCGGTAGTTGAAAATACAAGATGCGAGTTGTCCTTGCCAAAATTGGCCGATGTGGGGTTGATTCCTGATAGAATAATTTAGTGCATCATTCGATGCCGCACTTTTCGACGCTATAAAAAAAGGCGTTTCGCTATGAGCAACACCCACCCGCGAACTGAGGAGCCCATGACGCTTTCCCCTGAATCCTGGCAGACTTGGGGCAGCTGTGCCGCGTCTGACGCTTTGCGCACATGTGGCAAGGCTTTTCAAACCATGGATGGTGGCATTAAGCCGCTGGCACCTCAGCTGCGTCTGGCGGGGCCTGCGTTCACCGTACGCTGCTATCCTGGGGCGACCTGGGCGATGGAACAAGCGCTCGAAAAAGCCCGGCCGGGCGACGTGCTGGTGGTGGATGCGGGCGGCCGGGACGACCTGATTATCATGGGCGGGCTGATGTCAACGCGCGCCGAGCATCGCGGCATCGCTGGCGTCGTTGTCGACGGAGCTGTCCGAGACGTCGACGACATTCTCGCCTTGAATTTTCCGGTATTCACTCGCCATGTTTGCGCACGAGCAGGAACTTTTGCGGAAATCGGTGAATTGCAGACGACCCTGTGTTGCGGCCGGGTACCAGTAAGTCCAGACGACTGGATTGTGGCTGACAATTCCGGCGTGGTCGTCGTTCCGAAAACAATGTTAGAAGAGGTCGCCAAGGAAGCGGAGAGTATTCACCTCAAAGAGAGCCGCATGGCAAATATTCTTACAGATGGAAAAAGCCTTGCCGAAGCGGCGGAAGCGGCCAAACAACAAACGACTTGACCGACTTGATTGAATCCCCGGGCCGCCGTTGATGGTGCGTTATGACGTTTTTTTCTGATCGGTTTTATTACACTTTTGGACCCCATGAGGCGTCCTTGCGAATTCGCAGCGGCGACATGCTGACAGTCGTCTGCGCCGATTCCGACAATCAGTTGGCCGACGGCAGTGAGCTCTCCATAGATCGCCGCCAAGTGGCAACAGGATCGGCCCTGTTTGAGGGAAACCCAGTGGCCGGGCCGATCTATGTCGAAGACGCAGAGCCAGGGGATTGCCTGGCGGTGGATGTGCTGGACATCGAACTCGACCGCGATTGGGGCAGGACATTGTTGGCCCCCGACCATGGTTTGCTGAGTACCGAGCAACTCGTGCCGACAACCGACCGAGAATCATCCGTTACGGTTCCGCGGCACATGTATCGCTGGCATTTGGATCACGCCAAGAACTTGGCTCGATTGGAGAATCCTCTAGGAGGCGATGCCGTCGAAGTGCCAATACGTCCGATGCTGGGAACGATTGGCGTCTGCCCTCAGCAGGGACAAGAGGTATCGACCATGCTGGCCGGCTCTCATGGTGGCAACATGGACCTGGCCGTGATCAGGCCCGGTTCGAGCTTGCTCCTACCCGTTTATCAGCAGGGCGGGCTACTCGCACTGGGAGACATCCATGCGGCCCAGGGGCATGGCGAAATTGTCGGAGGCGGGATCGAAACAAGTGGCAAAGTGCACCTGCGAGTGCGCGTCTTGAAGGGCGCCAGAATCGACGCCCCGCGTGTGATCACCAAAGATAAGATCTTTGCGATCGCCACAAATGGCGATCTGAGACGTGCTTCGCAATGGGCGTACTCCCGCTTGATACACTGGCTGGCAGACGAGCCGTTTGCGAGCAATCGGTGGGACCTCTACCAACTGATTAGCCAGGTCGGCATCCTGGAAGTTGGCGGCATGGTGGTTCCCTCCAACTTCAATGTGGCGGCAGGCATCCAACTCGATTGCCTGCCCTCGCGAAGTCGAAAGCTTCTCCAAGAAATGAAGGGGCCGGTAAATCACCTAGCAAAGTAGCTGATCTTACCCAGGCGTAATCCAAACCCATGTCAGGAAAATAATGAACATTCCCGCGAATAAAAAAGTGATCAAAGAGAGCTTCACTCGCGATGGTTACGCTGTCATTCGTGGTTTCTTGAATCGCGCGCAAGTCGAGAACGCTTCCCAACAAGTTTCGCACTTTATCGATAATGTCTTGTCCCAGCTCGATGCCAGCGAAGCAATGTTTGAGGACCGGGAAAACCCGGAGACACTCAAACAAATTCCAAATCTCTCGGCGCACTCTCCTTTTTTCCAAGAGATGTTAAGCAGTGATCGTTTTGTGGACCTGGCTGAATTGCTACTGGACGGTCAGGTTGCCCCGGTTGGAATTCAATGGTTTGACAAGGCACCAGGAGCAAGCCAGGCGACACCCGCTCACCAGGATGGCTTTTTCTTCATGCTCCAGCCTAATGAAGCGGTGACCATGTGGCTGGCACTGGACGATGTGGATGATGCCAACGGTTGTCTTCGCTACGTCCCAGGTTCGCATCGAACCGGCTTACGAAATCATGGGAGGACCGATGTCGTAGGTTTTTCGCAGGCTATTACGGATTACGACACGAACGATCGCGAGCGGGAGGTTGCTATCCATGCAGAGCCAGGCGATCTGCTAGTGCATCACAGCTTGACCATCCATACTGCCGGAGCCAACACCAGCAGCAATCGGCATCGACGCGCGCTGCAAATGGTGTACTATGCCGAACACGCAAAACAAGACAAAGAACAATATCAAGCCTACGAAGAATTGCTTAAGAACGAGTTGGTAGAAAATGGCAAGCTCTAAAACCTATCCACGTCTACTCGTGAAACGAATCCCCAGCGCACCGAGAATCCCTACTAAGTTATCGGGTAGGCTGGTAGTTTATTGATTTGCACTGTGGCCCATGGTAAAGTGGCCGTAAAGAAAATCTAGTAAGACCAGATGGCCGGGGATTTGGAGCCCACAACATGGACGCAAATTCTTTCAATATCGGCAACAGCGAACTCATCACGCAGGTGAATCGCACGCTGGTCTTGCAAGCGGTGCGCGCTTTGGAACCAACCTACCGCGCAGAAGTATCGCGGCGCACCCATTTGAAGCCGGCGACCGTGACAGGCATTGTCAGTGATTTGATCGACGAACAATTGTTGTCTGAAGTCCCTGGCCAAACGCAATCTCCCACGCCTTCTGGGGGACGGCCGCCGATGATGCTCGGGTTAAACGGCGCTGCGATGCGCATGCTTGCCGTGGACCTGGAAGCTGACATCGTGCGAGTGGCGCTCATCGATCTGAAAATGAGCATTCTTGAGTATGCAGAAAGAGAGATCGACCGATTTGGTGAGCCCGAAGGTGTGGTCGAACAGATTGCAGAACTCGCTGAACCTGTCTTAGCAACGCCTGCCGGAAAAGATATCAGCGGGATTGGCATGAGTCTGCCGGGGTTGATCTGCAAAGACGAAGGAATACTGATCGGATCGACCAACATGCCTCGCTGGCATAATGTGCCCATTCGCGACATGGTGGCTCAGCGCATGGGCCATGCTGTGCAAGTGGGCCGAGCGGTCCATCTCGCAGCACTTTATGAAGACTGGATGGATCTCTCAGATCGCCGATCCACCAAGCTGATACTCTTACTTCGTACCGGCATCGGCATGAGTTTGGTCCACCAAGGCGAACTCTATACGGGCGCTGGAGGGTTTGACGGTGAAGTAGGCCACACCGTCATTGATCTCAATGGCCTGCCGTGTGAATGCGGCAATCGCGGCTGCCTCGAAACCTATGTCAGCGCTTCGGCAGTCGTTAGCCGGGCAGAAAAGATGATCGGTGAGGGGCGAGCGCAAGCTGTGTCGGCCGCCGTCCGAAATGGCAAATCGCTGCGTCCTGAGTTGGTCTACCAATTGGCCAAGAGCGGCGACGCCGATTGCAGCGAGATTGTCCGCGAAGTCGGACGCTATGTCGGTATTGCCGCCGCCAATCTGGCCAATCTATTTGGGCCCGACTCGTTGATCCTTTGCGGTTCGATCGATACGGCCGACACGCTGCTCTTGGAAGCCGTCAAGCAACAAATCGAGGAGCGCGCGCTGCCACCCATCCGCCGCCATCTGACGGTTCAGCTGGCCAGCGCTAAGGAAAAATCCTCGCTTTTGGGTGCGGCCGTGCTGGTTGCGCGCGAGAAATTTGAACTTCCTGGGCTATAGACTGCACTTTCTGAAAAAATCACTCCCCAGGAATTACCAGATGATTCGATCATTCACTTCTAGCCCGGATTGAACACGGATGAATACACCCTTGTTTTAAAGGAAAAAATGAACTCTCGTTTCTCTGAATATGCAGTATTTGTCCCAGCGATCGCCGATTCCCTAAAGCTCTTTTTGCGCTACGCATGTCTGGGCATTGCCACCTTGACGTCATCGCAACTTTCCAAGTGTACCGCCGACCAGTGGCCTCAGTTTCGCGGACCAGGTGCCAGTGGCATCGCCACCAATCAAAACCTTCCGGATTCGTGGGATGTGAATACGGGAGACAACATTCATTGGAAGACATTCATCCCAGGCCTTGGGCATGCCTGTCCCATCGTGTCGCGCGGACGTGTGTTTATCGTCACTGCCGACAACGGCGAAACCGACCCCGAGCTGCGGCTTGGCCTCTACGGTGATATTGCTCCGGTAGAAGATGACCGTGAACATCGGTGGAAACTCTTATGTCTGTCGCAGACGACCGGCAAGATCCTTTGGGAACGTACGCTTCATCGCGGTGTCCCAGCCATTAAGCGACACACCAAAGCGACTCACGCCAACTCGACCCCGGCAACCGACGGCCAGCGTATCGTGGTCTGCTTGGGCTCCGAAGGTTTGCATTGCCTCGATTTTTCAGGAAACTTGTTGTGGAAGAAGGATCTTGGTGTTTTGGACTCCGGTTACTTTGACGCGCCAGCCGCACAATGGGAATTCGGCGCTTCGCCGATCATCTACAACGGATCCGTTTTCTTGCAGTGCGACGTTCAAGAGAACTCTTTCGTAGCTGCGCTAGACATTTGCAATGGACACCAGCTTTGGCGTACTCCGCGAACCGATGTCCCGACGTGGAGCACGCCAACGATCGTGCCAGGTGCTTCGCGAACTGAGTTGGTGGTCAACGGTTTCAGGCACACGAGTGGCTACGATCCAGCCAGCGGCAAACTGTTATGGAACCTGGCTGGCGGCGGCGACATCCCTGTGCCCACGCCGATCTTCGCACACGGGTTGATCTTTTTTAGCAGTGCGCACGGATCGAACCGACCCTTGTACGCCATCCGGCCAGGCGCGGCAGGAGACCTGACTCAAAGTAAAGACGAGCCGCAAAATGAAGCGATTGCCTGGTATGAGCAACGCGAGGGGATCTATTTACAAACCCCCATCGTCTATGGAGACCATCTGTACGCGTGTCGCAATAATGGCTTGCTTAGTTGCTACGAAGCACGTAGCGGCAAACGGCTTTATCGGAAACGCCTGGGGAGCGGCAAGTCGGGATTTACTGCCTCGCCGGTAGCCGCCGATGGCAAGCTTTATTTTACCCGAGAAGACGGAACCATGTTTGTCGTGGAGCATGGCCCAAAATTCAAGCTTGTCGCAACCAATGAAATGAACGAGTCCTGCATGGCAACACCGGCCATCGCCGGGCGACTTCTTATCGTCCGATCGACTAAGCACGTTTACGCTATCGGCAATCCGCCGCCCGAGTTGGCAGCGACCCATGCATTCGGAGCAGCTGAACAATGCCCTGCCTATACGCCCGGCGGATGGTTCCCCGCATCTTCGACACCCAATTGCGTGAGACGCCGTAATATTTGCCAGCCCAAATGTCGGCAGGTTCGACGACGGACTAAGTGCAAGGTCCGCTGTCCAATCCCGCAGAAGCCTGGGACGTAAAATTTACGCTGCATCGCGCCAAGTACTGAGGACTTGTACGCCGCCGCTAGCCTGGATATTGGACACTCTCGAACCTGCGTCGGCCGATAAATCAGTGCAGTTTCGGAATTGCCGTTTCCGACCAACAATCGTCATTACTGTGTGCCGTTTTGTGTTATTTCTAATGCGCACATGAAGGTTTTCCCTGTGCCTAAAGTTGGTCTTATTGCATTTCGCGTTGCGGCAGATTTTGCCTCTGCCGTTGAGAGCCTAATTGCGCCATCGATTCGACGACGGGCAACTGATTTTCGGCTCAGTCGAATCAAGCAGCGGTGTGGGCATCCCGTGCAGGTTAGCCAATCGCTTTTTTTCTCGGTGGTCTTTTTTCCACGGCACGACTAGGAATATTGCAGGGTGCCACTGCTGGCTGGTCGAGCGCGAGCTGGTACGCCTCGGATGGTCACGAAGTAGACCCTTCGCTTCCACAGTTGTCGGCAGTGCCGCCCCAGTGGTTTGTTGGCCAGGCCAAGTCAGGGACAGCGTGGCTGTGGACGCCGTGCGAATAGAGTCGCGGCAGCGAAGGAGATTAAGAGGAGCGTTGCCGGTTCTGGTACTGCGCTACTGGCCGATAGCGGCGAAGAGCCAGTGAACGCGCGCTGCCAAACCAGGAAGTCGGCCCCGTCCACGTCTCCGTCGCCGTCTGCATCACCATCCCCGCTGCCGGCGCCAAAGCCCTGTCCCCACTCCGCCAGGTCGAGCCCGTCGACGAATCCGTTACCGTCGAAATCTCCAGGAATGGATAGCTGCGCAAAGCGCAGAAAGTCGACGTCTAAGATGCCGTTCACACTCGTTGATTCGTCGCCAAAACGAATCTCGTCAAGAAGCGAAGGATCGAGCAACTGCGTGAGAATAGGATTCACCCAGTCGCCGTCCAGGAAAAGAGAAGCCGTGATCTGCCCTCCTTGCGACAAGTCGGGCTCGATTTCGAGGCGGAAGTCGTGCCAGTCTAATGTCGAAAAGCCCGGATTAGCGCCGGCCGTATAGGCCACCTGTCCGCCGTTGCCGCCCAGGCCCTCGAGATTGACGCGATCGCCGGTAAGCTCGACCGTGATCGCGCCATTTTCGCCGTCGCCAAAGAAGAAGACGGCGGAGCCTTCAGCTGTGGATGCAGAACCGACTCGAGCACGAAATTCGATTACCTCTCCTTGCGTGAAATTAGTATCGGCCCACTCTGATCCTGGTGCCGTACCTTCCAGCGTATAAGTTAACGTGCGCGTATCGCCTGCACCATTGAACTCGCTATCGAGCCGCATGTAGTCCTGCCCCTGATCGGCCCACAAAAACACACTCGGATTGGTGGGACTGCCAAAGAGGTCGAGATCCCACGACACGGGCAAACTTTGAGGTGTGATATCGCCGTGGTACTCGAGTGTATAGTCAAACTCGTCGACAACCGTCACCTGCTGAATGTTCAGGATGTTCGCCAGGAGGTGTGCCGATTGATCGTTGTCGAACTTGTATCCCGACGGAACACTGGCATTCCAAGGCGGTGGGTAGAAGCCCGATTGGTCGTGCACATAGACGTATTTGCCATCGCTCCGCCGGCGCATCTCGGTGTGGCCGCTGGTGGGGCCATCGTAAATGACCGTCGGAGTCGACCAGCGCTCACCCGTCGTGTCGGCAAACATGACTTTCGCACCATAGCGGCCATAGGTTAGCGCTACGGCTCCGTTGTCGAGTTTTCTCAGCAGGGGAAACACGCCCATCACACCCAGCGTCTTGGGGGAACTCCAGGTCAGTCCCGCGTCGCTTGACACAGAAGCAAACAGCGACGGATGACGCAGCGTGCCAAAGGGATCAGGATCCGAGGCATAGTCGCCCGCATCGATTTTCGTAATGGGAAACGGCTGGCCGGTACGAAAAACGGCCAGCAGATCTCCATTGTCCAAATCCAGTAGCGTGCCCTCTGCCGGACCTTCGTTGCCCATGGGAATATTGGGCGGGGCGATGTACTCGGAAATGGTACTCCGCCGGATCCAGTTGATTCCACCATCGGTGCTCGCCAATAAGATTTGTTCAAAAGTTGACGCCCCCGGCCGTTTAGCAAAGGCTGGCATTAAGAGCGATCCACCCACCTCCAGGACGTCGCCAAATCCCCCACCAACACTGATGTAGTCGATACCGTTACTGTCGAAGTTAGAAACGCCCTCCACCCAGGTTGTGCCGCCATTGGTACTCAGGAAATTGGAATTTTGCCAGGTGGTCTGCCCTGTGCCACTGCTGGTGAGCCCCACGGAGAACGCCACACTAGTCTGCCCCGGCGGTTTGATGAGCTGGATTTGCCCGCCGTCGAGGATACTCGTCGACGCCGTCCAGTTGAGCCCGCCATCCGAGCTGATCGCCTGCTTGCCGAAGGCCAGACCGCTCTGCGTTTGACCCGCGTTGTAGGTTGCCAGCAAAGTGCCGTCGTGGCGCTGGTGCATGTAAGGAAAATTTACGTGCGCCTTGAAGGCAGGATTACCGCCGCCGTCGGCAAACACTACCGTGTCCGCCGTGATCACCTGTTCGATCGTGACGTTAAAGACAGGGCCCTCTGCCCCCCGGGCCCTGTCTGCAAAATCGATGGCGATCCCGAAGGATAGAACGCAAATCAAACTAAGGAGCTTGGTTACAGGAAGTCTCATCAAGCGGAGCTGCCTCTGGTCGGAACCCTAGTAACTGCAGCACGGAAAAGTCTTCTCTCGTGAGAGAGGCTTTGAAAAGGGGCGCCACGAAAAAGCCATCTCGCTTGCGCAAAACATCGGTTGAAATATCTGCTGCCAGCACTTAGTTTATAGCATGAACAAACCCGTGTCAAGAAAAGGTCCTGCGATCTCACTCGCTGCGACTTACCGCTGCTTTTCACGATAAAGATGCAACACAATGTTGTCCTGACCGGGATCGGCAGGTGCATCGCAATGATACTCCACAAAAACTTTTTCGTTTGGACCGGGCGTTTCCCAGAGGTTTATCACTCCAGTGACCGAATCGTATCCAGCGCCAAACTCATAGTCTGCAATTACCTTCACACCGGGTCTGTGCTCAGGCTCAAGGCAGTAGGCGGCCGATAACCAGTCGCCACCGAAGTAAGCATCCTTGTAAAGATTAAAACGAACTTGCCGACCTAAATGAGATTCAAGCAAGGCAATGTCTTGTTCACCTATCACTCCGTCGTTATTGATGTCGAAATCGAGAATGTAACCTTGATAGCCAGTAAAGTCGCTGTCAGCAGCTTGCTGAAAAGCGTAACCCACGTTGCCTATAGAAAAACGTGCACCGATGCGTTCTCGTCCCGCTTCCACGTGGGCACGCTCGATCAGGCCTTCATCGGCGGCGAGTATACCGATTTCGCCTTCGTAAACTTTGCTGGGAACGAGCCGGCGAGGCGCTCGCAACCAGCCCAGCTTGGGCACGTCCAACGGAATTCGCCTTTGCTCGATAAGGTGCTGCCAATCGCGGCATTCGCCCGTATCAGTGTCGAACAGATGGCCGTCTTCGACTTGGTCGTCAGGCAGCGCGCGGTAGATACCATGACACTGAACAACGGGAGAACGCGGGGCGACGGCATAGCTGCCGTTGAGCATCGAGATGACTTGCACGATGCGCTTGCAATAAAGATTCTGCCCCGCTTTTTCTGGCGATCTCCAGACGCCTCGAACGGCGCTATTGCCTAGGGGATATTGAACATTGCCTTCGATCGACAAACTGAGCGGAGTGTTTTTTACTTGGACCGTCAAACCGTCCTGTGCATCTGTCGTTGCTTCTTCCAAGGCAACATG
>Ga0115002_10005707_pt1 | contig 14572 bp, 10 predicted proteins | sample ArcticOcean_MG_C_8_FD_89576 | JGI IMG/M metagenome (GOLD analysis project Ga0115002, IMG submission 89576) | Marine microbial communities from western Arctic Ocean - ArcticOcean_MG_CB11_86 | ecosystem: Environmental > Aquatic > Marine > Oceanic | place: Arctic Ocean: Canada Basin | collected... | reverse complement strand
TTTTTTTTTTTTTTTTTTTTTTTTTTTTTTTTTTTTTTTTTTTTTTTTTTTTTTTTTTTTTTTTTTTTTATTTTTTTTTTTTAATCTTAAAAATTTTTTTTTTTATTTTTTTTGTATTTTTTTTTTTTTTGTTTATTTTTTTTCTTTAATTTTAAATTTTTTTAAGTGATTATCATGAATCGCATCTAAAGTTATTCTTGTATCTATTGGTTTTTTTTTAAACTTAGGACTTGGATCACGAAACATTGACATTATTACTTTTTATATTTTTATTATTAAATAAAATCTTTAAGTATAAGATAATTTTTTACTTTTTTTCTCTTGTTATATAATATATTAAAATTATGGGTGGTGGATTAATGCAATTAGTGGTATATGGCGCCCAAGATAAACATCTTACAGGTAACCCTCAAATTAGTTTTTTTAAAGTTGTTTATAAACGATATACACATTTTTCAATTGAATCAATAGAACAATCTTTTAATGGTCAAGTTGATTTTGATAGAAAATCAACTTGTGTAATTGAAAGACAAGGAGACCTTATTCATAAGATATATGTAAAAATTGAATTAAATAATATTGATGGAAAAAATTTTAGATGGGTAAATTGGTTGGGTAATGTTATGATAGATTATGTTGAATTAGAAATAGGTGGTCAAAAAATTGATAAACATTATGGTGAATGGTTATATGTATGGAATGAACTATCACAAAAACCAACACTTAAAACTGGGTATGCTAATTTAGTTGGCAATTTACCAGCTCTTACAATGAAAACAAATAAAACTCCAAGTTGTACTTTATATGTTCCATTACAATTTTGGTTTTGTAGAAATTCAGGACTTGCATTACCTCTTATATCTTTGCAATATCATAAAGTAAATATAAATGTAAAATTTAAATCTTTATTAAATTGTTGTTTTCCAGAAAATGTAGATACTTCTCTAATTAAATTAAAAGCTTCATTATTTGTTGATTATATATTTTTAGATACAGAAGAAAGAAGACAATTCGCACAAACTGCACATGAATATTTAATAGAACAATTACAATTTGTTAATTACAAAATAAATAATACTGAGGAATTAGTAAAAATTAATTTTACACATCCTGTTAAAGAACTTGTTTGGGTTATTCAAAAAAATGAAGTTTTAAAAAATAAACAATGGTTTAATTTTACTGATTCTTTAGATAATACATTTGGTACTGGAATTGTAAATGATCCTTATGGAGATGGTATGATAAATTCTCATATTAATAATATTTCAAATACCTCAAATTTTGCATATGGTAATGATTTTACTATTTACCATGAATCAACATTAACTTCAGCACTTGATCAAAATACTTTAAAATTAAACTCTATAGCCGATAGTACTGATGATATTTATAATAATATGACATTTGAAATTATTGGTGGATTAAGTAACACATTTAAAAGTACAATAGGTGATTATTCAGGAACAACAAAAATTATTGATTTAGTAGATAATATTATAGATAATCTTGTTTTAGTATCTTTATCACCTTCAGATGCTTTTACTTCTGATTCAAATAATTTTTTAATTATTAAATTATTAGATACAAATGATGTAAATACCTTTTGGAATACTTTTCATAGAACTATAAATATTTCTGGTATATCTGGTACAATTGATGATACGGATATAAATAAAGAACATACTATTACTAGTTTTTTAGGATTTAATTTAACAACAAATTCAACAATTTTAGTTAGTCAATTAACAGGAATAAATACATCTGTAGCTACTGCTAATTATGGAAATGAATATGCTAATAATACTAGCAAATATAGAATCTTTAATACCAACACTCTTCCTACATTACAAGCAGTTACAGGAGCTGGAATAACAAATTTAACCAATCATATTAATGTATATGACAATGGTTATAATCCAGTTTTATCAGCATCTTTACAAATTAATGGAAATAATAGATTTAATCCTAGAAATGGCAGATATTTTAATTTAGTACAACCATTTCAACATCATACTGGTATTCCACCAACAGGAATAAATGTTTATTCGTTTGCTTTAAATCCAGAAGATCATCAACCATCTGGAACATTAAATATGTCAAAAATAAATACTACATATTTAAATTTAAAACTAACAAGTAAAACATTTATCAATTCAAAAGGAAATAAAGATACAGCTAATATTAGAATTTATGGAATTAATTATAATGTATTAAGAATTTTAAGTGGATTAGCTGGCTTAGCATATTCTCATTAAAAAAACATTATTTAAAAATTTGATTTTTTATATATTTAGGGAATTAGTTTTTGTTAATGTTGAAATCTATTAAAGAAAAAGGAATAAAAGAAGCCAGTAAATCTCCTTGTAATTCAAAACATGCTGCTTTTATTGTTAAAAAAAACAAAATTATTGCTAAAGGGTATAATAATCCTAGAACCAGTTTTTTAGGAATGATTAAATGTTGTCAACATGCTGAAATGTCAGCTATAACTAAATTTAATAATTGTATATTAGAAAAAATTACAAATAAAAATAAAAAAAAAAGAATAATAAATAAATGTAAAATATATATTTTAAGAATTTCAAATAAAAATTCTAATTTTACATTCTCAGCACCTTGTAAAGATTGCTATAAAAAATTAAAAGAAATTGGATTTACTAAAATATATTTTACTGATTATAATGGTGAATTTATTAAAATAAATATAAATACATTTAAAACAAAACATTTAAGTTTTGCTCAACAAAAATTTAATAAAACATTTAAAATTTATAAAAATAAATGATTATATATTTTTTTTTAATATTTTATAAGATAATAAACATATTATGAATACACATAATACTCTTATTATCCATTTAAAGATATGAATATTGTTAGAAAACTTTTGGGTTATCTCCTCTAAATATTTTACTTTTCTGATATTTGTTTGATTATTATTTTGTAAACCTAAAATATTTTGTTGTTTTTGATTAATATCAACTTGATTTAAATAAGAATTTATTGAATTTACACCAACATCAGATGTAAATTGTGGAATATTTTCAGGAGCAATGTCCTGTAGTATTTGTTCTTGGTCTTGTTGTATTTGTTGTATTTGTTGTAATTGTTGTTGCTTTTGTTGTTGTATTTGTTGTTGCATTTGTTGTTGCATTTGTGGTTGTATTTGTTGTTGAGATGTTAATACTTGCATTTGTTGTTGTTGATCCATTATTTGTTGTACAACTTGAGGAATATCAGGTTTTTTTTGTTGAACTTGTGATTGCTGTTGTAAAACTTCTGGTAATTGTGTAATTTGAGGTTTTCCATCACAAGTATAAGGACACTTTGTTAATCCACTACCACCTACTACTGTATCACAATTATTATTTATAGCAAATTTTTTTTCTGGTTCACCTACAGTACCCCAAGTTTTTGTAGGTATAAATCCATGTGTTTCAGCTATATTACAACATTTTTGTCTAATATTATCACAAGAATCAACTGGTTTAATATCTTGATTTTGTTCGTTTTGTAAATCTATTTGTTGTTGTTGTCCAACTTTTTGTTGATCTTGTGATACAATTTGTTGTGTTGATTGTTGTTGTTGTTGTTGCAGTTGCTGTTGTAGTTTCTTAGAAGCTGCTGCTGCTACTGCTAACAATTGTCGTTGTTGCTGTTGTTTCGCTAGCAATTGTCGTTGTTTTTGCCGTTGTTGCTGTTGTTGCACAAGCAGTTGTTGCTGTTGTTTCTTAGAAACTTCTTCTGCTGCTAATGCTGCTGCTGCAGCTGCTTCTTGCCGTCGTCGTTGTTGCTGTTGTTGCTCTGCTAATGCTGCTGCTGCTGCTGCTGCCACACCATCGACGATGGTTGGTCCGTCGGTTGAGGAGGGAAGTTCCTCTATTTCGCACCTGCCGCCCGACCCCACGGTCCATTCCTTCGTTTCAGCGCACGAGGGTCCGACTCCAAGGCTCGTGCATCTGGTCTTCCAAATATTGTAATCGGAGTCCTGTTCCGTGCCCTCCATGTCCCGGTAACGTTTGACGGGCACGCAGTACTCTGCTGATGCACCTGCATTGGGTGCTTCTTGCCGTTGTTGTTGTTGTTGCTGTGGTGTTTGTGCTCCCCCTACTTGTTGAACTACTTTCTGCTGTTGCTGTTCTTGCTTAGAAGCTGGTGGCGAAGCTCCCCAGTAGTTCATCGCGTCAGATTTGGAGCAGAATTTGTTGAAAGCAGTCTTACGAGAGCCCTCGCACGCGGTTCCTTTGTTACTAGGGTCCACAAACCAAACCCCCGGGTTGTTGGTTTCACGAAGATTTTTACCGCAGCCGGTTGGCATTTTGATCCAACATTTCTTCTGTTGTTGCTGTTGCTGTTGTTGCTTAGAAGCTATAGAAACGGTTTCAAGTTCACATAATTTTTTAGCTCCATCACCTTCATTTACCATCGCACCTGTAGTAGCACCAGGTCTATTATTAAAATAGACTTTCTTATATAGAGGATGTTCAAAACAACCATGAGCCCAATTTTTATCATTATTATAATTTTGACCCCATACTAAACCTGCTTTTTCAGCAGCAGCTTTACATTCTATCGCTGTTTCAGGTTTCCTATATCTTGAACCACATTCTTCATCAAGAGAATTTAATTTAACATCTTGTAGGGTTTGTTGTTGTTGTTGTGTTGATTCTAGACGATACCGGTTATAATCAGGGCTATTCTTCAGTGTGCATTTACCTTCTTTGGATTCGCATTTACACCAACCCTTTTTCGGAGCATAGAAAAATGTGTCACTGCAATCTTTGGACTTAGCAGCTTCTCCACACTTCTGAACGCTGTCATAATTACCAACGTGAACTCTAAGACTTTGTTCTGCACAATCTCTGTTGTCGGCCCCCCGTAATATTTTTTGTTGTTGTTGTTGTTTTGTTAAAAATTTTTCTTTTGACATTTTGACAAAACATAAAAGTAAAATTAATAGTATAGTTATTTTTAAGACTTTCATTTAATATATATATAATTAAAAGATAAAAAAATTACTATTATTTTTATAAAAAAAAATAAAATTATTTTTTTTAAAATAAAAAAAAATTAATATTATTAAGTCATTTTAAAGCCCCAGGCGCCCCATGTTACAGCAGCATCATGATATGATACTTGTTTCATTATAGGATCAAATAATAATTCTTTAACTTTATTTGTTTTTAATTGTTGTATTTTTGTTTTTATATAAGTTTCAGTTTTATTTTCTATTTTAAAACTTTTTTCTTTTCTTAAAAAATATTCATTATCATGTTTAAATTGTTTTAAATCTGTAATAATTAATGCATATATTTGACAAACTGGTTTCATAATTTGATTTGTAATATAATGAGTATAATCAATTTTTAATTTATTCTTAATAATATAATCTGGATCTTCTATTCTATCACCTTGTAACAGTTTTTTTTTAGTTGTATTTTTTGTTTTAACAAATACATAAGGAATTCTTGTATTTGATGGAATTTTAATATTTGTTCTTTCTTCTATTCTTTTTGCCAATGTATAATGAGCGACTGATTCGGGGCATTTATAAAATCCTTTAAGAGTTTTACTTATAATAAATTTACTAATATCAAAATTACCATTAATTAATTTAATTAAATTACTTTGTAAAAATTTAATACTCTTATTAATATCTTTTTCATTCATAATAATATCTAATATACCACCATAAAATATTTTACAAACTTGAGCATTATCTCGTCTTTTTGTTACAACACCCATAGATGTTTGTTTAAATTTATGAATGTTCATTTCATATTTATTTCCAATATATCTTTTTTTTGATAGTAATATAAACGGATAGAAGACCTTTTCATATTCCAAATATTGTGGTTTTTGCCAATTTTTTAATTTATGAATTTTATCTTCCATATCCATAGAAATTTGTATTGATTTTTTAACATGGTCAATTCCTGTAATTAATTTACCATTTTTCTTATCAAATGCATTATATTTTAGAAAGACAGAATCAGTATTTTTGACTACAATCTGCCCAATTCCAGCAAGAAAATTACCAGTTTCTGTTTCTAAATCATACACAAATTCATTTTCTTTGGTATCTCTTAATTCATACATTTTTTTAATAATATTTGGATTTTTATTATATTTACTAACACTTTCTATATAATAATTATTATCTTTAAAAGATATTGATAAATTTTTATATCCTAATGATTTACATATATAATATAATATTTGCATTTTTAATTTATTTTTAACTTTAAAAAATAATTTTTTATCTAAACCAAAATTACTTGAAATTCTACCATTTTTTTTATAGTATCCTTTAAAAAATGCTTTTCTAATTTTTTTATTAGAATTTAAAATTATTTCAATTGACATTTTAATATTATAAAAATAAATTAATTATATTTTTAAATCAAATTTTTTAAAAAATATATTAAATTTATTTTTTTATTATATTTTTTTTTAAATATTAACTAATTTTTAGCGAAACATTTTTAAATATTTAAAGACTATTTGATATTTAATAAAAATGGAAATATACAATTACTGCAATGGATGCAAAAAAAGTTTATTAATATCTAATTTTGATAAAAAAAGTGATAATGAAAATTATTTTACAAGATGTAAACCTTGTAGAGAAGTTTTTAATAAAAAACAAAGAGAAAGATATATTAAAAAATCTACAAAAATTATTAGTTTTGAAAAATCATTCGCAAGTTTTAAAGGAAAAACAAAAAATGAAAATTTAAAAATAGATTGTTGGGATTTAATAAAAAATAATAATTTAACACCAAGCAATATTTATAAAGGAACTAATAAGAAATATTGGTTTAAATGTGATGATAAAAATTGTAATCATTTTTTTAATTTATGTATTAAAAGTATTACTAAAAAAAATAATGGTAGTTGGTGTCATTTTTGTGCTAAATATAATGGTAAATTATGTGATGATAAAGAATGTATTCAATGTTTTAATAACTCATTCGCAAGTTTTAAAGGAAAAACAAAAAATGAAAATTTAAAAATAGATTGTTGGGATTTAATAAAAAATAATAATTTAACACTAAGAAATATTTTCAAATCAACTCGTAAAAAATATTGGTTTAAATGTGATGAAAAAAATTGTGAACATTCTTTTATTTCAAATATTGCAAATATTACAATTTTAAATAATTGGTGTCCTTTTTGTGCTAATAAGCAATTATGCAATGATAAAGAAGATTGTAATCAATGTTTTAATAAATCATTTGCAAGTTTTAAAGAGGTTACTAAAAATGGAAATTTAAAAATAGATTGTTGGGATAAAGTAAAAAATAATAATATATTACCTCAAAATATATTTAAATCAACAGGCAAAAAATATTGGTTTAAATGTGATGATAAAAATTGTGGACATTCTTTTAATTCAAATATTAAAAATATTACAAATAATGGTAGCTGGTGTTCATATTGTTGTATTCCAGCTCAAAAATTATGTAATATTAATAATTGTTTAGTATGTTTTAATAAGACATTTGCAAGTTTTAAAGGGAAAACTAAAAATGGAAGTTTTAAAAAAGATTGTTGGGATTTAAAAAAAAATAATAATTTAACACCAATAAATTTTTTTAAAGGAACTAATAAAAAATTTTGGTTCAAATGTGATGAAAAAAAATGTGAACATTCATTTATTATATCGTTAAATAATATTACAAGTTTAAACAATCATTGGTGTCCATTTTGTAATAATAAAATATTATGTGATAATAAAAAATGTATTAGTTGTTTTGATAAATCGTTTGCAAGTTTTAAAGATACTGTTAATAACAAATTAAAAATTGACTGTTTTAATATTAAAAAAAATGAAATAACTCCAAGAGAATTATTTAAATCAAGTGATAAAAAATATATTTTTGATTGTAATGTTTGTAATCATTCTTTTACTACAAGATTATCAGATATTACAAGAAAATATAGATTTATTTGGTGTCCACATTGTAAAAATAAAACTGAATTAAAACTATATAATTGGTTGCTAAAATTAGATTTTATCACAAACATAGAAAGAGAGTTTTCTCCAATATGGTGTTCTACAAAATATATATTTTTAAAAAATAAAAAAATAGAAAATGGAAAATATCAATATCGTTATGATTTTTTATTAGTTTTTAAAAATGGCAAAAAATTAATTATTGAATTATATGGATGTCAACATTTTGTTCAAGTTTGGAATTGGAAACCACCATTATTACAACAATTAAGAGATAAATATAAAGAAAAAAAAGCAAAACAAAAAGGAATTAAACTAATTACTTGTATTCAGGAAGATGTATATAATAATAAAAACAATTGGGATACTAAATTATTAAAAATTTTAAAACAATTTATTTAATTTTTTATTATTAATTAAAAGTTCATACCTAATTTAAATGCTTGTTCTGGTAGAAAAAGTCAAAGTATTTTTTTTTTACTCTTTTGGTGGAGATTTGAGATTTGAAGTGCTGTTAAGACACCGCGCATGCCGGGGGGGGATGGCTCTTTGCTAATCTTTTAGCCTGTGCTCTTTTCCTAAACGCCTGCATGTGTGCTTTCAGCTTCTCTCTACCCATCTTTCTTATGGCGATGAAAGGGTCGATACATTGATAGTTTTTGTCACCGGTGATAGAACGAATTATTTTTTCCAAAGCAATACGTATCTTTTTTCTCCCTTTACTAAATACATTTTTGCGGTTGAGCAATACTTCCATTCGTTGTCTCAAGACATCTCGTTCATCTGCATCTATATCTAAAGTTTGAGCTTTTATTAATTCGTCTACTCTAACTAATTGGTCTATCCATGGTAATTTTATAATCTTTCGGACCATAGCACATGATGATTTAACCCAATTATCTGGATCTGATGTTTCAGAATCTTCCCAATCGATTGCTACGAGTATATTATTTATATAGACAATATTTCCAGCATGGAAGTCATTGTGGAAAAGACCCGCTCTGCTAATTTTCACAGCAAGCCCCGCTATGTCCTCGGCAACTGAGTCTGTAACTTCTTCAGGAAATTCGTTCAACACAGTGCCTGCCACACTTACCATACTTCTTCTATCTTTGTCATATGCAATAACTCTTGGTCCGACTTTTAAATTAGCTGCTCTATTAGAACAGATATATTCTTCTTCCCCGACATCCTCTTTAACATAAGTATCTACGCGATGTGCCCATGGTTCAATTATTTTATCCAAACTTAATTCTTGTTTAGATGCACCTCCTTTTTTTCCTATTTTTTTATTTCTTATAGATATTTTTTCCCTTTTACCACCTATGAGATTTACATAATTAAGTAAAATTTTTGTGCCTATTTTACTATCTATAGATACTTTTTTACCAGATTTTGGATTTACAATATAATTAAATTCCATTTTGATTTATTATATTACAATATAATTAATTTTTATAATATAATAATAGTTTTATTAATTTAAAAGTTCATACCTAATTTAAATGCTTGTTCTGGTGTTATTTTACAGTCAAATTCTTTAAATGTAGTTGGAAAAGAATGTAATAATTCTGTTTTATTTATTTCACATTCGTTTGGTTTTATTTTTTTACATAAGGATGATAATAAACTATGATCTTCAGTACAATCTACAATACCATTATCAGTAATTACTCTATATATTTTCTTTTGAGTTTTATGACGTATAACTCTTTTAATTATGGACCATTTTCCATTTGTCCATACTTCAAAAGTTGTTAATGCTTGTTGTTTTTCTTTTCTATTAGTATCATATGGTTTAAATTCTTCATATGATTTCCATTCATTCGCTATTGTTTCTATTTTTTTAATTGATATTTTACCATTAGGATATCTAATTAAAATTGGTGAATCTGAACAAACACTGTCACCATAAACAACAGTCGTATCTTTTACATAACAATCACAAACATTAACATCTTTATAAGTTTTTAAAGCAAAATCAGCAGCCCATTCTAACATTCTTCTTCCAGTAGCAGTAACACTGGCTGCTATATCTATATAGGAAATAGCACTCGTTGAAGCCCCTAAACTTCCATACAGAGAGTTTGCGCAAATTTTATATGAAAGTTGTAAACCATTAAAAATATTTTGTTCAAACTTACTATATGTATCTTTTATACTTATAATATCAATATTTTTAATAATATTTTTATTACCTTCTTCATCTATTATAATTTTATTAGTATCATCATTATCTGAAACTAAACCAATATATTCATTATTATTTTTTGTTTTAATTGTTTTATATTTAATTTTTTTTCTTGTATCTTTTCTTGCTTTTAATAATTTTTGTAAAATTCTTGGCATTAAACCTCTTTCAGTATCAATTACTTTTCCATTTATGTCTGGAACACCTTCTTTATTTTTTTTTAATGGTTTAACAAATCTACAAGTTTTAACTCCTATTTTTATTTTTTTATTTTTTATTTTTTGTGTAACATCATAAGTAATATCTATAAAATTATAACCTAATTTTTTTAATAATTCAGCACCTTCTTCTCCTTTATATTTATCATCTTCACAAATACATTCATGTGATAAATTTTCTGCTATCATTGATGATGGATATAAGGAACTGTAATCTAAAACAGCACAACTTTGTTTTAAATATATCCCACATTTTGGAGGCAAAACAACGGCTCCTTCAAAACCTGTATTTTCTCCAGGATATAAAACTGGAATTAAATAATTTTCTTTCATACATTCATATGATACTAAACTAAAAACTTTAATACTTTGACCTCTTGTAAAAATCCAATTTAATGGTGTTAAACATACATTTGACATACCAATATAATTAGGAATTATTTGTAATTTTAATAATAAATGTATACATAAAAGTGTGTCTTTAATACAATATTTAGCAATTATACAACGTTTATCAGGACCTTGTTTTTGAAAATCAAAAATATCTTGTGGAGTAACATCATCTTTCGCCATACACCATTCATAATTATATTTATTTAATTTTAATTTAATTTTTTTATTAATATAAATTTTATCATTTTCAATTTTACTAATTTTATATTTTTTTCCTTTTAAATGTTTTTCTGTTGTATGACCATCAGGATAAGTAAAAACTATAAAACTATCTTTTACTAATCCTTTTATATTATCAGTTTTTAATATTGTTAATTCATCAGTTTTCTTAATTATTTCTTTAATTTTACCTCTTAAAAAATGTGCTGAAACATTATCTAATTTATAAGAACCTAAATTATAATCTTTTTGAACTACTTTCATTAAATCAACTTGAATTCTACCACAAGAATCGATTTCGGTCCATTTATTATCGCCCATTGCTGCACTTGATAAAAATCTTGTTGTTGCTTTAGATTTTTTATTTAAAATTTTACTTAATAAACAATATTCTTTTTGAATACCTAATTCAGTAGCTCTATCCCATATATATGGATAATCAAAATTATAAATATTATATCCTGTTATAATATCAATATCTTGTTCTATTGTTAATTTTCTCCATTTTAAAATTAATTCTTTTTCAGTTTTACATTGTACAACCACAGCATTTTCTATTGGATTACAAGTATCTAATGTTAATATATGTGTTAAATATGGTTTATCTTCACCAAAATTTAAAAACACAGAAGCGATTTGAATTATTGAGTCGCCTTCTACTGGTGGTAATTCATTTTCACAAATTTCTTGAACTTTTTCTATATGTTGATTTAATAATGTTTTATTTGTTTTATTATATTTTAAACTTACAAAATAATTAATTTTTTTTGTTACTATTTCTATTTGATTTATTAAAAATAATTTTTGTGTTTGTAATTTATTTAAATAAGATCTTTGATCTTCAGTATAAGCTTTTTTTTTAATATAAATTTTTGAAATATTATGTTCTTCTGAACCTTTTTTTTTAAAAGCATATTTTAATAGTTTAAATGTAAATTTTTCAGTATTTTCTAAATATTTATTGTATTTTTTTGATTTTTCATTATCATATATTTTAATATAATTATAAATTCTGGAATATTCTGTAAATAATTCTCTTACTAATTTTTTATAACCTTTTTTCTGTAAAGGGAAATCTCCATGAGAACTGTCACATTCTATATCATATGCCATAATTTTAATTTTTGAAATTTTATTATTTTTTATTGATTTTATATGTCTCCAATCTTTAACTACTATATCAATATCACAAGTAGTCATTTTCTTATTCCTTATATTATATTTTCTTTTTGGTATTTTAATCCAACCAGAAGCACCACAATTTTGAATTTTACTTAAATGAATAAATCTTAATAATGGATTTAAATTTGATTCATATAAATCAAAAATATAATTTTTAACTAATCTTTGAATTGTAATTTTTTTAGGAAATTTTTCATCTCTTTTAATTTTTGGATTATAATGTTTTTGTAAAAATAAATTTCTAACTTGATAAAAAGCTTGTTTATTTGCAAAATTAAATTTAACAAAATTAAATTTTTGATTATTATTAAAACCTCTTAATTTAAATTTTTGAATAATAGATATATTAGTTATACTATTATAAGATTTATAATAAATCTTATTTTTTATCCATGTTTTAAATGTATCTAATTGTTGTTTATTCCATTGTTTAGGTATTTTTATATAAAAAGAAATTTCAAAATTTGATACTTCAACACTAACAGATTGTCCTTTTTTATTTCTACCAAAAATCATAATAGTAAATCTATTTTGAGTAGAGGAATCTTCTTCCACAAAAACTTCTTTATCTTCTGAATACCAATCAATTATTTGAAATTTAATAGATTTTGAATTTGTCATTTTACTTATCTAAATAAAAAAAAATAAATTATAAATCAAATTTTAAAATTATTTTAAATTATTTAAATTATATTTAAATAATATTTTTGGTGTCTATGCTAAATATTTCTTTCTTTGGATTTTATTTTTAAATGATTAAAATAATTTCATATATAATTTTTTCTAATATTATTATATTATTAATTTTTGTATAATTATCTAATATATTAATAATTTTTTTATTATTTTTTTTAAAATAATCTAGTAAAGTAATAATAATTTCTATTTCATTAAAAGAATTTAGTAAAATATACAAAATATCTTTAATTTTAGTTATATCTTTTTTTTCAATGGCATTAAATAAATTTTTATAAGATCTTTTTTTTAATAATTTTTTTTTTAAAGTATTATTTAGTAATTTTAATTCTAAAACAGTAATACTTTTATATAATAATTTTTCAGAATCAATAATTTTATTAATTTCTTTATTTGAAATTCTTACATTTTCATTTTTACTTATAAATTTTAAATAATTAAAAATATTAATTTTTTTAGGAATATTAATTTTTATTTCAAATAAAAATGACATAAACTTTTTATTAAAAAGTTTATTTTTATTTATTAAAATAAATTTTATTGTTTTTTTTTTATTTATTATAGATTTTAAATTGTTTAAAAATTTATCACTTGCTTTTTGTATATTATATATAATAATTATATTATTTAATGTATTTGAACAATTTGAAATATTTAAATTTGAATCAATAATATTTTTAGATAAAACTAAATTATTAATAAAACTAGGAAAAATTAAGTAATCTTTTTTTAAATGTAAAACATCAATAAAATAAAAGAAATTATTTTGTTTAATGTTATAATTAATATTTTTATAATTAATTAAAAAATCTTTATAAATTATTTTTTTAAATTTAAATATATTTTTTAAAAATAATTCAATAATATTTAAATTATTGACCATGTCTAAACCAGAAATTAACAAATGTGGTATTAGATTAATATTAATATTAGATAATTTTATTAAAAATTTAATTTGTTGTTCATTAAAAGGATAATCTTCTAAATTTTGTGGTTTATATTTATTAATAAATAATTCCATTTTGTGTGTAAAATATTATTTAAAATTATAAAATCAAATTTTAAATGGAAATTAATAAAAAAAATATAATAAACTATCAAAAAAAAAAATTAATAAATTTAATTTTCAATTATTTAAACTTTATAAATAAAATAAAAAAAATTAATTTAGACATTTTAGATATTAAATATATAAACAGATTAAATAATGATTCAGATATTTTTATTGATGATATCAAAAATATAAATTCTTTACTGGGTAATTATAAACTAAAAATAAAAAAAAATAAAGAAATCAGTAATATAGATGAATCTTTAAAAATATTTATTCCATATTTATTATTATATCAATTAAATAAAATTGAAAATTAATTTTAATTAATATATAAAAAAAATTTATCTTTATAAAATATAAAAATGAGTACAACAGAAAGTTTTGAACAAGAACCAAAAACAATCAATAATTTATTATGGAATATAATTGATTCATATTTTAATACGATAGATAAAAATTTATCAATACATCAATTGGATTCGTTTAATATGTTTTTATCAGATAAATTAACAAAAACAATAAAACAATTTAATCCTATTCAAAATCAATGGTATTTAAAAAAAAATACAGATAATACTTTGATTTTAGCAAGTGATGAAATAAAGAGTGATATTGTTTTAACATCAGAAATATATTTTGGAGCAGAATGGAAAGATAAT
>Ga0115002_10005706_pt1 | contig 14573 bp, 13 predicted proteins | sample ArcticOcean_MG_C_8_FD_89576 | JGI IMG/M metagenome (GOLD analysis project Ga0115002, IMG submission 89576) | Marine microbial communities from western Arctic Ocean - ArcticOcean_MG_CB11_86 | ecosystem: Environmental > Aquatic > Marine > Oceanic | place: Arctic Ocean: Canada Basin | collected... | reverse complement strand
GATCAGCAGGTCGCACAAGGCATCGAGCGGGTCGAGGCTCATCTCTTCGGCGATCTCGTCGAACCCGATTCCCTCGAAGTGGCGATACGCCGGACTTTCGAATCCGCTCAGATGCCAGCCGGCCGGATTGCGCCACCGGCTCTGGCGCGGATCGACTTCTTCGCGCATTTTACGTCGTGAATCATTGCTGGCGAGGTGCTCGAGCAGGCGATCAGGCCCGCCGGCCTGGATCCACTCAGGGAGCGCCACTGTCGCCCTTGAGCCGCCTTGGTTGTATGGGTAGGCATCAAACGACACTTGGAGGCCCTCATCGCGGGCCTCTTCGACGAGACCGATCAGCTTGTTGAACTCGCCGTCTTTTTTCGACAGTGATGCATAGTGCGAGATGTGGAGGGCGACGCCGGTCCTACGGCTCATCTCGACAACTTCGTAGAACGGATCAGTGAACGTTGAACCAGCCCCGTATCGAACGTGTGAAACATGAATGGCGCCGTTACGGGCCGCAACCTCGGCCAGCTCGGTGAGCTCCTCGAGTTCGGCAAAGCTACCAGGCGGGTACGTCAGGCCGGTAGAGAATCCGAACGCTCCGTCGTTAAGCCCGGCCTGAAGGAGGTCTCGTTGTGTAGCCATATCATTGGGCGTGAGTGGGAGGTCCTCCCAGCCGACGCTGGCGACTCGCAGCGGCGTGTTGCCGATGACGTAGGCGATGTTTACCGGGACTTGCTGGTCATAGATCTCGAGGTACTCGGCGACCGAACTCCAGCTCAGACCGGGAGGACGACGCCCGTCGAGGCCAGCATTCATGATGCTCCAGCCGTCGAGATCATCCGCGGACGGGAACGGCGCATAGGAGTTGCCGTCCACGCCGATCAGCTCTGTCGTGACCCCTTGGCGGACCTTTGCCTCGTGGGCAGGGTCGGCCAGGATCGCCATGGTCGAGTGGGCGTGCATATCGATGAATCCGGGGCACACGGCTAAGCCGGTGGCATCGATAACACGAGCAGCAAGCACCTTGCTTGTGTCACCTCTCAGAACCTGGATCGTGTCGCCTTCGACTCCGATGTCGGCACGAATCCACGACGATCCGGTGCCGTCGTACACGCGTCCACCACGGATGAGGATGTCAAGGCTCATGGTCGGCCTTTCCGAGCGAGATAGCGTCCGTTCTCCGGCCCCGTCAGCTCCCCATCGGAGAGGGCTACAGAGCCGCCTCGTACGACGAGGCTCGGCAACCCGGTGGTGGAGAGCGATTCAAACAGTGAGTACCCGGCCTCAGGTGCGAGGTTGTGATGGGTCAGTGCCACCTCTGGTCCGTCTGTAGGGATGACGACGACGTCAGCGTCTGATCCTTCGGCGAGAACTCCCTTGCGCGGGTATATCCCGTAGATCTGCGCAGCTCGGGTCGACGACACTTCAACGAGGCGTTCGATGGTGAGTCGGCCCTTCTTGAATCCCTCGCTAAAAGCGAGTGGGAGCATGGCACCAGTGCCGGCGATGCCTCCGTAGGTGGCATCCAGGATGTTGTTGGTGGCGAGTTTTACGTCGAGGGTCTTCGGTGAGTGGTCGGACGAAAGATGGTCGATGCGGCCGTCGGCGAGGGCATCCCAGAGTCTGTCGAGGTGTTCGACGTCGCGTAGCGGGGGACCGACCTTGCCTAACGGGCCGCGCTCAAGGACCTCGTCGTTCGTGAGTAGTAGGTAGTGGATTTGGGTCTCGGCGGTCACGGACGATCCCGACTGTTTCAGCGAACCGAGCGTTGCGGCGCCAGGGGAGGAGGTGCAGTGCACGAAGTGCAGGTGCGAGCCGGTCAACCCTGCAAACATCGCGGTCCGATTCATCCCTTCGGACTCGAGTTCGACCGGCTGGCTGCGGGCGAAGCTGGCGTTGGTGATTCCCTGCCGGCGTTCGATGGCGTCGAGGTAGTCGATGGCACCGCCATTCTCGGCGTGAACTAGCGTGATACCGCCGACCGCGGCCACGCGCTCCATGAGCAGGCAGATCGAGGCATCGTCGAGCATCAAGCCGCCTTTAGCGTAGGCGACCATGGTTTTGAACGACATGACACCCAACTCAGCGCTGCGGCGCACCGTGGCCTCGATGTCGTCGCCGGGGATGAACAACGAGTTAATGAAGTAGTCGGCGGCGACACCATCGCTCTCGCGCCCGATCTCGGCTTCCACAGCTTCGGCGACGGTGGCAACTGGGGTGCGCTGGGCGTACACGCCGATTGTGGTGACGCCACCGCGTATAGCCGCCCGGGCTGCCTGATGGAGATCGTGGAGCAGCGGTTCGGTGATGGCGTGGCCACCCAACGAAATGTGGAGGTGTGGGTCGATCGCACCCGGAAAAACCCAGGCGCCATCCGCGTCGGCGATGGTCTCTCCGGACAACCCCGTTCCAATGCCGTTGATCTTTCCCTCACGAAACGAGATATCTCCCTCGACGACGCCGTCGCCGGTCACGATACGACCGTTGCGGATGATGCTTGTCATGAGCCCTCCATCCGAGCCGAGATACGAGCCTGGGTGGCCGGCGACATAAGCGCATCCAACGACGGCGCCCACGACTCAGCGTCCCAGCTGACTCTGTCGAGGGCGTTGAGGTGTTGCTTCATGGCGGCCTGAGCCGAACCGTCTAGGAGGGTGATTTCGTCTGCGAGGGCACCCGCCGCGTTGTGCAGTTGATCGACGGGGTGTACAGAACGTACAAACCCCAAGGTCTCCGCCTGCACCGCGGTCAACCTCCGCCCGGTGAGCAGCATGTCTCTCGCCACCGAGCCGCCGACGCCGCGGCCTAGTCGGGCGATGTCGCTGCGGGTGATGACGATGCCGAGAGCGGCGGCGGGGATCGAGAACCAGGCGCTGTCAGAGGCCAGCCGCAGATCACAGGCAGCTGCCACCTCCATGCCGGCTCCGACCGCAGCCCCACTCACCACAGCGATCACCGGCTTGGGGCATGCCTCGATTGAGGCCATGACCGACTCCACTCCCGCAAGGGAACTTTTGATCGCGTCCTCGTCGGCTCCGTGGAACTGCTCGATATCTGCACCGGCGCTGAAGACACGATCGCCGGTCGAGGCGATGAGCACGACACGGACAGAATCGTCGGCTGCGCACCGATCTACGAGCTCGGCCATCTCCGTCCACATCCCTGTCGCCCAGGCATGTTTGCGTTCGGGTCGATCGATCGTAATCCACGCCTGCGGGGGAGTGCCGGACAGCGTCAGAGCGCCCATCAGAAGACCCCTCGAGTGGCGGCGCCATCGAGCTGAATAGCCGAGCCTGTCGTTGCGGCGGCAGCGTCGGAACACAAATAGGCAATGGCCTCTGCAACGTCTTCGGGAGCTGTGAACCGTCCAAGCGGAACCTTGTCTTCTAGGTACGTTTTGCGAAATTGCTCGTTCGTCATCCCGGCGTCGGTCGACCAGACCTCGATAGCGTCCTCCATGCGATCTGTCGTCGTGAGGCCTGGGTTGACAGCCATCACCCGGATACCGTCCGTGCCGCCCAATTCGGCTACAGACTTCGTGAAGTGGAGCAAGGCTGCATTCAGGGAGCCGAGGACATACGAAGGTGATGCCGAGCGTCCCGCCATGCCGATGACATTCACGATCACTCCACCGCCCCCCTTCATCAGGGCAAACGCGGCCCGAGTGCATCGCACATAGCCCATGAGTTTGAGGTCAATCGAGGTTAGCCAGTCGTCGTCGCTGACGACTTCGAGGCTGCCGAACGGCGACCTGCCCGCATTGTTGACGAGAATGTCGAGCCCACCGAGCGCCTCGGCGGCGGTAGCGACAACACGATCGGGAGCATCTGGTTCAGCGAGGTCGGCGACGATCGGGATGACCTCGACGCCGTGCGTGTCCGCTATCTGGTTGCAGGCGTCGACGAGTTCTGCCTCGCCTCGTGCCACGAGCGCGAGCTGCACGCCCGCCGCGGCGAGTCGATCGGCCGTGGCCCGGCCGATGCCCTTGCTGGCGCCAGTTATGAGCGCTCTGCGATCTCGGAGGTCTCGACTCATACGGGGTCCTCGAACACCATCTCCTGGTTATGGCTGAAGTTGATGCGGGGTGGCGAGAAGGCCTCGATTGTGATGACCGAATCGTCGGATACAACCCGACCGCCGTGTTCGACCCCGGGCGGAGCGTGGATGACTTGACCGGGTCCGACCACCTTGGTCTCTCCGTCGACCGTGAACTCCAGCTGGCCCTGAAGGACGCAGATGATCTGCTCCTGAGGGTGGGAATGAAGGCCGAATTCTATGCCGGGGGCGATTTCGGCACGGATCACCTGAAGGGATTCGCCGCTGACGTTCCACACGAAATCGCCCGGGAACGCCTCGAAGCCCTCCTGTTCGTTCCAATCGGTAAAGCTTGCCATTCCGTTCTCTCTATTCGTAGTAGCCGTCTGGTGATTTCAGCGTCGTTTTCCACTGCTCGATGTCGTGTGCAACCAAGACCCTTGCCCCGTCGCGTTCTTCGAATGCCTTCAGCCGGGCTAACGACTTGATCGCCGCGTACTCGTCCGTCGTTATCGGCGGTGGGATGAGTCGGTCGATCTGTTCTCGTTCGTATGCAGCGTCACCTGTCAACACGAATCGCCCTGACGGAAGATCCACCACGAGGGATTGGTGGCCGGGGGTGTGGCCGTCAGTCAGGATCGCATTGACTCCGGGCACGATCTGGACGTCACCCTCGTGCAACTGATACGTGATTTCAGACCGGTCGAAGTCGTTCTTTACAAATCCGGGCGCCCCGAACCTATCGGGGAACTGTCCCCATCGGCGCTCGGCCCGCTGAAGATGCACTGTTGCGTCCGGGAAGAATTTGATGCCACCGGCGTGGTCCATATGGAGATGCGAGACCACGACGTGGTTGACATCACCAACCTCGATGCCTGCCTCGGCGAGCCGGGAGAGTGGGTGGTCTTCTTCACTCATGTCCAGGCGAAATGCCTTCGCTAGCCTGCCCCATGTGGCTTCCGGCGCAGTAGCAGCGGCGGGATCGCATCCGGTGTCGAACAGCACCCAGCCGTCGTCGGTTTCGATCGCGTAGATGGCGACGGGGACGCCAACGTCGTCATTCGAGCCGCCCAGCTTCGTGCGGAACTCCGCCAGATAACACGTTCCGGTAGGCAGCACGAGCATGCGGTGGGCGGCCATCAGAGAACCGGCATCTGCTCTGGGGGAACGGTGATCACCGTTCCCCGATGCGAGCTGTCGCGGTTGACCTCACCGTCTTCATACAACACATGTCCGCCTGCGATGGTCATCCGCGGCCAACCCTTAAGTTCGAGGCCCTCGAACGGTGTGTAGTCCGAGTAAGAGTTGAGTATATCCGCGTCGATCGTCACCCGCTTTTCCAGATCGATCATGACCAGATCGCCGTCACTCCCAACCTCGATTGCGCCCTTGCGCGGGGATGCACCCATCAATTTGGCGAAGCGCGCTGACGTGAGCTCGACCACGCGCTCGAGCGTCAACCGGCCCTTGTTTACGCCCTCCGATAGCAGCACTGGCAGGATCATCGTCATGCCGGTGGTCAGGCCTGGGCCAACCTCCCAAATGTTGCCCTCTCGGGTGGCTAGGTCGTAATCGCAGTGATCCGATCCCATCCAGTCGATCGTCCCGTCAGCCAGCCCCGCCCAGAGCAGTTCTTGGTCGGCCTTGGTGCGGAGCGGCGGGTTGACTTTCCCGCGGGTGCCGAGAGGCATGTCCATGTCGAGGACGAGATATTGCGGACAGGTTTCCATGTAGAGGTGCGGATAACGGACTCTCGCCTGATTGATCAGCTCCGGTCCACGCCCCACGCTTGTGTGGACCAGCGCCAGCGGGGCGCCAGCGTTTTCGGCGAGTGTTGACGAGCGGACGATTGCTTCCTCTTCGGCGAAATGGGGGCGGTGCTTGCTCCATGTCGCCGTGTCAGTTGCGTCCGGGGCAGCGGCGATCGCCCGCTCACGATTGTGCAAGATGACGTCTACATTCTCGGCGTGGATGAGTGCCATTGCTCCGGGCCGGGTGGCCACCTGACGCATGCCTTCGAAAATAGAGCCATCGTCAAGCCCTTCGATTCCAAAGGCCGCCTCGGGTCCCTTCATTGCCATATGGAACTTATACGAGGTCAGGCGCAGCTCATCGACGGTCTGGGGGATCTCGGCTATCTGTTGGGCGTTGGTGACAAGCCCGTGAAACCCCATGTCGACCAGGCTATTGGCCTCAATGTCATCGACATGCTGCTGATGGACGTCTGTGAACGAGCCTGAGGACAGAAGGTAGTGCCACATCGCTGTCACCCCACCGGTGACGGCTGCGGCACTCTCAGTTCGGCAGGATTCAGCGAACGAGGGGGTCACTCCCAGATGCACGTGCGAGTCGATGGCGCCGGGCAGCACATATGCCCCGTCGGCGTCCACGACTCGGTCTGCTGCGGGGGCGTCGCTCGGTGGAAGCAGCGCCTGGATCACTCCGTCGCTGATATGCACAGTTGCCCGAGTTTTTCCGGCCGGGCTCACCAGCGTGGCATTTTTAACTGTCAGTGACGTCATATCTCATACACTTTCTCGATGAGCTGGACCTTCTCGCGTCCGGGTGGCGGGTAGGCCCCGAACGGCACCACTTCGACCGTCGCTCGTACTCTGCACATGTCTGAGATCGCCTGCGTCAGATTAGCAGCCGTCTCTTGGTCGCCCTCGGGGGTTTCGTTTTCGCCACGCTCGACCCTCACGTTAAGTGGGCCCGGCCATGTGTAGTCCGGTTCTTTCTTGATGATGCGCACCGTGCCACTCGTTCGCGGCCTCATTCCGAGCACGATGTCCTGGAGGGCGGTCGGATAGAAGTTCACCCCCTTGATAATCAGCAGGTCGTCGGTGCGACCAAAGCAGCGAATCTTGGGGCTGGTGCGGCCGCACCAGCACTCGACATCAAGTATTTCGACTATGTCACTGTGGCGGAATCGAAGCACGGGCGTGGCTGCCCGATCGAGGTGGGAGTACACGAGTTCGCCAGTAGCGCCGGCTTCGACGGCGACAGGGTTGCCGTCGGCGTCGACGAGTTCCCAATGCACGAACTCGTGAGCGACGAAGTGCATGCCGCTCTGATCCTCGCATTCTGACCACAGCACCGGAGATAGGTCCGTCCCGCCCATTACTTCGCGCATTTCGGCGCCCCACAACGCCTCGGCGTGGCGACGCAACTCAGGAATTCCTCCTCCCGGTTCACCTCCCACATACATCCGGCCTATCGAGAGAGTCTCGGCAGCGACGCCGAGCACCTGCTCGGCTTGCTCGCCCAGGTGTACAGCGAAATTGGGTGTGGCGATCAGGCCGACCGGATCGAGGTCGCTGATAGCGTTGAGGAGCCAGGTGGTGCCCGGTTCGGCACCCGCCGCAATGAACCCAGCCCCCAGCGCCTCGGCGCCTTGTACAAGCGGGAGTCCACCCACCCAGCAGCGAGACATTCCCATGCAGTGGATGATGCGATCACCTGGCCGGAATCCCTGGGCCCAGAAGGTCCGGCGGGTGATCTCGGCCCAGTTGGCGCGATCGCGTGCGGTCAGGCCGACGTAGGACGGGCGTCCAGTCGTCCCGGTTGAGGCATGGAACTGGACGACGTTTGCGGGGGCGGCGGCAAGGTGATCGCCAAGGGGGGGAGTGGCGGCGGTTGATCGACGCATCTCATCCTTTATGGTGAATGGAACGTTGGTGAGGTCATCGACCGTAGCCACCGATTCGCGATCGAGCCCAGCCCCCGCAAGCTTGTCCTGATAGAACGCAGAGTGCTCCCATAGGTACGCCATTTGGGCAACGAGCCTTTCGTTCTGGATTGCGCGGATCTCTGCGAACGGCAGGCCCTCGATGTCTGCTCCCAGCTCGGTCACGAGCCACCGAGTGCCTTGACTGCTGCGCCTAGCTGGCGAACCGAGGCCGGAGCGTCAGCGCCAAGGGCGTGGTGAGGCGCGACCCGATCCAATCCAAGACGCAGCAGCTCAGCGAGGCGCTGGGCTACCTCGTCAGCAGTCCCCACCACCGCGAGCAGATGGACCAGATCGTCGGGGATGAGAGCGGCGGCAGTTTCGATACCATCGTTCGCATTGGCATCGTGCAAACTCGCCCGAAGCGCCACGAGTTCGGCTCGCTCGACGCCGGTTCCGATCAGCCGAGGCGAAACGTCGGGAATTGCCATGAGGTAATAGGCTACAGACCGACGCGCCACGCACATCGCCTGCTCGGGATCATCGGACACCGCTGTCAGTACGAATGCGCCGAGGTCGTACTCGTCTCGTGAGCGTCCGGCTGCGCAGAGCGCCTCGTCGATCCGGGCTGCCCTGGAGTCGATGAACGCAGGCGAACACATGACACCGAGAATGCTGCCGTCGTAGGTGTCAGCTGACATGACCAGTGTTTGCTCGCCAATCGACCCTACGTAGAGCGGAATGCGGGGCGGGCGCTGATCGAGGCGAGCGCCGTTGTACGCGGTGCCACCGTCGAGTAGCGCCCGCGTGGCCGTTGCCGCCTCACGGAGCGCCCCAACCTGGTTGGAGGGAACGGTGCCCAACTGCAAAGAACCATGATGAGCGACGCCATATCCGAGCTTGAACCGATCGCCCCATTGCTCGGTCAGCGACACCATCTCCATGCAGATTGCAGCGGGATGTCGGACGAATGGGCTCAGTATGCCGAACCCGATATCCAACGTCGATGTGGCCTCGGCGACCGCCGCGGCAATCGAGAATGCGCCACGTCGGAAGTGCTGCTCGGCGATCCAGATCGTGTTGAAGCCAGAGTCCTCCGCGGCACGGGCGATGGCCACGATCTCTCCGACCGTCCTACCGTTGTCTAGGCCGATGTCGTACGACAGACTCCTGGTCATGGCCGAACGATGCGGGTCTCGCCTCCGATCATCACCCGCTTGATTCGGTGATGTTCCTGAAGGATTCGGACGTCATCGAGGGGATTCCCATCGATGAGAAACAGGTCGGCGACTTTGCCAACCTCGAGAGTGCCGAAATCGTCGTCGATGCGGAAGAACTCGGCGTTGCCCCTTGTCGCTGTGATCAGCGCCTCCATAGGTGTCAGCCCGAGTCGGGTCTGCACCTCGAGCTCGTAGGCCTCTTCGCCGTGGGGATCTGCGGGGGTACCGAGGAAATCCGAGCCCATCGCTCGCGTGACCCCAATCGATTTGGACCGTGGCAGTGTGTCGGCGTAGGAGTCGAGGGCCTTCTTGCATCGATCCACGTAGACCGGGTTGAGACCGAGGTCATCGGCGCGCTCGACCGCCCTGGATAGATAGCCAACGTTCGGGTTCCAGGTGACCTGGTGGATCGCCATCATCTCGAGTGTCTCGTCGTCGATCCAGTAACCATGTTCGATCGAGTCGACGCCCGCTTTGATGGCGCGCTGCATTCCAATACACGACTCGCCGATGAGCGTGTTGCTGTGCGCTGAGATGAGTGCCCCGACGTTGTGAGCTACGTGGGCGGCCGCGGCGATCTCGTCACCGGTCCATGCTGACTCGGCACGGATGAACGAGGGGTCGATGCCTCCCGTTACGGCAAGTTTGATGTCGGTGGCGCCACCGCGAATTTGTTCGCGGGCAGCCTTGGTAACTTCGCCGACGCCATCGGCCAGACGGACGAATCCGGGTGGTTCGGGTCCTTGCATCCAATCGAGGCGAATGAATGGGAAGTCAGGAATGCCGCCGGTCTCGGCAATGAACCTGCCGACCGCTCGCATCCGCGGGCCGTTCACCTTGCCTTCTTCTATGGCTCGCTTCAGTTCGAGCGCGTGGTCGCTCCCGCAATCCCTGATGAGGGTGAAGCCAGCGCCGAGGATCGCCTGAACCTCGATCGCCGAGCGGATTGCATGAAGCTTCGGTGACTCCATCGCCCATGACCCGAAGTCGTAGCCTTGGATGCCGAATAGATGGAGGTGCGCGTCGATTAGCCCGGGGAGGACATGGGCTCCAGCTGCGTCGATGATCTCGGCGTCGGCAGGGACGTCGGCATCGATGCCGACGGCGGTGATGCGTTCGCCTTCAATCACGAGAGTGGCCGGACCGTACGGTTCGGTACCCGTTCCGTCGAAAACCGACGCATTGGTGATCGCTGTGATGCCCATCTTGGTCTCCTTCTAGCGCTGGGGCGCGAGTTCTTCGATTCCTCGCTCGATGTCACCGAACAAAGTGATGATCGGGTGATCGATGCCTGCATCGATGTATCGCTGCAAGCCTTCCAAGCAGTCGTCCCTCGTCCCGTTAATCGTGATCTCGTCCACGATGTCGTCGGTGATGTACTGCTTGCCGGCCTCGCCGCCTCCGGCCTCGACTGCGTCGGCCAACTGCTGCCAGCCTTTGCCGTCCTCGCCCCAAGCCGAAGTGCGCTTGGTGATGTCGGGAAGTCTCGCAAGGTAGACAGCAAGCATCGGCCGCAGGTATTCACGGGCAGCTTCCTTCGAGTCGTCGACGGCGGCTACCACCATCATTCCTACCTCGATATCGTCAACAGTGCGACCCGCTCGTTCAGCACCGGTTTGGAGGTGCTCGAGCGCCCATGTGACGTAGTCAACGCCAAGGAACGCGTTGAGCGAGGCTCCCTGTGCGATCTCGCCAGTGAGCTGGTTGGCGAGCGGCCCAGTGGGACCGAGCCACACGGGAATGTCGCGGCGAACCGGCTCGAAATCGAGTTCGGCGTTCTCCAGGTACACCATCTCGCCCTCGTAGTTGATGTGGGTTCCATGGGCTTTCCAAACCGCTCGGCACGCTTCTACATACTCGCGCAGCGCTTTCAGGGGCTTTTCGAAGTTGATTCCCTGGGCCTTGATGAGCACCCGCGATCCTGCGCCGATACCGGCGACGATCCGCCCTCCGGACAACTCATCGAGGGAGGCGAACGACGTGGCCATCAGCAGCGGGCTGCGGGTGAAGATGGGGACGACGCTCGGTCCGATCGTGAGCCGTTCGGTCACCGCCGCTGCAGCTGCACAGGCCGTGATGCCGTCGCGAGAGAAATTGTGCTCGGCGAACCAAATGGAGTCGTACTCGAGCTCCTCAACCCGCTTGGTGAGGCGGACGGTCTCAGGAAGAGCCGTTGTCTGCAGCAATCCGATGCCGGTTTTGTTCATTGTGTCTCCTTGTTGGTATCAGCGAATGTAGGGGCGGAGGATGCGCTTCTCTAAGCGTTGAAAGAGTGCTCCGAAGATGAGGCCGAGGATGCCGACGATGAGGATCGCTCCGTACATCTGAGCTGGAAAGAGGCTGCGGCGCATGAAGAGGATGAACCAGCCGATCCCGTCGGTAGAGAGTATGAGCTCGGATGCCACCATCAGAACGAGAGCGATTCCAACGGCCTGGCGAGCCCCTGCAACGATTTGGGGGACTGCCAAGCCGAAAACGGCCTGTCTCAGTACAAGTGTCTCGGACCCGCCGAAGCTTCGGACCACGTCTGGGAGCAACGACTGTTTTGCAGTGCGTACACCGAAGATCGTGTTGATGGACACAAAGATGAATGAAGCCCACGCAATCACGATGATTCGCGACAGGTCACCGATCCCGACGATGAGCACGAGCACTGGCAAGAAAAGGATGACAGGGATCGGCCGGAGGAACTCGAGGACTGAGATCGCCACCGATCCGGGCTTGTTCCACCATTCGGCCACGATGCCAAACAACACCCCAGCGATGACGCCGATAGTCCAGCCAGTAATGGATCGGTAAACGCTCTTGCCGATCTGGAACAGGAGCCCTTCGCCTGATCGGTACGGCGGGTTGGTGAATGCGGTCAACGTGTCCGTGAACACCTGGGTCGGCGGGGGAAAGAGGAAGGGATTGACCATCTCTGCACGGCTTACAAACTCCCACAACGAGAAAATGACGGACAAGACGAGAATGGTCTTCAACCCGCGAATCCATGCTGAGCCCAGTTTGTCTTGACCGCTCATGCGTCGTCGGGGCCGCTGCGAAGGAGATCCCACACTTCATGGAAACGCTTCCGGAATGAGTCGGAGGAGACGAAGTCTTCAAAAATCGAAGTTTGATCACTTCGCTCGAAGTCCGCGAGAATACGAGCGGGGCGATGGCTCAGGACGACGGTACGGTCCCCAAGGTAGAGGGACTCCTCGATGTCGTGCGTGACGAACAGCACTGTGCGGTGCAGGCTATCGAGGATCTTGCGCAGCTCCTGCTGGAGGTCCCGCCGGGTCTGCGCATCCAGCGACCCGAACGGTTCGTCCATCAAGAGCACGTCAGGCTCGTAGGCCAGGACCCGAGCGAGCTGCACTCGTTGTTGCATGCCGCCAGAGAGTTCTCTTGGGTAGGCATCCTCGAAACCGTTAAGGCCGACCATCTCGATGTAGCGGGCGGCGGCGTCTGCTCGCTCGGATTTACTTGCCACGCCCTCAATCTCCAGTCCGAATTCGACGTTTCTCTGGACCGTCTTCCAAGGGGCAAGGGCGTTGGCGTAGTCCTGGAATACGAATCCGATTCGGGGATTGGGGGAAGATGGCTCGAAGCTGATCGATCCGCCCGACAACGGTACTAGTCCGCCGATCAGCTTGAGGATCGTCGACTTTCCGCAGCCAGATGGACCGACGATCGTCACTAGCTCGCCCGAGTGGAATGACAGATCCAGCCCTTCCATGATTGTGAGGACTTCGTCATCGCCGCGTCGATCGTACGTCTTGGTGACGCCGGTAAGGTGGATGGCAGGACTGGCTAATCGTTCATCAGTCATGGCTACGAGGCCACCGAATCGGACCACCACGGGAAGAGGCGGCGTTGCGACCACTCAAGAAGCTGAAAGACTGCGTAGCCAATTATGGCGATGATCGTGATCGCCGCGTACATCCTTCCAAAGAGTGCGTTGCTTTGTGTCCGGAGGATGTAGAACCCGAGTCCTGACAACCCGATCACCATGTCTGCGATGACGATGATGATGAGTGCCACAGACACATTCTGCCGCAGGCTCGACAAGAAGAAAGGGAGCAGGCTCGGGATTCCTACCTTGCGCAGCAACTTGACCTCACCGGCGCCAAAACTGCGAGCGGCATCTTGGAGGGTTTCGGGGATGTGTTTGACGCCGGAAACCACGTTGACCACGGCAAGGAAGAAACACCCCCACGCTACCGAAAACACCCCGACTATAAATGAATTGCCGAATATCAACAGTGCCATTGGCACTAGGGCCACTGCCGGGATGGCACGGAAGAAGTCGAGTGGCCCGCTTGCCCACGAGTCCACCGCGACGTAGCGACCGACCGCCATGCCGATCACGATGGCGGCTACGAACCCAATTCCGTATCCGACGAGCGCCGTCCCCATGCTCTGGATAGTTGCTGAACTGAGGTTGGCCCAGTCATCCAATCCGGCACGCAGTACCTCGTTCGGAGGAGGAATGAACTTCGCGTTCACGAACCCAGAGCCTGTCGCCGCCACCCACGTTGTGAGGATGACGGCGACAGCTATGAGTCCAGGGAACCGGAAAGCTCCGTTCACTTCAGTTCCTGTTCCATTTGGCTCTTCCAAACGCTTCGCATGAAAGCGATTGCTTAGTTTTCAATGTCTGCTTCAGGGAGTGCTCCTTTAAGGCAGTGTCGAAGGATCCCATGGGAACGAACGGCCGTTCACAATCATCTCTTCCTCTGTGAATGGTAGGTAGGAGATGAACGAGTTCACGTTCAGGTCCGGACTCAGCAAGTCGGCGGTGACCATCAGGTCTGCGACACGCCGCATCTGGTCTTCCCAGTTCTCGGGCCAGGTCACATAGAGATGCGGTGGGTTGAACTTCTGCGCAGCTGCCGGAACGCCGGTCACGGCCTCAGAGAGCACTAACGCTTCTTCAGGGTTGTCGATGATCCACTTGTGTGCATCACGAATAGCGAACGCCCAGGCACGAATCGTGTTGGGATTCTTGCCTACGAACTTTTCCGTGGCCGCCATTGGGAACATCCCAGCGCCACGGTCACCAAGCATTTCTGGAATGCCGTTCGTACCACCTGTATACGGATCGCCGATCGACCTGAGTCCGTTTCCTTCAGTCGCTCCATAAGGGATCCCCGCCATGCCGACGAACGGGTAGATCATGTATCCGACGTCGATCTCACCCGCGGCGAGTAAATCTGGATGTGCGCCCCAGAACGCCTCTACCAACTCCACGCTCGCTGGGTCAACACCGACGTCAGTCAGCATCGAGATGAGGAAAGCCTCTTCGTTCGAGCCTCGGGCGATCACGCCAATGCGTGCGCCTTCGAGGTCGGCGATCGTCTGGATCGGAGAATCTTCGGTCACGATGAGCCGGTGTGTGCTGTAGTCCACTCCATCTTCAATGGCGTAGTACGCATGGGTGGTAATGAACTTGAGCTGTTGGCCCCGCTCGGCCAAGGAGAACGCCAATGGCCAGCTGGTATAGCCGAGGTCAGCTTCGCCGGAGAGCACCGCTTCAGTTGAGCGGCTTGCGCCGCCCTCGAACGCGAGGATCTCTGGGTCTATGCCGTAGTGCGCGAAAAACCCTTGCGCCTCCGCGACGTAGATCGGTAGGAACTGGGCCAAGGTCGCTGGCATCACCCTGATGTTGCGATTCTCTG
>Ga0115002_10005705_pt1 | contig 14575 bp, 9 predicted proteins | sample ArcticOcean_MG_C_8_FD_89576 | JGI IMG/M metagenome (GOLD analysis project Ga0115002, IMG submission 89576) | Marine microbial communities from western Arctic Ocean - ArcticOcean_MG_CB11_86 | ecosystem: Environmental > Aquatic > Marine > Oceanic | place: Arctic Ocean: Canada Basin | collected... | reverse complement strand
GGAGTAAAACTCGTGCGACCAGCTGAGGCGAGTTGGCGGTTTGAGGAACAGTGACTTCGGGCTTGTGCCCTCAGTCTTAGGAGTTTCACCAAGAGGCGAAACTCCGATTGGTAAAGGTTATTGCAACGGGGAGTGTTGGTACTGGTTACTGCACGTTTGACCCAACAGGAGTGAAAAGTAGTGGCTAAAAAGATCGAAGCCTATATAAAGCTGCAGGTACCAGCGGGTCAGGCGACTCCGAGTCCGCCTGTGGGCCCGGCATTGGGCCAGCATGGCGTGAATATTATGGACTTCTGTAAGACGTTCAACGCGCAGACGCAATCAGTGGAGCCAGGTTTGCCGGTTCCCGTTGTCATAACGGTCTACGCCGACCGCAGTTTCACGTTCATAACGAAAACACCGCCGGCGGCCGTACTGTTGCGTAAAGCCGCGAAAATTTCCAAAGGCAGTGGCACGCCGAATACCGACAAGGTGGGTAAGGTCAATCGCGCTCAGTTGGAAGAAATTGCCAAGATCAAGATGCCTGACCTTACCGCCGCTGACATGGATGCCGCAGTTAGAACGATTGCGGGCACGGCGCGCAGTTCGGGTATCGAAGTGGAGGGTGTGTAATGGCTAAGCTAACCAAACGTCAACGAGCGATCGCTGAAAAAGTTGACCCAGACAAAGCCTATGCCATTGATGAGGCGGTAACGCTACTCAATGACATTGCCAGGACCAAATTCAAAGAGTCGTTCGATGTCTCTGTTAATCTAGGCGTCGATTCCAAGAAATCTGACCAAGTAGTGCGCGGCGCGACCACCTTGCCGCATGGCACGGGTAAGACGATTCGCGTGGCAGTGTTTGCGCAAGGCGATAATGCCGAAAAAGCGTTGGCCGCAGGTGCGGACAAGGTCGGATTTGAAGATCTCGCAGACGAAGTGAAAAGCGGTGTGCTCGATTTTGATGTGGTGATTGCGACCCCCGACGCGATGCGCATCGTAGGTCAATTGGGTAAAGTGCTTGGCCCGCGTGGTCTGATGCCAAACCCTAAAACCGGCACCGTCACACCGGACGTTGAGACGGCAGTGCAAAATGCGAAGGCTGGGCAAATCCAATTTCGTACTGATAAAGCAGGCATTATTCACGGCAGTGTCGGTCAGGTTGGTTTCGAGCCAACGAAAATTCGAGAAAACGTCGAGGCGCTTGTCTCCGATCTGCGCAAAGCCAAGCCTGCTTCGGCAAAGGGTATTTATTTCAAAAAGTTGACGCTATCCACGACCATGGGGCCGGGGTTGGCGATCGATCAGGCGTCGTTGGAAGTTTAGAGAACCAAGTTAGACAGTTTGAAGGATCAGGGCAGAGTTCGCTTAGTGGGCCTCATGGGCTGCGATGCAAACTAAGCGCTGAGACCATCAAAAACCGTAGGAGTCGTCACTTGCGTTGCGCGAGTGACGTATCGAGTTTTCCCGCAGGGAAAACATCGATGCCACTAGCCAGGTAATGGGAGTGACGACTTAATATCCTACGCAGATGGGATGTCATTTGCTGGAGTGTGATGCTCCGCCAGGCGACATAGTCTTCGCAAGCAATGCTTCGAGGCTCCCGTAGAAAGGGTGGTGCAACATGGGGTTGTATCGCAAAAAGGAGAAAGCAAGTGGCACTAAGGCTCGAGCAAAAGCAACGGATTGTTGCTGAGGTAAATGAAATTGCCGCGTCTGCTTTGTCGGCAGTGCTTGCAGACTATCGTGGAATGACGGTGGCAGATATGACGGCTATGCGTGCGAAAGCTCGTGAAACCGGCGTTTACCTGCGCGTTGTTCGCAATACGTTGGCAAAAAGAGCGATCGAAGGGACTGAATTTGAATGCCTGGGCGAGGCGTTCTTAGGACCGACGTTAGTTGCGTTTTCCCAGGACGAGCCTGGGGCCGCAGCGAGGCTCGTAAAAGACTATGCAAAAGAGCATGAGACACTTGAGGTCAAGGCGCTTTCAATCGGCGGCGAGATGCTTGGCGCAGATCAAATTGATCGGGTAGCCAAGTTACCGACGTTAGACGAAGCGCGCGCTATGCTCATGGCGGTTATGCAGGCACCGGTGGTCAAACTCGCGCGAACTTTGAATGAGGTTCCGGGCAAGTTGGTCCGTACGGTTGCTGCCATCGGAGATCAGAAACAAGCGGAAGGTTGATCTACCTCGGATCGATCAAAATTATTTTAGGAGACTAACAAATGGCATTGTCTAAAGACGACATTTTGAACGCCATCGCGGATATGAGCGTGATGGACGTGGTCGAACTCGTCGAGCAAATGGAAGAGAAGTTTGGTGTATCAGCCGCATCAGCCGTTGCGGCCGCTCCGGCTGCGGCCGGTGGCGACGCCGGTGAAGCGGTGGAAGATCAAAGTGAGTTCGACGTCGTGTTGACCGGCATTGGTGAGAAGAAAGTAAACGTGATCAAGGCAGTACGCGCGATCACAGGACTTGGTTTGAAAGAAGCTAAGGCGGTGGTAGATGAAGCACCTTCTGCAGTAAAAGAAGGCGTAACTAAGGATGAAGCTGAAGACTTCAAAAAGCAGCTGGAAGAAGCTGGCGCAACTGTTGAGCTCAAGTAAGACAGATTGTCTGATTTGAGGCTCAACAGAGCAATAATTGGCTGGTCCCCTGTGGTGCCCGTGGAAGCACGCGCGTTACAGGGCCCGGCCTTTCGTCGTTGGGACATAGTCTTGACAACCACTGGAGTTTTCACAGAGAACTCGTGAGGAGAACCGCATGGCGTATAGCTTTACTGAAAAAAAGCGCATTCGTAAAGATTTCGGAAAACTGTCTGAGTCGATGGAATTGCCCTACCTGTTGGCTATTCAGGTAGACTCGTACAACAGATTTCTGCAGGGAGACCGTGACCGTGCCACTCGTGAAGAGTCTGGTCTGCATGCCGCATTTAGATCGGTTTTCCCGATTGTTAGCTATTCGGGCAGCGCGGCACTGGAATATGTCGACTATCGCCTGGGTGAACCCACCTTCGACGTAAAAGAATGTACGTTGCGTAGCATTACCTATGCTGCGCCACTGCGCGTAAAAGTCCGGTTGATCATCTACGATCGCGAGACGTCCAACAAAACGGTGAAGGACGTCAAAGAGCAAGAAGTCTACATGGGCGAGATTCCGCTCATGACTGATAACGGTACTTTCGTTATCAACGGAACTGAACGCGTAGTCGTCTCCCAGCTGCATCGTTCTCCAGGTGTTTTCTTCGATCACGACCGAGGCAAGACGCACTCGTCCGGGAAGCTGTTATATAACGCACGGGTCATTCCGTACCGCGGCTCTTGGCTTGATTTCGAGTTTGATCCAAAAGACTGTGTCTTCGTTCGTATCGACCGACGACGCAAACTCCCTGCGACGATCATGCTGCGTGCATTGGAGTTCACGAGCGAAGAGATTCTCGCGACCTTCTTCGAGACCAACAAGTTCTTCATCAAGAACGAAAAAATATCGGCAGAACTCGTGGCAGAGCGGTTGCGTGGCGACGTTGCAACCTTCGATATTGTGGACCAGAAAGGTAACGTCGTTGTCGAAGCAGGCCGCCGGGTCACGGCGCGCCACGTGCGCCAGCTCGAAGAGAGCAAGATGAAGTCGCTCGAGGTGCCTCGCGAGTATTTGTTAGAGCGGGTGACGGCAAAAGACATCGTCGATGCATCCACCGGCGAGGTGGTGTTGCCTTGTAACACCATTATCACTGAGGAAAATTTGGAGCAGATTTTCGAGCTCAAAGTGAAAGAGCTCGAGACGATCTATACCAATGACCTCGATTGCGGTTCATTCATATCAGATACGCTGCGCATTGACCCCTCACGCAACAAGCTTGAGGCGTTGGTTGAAATCTATCGCATGATGCGACCAGGGGAGCCGCCGACCAAAGAAGCGGCCGAGAATCTGTTCGGCAATCTGTTTTTCTCGAGTGAGCGCTACGATCTGTCCGCCGTCGGTCGCATGAAGTTCAACCGCCGCCTGGGCCGCGAAGAGATCGTAGGCAAAGGCACTCTGCTGAACGACGACATTGTTGAAGTGTTGCGGACCCTGATGGACATCCGTAATGGTAAAGGTTCCGTCGATGACATTGATCACCTTGGCAATCGGCGGGTGCGCTCGGTTGGAGAGATGGCTGAGAACCAATTTCGCGTTGGTTTGATTCGGGTTGAGCGGGCCGTCAAAGAGCGCCTCAGCTTGGCCGAGTCGGAAGGCTTGATGCCGCAGGACATGATCAACGCCAAACCAGTGGCTGCTGCGATCAAAGAGTTTTTTGGCTCGTCGCAATTGTCGCAATTCATGGACCAGAATAATCCCCTGTCCGAGGTGACCCACAAGCGTCGCGTTTCGGCGTTGGGGCCGGGTGGCTTGACCCGCGAACGAGCCGGGTTTGAGGTTCGTGATGTCCACCCGACGCACTACGGTAGGGTGTGCCCAATTGAAACGCCGGAAGGTCCGAACATCGGCTTGATCAATAGCTTGGCGACCTATGCGCGCACTAATGGTTATGGGTTTTTAGAAACGCCGTATCGCAAAGTCATTGATGGCATTGTCACTGACGAGATTGAATATCTCTCCGCGATCGACGAAGCGGAATACGTAATCGCGCAAGCCAGTGCGCCGTTGAATGCGAAAAGCCAGTTTGAGGGCGAGTTGGTCGACGTGCGCCATCAGAATGAATTTACCAAAACGGCAGCCGAGAACGTGAACTACATGGACGTGTCGCCGAAGCAGGTAGTTTCGGTGGCGGCATCGTTAATTCCATTCTTGGAGCATGACGATGCCAACCGGGCACTCATGGGTTCTAACATGCAGCGCCAAGCGGTGCCGATATTGCGTGCAGAGAAGCCTTTGGTTGGAACCGGAATGGAACGTGCAGTTGCACGCGACTCAGGTGTGTGTGTGATCGCCCAACGCGGTGGTGTGGTCGACAGCGTAGATGCGGGCCGGATCGTCGTGCGGGTAGCGGACGAAGAGACCGAAGCGGGCGAGGCGGGCGTTGAGATATACAACCTCACCAAATTCACTCGGTCAAATCAGAACACCTGTATCAACCAACGTCCGTTGGTCAAGCCGGGCGATGTGATTGCGCGTGGTGATGTGCTGGCGGATGGGCCATCCATTGATATGGGCGAGTTGGCGCTTGGACAGAACATGCGCATCGCGTTCATGCCGTGGAATGGTTACAACTACGAAGACTCGATTTTGGTATCAGAGCGGGTCGTTAAAGAAGATCGTTTCACCAGTATCCACATCCAGGAACTCACCTGTATTGCGCGTGATACAAAGCTCGGGCCTGAGGAAGTCACCTGCGACATCCCCAACGTTGGCGAGGGGGCGCTGTCTAAGCTAGATGAATCGGGCATTGTCTATATCGGCGCTGAAGTCGGTGCCGGCGATATTCTGGTTGGCAAGGTGACCCCGAAAGGCGAGACGCAGCTGACCCCGGAAGAGAAGCTCTTAAGGGCGATTTTTGGCGAAAAGGCGTCCGATGTGAAGGACACCTCGCTGCGGGTACCGACCAGTGTCAAAGGTACGGTCATCGACGTTCAGGTCTTCACGCGCGATGGGGTCGAAAAAGACCAGCGTGCCAAGGACATTGAGCGCGCGCAGCTTTCGCAGGTTCGTAAAGACCTCGATGACGAGTACCGTATTGTCGAAGTGGCGACCTACGAACGATTGCAACAAGCGTTGTTGGGCAACAAGGCGGCTAGTGCGCCAGGTGAGAGCAGAGGGCTGACGATCGACGAAGCGTATCTTGCAACGCTAGACAGTGATGATTGGTTCAAAATTCGCATGTCCGACGACAGCTTGAATGTGCAGTTGGAAAAAGCCGAAGTGCAGTTGCGAGAGCGTAAAGACTCGCTCGACGCGATATATGCGGACAAGCGCTCGAAGCTTGAAAGCGGCGACGACCTTGCGCCGGGCGTTTTGAAAATCGCGAAGGTCTATCTCGCGATCAAGCGACGTATTCAACCTGGCGACAAGATGGCCGGACGCCACGGTAACAAAGGCGTTATTTCGGTCATTATGCCGGTTGAAGACATGCCGTTCGACGATCGCGGAGAACCGGTAGATATCGTGCTGAATCCGCTTGGCGTACCATCACGCATGAATGTCGGTCAGGTGTTGGAAACGCACCTCGGGTGGGCAGCGCACGGTATTGGTGAACGCATTAACGGGATGCTTGAAGCACAGAAGAAGGCATCCGAACTGCGGGAATTCCTCGATGCGGTGTATAACCAGATCGGCGAAGCCAATGTGGATCTTGATTCTTTGACTGACGACGAAGTGATGGAATTGGCAAGCAACCTGCAAGGCGGCGTGCCAGTTGCTACTCGCGCGTTTGACGGTGCATCGGAAGGCGAGATCAAACAGATGCTGGAGCTTGCGCAACTGCCAAGTACGGGTCAGGCGATACTCTTCGACGGTCGCACCGGCGAACAATTCGACCGCCCGGTGACGGTAGGCTACATGTATATGCTTAAGCTCAACCACTTAGTGGACGACAAGATGCATGCGCGTTCAACCGGTTCATACAGTCTCGTGACGCAGCAACCGTTGGGCGGCAAAGCCCAATTCGGTGGCCAGCGTTTCGGCGAGATGGAAGTTTGGGCGTTGGAGGCATATGGCGCGGCCTATACGCTGCAGGAAATGCTCACGGTGAAATCCGATGATGTGGCGGGTCGTACGAAGATGTACAAGAACATCGTCGATGGCAACTACAACATGGAACCGGGAATGCCCGAGTCCTTCAATGTGTTGGTCAAGGAGATTCGCTCCTTAGGGATCAACATTGAACTCGAAACTGAATAGCCTTAGGCAAAGGAGATAAGATCTTGAGAGACTTACTTAACCTATTAAAAGCCCGGGGCAATGTTGATGAGTTCGATGCTCTGAGAATTGGCCTTGCTTCGCCGGAAATGATCCGTTCGTGGTCGTTCGGTGAAGTGAAAAAGCCTGAAACAATCAACTACCGCACGTTCAAGCCGGAGCGCGATGGGCTGTTCTGCGCCCGAATCTTCGGCCCGGTAAAGGATTACGAGTGCTTGTGCGGCAAATACAAACGCCTGAAGCATAGAGGTGTGATCTGCGAGAAGTGTGGCGTTGAAGTCACGCTAACCAAGGTACGGCGCGAGCGGATGGGTCACATTGAACTAGCCTGTGCCACGGCGCATATCTGGTTCTTGAAATCGCTGCCGTCACGTATCGGGCTTTTGCTCGATATGACGTTGCGCGACATCGAACGGGTCTTGTACTTCGAATCGTTTGTGGTCGTCGACCCGGGTTTAACCGACCTTGAGGTAGGCCAGTTGCTCACCGACGAAGAGTACTACGCCAAGTTGGAAGAGTTCGGCGACGATTTCGATGCACGCATGGGTGCCGAAGCCGTGCAGAATTTGCTATTGAATCTAGATCTAGAATCAGATATTGCGCAACTGCGTGAAGAGATTCCGACGACCAATTCCGAAACCAAGATCAAGAAATTCTCCAAGCGTCTGAAGCTGATGGAGTCGTTTGTTAAGTCCGGTAACAAGCCAGAGTGGATGGTTTTGACGGTACTGCCCGTCTTACCGCCGGATCTGCGTCCGTTGGTGCCGTTGGATGGTGGACGCTTTGCTACATCGGATCTGAACGATCTGTATCGTCGAGTTATCAACCGTAACAACCGTTTGAAGCGCTTGTTGGATTTGTCGGCGCCAGACATCATCGTGCGCAACGAAAAGCGCATGTTGCAGGAGTCAGTGGATGCCTTGTTGGATAACGGACGTCGCGGTCGAGCGATTACCGGGTCTAACAAGCGCCCGTTGAAGTCGTTAGCAGACATGATTAAAGGCAAGCAAGGGCGTTTCCGCCAGAACCTGCTTGGTAAGCGCGTGGACTATTCTGGGCGTTCGGTCATCGTAGTTGGTCCGACGCTCCGGCTTCATCAATGCGGCCTACCGAAAAAGATGGCGTTGGAACTGTTCAAGCCATTCATTTTTGGCAAATTGGAAGAGCGTCAACTGGCGACAACCATTAAAGCCGCGAAGAAGATGGTTGAGCGTGAGACCGCGGAGGTCTGGGACATTCTTGCCGAAGTCATTCGCGAGCATCCCGTACTGCTGAACCGCGCGCCTACGTTGCATCGTTTGGGTATACAGGCGTTTGAACCGGTTCTCATCGAAGGTAAAGCGATCCAGTTGCACCCGCTCGTGTGTACTGCGTATAACGCGGACTTCGACGGTGACCAAATGGCGGTCCACGTACCGCTTACGCTCGAAGCACAGCTGGAAAGTCGTGCGCTCATGATGTCGACCAACAACATTCTGTCGCCGGCGAGTGGTGAACCGATCATCGTGCCGTCCCAGGACGTCGTTCTAGGCGTTTATTACATGACTCGCTCAAGGGTCAATGCATTGGGTGAAGGTTCTGTGTTTGCGGATGCAGAAGAAGTGCATCGTGCGTATCACTCAAGCCAGGTCAGCCTGCATGCCAGGGTCAGGGCTCGAATCGAAGAGCACGAAGTCAGCGAGGATGGCAAAATCACCGTCACTCACAGCTTGTACGATACGACCGTAGGCCGGGCACTGTTGTATGACATCGTGCCTAAGGCATTACCCTTCGAGCTGGTCAACAAGCTGTTGGACAAAAAGTCGATATCCAATCTGATCAATAGTTGCTATCGAATTTGTGGGTTGAAAGACACCGTGATCTTTGCCGACCAGTTGATGTATGCGGGCTTCGCCCACTCGACTTCATCTGGAGCATCGATTGGTGTTGAGGATTTTGTTATTCCCGAAGCTAAAGCCACGATCATCGAAGAGGCCGAAGCAGAGGTGGCGGAGATTGAAGCTCAATATGCCTCTGGCTTAGTGACCCAAGGTGAGAAGTACAACAAGGTTGTGGACATCTGGTCGCGTGCAAACGATCTCGTTGCGCGATCCATGATGGAAGGCATATCTACCGAGACGGTCAAGAATAAGGACGGCAAGGACGAACAACAAGATTCGTTTAACTCGGTTTTCATCTACGCTGATTCTGGCGCACGGGGATCGCCCGCGCAGATTCGTCAGTTGGCCGGCATGCGTGGTCTGATGACACGGCCGGATGGCAGCATCATCGAAAACGCGATTACGGCCAACTTCCGTGAAGGCTTAACGGTAAACGAGTACTTTATTTCAACCCACGGCGCGCGCAAGGGACTTGCCGATACCGCGTTAAAAACAGCGAACTCCGGTTACCTGACGCGTCGTTTGGTGGATGTAGCTCAAGACGTTGTGATTACTGACGTGGATTGCGGTACCAAGGCTGGTTTGCATGTGAGCTCGATCATTGAAGGCGGCGACGTAGTCGAGCCTTTGGGTGATCGGGTATTGGGTCGAACAGTTTCGCGCGACGTTCTCGACGTCGATGAAAAGACTGTGTTGATCCCGGCCGAGACCATGATCGATGAGGCTTGGCTCGAGCAACTCGAAGATTTGGGTATTGACGATATGTGGGTTCGCTCGGCGATTACGTGTGAAGTGGCCTACGGGATCTGCGCGAAGTGCTACGGGCGCGATTTGGCTCGTGGACACGAAGTCAATGTCGGCGAAAGTGTTGGCGTCATCGCGGCACAATCGATCGGCGAGCCGGGGACCCAGCTCACCATGCGCACCTTCCACATTGGTGGTGCCGCTTCGCGTGCTACCGCGGTCGACAATATCCAGGTCAAACACGGCGGCACAATCCGACTACATAACTTGAAGACAGTAACCCGCGAGTCGGGTGAACTCGTTGCAGTATCCCGCTCCGGTGAGATTGCGGTCGCAGATGAGCATGGGCGCCAGCGTGAGCGATACAAACTGCCATATGGCGCGGTCATTTCTGTGGCCGAGGACGATCCGGTGGAACCAGGGCAGGTCATTGCCCAATGGGACCCCCACACGCACCCGATTGTTGCTGAGGTGGCCGGTCAAATCACGTTTGAAGAAATGGAAGAAGGTCTGTCCATGAATCGGCAGACTGACGAATTGACAGGTTTGACGAATATCACTGTTCTCGACCCGAAAGACCGCGCGAGTGCCGCCAAAGAATTAAGTCCTGCAGTGCGATTGACCGATGGTGAAGGCGATACGGTCATGCTACCTGGCAGCGAGGTGCCGGCGCGGTACTACATGCCTAGTGGTGCAATCTTGAATCTGGAGGACGGGGTCAAGATTGGTGTCGGCGACATCATCGCGCGAATTCCGCAGGCGGGTTTGAAGACCCGTGACATTACCGGTGGTTTGCCACGGGTGGCGGATCTCTTTGAAGCACGCAAGCCGAAGGAGCCCGCAGTCCTCGCGGAAGCGACAGGAACCGTTAGCTTCGGAAAGGAAACAAAGGGCAAGCGTCGGCTTGTCATTTCCTCTCCGGATAGTGATCCAGTCGAAACCCTAATTCCGAAGTGGCGCACGATTGGGGTGTTCGACGGTGAGCATATAGCACGCGGGGAGACCGTATGTGAAGGGCCACTGAGCGCGCATGACATATTGCGCCTCAAAGGCGTGCCGCAGCTTGCGGACTACATCATCAACGAAATCCAAGAGGTGTATCGCTTGCAGGGTGTGACAATCAATGACAAACACATTGAAGTCATCCTCAGGCAAATGCTGCGCAAAGTGGAAATCGTGCGTTCGGGCGACTCAGACCTGATTCGTGGCGAACAGCTCGAATACCAGCGGATCCGACTTGTTAATGAGGCGCTGTTGGCTGAAGGCAACGCACCGGCAGAATTCCAACGAGTGTTGCTTGGGATAACCAAGGCATCACTTGCTACGGAATCGTTCATCTCCGCGGCATCGTTCCAGGAAACGACACGCGTGTTGACCGAAGCTGCCGTAACAGGCAAGAAGGACTTCTTGCGCGGATTGAAAGAGAACGTCGTCGTCGGTCGCTTGATTCCGGCAGGTACGGGGCTTGCGTATCACGCAGAACGTAAGCGCAAACGCGAAGAAAAAGTTGCACCGCAGCAGCAACAAGGCCCAACGGCAGATGAAGTCGAACAGGCGTTGTCGGAGGCGCTGAGCGCACGGGCGTCGGAAGATTAACCAAGCCGTAGGCTTGGTTTTGGGGAATTCCCGGAGGGGATTCCCCTTCGGGTGTAGGAGCGGCTTTAGCCGCGATTATTAATCGGGCCTAAAGGCCTTCCTACGTCGACGGGGTTGAAGTTTTGGGGTCGGAGTAAAGTGCCGGAGTAATTTACTCCGGCACTTTACTCCGACCCCATACCTACCCTAGAATGCTCCGCCCTTCTCGATGTCGAAGGTCGATGGCGCGTTGAAGCGTCATTTTCGAGGTGGAGTTGCAATGTAGCTCCCGAGATAAACTTGAGGTAGAACTAGTAAGTATGGCCACTATTAGCCAATTGGTACGAAAGCCGCGTAAACGCAAAATCGCGAAGAACATTGTGCCGGCGTTGCAAGCCTGCCCGCAGCGGCGCGGTGTTTGCACACGGGTATACACAACGACACCAAAGAAGCCGAACTCGGCTCTGCGGAAGGTCTGTCGCGTGCGCTTAACGAATGGCTATGAAGTGACTTCGTACATTGGCGGCGAGGGCCACAACCTCCAAGAACACTCGGTGGTGTTGATTCGCGGCGGTCGCGTCAAGGACCTGCCGGGTGTGAGATACCACACGATTCGGGGCGTGCTGGATACGTCTGGTGTGGCCGATCGCAAACAATCGCGCTCCAAGTACGGAACCAAGCGGTCTAAATAGCTCGACAATAATTAATCGTTCTCAGTAAGGCCCCGCTCTCAATTACAAGAGGTTCGGGGGTGAACCTGAAGCAAGGAGAAAACTATGCCACGTCGTCGTGTCATCGCGAAACGCGCAATCCTTCCTGATCCGAAATTCCATAGCCAGACCGTGGCTAAGTTCATCAACCATGTGATGGTGAGCGGTAAGAAAGCCGTTGCGGAACATATCGTATACGGTGCGCTGGGGCGTATCGAGGAAAAGGACAGCAATGATCCGGTTGAAGTGTTTGAAAAAGCGCTAGAGGCAGTTGCGCCAATGGTCGAGGTCAAGTCTCGCCGTGTTGGTGGCGCCACCTATCAGGTACCAGTTGAAGTGCGTCCGTCGCGTCGTAATGCCCTCGCCATGCGTTGGCTCGTTGATAGCGCTCGATCGCGTAGCGAAAAATCGATGGCTGCGCGCCTAGCCGGCGAGCTGCTCGATGCGTCGGAGGGCCGTGGTTCAGCGGTCAAGAAAAAGGAAGACACGCATAGAATGGCTGAGGCGAACCGAGCCTTTGCGCACTACAGGTATTAAGCACTTCCTATCAACAACCCCTAGGGCTAGCTAAAACTGAGTCGATCATGCCTCGCGAAACACCGATTTCCCGCTATCGCAACATTGGCATCGTTGCGCATGTGGACGCGGGCAAAACCACGACGACTGAGCGCGTCCTGTTCTACACCGGGCTTTCGCACAAGATTGGTGAAGTCCATGACGGTGCTGCCATCATGGACTGGATGGAGCAGGAGCAGGAGCGTGGCATAACGATTACGTCGGCTGCTACAACCTGCTTCTGGCAGGGTATGTCCCAGCAGTACGATCAACATCGCATCAATATCATCGATACGCCTGGTCACGTCGACTTTACGATCGAAGTCGAGCGGAGCTTGCGGGTGTTGGACGGCGCGGTGGTTGTGTTCTGCGGTACGTCAGGTGTCGAGCCGCAATCGGAGACGGTCTGGCGGCAAGCGAATAAATACGAAGTCCCGCGTGTGGTGTTCGTCAACAAAATGGATCGTCAAGGCGCGGATTTTCCGCGCGTGGTCGAACAAATTCGCGATCGGCTGGGTTCCACACCAGTGGCTATACAACTTGCGATCGGCGCAGAAGAAAATTTTCGCGGCGTTGTCGACCTGGTCAAAATGAAAGCCATCATCTGGAATGAAGATGATCAAGGCTTAACCTACACTGAGGAAGAGATCCCGCTGGAGCTAGTTGCCGAAGCCCTGCGTTGGCGTGAGCAAATGGTGGAGTCTGCAGCCGAAGCCAATGAAGAGCTCATGGACAAGTATCTCGAAGGTGTCGAGCTGAGCGAAGAAGAGATTAAGCAAGGCCTCCGGCTGCGAACGCTTGCAAACGAGATTGTGCCGGCATTGTGCGGATCAGCGTTTAAGAACAAGGGTGTGCAGGCGATGCTCGATGCGGTCGTCGATTATCTCCCCGCGCCCACGGAAGTAAAACCGATTGAAGGTCTTCTCAACGATGGCTCGAGCGATATACGACCGGCGGATGACGACGCACCTTTCGCGGCGTTGGCGTTCAAAATCGCAACGGACAAGTATGTAGGGACGCTCACCTTTTTCCGGGTCTATTCGGGGATTCTGAGTACCGGAGATCAAGTCTTCAATCCGGTCAAGGGCCGCAAGGAGCGCATCGGCCGCATGGTGCAGATGCACGCTAATCACCAGAACGAGGTAAAGGAGGTGCGTGCGGGCGACATCGCGGCCGGGGTTGGTCTCAAGGACGTAACCACGGGTGAGACGTTGTGTAATCAGGCAGCGCCGATCACGCTTGAACGAATGGAGTTTCCGGAGCCCGTCATCTCGGTTGCCGTTGAGCCTCGGTCGGTAGCTGATCAAGAAAAGATGGGTGTCGCGTTAGGCAAGTTAGCACGCGAGGATCCTTCGTTTCGAGTCGAGACCGATGAAGAGACCGGTCAGACCATTATTTCGGGTATGGGCGAGTTACATCTAGATATCCTCGTCGAGCGAATGAAGCGCGAATTCAGCGTTGAGGCGAACATCGGTAAGCCACAGGTGGCCTACCGCGAAACGATTCGAGCCACCGTCGAGCAGGAAGCCAAATTCATACGCCAGACTGGGGGCCGTGGGCAATACGGCCACGTGTGGTTGAAACTCGAGCCGCATAGGGACGAAGAAGGTGCATTCGCTTACGAATTCGTAGACGAAATCGTGGGTGGTAAAATACCGCGTGAATTCATCCCTGCCGTCAACAAAGGCATCCAAGAACAGATGCAGAATGGCGTGGTCGCGGGATATCCATTAATCGGTGTCAAGGCCACGCTCTACGATGGGTCGTTCCATGATGTTGATTCGTCAGAGATGGCGTTCAAAATCGCAGGATCAATGGCGCTGCGCGAAGGGGCGCGCAATGCAAGGGCGGTGCTGCTCGAGCCAGTCATGATGGTCGAGGTCGTCACTCCCGAAGACTACATGGGTGAAGTGGTCGGCGACCTCAATCGTCGCCGAGGCATGGTTAGCGGGATGGACGAAAACCCCTCCGGCAAGGTCGTCCGCGCTGAGGTGCCGCTATCGGAAATGTTTGGTTATTCGACGGCTCTGCGTTCAAGCACCCAAGGGCGCGCAACCTACACGATGGAATTCACGAAATATGCGGAAGTGCCGGAGCAGGTGGCCGAGCGCATCCGTAATCTATAATCGACAATGTCCCATGAGGACAAGGAATTGGACTAAGGAAATCTAATGGCCAAAGAGAAATTTGAGAGAAACAAACCCCACGTAAACGTAGGGACGATAGGACACGTAGACCATGGTAAGACGACGCTGACGGCGGCGTTGACCCGG
>Ga0115002_10005701_pt1 | contig 14576 bp, 16 predicted proteins | sample ArcticOcean_MG_C_8_FD_89576 | JGI IMG/M metagenome (GOLD analysis project Ga0115002, IMG submission 89576) | Marine microbial communities from western Arctic Ocean - ArcticOcean_MG_CB11_86 | ecosystem: Environmental > Aquatic > Marine > Oceanic | place: Arctic Ocean: Canada Basin | collected... | reverse complement strand
GGTGTGGGTATGTAGTCGGCCATGTTATTGCTCCACTGTTTTTTGTTGTTGGTTATCCGCGACGTGCGGTTTGCTTAACCTCTAGAAACCGTACAACGCCTTCACATTGTCATGTGTCACTTTGGCCTTCACCGATGGATCGAAATCTGCAAACAACTCATCCAACACATCGTTCGAACAAGGCCAGGTCGAATCTGTATGAGGGTAATCTGACCCCCACATCACATTGTCCTCGCCAATGAGTTTCCGCGTCAAAAGAGCCGGCAGATCATCCTCTATCGTCGCATAGAATTGCCGTTGCCATACTTCCTTGGGGTGGGCACCGGTGAACGGTTCACTTGTTTCACGCAGCTCACGCTGCAGGCCCTGGTCGACGCGATCGAGCCAATGCGCGATCCAACCCGCATTAAACTCCGCCACGACAATCTTAAGACGCGGATGCCGCTCACAAACCCCTCGACACATGAATTCGACGATCGCCGGCTGTACTGTACTTGGTGAAGCCGCGTAACCTGTTATCGCATCGCGGCTGAGCTTAGGGCCACGTAATTCGCGCGGCACATAGGCATTGCAGCCGACATGCATCGAGAGCGGAAAACCCGCCTCCTCTGCGAGCGACCATACGGGCTCATAGATGGCATCGTGATACGGCTTGTCCGCCGGCGACGTGCACGGAATGCAACCACCCTTGAAGCCCAGCTTGATGACACGTTGAAGTTCTGCCACGGCCGCTACAGGATCTTGCACGGGAATCGCAGCCAATCCAAATAAGCGCCCGTTTGCCGCCGTTGCATAGTCATGCAGCCAGTCGTTGTAGTTCTTCTGCAGCGCTACTAACAAATCTACATTGGGGAAGTTAAACATCGAAAAGAAACCGGGATAGAGAAATTCTGCGGCAAGCCCGTCTGCATCCTGATCCTCATAGCGGTGCGCGCCGTCACGCAATCCCGCACGCATACCTTCGTAGCCCTTAGCAAAAAGTTCAACTAATTCAGGAGCGTGCATGTTAGCGACATCCGGTTTGTGGCCGGGTTTTCGCTCGAGCGGCTCGTTGCGCGCCAACCGGGTAGCCGCCATCCCCATACGGGCCACACTCACCCCACGCCGTCCACGTTCGGGAATAACGATACAGTCTGCCTGGTCATCGACATCCATGATCCGCGGTGCCGCGTCGCCGAACCGGTCGGCAAGCCCGGTGAAGACCTCCGGCCCTTCAACCACATGCGAATCAGCCGAAATTGGTTGCATATTTCCCCCTAACTATCTGCTGTCCCAAAATTGCCATCTCGCCAATCTGCGATTGGCGCGGGCCATCTTTGCGCCGACGGTTTACTCCGCAAACCTCCCCTCGTCTTAAAACAGGAGGCCAACGGAAATTGACTCGGGCCGCTACTCCTGTCGCACGCGACTCCCGTCGTGATCATGCCCTCGAAGTGCGCATCGCCAAATACTGAGTATTTGGACCAGGCACTATGCCCCAAGAGAGTCGTCGTCAAATTAGCTATTCTACACTGCCAAGCGTTTTAACGGATCAAAATACAATGATCGGCGAGAACTGGAAATTACACCACGTCGGAATTCCTGTGCGGAATCTTGATCAATCGTTGGACGACTATCAATCGTTTGGCGAACTTGCGTGGTTTGGAGAAGAGTTTTTCATCGATAGCAGCCAAGCCGCGCAATACCTTGTGTATGGCAAACAACCGGATCCAGTCGTGCAAACGCGCGGGGTGATGGGTCGAGTTGGTCCGATCGGCGTCGAGCTTCTACAACCGGTACAAGGCAATACCGTGCACAAGGAATTACTGGATTCAGTCGGCGAAGGTGTGGGTCACATCGCCTATGCCGTGCCAGACCTGGAAGCTTAAGTCAGGACCCTCGAAGAAGCGGGATTCCCGGTCATCTTGAGTATCACGCCGACAGGGCGTAGCGAGCGCTCAGCAGTTTATATAGACACCCGAAGTAAGTTCAGCAATCTGATCATTGAGCTGATTCAACAAGGTTAGAAACACCAATATCGCGGCCGCCATTAGAAATTGACCGCCCCGCCACAGATAGAAATAGTTTGGCCTGTAATATAATCGCCCAGATCCGTCACGAAGAACTCAACCACCTTCGACACGTCATCCGGCTCTGCCAAACGGCCGAGCGGAACGCTGAGCTCACGGCGCACGTCTTGCACTTGATTGAACGACTGGCGCATCAAACGTTCCGTTGCGACATAGGCCGGCGCCAGGCAATTCACAGTGATGTTATTCCGACCCAATTCTTGAGCAAGATACTTCGTATAGGCAATCACCCCTGCTTTGGCAACGCCATACGACGCGTAGACGCCCCAGCCTTGCGAGCGCAGCCCAGCTTGGGAGGATGTATTCACAATACGTCCCCATTCCTGCTCTTTCATGTGTACGGCCGCGGCTTGCGAGCAAAATATTGTGCCCATCAGATTGCGGTCGAGGGTTGCCGTTAGGTCTTCAATACCGACGGACGAGGCATAGCTATCAGCTGGCTTGCCGGCTATCCCTCCGGCGTTGTTAATCAGGATATCTAGACGACCGAACTCGTCTACCACCTTGTCGACCATCGTTTTGGCATCGTCTTCCTTGCACACATTGGCCTCGAAACCAACGCAGCGCACGTTATGACGTCCAATTAGTTCCTCGATCGAATCCGCATCGATGGCTTCGTCAAATTCCTTGAAGGACTCGAGGTTGATGTCATTAACCGCGACGTCGCAGCCCAATTGTGCCAAGCGCAACGCGTGGGCTTGACCAATGCCTCGGGCGGCTCCTGTCACCAACGCAACTCGACCTTTTAGTTTCTGCTCCATGTTATAACCCCTGTACCGGTGTTTCCCACTGATCGGAGATGACGTCAATCAAAGCCGGTCCATCGGGCTTGGCTTCCTCGGCGAATGCATCGCGTACCTCGTCCAGCGTGGTCGCGGTATAGCTGCGTAGGCCAAAGCCTTTGGCAACGGTTGCGAAATCGACATGCGAAAAGTCCGTTGAGACGTAGTTCTGATCGTAGTGATTCTGTTGCACGTGCTTGATCCAACCGAGCGTGTCGTTGTTGAAGATGAGCGTGACGACTGGCAGCTTGAACCGGTTCATCACTTCCATCTCCTGGAGCGAATAGCCAAACCCGCCGTCACCGGCAAACTGGATGATACGGTTTACTTTTTGTCTTGCTAGCGAAGCCCCGATGGTCGCAGGTGACCCCCAACCCAAGCCAGCCAAACCCCGTGGTGCAATACAACGTCGACCGGCTTGAGCAAAACTCAGATACGTCGCAGCCCACCCCGAGGATAAACTCGCATCGCAGACAATTAGGTCTTCGTCGGTAAGAAATTTGTTGACCACGCCCATAATGGGCTGCGGTCGCAATGGGGTATTGGCGTTCTCCGGATTCGTTTGCTCGGCGTACCATTGCGCATGCCTGGCCTTATCGGACTCAAAGTCCCACTGACTGGTTATTTCACCCTCGCCCAACTCAGCAAGAATCGCCTCGAGCCCCAAGGTTGCATCACCCAGCAACGGCACGCTATCCGCGTAGTTACGCCCGATCTCCTCAGGATCAATATCAAGATGGATAATGGTCTGGTCGCGCGACGGTGAACGGTAATTGAAGGTGGTCAACTGACCCGCTTTGCAGCCAAGCAAAAGTACGACATCGGCCTCTTTTCCAATATCCCGGGCGACGGGATTGCCAAACGTACCCGTTACCCCAAACACTTGCTGGTGGGTTTCTTCGATGATCCCCTTGCCGGAAATCGACGTGACAACGGCGGCGCCAATTTTTTCAACCAGGTCGCGTACCTGGCCATAGCACCCGGAAATGTGTGCGCCACCGCCGACGATGACCAATGGTTTCACTGCACCCGCAAGCAGTTGGCTTGCATGTTTGACCTGCGCGGGGTCCGGCGCACTCCGAAAGCGAGGGTACACAGAGCCTTCGGATCCCTTCACTAGATCGCGAAATTCAATGTCGGCACTGGCAACATCGTCCGGAATACAAACGACCACGGGGCCCGGCTTGCCGGTGGTTGCTACCCGCATCGCTTGATTCACGATGTTGTCGATGGACTTTGGATCTGTCACCCGCACCTGCCACTTGCTGACAGGTTTGAACATTTCCATCTGATCCATGGCTTGCGATGCATTGCCGCGTGTCCGCCGGTGTTCCCAGCCCCGAGCAACATCAGAGACAATCGCGATCAACGGAATCGAAGAGCAATACGCTTCAGCTAAGGGTGAAACCAGGTTTGTAGCACCGGGCCCAACCGTGCCGTCACATACGCCGATGCGGCCGGTACACCGGGCAAAGGCGTCTGCCGCGTATCCTGCGCTACGTTCATCGCGCATGAGTACATGCTCGATCCGCCCCTGATATTTGCTGATGCCTTCATACAAAGGCAACGTTTGCCCACCTGGCACACCAAACACGTACTCGACCCCGTTCTCTACTAGCAATTCCGCTAGCCGTTCACCCACGCGCATCCCATTCCCCTTCTATTTATTGTTTCGATTTATTGTCTCTATTTATTGATCAATGCCGCCCATACACATGTATTTTATTTCGAGATAATCATCTAGGCCATACTTCGAACCTTCACGCCCCTGGCCCGATTCCTTCACACCACCAAACGGCGCCATCGAGTTGGAGATAATGCCTTCGTTGATACCCACGATGCCATATTCCAATCCCTCGGCCACCCGCCAGATTCGCCCAATGTCTCGAGTATAGAAATAGCAAGCTAGGCCGACATTCGTGTCGTTCGCCATCGCGATGGCTTGTGCCTCGTCGCGGAACTTAAAAACGGGTGCAATCGGCCCAAAACTTTCATCCCTGAAGACGCGCATGGCGGGGGTCGCGTTCGTCAATATGGTCGGTGCAACGAATGTGTCACCAAAGCCCTCAATCGCGCGGTCATCGGTAATCAGTTCTGCACCTTTGTCTATCGCATCTTTGACAAAATCTCGCACGTCGTCTGCAGCGCCCTGGTCTATCAATGGCCCAATCGAAACCCCTTCATCAAAGCCGTTGCCTACCTTCAATTCACTAACAGCCACGCGCAGCTTGGCGACAAATTCGTCGTGGACGCTTTCTTGAACAAGCAGACGGTTCGTACAAACACACGTTTGCCCTGCATTGCGAAACTTGCTGAGCATCGCGCCAGTAACCGCTGCATCAAGATCGGCATCGTCGAAAACGATAAAGGGTGCATTGCCGCCTAATTCCATCGATGTTCGTTTGACCGTGTGCGCGCACTGTTCTATCAGCTGTTTGCCTACTTCAGTCGACCCGGTGAAGCTCAACTTGCGTACCATCGGATTGCTCGTCATCTCCCGACCGATTTCAGGCGTCACGCCGGTCAGAATGTTGATGACGCCCGCCGGTATGCCAACGCGATCCGCCAATTCTGCGATCGCATAGGCGGACAAAGGCGTTGCATTGGCCGGTTTGCAGACGACAGTGCAGCCTGCCGCCAATGCCGGTGCTATCTTGCGGGTCAACATCGCATTCGGGAAATTCCAGGGCGTAATGCACGCCACAACGCCCACAGGTTGTTTGATGCAGACGATGCGTTTGTCGCCCGACGGTGGCGCGATGGTGTCGCCATAGACCCTTTTCGCTTCCTCGGAGAACCATTCCACATAGCTCGCACCATATGCAATCTCGCCTTTGGCCTCCGCCAGCGGTTTTCCTTGTTCGGCAGTTAGAATCCGACCGAGGTCATCTTGATGTTCAAGCATGGCGTCAAACCATGCACGTAACAGGTCGCTACGTTGTTTCACCGTGGTCGCGCGCCAGCTTTCCTGTGCGACCGCAGCCACCTCGATTGCTCGGCGCGTCTCAGCCGTGCCGCAACGGGCCACGACGCCCACGACTTCACCCGTGGCAGGATCGATCACATCCAACGTATCGCCGTTGTCCGCATCTATCCATTGTCCGCCTACCAAGGCTTGACTCTTCAACAGTCCTGAATCACTAAGTTGCAAGTCCACAAACTCCTCCTAACGCTGGTTGCTCTGGCCGCCGTCAATCGCAATGGTTTTGCCGGTGACATAATCGGAAAGGTCGGTGACAAGAAACTCCACCACACGGGCGCAGTCTTCGATCGTGCCCTCTCGGCGCAGCGCTATGTACTTTGACATGCATTCCCGATCGCCGAGCCTGCCTGTACGAATAATCCCTGGCGCGATGCAGTTCACGTTGATATTGAACGGTCCCAATTCCTGCGCCAGGGAACGCGTGTAATGAATGATCGCGGCTTTGGCTACGCCGTACGGATGGTAGCCCGCACCGGCTTCCAAACCGGCGACGGATGAGGCGGTTACAATTTTGCCGGACTTTTGGCGCTTCATGAACGGCGCCACGGCCATACAGGTATACATGCACGTCGACAGGTTGATCGCCATAACCCTCTGCAATATTTCCTCGTCGCAGTCAGCAGGTGTGCCGGAGGTATTCTGGTCGAGTACGGGGGGCCGCGTCCTACTTGCCATCGTCGCGTTCGTCTGCAAACAAAACCGTTCCACCACCAGCATTGCATACGGCAATGTCGATCGTGCCTAACTCTTTTGCGACCATATCCATCGTCGCAAAGGTCTTTGCCCGGTCTGTCAGATCGGCTTCGAGCTCAATCGCCCTGACATTAAGCGCCTGACATTCTTCCGCGACCGAGTGCGCCGTCTTTAAATTCGCCTCGAATTCGTACACGTCCCCCGCACGCAAATTGCAGCCTATCACTGCAATATCGGCACCGAGTTCAGCTAAACGTAGCGCATACCCGCGTCCTAATCCTCGCGCACCGCCGGTGATGACGGCTACTTTACCTTTGAGACTCTGCTCCATGATCCCCCCATATTGTTAGCTCTCCCGTCAATGCCTTCGCAAAGACTTCGCACACACAGATCGTCATTCGGACGGTTTGAATAGAAACCAGTGCGCTCACGCCCGTGGCCGTCATCGACACCTCTGATCATCTGGACCTAATCCCCCGTTGACTTACAATGTAGCGACCATGAAAAAAACAGCAACACTTTCCCGCGAAGCCGAGATCGAGCGCTACAAAGCCTTGAAGAAAACCCAGAAGCTGAGCCGCGTCTTTGCCATGCCAGAACTGGCGAACCCTAGCGAGCTTCTGACCAAGGCAGAGATCGATTTTTTTCTCCAAAACGGCTTCCTCATTAAGAAAGGGCGACTACCAGCCGACGAAACCGGTGTCGCGGTGAAGAGAATTTGGCAACACCTGGTCAAAGCCATCCCTACAAAAACCGGCGCTCGCATGACACTCGATGACCCAGAATCTTGGCTCAACCCGCAGTGGGAAACCCAGCCACCCCATCCCCAATCGGGACCCTTCCAAGGCCGTCAGCCCATCGAACACTACGGGCGGATCGTCAAACTTCATGATCTTGGCAATGCCGACTATCTGCTGGATCTGTTTGCCAACAACAAAAGTGTGCGTGCCATTGCGCAACGAATGCTTGGCGCTTCCCTGAAACCCAGCGTGCACACCCGTGGCGTCTACCTATTGTTCCCAACCAAAAGCGCGGACGATCCTGATGGTGAGCGCCGAATAACGGGCTCCGCATTGGGCCCACATTCCGATCAAGTCTGCCAGCAGCTGAATGCATGCGCTTATCTCGAAGACGTAAGTGCGCGCAACGGCGGCTTCACCGTCTATCCCGGCAGCCACAAAATCATGTTCGGTGCACACCAATTCGAATCAAATTGGTCGCCCTTGCCGACCTATTACGATGCGATTGAAGAAATCGTTGCGAGCATCGAACCTTTGGAGCTCACAGCAGCAAAAGGCAGCGTCATCTTCTGGCACGGCCGATTGCTCCATTCAGTAGGCATACATACTGGTGCGTCGCTCCGTTGGGCCTTGTTCGGGGATTTCACGCAAGATCGAGAGACCCTCAACGAAGACGAACACCGCGCCCTCGACCAATACGAATGGTTCAAAGACGCCCATCTATTTCGCCACGATCACGAAGTCACGTCAGATATGTGGCGAAATTGGGTGATCGGTTAGTCGAAGTAGCGAGCAGTTTCTCGATACCCAGCTTCTCCGTACTACTTAGCTAAAGCGGCAAACTCGAAGAGAATCCCATCGGGGCCCTCGACGAGCATGATCGTTGCGAGATCCCCGAGCGCAAATGGCTCGGTATGGATCTTGCCACCACGCGCTACCACACTCTCACGTACCTCCATCACATCAGGCACGATAGCCTGTACCAGGCTCATCCCAGTGATTTGCGACGGTTCACCCGTCCAACCCGGAAGATCGCTTGGCACCTGCCAAAACTTGATCTGCGATCTGCCCAACTCGTAACGGTGAATCTGACCCTCGGTGACGGCCGGTTCGTATTGCAGGACCCAGGTTAGGAAATCGTCCATGGCCGTCATGTCGGAGACGGACAAACCAAACTGTGCCTGCGCAAACCTACTCGGCCGGGCGTTCTCGTCTAAGAAAACGATTTCAACCTGGTTGCCGTCAGCGTCGTACGTCATGCCGAAGCTGTAACGAAAAACACCAGCATCAGTACGCCGGGTTGTCATGTTCGGGACGACGTAGCCGCCAGCTGCCAGCCGTTCGAGGATGCCATCCCGCTGGGGCAACGGCAGCAAGAGCGCTAACAGCCTAATACCACGTGCGGCGCCTACTTCACCCGCCATCGTTGCTACTTGTCCTTGCGCGACGATGAACTTCAGTTCGCTCACCCCACCCAAATACCTAATCATCCGCACTTCATCTGGGAGCGTAATATCCGGCATGCGCTGTAAACCAAGCGCGGTGCCATAGAAGCCAATTACACCCTCGGCGGTGGTTGTCGAATACACCATATTCAGGTGATCAACGTCGCCGAGCCGATCCATATCCCTCGCTACAAGGCCCGCACAATTAAAGCCCACCACACAGAATAGAAGTGCACGCAAGGTCGCGTTTGTCTTCATTGCATTCCCCAGCTTATTTCAATTAGACCCAACCCAGCCGATGCGAGTATATCCCGCGCAGCACTTTCGCCAAAACTGGCGGGGCAAATTCGCGCGATGTGGCAATTTGCAGTCGCGCAATCGAGCCAGCACACTGGTGTCAAAGGCAACGCGGGAGAAGCAAAGTGAAGTATCTATTAATCACCCTTTATTGGGTGAGTTTACAAAATGGCGCAAGCCCGGTAAGCGCTGTGCACGAGTATTTTGATACGCAAGCACAATGCGAAACCATGGCCACGGCAATCAAAGCAGTCGACAAAGAAAGGTTAACCGGACGCGGTTACAAGGTAAGGGTGAATACGTTTTGTGTGCCTGTTGCAGAGGCGCAACACGACGCTGCAATAGAGCAAGATCCTGCGGGGGCTTAAGAGTCCTCAACGTGCTGGGTCGGAGCACGTGTAACCACGTGTGGAACATCGCTGCGCCCACTGAGGTGGTGCAGCGTGTCCCCAAAGGGTGCCTTAGTTAAGCTAACCCCCGAACAACCCGATTGGGTTCATCCAATAATTAAGCTTGACCATTACAACGTCATCGGACGGTTCATCAAACAGGCTGATCACCCCATCGGTGAAACCGAATTCCCCCGAACGATCTGATTGCTGGCGACCGTGCGACCAAACAAAGTAAAACGTTGAGCCTGGACTGTATTCCCAGCGCAATACGACGTTCGAACGAAATTGTCTGAAGTTAAAGTCTGGATCGTTGACAAATTCTTGCTCGCCGTCACCATTAAAGTCGGCCATGCCCCCGCCCTCGACCCGGTCCAATGCAAGTGCGGCGTAGCGGTCCCCGAAATTTTTCGCGCGCGGATCGACGACTTGTTTGAACTGGTCATACCGACCGGCTGAAACATAGGGTCGGGCATACAATTCAACCGTGAGATCTCGTGTGAAGGCATAGTCAAGACGTATACTCAGGCCGGCTGTCTCCTGGCGCAAGTTGGCAAACACATGGTGGTCATCCTCGGCTCCAACTTGCGTCACCCACTGGCTGACGTTATCGTTTTTGTTGTAAAACGCACCCAGCCTAAACCGCAGGCGACTTGATGGCCGCCAATTGATGTTTGGCGAAGCGTTGAACCACGTCGAACCGCTGTCAGACTGGCCTGCCCCGACGTTGAATCTAACAGTTATATTCTCTCGACCGTCAGAGTGAATGCCTGCGTTAGCACTGTAGCGATCATCCGTGCGTAAAGCTGGGCCCCCACGTAGAGCGTTCACGCTCCAGGATCCAACGTTGTACCCTGCGTTGGCCCACACGCCCCAAAAATTGTTGAATTCCAGATTCGCGCCGACGCTCGTCCTGACTCGCGTTCGCTCGGAACCAAAGCTCTGGTGGTAGGAGGTGTTCCATTTTATGTTCCAGCGGCGCAAGCGCGTGCTTGGCAAATAGTGATCGTAACCAACCCCAGTCATGACAGACTGCGTATCTGTATCGGTTAGAAAACCCAGGTCGTTGGTTTCAAACTGCGCGGTACGCATGCGATAACGCACGTTGTAGCGCCAAAATCCGCCGCTGATTTTGCCAAAATTTAGTTCGGCTGCGCCACCTTGCAACGACGTTCGGGTTGGGTCATACGACAGGTGGTCGGCATCGGGCCGTTGCATATAGCGACCCGGTGCTCGTTGCGTACGCGCGATCGACTCCTGCGAACCGGCCACATGTGAGCCCAAGAGGTAGCCGTCGATTTGAAAATCCTCGTCTCCAAATCTATGGCTAAAATCGACTCCACCAGTATAGGCGCGGTTGTGAATCGCGAGTGCTTGCGCCGTGTCCTCATCCCGCAGGACAGCAGTCGCAACCACGCCAACTGTACTCAATCCTTCACGCAAATCCTTTTCAAGGCGCACTACGCTGTATTGCGACGCAGGCTCAATGGCTTGCGCGCTTGCGAGCCCATCAGCGCCTACAATCTCAGCAACCTCCTCGTCGGTAAAGGCCTGCATCAAACCGATGCTCCAACCGCTCGCAGTTTTCCCGGAGAGCTTTGCGGCAGCTTGAATCGTTGTGTTATCCGGCAGGTCAGCGTAGCCACCTTGCGCATCCGGATAGCCTTGGGGACGACGCCCAATGCGCCGTGAATGGAATATCCGATCCCCGTCCCCAATATCGAAATTGAATATATTGGCGCCTTCAAGAAAGAAAGGCCGGCGCTCGTCATAGAACGTTTCGAACTGGGACAGATTAACTTGTGCGGGATCTGCTTCGACTTGCCCGAAGTCCGGATTGATCGTCGCGTCCAGGGTCAGACTGCTCGTGACGCCATATTTGACGTCCAGGCCCAAGTCACTGAAAACATCGCTCTCTTCATAAAACGGATTTGCCTCGTCGCCCGGCGCTTGCTGGATACGTGCTAACACATAAGGCTGAACTTCAAGACGCGGTCGTTGCTCGATTCCTCGAAGGCCCTCCAATCGTCCAAATTTCGAAACCATCGCGTTATCGTCACCGCGCAAGGGCGCCCAATACAGCGACTCATCATTGCGGGCGATGAATCGCATGAACTGGATTCCCCATTCCTGAATCTCACCGGTGCTATAGCGCAACTGCGAATATGGAATACGAAATTCAGCACTCCAACCTTCATCGTCAATAGACGTCTCAACTTCCCAAACGGCGTCCCAATCCGAGTCGCTGCGGGTGTCATCAAACCGGTATCGGTCACGTTTGACACCAACCGGATTGACGCCGAACTGGAAGGCCGTGCGCTTGTCGTTATAGGAGTCAATTGCCACATGCACCCAATCCGAATGGGAACCTTGGTCGCGTCGCGTCAACTTGCCCTCGATTGCCTGAGGCTCTTGGTCGTACGCGCGTATACCTATGTAAAACGCATCTCGCCCATATAGCACGCGGGCTTCGGTTCGCTCGGTTGCTGCGTGGCCTTCGTCTGGTTGGCGCTGTACAAACCCAGTGGCAACAGGTGCCTGCTGCCACACGACTTCATCGAGGACACCGTCGATCACGGGCACGGCAGTACCGATATCATCATCGATTTTCAGCGCGTTTAGGTTTGGTACGGTGGCTAAACTAAATGCAGATTGGGCGACCACTAGCAGTAGCAGTGGAAGTGGAAGAAAGCTCTTTGCTGACATCACAGATACGTCACAACGAATTGAATTCGCTGGAATTTGTCTATCTCAAGTTTCGCGGCCGATCATCATACACAATGGTTATTGAAAATACCGTGTTTAGATCGCAATGCACTATGCTTGCACATTTTATGCAATGCGCTACGCGCCAACACGCAACTTGCGAGCTTCGGATTGCGCCTTCGAATATGCGGCCACCTACCACAACCAACACAGTAGATCACGGTCAAAATAGCATTCGTCAGCGCGCCCGATGGGGTGAGCGTAAAACTCATAAACGCATCGACTGAGCGCCCTGCGACATGCAATGACAAGAGTCATTGCACGACCAACTGACCGGGTTGCCTAGTCGCGCGTTACTCATCGACAGAACTGAACATACTAGAACGAGTGCGAGACGCCTTTGGACACAGCGCCGCGGAGAACCTCCTCAAACCTCTTTCCGACCGCCTGATGGAAATATTTAGAGACACCGATACGGTCGGCATGGTCGCCCAAGCGAATGGATCGGCACTTTCACGGACGGATATCAACGAATTCGTCATTCTCTGCAATGACGTCGCCGACATCGAATCTGTGACGTGGATACTTGAGCGGATTCAGAACTCCGTGGCACGGCCGCTAGGCTTCGGCGAAGAGGAGCTACTGTTTTCTGGCAGCGTGGGCATCAGTATTTGCCCACACGATACGGACAATGTCGACGGTTTGTTAGAAGCGTCAGCCTTGGCTCGAGGACACGCCCGCAAATTAGGAGGGCGGTTGAACGTTGAGTTCTACTCGAAACAATGAATCGCATATCGAAGAAACAACTTCGAATGGAGTCACTACCCCACAAGGGATTATGGAAGACGAATGCGTTCTCTATTATCAACCCAAAACCGACGTGTTGACGGGCAAGGTAGTTGGCGTCGAGGCTCTAACCCGGTGGAATAGTCCCGAGTTGGGCATCGTAAGCCCATTGGAGTTCATTCCAATCGTCGAGCGCTGCAGACTCATCCCACAATTGACCCGGTGGGTCATCGAGCAATCTTGCCACCAGCTCAAAGTCCGGGAGCCAGTGGGCTTGGCCACTTGCGCGTGGCAATTAACGTCTCGCCGGTCGATTTGCGAGATGTCAGATTTGGCGAAAAGCTGCTGGAATTCCTTACTGAACAGGAGAATGCGCCAAACTCGATTGAAGTTGAGATCACCGAGACCGGCGTCATCGAAAATATGGGAACCGCCATCAAGACGATCGAGATACTGCGGGAGCATGATGTCACGCTGTCGCTAGACTACTTTGGCACCGGTTACTCCTCGCTAAGTCACTTGAACGCACTTCCATTGGATGTCCTAAAAATCGGATGTCCTAAAAATCGCTAAAAATCGATCGCTGTTTCGTCAAGGACATCCATGTGAATTCTAAGAACGAGGCGATTGTGAAAGCAATCGCCGCGAGGGCCTCCGCCGCAGGATTGCACATGGTCGCCAAAGGCGTGGAAGTAGCAGAAGAATTTGAGGTCTTGAAGCGTCTGGGGTCCCACCAAATCCAAGGATTCATCGACAGCGAGCCCCGCCCGGCTGCAGAGATCACGGAATTCAAAGGAGACAGCGAATCGCATCCCCTATTGTCACCGGATGACGAATTCGCCGACTTCGAAACCTGGCACAGTTGGGGGGGCCGATCGTTTGATCCTGAGGCGCATCCTTGTTGCCGGAATCTGCCGGTAGGCAAAGGCCAAGCGGATAAATTGGAACGCAAAGAAGGCGAATACGCCCGCGCCGCATTGAAGCGCGGACTGGCGCTCGGGTCGTCGCTTGGCATCAATCCTTTCAAACTCGGGCTGATTGGCAGCACCGACACCCATAGCTCACTCTCTACCGCCGACAGCGACAACTACTTTGGTAAATACTCGTCCGACTACCCAAAGCCATCACGCATGATGGATGCCCGCTCACCGGGTTGGCCGACGCCGTTTTGGAACATGTCGCCTGCAGGGTATGCCGCCGTGTGGGCGCGAGAAAACACGCGCGAGGAGATCTTCGCTGCGCTGAAGCGGCGCGAAGTCTACGCCAGCACGGGACCGCGTATCACGGTTAGGTTCTTCGGTGGCTGGAGATTCTCCGAGGTTGATGCCGATGCACCCGATGTTGCAAACGTTGGCTACGCCACCGGCGTGCCGATGGGCGGCGAACTGACTGCGGCCCCAGCCGCCGCGGCTCCCACATTTCTAATCCGCGCAGCCAAGGATCCGGACCGCGCCAACCTGGACCGCATCCAAGTCGTCAAAGGCCGGTTAGACACCAGGGGTGCACAGCACCGAACGGGTATTTAACGTTGCCGCGTCAGATGCGCGCAGCATTCGCCGTAACGAGCTAGTTGTAGTAGGTTCAACGGTAGATATCGCAAACGCGAGTTACCGCAATTCGATTGGCGATCCTGAACTTAGCGGCGTGTGGCAAGACCCCAATTTTGACGATCGGCAACCGGCCTTC
>Ga0115002_10005698_pt1 | contig 14579 bp, 13 predicted proteins | sample ArcticOcean_MG_C_8_FD_89576 | JGI IMG/M metagenome (GOLD analysis project Ga0115002, IMG submission 89576) | Marine microbial communities from western Arctic Ocean - ArcticOcean_MG_CB11_86 | ecosystem: Environmental > Aquatic > Marine > Oceanic | place: Arctic Ocean: Canada Basin | collected... | reverse complement strand
TGCCCCCACAACCAACTAGAAATATGGATGCGCCCAACCAAATCATCATTGTGTGTTTTTGCTTTGGCTTGACGTGTGTTTTCCTGAAATGTTGGTTATCGATCACAATACGATGATAACTCACAAGATATTGATTCTCAAGGGATGACGCCGAAGTCCAAACGCGGGCTGGCTGCGTGGGAAGCGGTGCGATGTAGCTGGATGCGTGGGGACAAATTGGCGAAGAATCAACGGGCTGAGATTACGGTGTTTCAGATGTCGGAAGTGCAAGAATCTCCTGCATTTAGCGGTCGGCAGAGTATTTTGACCCTACGGCGTAGCTGCTTCCCACTCCTCGCAGACTTCGCTCAAAAAACCTTGGCCAGTATTGCTCGATTCGTCGAGCAATTCATCCCCGCGGTTGCCGTAGAAACCGATGGCCGATGCGACGACTAGCACTTTCGGCGGATTCTCCATTCGAGCCAAACCTTCGCAGAGGATGCGAGTTCCTTTGACACGGCTATCGCGAATCCGCTGTTTCATCGCGGCCGTCCAACGACCACCCGCTATATTTTCTCCAGCGAGATGCACGACCGCGTCCACGCCGTCAAGTGACGAAGCGTTGAAATCCTCAGCGGATGGGTCCCAGCTAACTTCGCCGTCACCAGCTTCGCCGCGCACCACTGGCGTTACCTCATGACCTCCCGTCGTCAAAAGCGGAATCAACTCAGAGCCGACCAATCCACTTGATCCTGTAACAGCGACATGCATTGTTTTCTTCTCCGCAAATTGGGCGTGAGCCGCGAGGTCTTTAGAGGTTGTCTCGTGACGATACTTGAACATTCGTTCAATCTTATTGCGAATCCACCGACCGCCGACGAGCCGTCCCAGCCACCCGCCAGGCACTTTGTATTCGACGCGATCTTCCAGCACGCAAGTTTGTGGGCTGCCGTTTTTCTGAAACAAATGTAAATGATTCCAGGCGGTGAAAGGTCCTTCGCGTTGCACGTCGCAGAATTGCTGCCCTGGCTTGAAGTCGTAATGTTCAGCCAACCACCGCATCTTCAGCGGCCCAACACGATTGAGCAATTCGACCGTGGCACCTTCGCAAAGATTGCCCGATCGAGCTGTCACTTCGACCGATTCCCACGGCGGGATCAAGCGATCCAGCGCGCCGCTACGTTCATGCCAGGCGAATGCCTCATCGGGTGAAACGGAAAGTTCAACTTTGCTCGAAAACGTTTGCGTGGTCATGATTGATTCCTCGTGTCTGAAACCGTTAAGCAAAAGCGGGGGTAACCACGTCATCCAGATCGACGCTGGCGGCCATCTTCTGCAGCTTGCCGACGGCACGCTGTTCAAGCTGTCTTGTGCGTTCCTTCGAAACGCCCAACTCGTCGGCCAGACTTTGAAACGTACGAATTTTCCGATGAACGCCAAGTGCGTAACGCCCACTAACCACGAACTGCTCGCGACAATCGAGCTTGTGCATCATTCCCGCAAGCAAATCGCGAAGCGTCGACCAAGTTCGATCGTCCATCGAAGAAGTACTCCCTTCGTCTTCGATATCGAATCTCGACTCGTCGCCGCCACTGTTCAAATAGCGAGCTGATTCTTTCTGCAGATCGGTGATTTTCCGATAGGAACTACGCGCGATGGATCGGTATGCATACGTGCTGAATCGGAAGCCACGATCATAATCAAATTTGTCAACGCAATGCACGAGCGCCCAGATGCCATCGCTCAATAGGTCGTCAAACGATAACTGAGGAGTGACAAATTTTTTCACAATCGAAATCGCCAGCCGCATGTTCGCGTTGACGATGTGATCTCGAATAATCAGCGCAGTTGTCAAATATGTTTCGATCGTCGAGATCGCACCCTCATCCGGATTCTGAGGGTCGAGTGTCGAACGAATTGAATTGGCTCGAAACTTGAGATAGTTCATGCGGCGGAACACCGACCGTTCTTCGTTTGCGGTGAGGAGTTCCGTTTCACAAAGTCGGGCCAAGTGGGCTGGTAGATCTTTCGGTACGCGAGCCTTGGGGGCGTTTTCGGGGCTGAAGCGATCGTCGCTGTCTAAAATTTCGTGTTCGGCGTCAACGTCGCCGAATTTTGAATTGTGAATGAACTGGATCTCGGAACGCAGAATCTCCCGAGTCTCGTGTGAGAGGGAGTCGATTGCTCGAGAGTCGGAATCTGTGATTGCGGGGGAGTCAACGGTCGTCAACATTTCTCATCTCCGTGGGCCGTGGCCCAAATCGCTTTTGTGAAAACTTACCTGGCTATTAAATCGTTCAAAACGTCCACTGTTGTAAAAACCGCTGATATCGGCCGCAAGTAACACCCAAAAACGTTCAATGCACCCCTCTTCGCGCGCAACCAGTTTCACAACAGTTACTTAAAGATATTTCGATGAACAAAAGAATTTATTGGCCTGAGACGATAGGTGTGATCCGAAGAACAGTGATCCATCAATACATTCAAAAACGTTCATGAGCAGAAGGCGGCAATCATGAAAAACCTCGCGACGCCAAAGCAGGTTACGAGGGCCATTCAGGTCAGCGAATCGTCGGTAAAACGCTGGTGCGACAAGGGGGTTATTCCCACGCACTACACGGCAGGCGGACACCGCCGTGTCCCGCTGAGCGGTCTGCTCGACTTCCTTCGATCGACCAAACAGCAACTTGTTCGGCCTGAAGTCCTCGGCTTGCCGGCAACCACCAGACAAACAAATCTCGCGAGATCGTGCTGCCGGGCAATTGATTGAGGCCTTGGTTCAAGGTGACGAACAGCAGATACGACAAATCGTTCTTGACCTTTATCTGGCTGAGCACAGCATCAGTGCCATCTGCGACCTGTGGTTGGGATACTTGGAAACGATGCGGCTACACTTGCTGGTATCCTCTGTTGGATCTGGAGAGTCGACAGGTTTTTCCTTCAGAATCCGACCAACGGTCGTCTTGCCAATGTGAATACCAGCGCGAGCAAGCGTTTCAGTGATCTTCACCTTGCCCAACGACGGACAGAACAGCCTTATTCGCTGGACCGCATAACGATCGAAGTCGGGAAATCGATTCACAGGTGTCGTCGTTTGTAGCAGCGAGTCGTCATCGGCACGTCGGAGCCAACTTCTGATTGCTTCGTCCGAGACGAAGAAATGACGAGCGGTTTCTGCCTTGCTCCAACCTCGCATGGCACGGAGTTCCGTAACGGCCATCCGTTCAGCTGGTTAATACTGTGGCCGTCGTTGCGGAGGAATGCGATTCATTCGAGAACCGAGAATCCTAAGTTCTTCGCGAAGTATGGCGACTTCGGATTCCAGTCTGTGGATCTTTGCTTCGTGTGTGCTGCCATTTTCGGTTAGAAATTCACGGCCAGTCAGCATCGCGATCCGCGCAAGACCGATGACATTGAGTACTGTGTGTCGAACAGTCTGCGACCAGTTCTTCGGCAACTTTAGGGACCTCAGTTCGTCGTCAGTCATCTGTTCAAACTCGTGGTTCATCATCCCGCCCAAAATAGCCATTGTAGGCAACCGCTTTTGTGCTCGGGCGGAACTGTCCGATAAGATGAAAGGCGAACGTCTGCGAGGCCGATTGAAGCGGTGGTATCAAAGAACACCGTCACCGAGTAGGGAGTGATGGACACCCGAAAGAGCGAGCGGAAGTCGCTGGGCCGCTACACCGAGCAGCATTCAGTAAATTTGCTAGCACGGCACGGATCGTTGGAATTGCTTTGATCTCCGCGAAACGCGGGCATTTCGAACTGTGATTTCGGTTTCTTGATCTGCCAAAGAACTGGGCGTGACAGAGTTGGCGTTGCTCGCTACACTCTTCGCCGCTTCAGTCACAAATTCGAGGTCGAGCGTATGCGCACAAGATTATTCGTTCTCACGGCGATCGTACTTTTGTTAACAGTTGCAGGTTGCAGCACAGCGGGCAAAGTTGCACCCGATAGCAGCGTTGGCAAGATCGTGCCTGGCGGCAGTAATACTGCCGATACCAACGGCCACGTGATTAACGTTAGTTCTGATGACTCAACGTCTAGAGACAATGGAAATGGTCTCGACCTTAACGCAGCGCGTCAATTGGTTCCCGCGGGAAAGTGACAGCGAGCAAATCTGCTGGCCTCTGGTGTCGCAGAGGCAATGTGTCAACGAGATGAATTACGTGCAGGCGAGTGTGCCCGGCAGCTCGTAATCGATTTCGCAGATTTCATCGTGTCGGCTGAGCACTTCGCGAATGACATCGCGATCCTTCGACCGCAGTTCCCATTTTTTTCGACCACTTCGCGAAACGACGGATCCCTCTTGCGAGTCGCGATCGAGTGCATCTAGTAGTTCGCCCGATTTTTCGATTGGAAGTTGGCAGCGATCAAGTATCTGTTCCATGGTTTGTTTCGGCTGTTGGACGAGGTCGTCGTAGCGAACAGCAAAAAACGGCAAGCCATTTTCAAAGAATCTCTTGTAGGTTTGCATCGAGCTGACCCAAGCGATTGTGAGAATCGCCACGGGGCCCATGCGAGCCAATTCGTTCGGCGAAAATCTATCAATGAATGGGAAGAACTGTCGACCAATCGGCATATTTAGTTTAAATAACCAACTTAGGATTGGGCGGGTAAACCACAGCTTGTGGCCCACATCGACGGCCCAAAGCGGTGCGCCAAAATACCGAAAGACGCGCATCCCCGATGTGACGACGCTTTCAATGTCGCGGTACAGAAACAGCGGGACTTGGGGCTGAAATGACTCGTACATCAAGTCCGCCATTTCGACGCAGAAGCTGCGAAACTTCATCACTAAGTGCGTGGCAGGTTGATTAGCACTGGGGTTGAAGTAAAAAGCAGTCGAACTGCGAAGCAGTTGAGTTTTTTCGGCATCGTCATAGGATGCTGCACAAATCTGAGTTTGAACGTCTGGTTCGGATAAGCTGACACATTCGTGGAGACGGTCGAACAGCTGACTGAGAAACGTGGAACCGCAACGCCCAACGGAATGGATCATCACGGCGCACTGAATTCGCGTCGCGAGGTTTTCTGCAAGACGATGGAACTCTTCGTAGTCAATCGTTAGCAATTGCCGAGCGTGCTGAAATTGACCTTGATAGTAGAAGGGATACTTTCGCAGATCGACATCGGGGTCAGTTTCCACGAAAACAGCTTTGCGGTTCTTTTCGTCCAAACAGTAGAGAGAAATGTTCGGGTCGTCGATTAGCGAAGCGGAGTCACCGGTACCGCTTGGCTTTAGCCGAAAGTGGCCGACTTCAGAGATCGACATGGGATCGAATCGTCGTCGCCCTGTGATTCGCCATTGTTGGACGCTCATGTATGTACCGGCTCGACCTGTTTCGAAAGTGACCCCAATTCCAGCGTAACATTATCACTGATCTTGCCCTCATCGAACACCCAACAGAATAGGGAGTTTGGCGGAGTGTCATTGTTCCGATGTTTTAGGGAATGGGGGAGACAGCTTGTTACCCGACAGATTTGGGGGTTTGCGGGATTTGGGACTACTTCCAGTTAAGGGAGGCCTGTTTTTCTTGGCCTTCCAGGAATTCCGTTATTTCGATTTCCCGGAATTGGGCATTTGACTCTACGGTCCCTCAAATCGCTGGACGCGATATGATTGGGACCGTCTGCCAAATACCCGTGACGTCGAATTTGAGTTGAGCGAATTCCCGAAAGTCCTTATTTTCTTGGCTTCCAGGAATTCAGTTGGTTGACCATGCAGCGGGTGGAGCAATTGGCCGTTCGGTCCCACAAGCCGCTGAAAGCGACATGAAAAGGGACCGATGCCAATCGCACCGTTGTCCTCGCATTTCGCCCAAACGAATTCCCGAAAGTCCTTCCATGGTTAGTTGGCAGAGCGCGGGCTCCATGGGTAAAAGGGATAACCCTTAAATGGGTACCAGAAAAGAACTAACGACAATGAAAAGCATGCTAGAAACGAATAAGATGCAGTGTCGAAGGCCTTGCGTTCTGCCGAAAAGCTATGTTATGTTGGTAGCTTCGTAATTACTCAAATTCCTAACTGGGAGCATCTGTAGTGGGAACTAAGAAGACTGGAAAAGGTCGCCGAAAAGTTGGTCGCAAGAAACGACGTATGCGAGCCAAGATTCGCCACCGCAAGAAATAACTTGCTCTGCCTGTACTTAGGCGGATTCTACGGCTAATTAGCGTTGCGCTTGAGCGTTTCAGTGCAGCACTTTCTATTGCCCCCTACCGCTTCGCTTCGCTTGCGCGTCTGGCTGCGCATGCTGTTTCCCGGATCTAACGGTCTAAAACTGTCGGCTGCGCGGCCTGAATGGCTGGCTGCGCGTTGAGCAATCGATAGTCGGAATTCTCCCTTCATTCCTTTTAGTCCCATTCTCCCAACGTTCGAGTAACCGCTTAATCGTTATTGTGACAGAGGTTACGTAATCGTTGAGCATTCACATGCTAGACTTCACTATCGGCCACTCATTTATCTTTCTCCTCTGGCCGGCCAATCGACATTCACGAATCGTTGATATTTAGACGGTTGAATCGAATTACTCAGCGGCAGGTTACCGATATTTTCCAATAGTAGGTTGTTCCAAATAAACCGAATGTAGTAATCCCATGACGAATGTTCCCGTCAACAATGCTCGACGACCCATTCAGGTTTCACGCGATGCCGATGGGGTTCCACACATCCATGCCGACTTGTTGATGGATGCGATTTACGGTTTGGGTTACATGCATGCGACCGATCGAGGCACGCAGCTTCTTTTTGCTCGTAGTGTAGCCAGCGGATCAGCGACCGAAGAGATCGCCGATAAAGATGAGCTGATGGAGACAGATCAGTTCTTTCGACGGATAGGTCTTCATTCCAACCTAGATGAAGAAGTTCGCTTGTTGGACGATTATCTGTTTAAGCGCATGACGGCTTACTGCGAGGGAGTCAACGACGGATTGGAAGGAGCTGGTCGATCATTGCCAATGTGGGCGACCGGTTATCAACCGAAGCCATGGAATCAACAATCGATTTTGTTAATCGGAAAACTCTTGAGCTTTGGCGGTTTGGCGATTAGCCAAATGCAGAACGAGCGATTGCTTATCGAGCTGATTCACGCTGGAGTCAGCGAACCGGCTTTGCGCGATTTATTCGGCGATCGGTTAGACCATGTCGATTTCGATGTGATTCGACAAGTGAAGATGGCCAATCAATTGTCCAACGACGCGTTGGAGTTGATCACGGACTTACCTCGTTTGGCTGGCAGCAATGCCTGGGCAGTATCGCCGAGTCGTAGTGCAACAGGCGGAGCAATGTTGGCTTCGGATCCTCATCTGGAAGTGAATCGTCTACCCGCCATTTGGTACGAAGCGGCGCTTACGTGGGGAGACAACCAATACGTGATGGGCGCTACTCTTCCCGGGTGTCCATTGTTCGCCGTGGCGCGGACGCCGCGAGTGAGTTGGGGTGTAACCTATATGAAGGGCGACACGGTCGACTACTTTATCGAGGATTGCAGAAAAGGTGAAACGGGTTGGCAATGCCGTCGCGACGGCAAATGGGTAGATTTTCAAGTTCGCACGGAGACGATTTCCCGTAAGGGCAATGAACCTGTAGAAATGCAGGTCCACTACACTGAACAAGGAACGATCGAAGGTGATTTGGAAACGCTGGGCGAGGGTTATCATCTTTCGATTTCCTGGTCTGGCAATTCGCCCGGTTACGGGACTGCGATCGGATGTTGGTTGGATTTGATTGAAGCAGACGATGCGAACGCTGGGATGAACATTGTTCGCGAGTGTCCGCAACCAACACTTTGTTGGGTGTTCGCAGATCGAGATGGACATATCGGCATGCAGAGCTGCGGCCGCTTTCCTATTCGAGGCGGTGGCCATATTGGTCTAGCGCCGATTCCCGCCTGGGATTCGGAAAACCATTGGCAGGGATGGGTCGATACAACCAAGCTACCGAGGATTTACGATCCGCCCGAGGGGTACTTGGCTACGGCAAATGAAGAGCAAAATCCACCTGGGATGCCTCCGCTTATCACTCAGCCGTTACCCAACTACCGCAAGCGTCGGATCAGCGAGCGGCTGGGCGAGCTGCCGTCAGCGACCGTCGATGATATGCAAGGCTTGCAATACGATCTGGTAAGTTTCCAAGCTCGCGACTTGTTGAAGATTAGCTTGCCGCATTTGCCGGACAGTTCCGTCAAAGAGCGTTTCGTAAACTGGGATTGTAGTTATCCGCCGGAGTCGACTGAAGCGACGTTGTTTTTGAGGTTTTACCGCAATGTGATGATGGAGCTTTTGGGTTGTGATCACGGAGTCGGTTGGCGGCGAATGTTGTACCTATGTACGCGAGCAGGTTATTCTCAGATGCTCCTGACGTCGGCCGATCGATTACTAGCTCGGGAAAATTCTTATTGGTTGAAAGGTCGAGATAAGGGAGAGATATTTCGTATCGCCGCTAAGAAAATTGAATCGGAAGAGGATAAGCCCTGGTCTGAAGTCAATTACTTTCACTTTACAGATCGGTTTTTTGGCAATCACAAAGTGGGTCGAATGCTCGGTTTCAATAGCCGTCGCTACCCCATGCCAGGATGCCATGCAACGCCGTTTCAGGGGCATGTGTTGCAGACCGCGACGCGCGAGACAACGTTCGCCCCGTCCTACCACTTTGTAACAGACATGAGTACGGAGCACGCGTGGACAAATATTCCAGGTGGTCCAAGCGAAAGTCGATTTTCAACTTACTATAACAACGACATAAGTCGCTGGTTGGCAGGCGAGTACAAGAAGCTTGTCGCGTACTCAGATGAAGTGTAGACAGAGGCAGAATAGACAGAGGCAGAATAGACAGAGGCAGAATAGACAGAGACAGAATAGACAGAGCTAAGGCAGTTGAAAACAACGAAAAACGCGGAACGGAAACAATTGTTTCCGTTCCGCGTTTTGTTTTAGCAGCGTCGCAAATTGCGGCGGTTGTTTCTAGTTGATTCTGTTTCTGGTTATCTAATATCGAGCGGAGGCGTTTAGTAGTTCCACTCGAACTGAGCAAAGCCACCGTGTAGTACTAAGCTTCCACTCGTGTCAATCGACTGGGCGTGACCATAGTCGACGAAGTTGTGTGGGATTTGTTGAGTGGTGAGTCCAACACCTGTTGCCCATACCGCTCGGTATCCAACCGATACTGCGCAGCAATTGGCAAATCGATATCTTAGACCGGTTTCGACTTCACCGAGCATCGAGACGTCGGTCTCACTGCCGCTGAATTCCCAAGTTGAATCATCGAATGATCCGCCAGGGTTATCGACCGTTGCCGCTAGGCCAGAACTTGAATTACCCATGAACTGGCTGCTGGTGACGTGGTTTCCGAAGATACCAATTTTACCGCCAGCAAAAACGCTCAGGCAACGCGTGACACAGTAGTCGCCGTAGCCAGTCAATTGGAAACCAATTAAGTGGTTTTCGGTATCGATGTCGTAGTAGATCTCATCGGCATCAACATCGCCGAAAGTGCTGTTGGTGACATCGCCAGCGATTTGCAAATCTTCGGCAAATCGGAAGTAGCGAACACCCGCACCAACTTGAAAATTCAAGCAACCGGTGGAGCAGAACGGCAAGCTAAAGAAATTCAATTCAACATTGTTGAACTCGTATCCACGTCGCACTCGGTGTGCTTCAGTGGCCGTGAAGAACTGAGCGACCGGTACTTCTCCAAAACCATTGTCAAAGACTACTCCATCGAAATCGACGAACGTGCCCAGCGAGCCGGTTACGTCGGCCGAAGTGATGGTCGAGGATTGAGACTTGTCTTGAATTCCCCAATACACCATTTCGATACCAGAACGATTGCCGCAGAAATAGCGTCCGAGTCGAACGTCGAATCCGCCGGCGTAACTCATTGCTGAATCGTGTGTGTCGAGAACGGCCGTAGTTGGATCGTTGTCATCGAGGCTGACCCAAACATTGTTGCCACGGTCTCGAGTCATCGTTAGACCGCCGAGCACGGCGTACCAACTTCGACCTTGAGGGGCGCATGTACCACAACCCATTCCGTAGGCATCATTCGCCGCGCCGTATCCAGTACCACAGCCGCCTGTCGCGCATCCACCGTTGCCGGCATACCCGTTGCCGACAGTGCCGTTGCCGACAGTGCCACCGTGATCGATTGGCGCGGGTTGAGCTCCGCTGTTTTGGTAGTTGGGATAAGAGGGAATTGCATTTCCGCTCGCCGCAGGTGGTGCAGCCGCAGGTGGTGCAGCTGCCGGCGGCGCTGCTGCTGCTGCGGGAGGGGCGGTCGGCGGATCGGTCGTTGCGTAGCTCGACCAAACCGCGTTCCCAGTGTATTGATTTGCTGATTGACCCATCGGCGGTGGCGCGAACACGTTTCTGCTGTGCGTTTGCGGAACCGAGTAGTTGGAATTCCAACCGACTTGGGGGGCTTGCTGATACTGCGGCTGCTGGTAATTGAACTGAGCCCAAGCTGGAGTCGCGCTACACGCCACTCCCACCGCCGCGCCTACAATCAAACTCTTAAGATAGGCTTTCATTCCATGCACTCCTTAAGCTCCAATCTCCGTATCGATCATCCTTGTGGATGGGGAATTGAGGAGGTTGGAGCTTTAGTCCCAACACATCATCCCATCCAAGCCACAGCTCCTTTGTTGCATCAGTCGTACGGATCGACCTGATTAACAGCGATTCATCGAAAGAAATAGGTATCTTCGCCCAGATTTGAAATGGGAAGCCGACTAACCCGAATCAACGGACCAGTCAGTTTTGCGAAGACGGCAAAAGAGCAAGTGCCGTTGCGATCGACATAACCACTATTTTCGGCGTGGATTTGGTAACTGCGCTAATGCAATGAGAGGGAGCGGTGACAGTGGCACTGACAGTGGATTCGATCTGCTGCAATGCTGCAATCCTGCGCTACTGCAGTGTGCGATCCGGGTAAAATGGTACCCTGCCGAGTCGGATGTGATCTGTTGCGTTAGATAACCCCGCCATGGACGCGGTAGTCTTGAGTGTCGTCTGATTCGTCGTCAAGCATTTCGGGTTCCCACATTTCTTCCCAGCGTTCAAGTACTTCTTGGAGCCGTTCAGGAGTACAGCCGCAGGGAACGGATAACTGCAGGTTACCATGAGTGTCGACGGTTGGCGCGGCGACGGTTGGCGCGGCGACAATTGGTGCAGCAAATTCGTTGGCTGGTTGGGCGGCGTTTGTAGAGCCGCGAGTGGCGAAAATAGAAGCGGATATCATCAGTCCCGAGATGAGGATCGCAGCTGCAATTGGCCAATTTGAACTTCGTCGACGCGAGCGTTTTGAAGGTGACATAGTAGGTCCTTCCTTATCCAGCGAGTGCTTTTGGGATGACGATTCCGCTCGCCAATACTTCCTTGGCAAGGGCTTGGTAGTCTTCGGCGCCGTTGGAGTGGCCGGAGTAGTCAAAGATTGACTGACCAAAACTAGGCGCTTCCGCCAAGCGGATGTTTCGACGGATGCAAGTCTCAAACATTGTAACGTTGGACCAGGCAGTGCCGCGAGCTCGTTGGTCTTGGAAGAAATCGTTGACATCAGATGTTACTTCGGCAGCCAGTCGCGTTCCCGATTCGTACATACAATAAACGACCCCAGTTAACTGCAACTTTGGATTGAGACGCTTGGCGACGACATCGATGGTTCGCAGTAGTTTGCTCAATCCGTGCAAAGCCAGAAAGTGTGGCTGCAGGGGCAGGAATACTTCATCGACTGCCGTTAGAGCATTCAAGGTCAATACGCCAAGCGAGGGTGGGCAATCGAGAATGATGTAATCAAACTCTGAGTCGTCAGCTGCCAAGTTGTCGCGCAGAATCAATTCGCGTCCAACTTCGCCAGCAAGTTCCATTTCCGCCGCTGCGAGATCGAGACTGGCGGGAACGACAGAAAGATTTTTGTTTACCTGCTGTCGGATTTGCGACAGTTGATGATGACCTGTCAAAACGTGATAGATTGACGGATCGCCTTCGTTCAGCGTAATACCTAAGTGCAGGGAGGCGTGTGCTTGAGGGTCGAGATCTATCAGGCAAACTCGATGACCGAGGTCGGCAAGGGCCGCGCTCAAGTTCACCGCAGTGGTCGTCTTACCGACGCCGCCCTTCTGATTGATGATTGCAATTGACCGCATTTTGTGGAACTCCCTTTCCAGCAAGATTTATGGCAGGGCATTATAAGGAGGAAATCAAAGATCCTCCTACCCCGAATCTGTAAGCTTGCCTGAATCTGCACGGCCAACAACGAATCGGAGTGTTCCTGAGCGATTCTCGGGTGTTTTCTCGGCCATCCGCCGTTAGAACTGGTTGGTTCGAGGTAGGTTTTGGACTAAAACAGTGGGATTGCTAGCAGGTTCGAGTTTGAACAGGAGTAGTGCATCGGTGCGAGTGATTATTGAAAAAACAGGAAACGATGTGGCTAGGCGAGCTGCGCAGTTCGTCTCGGCTCAGGTTCGCCGCAAGCCGGACAGCGTGCTTGGTTTGGCGACCGGAAGTACTCCGCTGGGTCTGTACGGTAAGTTGATTCGAATGCACAAGGAAGAAGGTTTAGACTTCTCCCAGGTAACGACATTTAACTTGGACGAGTATGTTGGGCTCGGTCCCAAGGATCCTCAGAGTTATCGTTATTTTATGCAAGAGAATCTGTTCGATCACATCAACGTTTCGCCCGATAAGACGTTTGTTCCGGATGGACGAGCGTTGGACTTCGAGACTTATTGTGAGCAATACGAACGTCAAATCATCGACGCGGGCGGGATCGACTTGCAGGTTCTTGGGATTGGCCGAGATGGGCACATTGCTTTTAATGAGCCGGGTTCTTCGTTGGGGAGTCGGACGAGGTTGAAAGCTTTGACGACTGAAACCATCGTGGACAACGCGAGATTTTTTGGCAGCGAAGACAAAGTTCCGCGGCTTTCGGTGACGATGGGCGTGGGGACGATTCTTGAGTCTCGCAAGTGTTTGTTGCTGGCCGTTGGCGAATCGAAGGCGAATGCTGTGAGGAGTGCGATTGAGGGTCCCGTAACATCTCAAGTGACCGCCTCTGCTTTGCAGCTTCATCGAGATGCAATTGCGATTGTCGATACCGAGGGCGGCGATTGGTTGACTCGCAAAGAATACTATGAGGACGTCGAGCGAGCACAGGTTCTGTTAGAGACCGGCAAATTCAAAGAGCTTGGGATTGGCCCGAAGCAGTAGCAGGTCCCAAACGACGGCATCTTTCAAGCGGCGCAAACTTGAGCACGTTCTGATTTGCGGCACGCCAACCAAGGCAATGAGACTAATTGAATGCGATACATTGGCGACGTCGAAAGCAAGAGTGAAGCGAGCCGGCTAACCTCCTATCTAGTCGCCAATGGTATTGATGCGCAGGCGGAAACGGATAGCAACGACGTCTGGGGCATTTGGATTCGCAACGAGGACCATCTCGAACAGGCTGTTTCTGAATATCAGTTGTATGTCGAGAGTCCTGAGGACACGAAGTACGACGGTCACGCGAACGTGGCGGAACAGATCCGGCGCGAAGAGATTGAGCGTCGCTCCAAAGCTCAAAAAAACGTCGTCGAAATGCGCGGTAAATGGAAATCGGGTGTGTCGCGTGGAAAGATCCCCGTGACGATGACCTTGATTGGCATCAGCGTCGTCGTCTTTATCTTTACGGGATTTGGTGGGGATGGAAATTCCTGGTTGTTTCGCAAGCTGCTTTTTCACGATGGCGAAGGCGGCGTCAATCGAGTGCATTATGGCGACGTTACCATCAAGCTTGAGAAGATCAGACAGTTCGAGGTGTGGCGGATTGTAACGCCGATTTTTCTACATGCGGATTCTCTTCATATCTTGATGAACATGTGGATGCTTTTCATTTTGGGTGGACAAGTTGAGCGTCTAAAAGGGGCGCGAAAATACTTGGCTATCATTTTTGCCACGGCGGTTATTTCAAACTTATTTCAATCTTTGATGCCAGATGAATACGGTGGGGGCCCATTCGGTCGGGGTATGTCAGGTGTTGTGTACGGGGTATTTGGATATATCTGGATGAAAGTTTGGTACGACCGTCAGGATGGTTTTCAGATGTCTGACATGACCATTATTTTCTTGATGGGCTGGTTTTTCCTTTGCATGACCGGGATGGTCGGGAATATTGGTAATTGGGCGCATGGTGCTGGGCTGGTCTCGGGAATGTTGATTGCGCTAACGCCCATCTATTTGCGAGATGGCAAGATCGGTTAGTTTGGTTCGCTACTCGATTCCGCCTCTTTCTTCGCTTTGTGAATAGTGCGGACGGCATGGGCGAATTGCTTAAACGATTCCATGAGCTTTGGTTTGACTGCGACAATGGAGTTATTTTGCAGCAGGATAATTTTCTCTTGCTCCGTGCTGAAAGCGAGTGTCGTTTGTTTCTTGGCGTCACTGAACCGGAGGGCAAAGGCCCATTGAGTCGGCGCCTTGGGATTATTTTGCGTCCAGAGGAAGCTATGGTCTTGGACGAGGGGAGCTCGGGCGTTGATCAGGCCATCTGTTTCGCCAATGTCGATCCGTTCCAAGATGGGCCAGTCCGTTTCCTCGATTGTGAGAAATTCACTGTTGGGAGC
>Ga0115002_10005696_pt1 | contig 14581 bp, 7 predicted proteins | sample ArcticOcean_MG_C_8_FD_89576 | JGI IMG/M metagenome (GOLD analysis project Ga0115002, IMG submission 89576) | Marine microbial communities from western Arctic Ocean - ArcticOcean_MG_CB11_86 | ecosystem: Environmental > Aquatic > Marine > Oceanic | place: Arctic Ocean: Canada Basin | collected... | reverse complement strand
ATGGCATGGTCCAGACGGTCCTCGAACAGCGTACGGTTGGGCAAACCGGTGACCTTGTCGATGTGAGCCATGTTGTCGAGGGCCAACGCTTCTTCCGCGCGACGATCTGCCTCGGCAGCTGTGACTCTCAGCTTTTGACTGAGGATCACTAGGACTGCGGTCACCCAAATTGCAGAAAGAGCAAGACCTCGATTGAGCATCGACACCCAGAGGGCGCTTCCAGTTGATGAAAGAAACCAGCCTAGACCGACGAGCAGCGTGCTTCCGGCTGCTGCGGAGTAGATATCGAACCGTCTGGGAGACCACATGGCGAGCAGTACCACTGCCACGTAAGGCACTCCGCCTGCTACTCCACGCGGGACAGCCAAGTCCAACGCGAATATTGCACCTGCCAAGAGAATAGACGGAAACAAACGATAAGGACGAGAAACTTTGAGTCCGCTGAAGAGTTCCAAGACAAACGCTCCCTGCGATGCCCTGATCGTGATCACCCGCAACGAGTGATCACGATGACCGAAACAACCGATCGGGATCATCGAAGTACGAAGTGCGAATTAGTTCAGCATCACCGAAGTGCGCGTTAGTTCTTAGGCGAGCGAGATCATCCCTGACAATAGCATCGAGCTAGTTCGTTCTGACGGATATTCGACCTCCAGTGGGGCCCCGGGAGTTTCTCTTCGACGCGGGGCAGATGCGTGTCCGCTCGCAGTTTCTTCATGCCGAAACATGATGTCGACCGGGACGGAAGCAGGTTCCTGATGGTCGCGCAGGACGATTCGTCGGAAGGAGAAGACCGGATCATCGTCGCCTTCAACTGCTTCGAGGAGCTGAAGCTGCGGGTGCCGCCCTCTCCGCCGTTGTGCCGGCCGCCGCGCAGGATGCCGCGGGGGAACTGATGCCAACGCGATCGTCGCACCGGAGATGCTGCAGGCGCTCGACGCGACGCACGAGCCCGAAGGTCTTGCCTTTACCTATTCGCCTACGAGGATCGAGGCAACCGTGCCGCGCGCCGCGCGCTGGTGGCCGTCATCGCAGAAACCGAACAATCGCTACGGCAATCACCAGTGGCCGGGGTCGACGTGGGGGGGGGGGCAACCCGCTGGTGTATTTCCTGGATGGTGTGGCGCCACAGCAGTTGGAGTAGCCGCCGGTAGCAGCGGCCTCGACTCAGTCGCGATGGCCCGAGGAACTCATCGGCGCGCCATAGTTGCTATGGCACTGGGCCGCTCCGACGCTAGCCAGGTTGGAGTTCGCGGGATGGCCCTGCTGGCTACTCCCAGGTGACTTGGACCGAGCTTGCCCTGGTGGTCCGCACGCAAGAAACCCCGCAAGCTGTTGTGCTTAGGGGGCTTCACAAAGAGTCGACGCCGGGAGTCGAACCCCGGATCTGCCGACTACGAATCAGCTGTCGGGGCGGCCTCAACTCCGATCTAGAGCGGTTGGTCCCGGGCGGCACTTCACCACTAGTTCACCACCGTTGCGCTTAGTCTGGGATACGGCTCGCTGAGATTGCCGAGGCGTATCCGGAGGGGTGGGAGGCAGCCTACTGGTCTGCGCACTCGCGCACCCAGGTGCCCGTCGCGGGCGACGAGGCATTCACGGCCAATATGGATATGGCACAGGCCGATCTGGAGGAAGCCATCCGCAGGGTCACGGACCCGACGCCGGAGATGATCGCCGACTTCCACATGATGCAATCGCTCATCCACACCAATCGCGGGGCGGCGGTGGAGGACGACGAAGAACGTGGTCGGCTCTACCGGGAGTCGCGCGTCGCGCAGGCCCTGGCTGAGGAACAGAACCCGGACAATCCACGTGCCTGGATGTTCCGCGGCTTCAATCGCATCCGCCAGGACAAGTCCGATGAGGGCCGGATCATGCTGAGCAAGGCACTGGGCAAGTGGGATGCCTATCCCGCCGCGAGCGCGTACTACCCCGACTGGGGACGGCGCTGGATCGACTTCTGGATGGGCGGCATCGAAAAGCGCGAGCGGCAGGCTCTGCCTGATACCGGACAGGAGTCCGATTCGCTCTGAGCCGAAGGTCGGAATCCAGACAAACAAAAGCCAGGAGCGTTAGCTCCTGGCTTTTGTTTGTCTACTAGATCCAGCGGTCGGTCTTAGATGACCCGGACGTTCTCCGCGCGAGGGCCCTTGTCGCCCTGGCCAACGTTGAACGAAACCTGCTGTCCTTCGCGGAGGTCGTCGAAACGGCACCCCTCGCACGCGGACATGTGGAAGAACAGGTCCTGCCCGTCTTCCGTCTCTACGAAACCGAAACCGCGATCTGTGAGTCGCTTGATCTTGCCGTCAGCCATATCTCTAACCTGCTTGTTGTGTTCCGCGTCGTTCTGGATCCGCAAGTAGTGCGGACGTAGCGTCGCGAGATCTGATCCACTCGCGTGTCGCTGAGTGAGTACGAACGTAAGAATACAACCCCTGGGCGCTCGGGGGCGGCCTTTTCGACTTCCCTGCGGCAGGTTCCTACGTCGGCAAGTGCCCCGCCGGGGAACTGAATCTCGGCCGGAATCGACCGAAAACCCCTATATTCCGGGCCTAGAGGATGATTCCGTGCGACGTTCCGAGGCGATTCGGAGCTCGCGAGGGGGCGTAAATTGCCAGGTCAACTTTCAGCGAAAGAATCGATGGATGGGCCTCCTCGACGCGCGCTACCGCGGTTCAGCCGAACTTCGGATCGCGAGCTCACGGTGAGGCGCGCCTCTTCGGCCGCGCAAACGGAAGCTCTGAGCGCGGGTCTTTGGGCGACCTCGGCCCCCTTGCGTGATCGCTAGCGCTCCCGTTGTATCGGTGTTTCGTTGGCGCGATATCCGATGCTCGGTCGTGCCGCGGGCTCAGCGCCGAGCCGATCGAGCGTCGATCCATCGTGAAGGTCGCCGTTCTTCATCACCCAGTGCACCGTGTTCGTATTGCGGATATCGACGAGCGGGTTGGCGTCGAGAATAACCAGATCGGCCAGCTTGCCGACTTCGATCGTTCCCAGATCGGCGCCACGCCCGAGTCCTTCGGCCGCAATCGAGGTCGCTGTGCGCAGCGCGTCGTAGTTCGACAGTCCACCCATCTGCAATGCCCAGATCTCCCAGTGCGCGCAGATTCCCTGCTGCTCGCCATGCGCGCCCATGCCCACGTTGCCTCCCGCCTGGAGGATCTTTGCGGCGCCCTCGGCGACCGCGATGAAGTGGTACTCGTCGAGCGCGTTCATCTGACCGCGTCGCGTCCGGCGATCGAGATCGTCATGCGGCGTGAAGAACGAGAGCTTGGGATCATCGTGGACTTCGGTGGTCTGGTAGAAGTACCACTCGGCGGTTGGGCCGCCGTACGAGACCACTAGCGTCGGTGTGTACCAGGTGCGCGACTGGGCGATCAACTGCACCACATCGTCGTACAGGTCGGCAATCGGCAAACTGTGCTCGAGCCCCGTGTAGCCATCGAGTATCTGCGTGATGTTGAGGCGAAAGTCGCCGCCGCCCTCGTTGGTGACGTTCATCTCTTCCTCCAACGCGGCCTGGATTACCCATTGGCGCTGACGTCGATGGGGCTGCATGTACTGCTTGATGACGTCGGTGCCGAGCTTCTTGTAGTGCCGTACCATGGCCCGGGCGTCTTCCAGGTTGTCGATCTTGGCGTTGCCAGACGTCATGGCGCGGCCCGTGCTGTAGATGCGCGGGCCCCACACGGCGCCCGTCTCGACCAGTTCGGAGTATGCAAAAGAGTCGCTGCTGGTTGATACGTCGCGAGTTGAGGTGACGCCGTACGCCAGGTTGGCGAGGTACGACCAGCTGGTCTGAACGAAGACTTCGCGCGGCGGACGCAGATGCGCGTGGAGGTCGATAAGGCCAGGGAAGATGTATTTCCCGCCGACATCAACAACCTCGGCGCCGTCCGGAATGGAAACCTCATCGCGTGGCCCCACAGCTCGTATGCGGTTGGCTTCGATCACGACGACGCCGTCCTCGATGATGGCGGTCGGGTCGGTCATGGGAACCACCGTGGCTCCGACGAAAGCGGTCACTCCGCTCGGGATCCGTCGGTCGACGTCGAGATTGATGACGTATTCATCTGGCTGCGGTCCGACCGGCTCGTCGTCCTCCTCCGGGTCGGCCGGGGCGTCGGCCGCGGCTTGCGCGCCTGCGGCGCCCGCATCCATGTCGTCGCCAGCCGCGTCGTCGGCGTCAGCTGCGGGGTCCTCGGCCTCGTACAGCGCGTCGGTTAGCGCGAAGCGGTAGTAGGTGTCGCCGAAGGCCCACGCCAGCGTTTCCGACCCGTTCTCCCAGTGGATGTCGATGCCGCCCTCGCGAGTTACCCGGCGCACCGGTCCCGGCCCGTCCGACTCGCCGATGTTCGGCGGTTCCGGCGAGAACGGGAGCGCGGCCACGTAGACGTCTTCGCGCGTGGTCCAGGCGACCCATTTGCCGTCAGGCGATGGGACGGCCTCCCAGGTCTCGGCGCTAATGTTGGCCAGCGTCCGCCGATCAGTGCCGTCGAGTCGGACCGAGATGAGCTCCGATTTTGCTGGCGTGCTGCCGTCAAACGAGCCCGATGCTACTGCCGCCACGAAGGCGAGGCGTTCGCCGTCGTGGCTGAACGTCAGGCGGTTGTCCGAAGGCGCCGAGCCGACGATCTGGAGCGTGCCGCCCGTGGCCGGCAGCCACACGATCTCACCGGTGTTGCGCGACCAGATGTTGCGGAAGGCCGCAGCATCCTCACGCACTAGTGCAAGCCGCGAGCCGTCCGGAGACCAGCTCGGATGCATGTAGAAGCCGGCATGCTCGGTGAGGCGCACGGGGTCGCCGCCAGCAGTGGCCACTTTCCAAAGGTGCCCGCCTTCGACATCGTCCCATGTCACGTAGGCAACCCAGGCTCCGTCGGGCGAGTAGACGGGCTGGAACTGGCCGGCAGACTGTTCGATCAAGGGCGCTGGCTTTCCGTCCGGGAGCGCCATCGTCCACAGTCGCGAGAGGGCCGAGAACACGATGCGGTCGCCGGCAGGGTTCGCACCCGCGTAGCGGATGTTGCGAACGTGCACGGGGCCATCGTCGTGTCGCTGCTCGAAGAACACGAACGGCCCGAGTTCGATATCGACGTCTGCCGAGAACGCGATGGCGGTGTCGGCCCCATCATCGATTGCGATGCTATGGAACGCCCCGTTCTTGGCGATGATCACGGCGCTGCTGTCGGGCACGAAGTCCCATCGCGGCATGAGGTCGAGGTTGCTCGGCCGCTCGGCATTGTCGCGATCGATCGGCCAGGCGAGCCAACGTTCACGACTCGTTTGCAGATTGCGGATGCGGAGGCCGGTCTTCCCATCGATGCGGGCTCCGAAGACCATCCAGCGCCCGTCGGGCGAAACGCGAGGCCGATAGGCACCGTTCGGTGAGGCCGTGACCGAGACGATGTCGCCAGTCAGCCGATCGAGGCGTCGCGCCTGCCATCCGTTCACTCGCGACAGCCCACTGGGGGAGCCGCCACCGCTGCTGGCGAAGTAGATGTAGCGGCCATCCGGCCCGAACGTAGGTCCGGTCAATCCATTCGCAAGGTCGTGTTCCGTGAGCTTGAGGCCCGAGCCGCCGTCGACGTGGTACAGCCAGAGTTCGCCCGAGCGCCGGGCGAGCAGATAGTCACCATCGGGCGACCACTCCGGCGTGCTGACCACCTTGGTGCGCTCCTCGCTCACCGCTTCGGGCTCGGCTTCGGGCTCGCCGAGACCGAGCAGCCAGAGGTTGTCGCTGCCGGAACGGTCCGAGATGAAGGCGATCCGGGCACCATCGGGGGAGAAAGTAGGTTGCGTGTCGTGGGCCAGGCCCGACGTGAGTCGCGTGGCCAGCCCGCCGGCAATCGGGATCGTGTAGATGTCACCCAACAGATCGAACACGAGTGTGTCGCCATCGGGCGACACGTCGACGTTCATGTAGGTGCCCTCGGTAGTCGTGAACGCGATGTTCCGCGCCGGCTCCAGCGACAGTCCCTTGGTTTGCGCCGTAGCGCCGGAAGTTGCGACCGAGAGAAGGAGGGACAGAATCGCTGTGCGCGCAATCAGTTTCATGGGCCATGCCTGAGGCAACAGGAAAGATGTGCAATAGGTAGCACATTCCTGTGGCGCTACGCCTCAAGGCGCGCCGATCGACTATGAACCAACCCGGTTGTTGCAGCCCTTCTTGCAGGCCGTATAATCCTCGACCGCGTCGCGCGACTTCTTGATCGACTTCGCGTTGTCGGCCTTCTTCTTGACCCCGACCTTCGTTCCATCGACTTTCTTCAGGGGCGTCGAGTAGTAGGAGATCTCGGGACAAGCGGCGAGTCCATCCGCCGCACAGCTATAAGACATTACGGTGCGAAACCTGCCCGCCACACGATGACCGAACGAGTACGAGTAGGCTCCGGCTTCGTGGCGCGCGCTAGCGTTGGCGGGATCGTGATTCAGTCCCACGTTGTGGCCACCCTCGTGGGCCATTGTCAGGCCCCCGAATCCGCTCAGGCAGTCCACGGAGTTGACGTGGAATCCGACCGCCCCGTCGCTGGCGGAGATCCCGTGACCGTTCCCGGGCAGGTAGCCGACTCCGCAGACGATGTCGTTGATCTCGACGGCCATCGAGACGATGTCGGCGCCAAACTTCGATCGGAACTTCAAGGCCTTCTTCACGCCGTTCGTACGCAAGTCGCGGAGCGCTTCTACCGCGTAGTCGCCATCAACGCCGCGCTTCGTGTACTTGACTTTCTTATTGGCTACCAGCCGCACAGTGACATCGATGCCGCTGTTGGTGAGGGCCTCATTCCAGTTGGCGACAGCCACTTTGGTGGCCGTCTTGAGCGCTCCCTTTCCTCCGATCTGGCTGGCCGCGACTTTGGTGTACACATGCAAGAGGTCCCAGACCGATGTTGCGGCGTTGGCGGCCGTAGCGCTGGGGGCGGGCTGCTGACGAGCCGCGGCTGGGGCGGCGATCGCGTCATTGAAGCCGCTTCCTCGCCGGGTTTTCGCCGGGTCGTTACGCATCACACTGCTCAGCCCTTCGCCGAGCCAGCGAATCTCGAAGGAGCTGTCCGGGAGGGTCACGGAACCACCAATCCCATCGGGCTCAAGAACCAGGATCATGCGGGTATTCGGCGCACCCTGGATCGTGCCGGCGATCACATGGCCGTTGAAGCGGTCGCGCGTCACACGATGGATCGAAACGACGGCTGAGGTGCTTGCGGATAGATCAAGGCGCAGGACGTCGCCCGGCTCGATCAGATCGAGGTCGCGGAGGTTGGCACGAACCACGCGCGGCTCGAATCCGCGCAGGCGCACCGCATCCGGCACCCCAGCTTCGAAGCCCTCGCTCTCAACGCCCCACGCCGAGACCGGTGCCTGGGCGAGCGCGGGCGCCGCGGTGCCGAATGAAGCGGAGAAGATCAGGGACATCGCGCAGACGATGACAGCAGGGGCACGACTCTTCATTGCAGGCTCTCCGATGGGCTGGCCATTCCGTTCGAGACAGGTCCAGTGTGGGGTCCCAGGTCAAACGTCCAGTGTGGGGTCCCAGGTCAAACGTAGACGCTCGCGGGACTCGTGGTCAACTGGGCGGTAGGGTAGATTACAGTGCCCGATAGATGGGCCCGGCCGTGCTTGTTCAATTCGGTCGCATTCCTCGCCATCTTCGCATTGTGTTCGTCGCCTACCTGGCAACCGCACGTGCGCGCTGTTGGAATCAGCGCCCGGTCCGACCCCTAGCGGCTATTCGCCGAGGGCGAACAGATGGCTGGTGCCCCGGATGTACCAGACACCATCTACCAGCGCCGGCGACGCGCGAGTCGGCTCACCGAGGTGGTTCACGTGAAGCAGGTTTGACTTTGGCCCGGCGGCCACCACGAACGTCTCGCCGCCGTCATTGGTCAGGTAGATCTTGCCGTCCACGGCGACAGGCGATGCGGAGAAACTCTCGCGCTGGGCGCGTCCCAGACGCTCCTGATACGTCACATGGCCGGTCGCGGCGCGGTAGACGGTCAAGATCGAGCTCATGTCGTTGATCATGTACAGGTAGTCGCCGTAGATCAGCGGTGAGGGCACGAAAGGCGAGCCTTTGGGGCTGCTCCATGCCACGTGGGTAGCGGTTACATCGCCTCGCCCGCCGGGCCGAATGGCCAGGGTTGGACCGGCGCGCCCGGAGGTGGCGAAGACGAGACCGTGGCCGACCACGGGGGTGGGTATGACCTCGAACAGGTTGCCCTCAGCGGTCCACAGTTCGCTGCCGTCGGCCGGATCGTAGCCGTATACCTTGCGCTGGCTGCTGACGATGACCTCGTCGCTACCGTCGACGCGCACGGCGATGGGCGTTCCCCAACCCGTGTTCTCGCCACGGTCCGTCCACCAGGTCGTTGCGCCCGTACTGGCGTCGAACGCTGCGATGAACGATCCGGTTTCGGTGCCACCGCGCATGTCCTGGTAGACGATGACCTTGCCCTGGTACAGAAGAGGGGACCCCGCAGTTCCGTGCGACGCGAGGATCTGGCCAAGGTCGCGGTGCCAGGCGAGATTACCCTCGAGGTCGACAGCGGCGAGGCCGTGGTTGCCGAGGTACGCGTACACATTGGTGCCGTCGGTCGACGGGGTGCTCGAGGCATGGCCGTTCTTACCGTGTGGGCTCTCGGGCACCGCCGGCCGCGGCATGTCGGTCTCCCAGAGCAACTCGCCGTCGGACCTTCGGTACGAGAGCATCGAGATCCGCCGACCTCCGTCGTGTGCGGCCGTTAAGAAGATCTGATCGCCCCAGATGATCGGCGACGAATTTCCGGACCCCGGAACAGGCACCTTCCACCGCACATTCTCGGTGTCGGACCACGAATCAACGTAGCCGCTACCGCTGACGACACCCTGGCCGGAAGGGCCGCGCCAGCGAGACCAATACTGCTCGGCAGCTGGATCAACGCCCACCATCTCGACTTCGGCAGCGATCGTGGAGCCGATGATCGAGGAGCTCTCCGCGTCCGCAAGGGGAGAGATCGTCATGACTGCGAGTGCGCAAAGGGCAGCGCCGCGGGCCATTCGGTGTGCGTGGGTTCTCATCGGCTCTGCCTCAGACTCAGGGAAGGTCAGCCCCGATGATCGCAGACGCCAGCCCGAGTTTCACGGGCACGGCCTTCGCACTAGAAAATGGTGTGGAAGCCTCGTCGTCGACCGCCGATCCGCGAGTTGACCACATTGTTGAAGATCGAGCCGAAGGTGTAGCGGATACCGACACGGGCGCTGAAACGAAAGTCCGTCGCCAGCGCGCGTCGCTCGAGCAACACTTCCTCGTCGGTGGCTCCCCCGAGGGGTAGGTAGCGTTGGCTGCGGATCGACTCGATCCCACCCCCGACATTGAGGCTGAGGCCACGTACGATCCGGTACTCAATCCTGCCATTGAGCTCGAGGTTGTAGTCGCTCGGGTACTGCAAGAAGTGCGCGGCTTGCAAGTTGAGATTTGCCGAGCCCCAGGGGCGCTCCATGTCCAGCGACACGATCAGCCCCTGATCGAGCAGGGTCTCCTCGGTCTGCTCGAAGAGCGTTTCCTCGGTGTAGTTGAAACGGTTCGCGCCCAGGGAGTAGCTGAAAGTCAGCTGACGCTGCGACGAGACCGAATAGGGGAAGATGTTGTACTCAATAGCCGCAGCCACCCGGTACGACGGCGACAGATTGAAGAAGGTCGACTGCCGCATGCTGGCACCGACCCCGGCGCCCCACTTGGCCCCGAGAGTCTTGATGACCTGGCCGCCTGCGTCGAAGCTCCGCGAGATGTCCTTGAATTCGGAACCATCATCGAACTCGAAATTGCGCTCCTCGTACTCGATTTGAGAATCCAGTCGAATTTTCCAGAGTTCAGTGGTCCGACTCGCCCGAACCTCACCTTCCAGGGACTGGCCGCTGAAGCGGTCCTCGCCCCGCGCGCTGCCGTTGGTTCCGAGCGAGAAGACCCAGAAGTTCCAGGGGTCGCTCTCGGGAGACGCGGCGGTCAGCATCGCCTCGCCACTATCGTTGCGAGGCGCATTCACGACGACGTCCGCGTAGATCGCCATGGGGGTTTGTGCGATGTATCGCGCCAGGCCCAGCCGGACGATCCGGGCGAAGCCCCGCCGGCGCTCATCGTCGGTGTCGGTGCTGCTGCTGACGAATAGCAGCACCTGATCCTGCTCTGCGAAGTCTTCCAGGCCGATGAAGTCGAGTTGAAACTCGATGCCGCCGCCCGCACCTTGCCGGGTCACTAGCAGATGCACTTGGGAGTCACGACGGTCGCGGACCCAGTTGACGAAGTCGATCTCTTGACGGATGAAGTCGAAATCGCAGACGCGATCGCAATCCAGGAAGATCCGCAGAATTCCCGACGAATCGGCGTCGGCGGCACCTTCGTCCTGTGCAATGGCGGCTGGTGCCCAACCGAAGGCGAGGGCGCCCACGGCCAGCCATACCAGTAGACACAACGGTCGTGTGAAAAACATAGAGACGTTCACCCCAGAACAGCCAGCGTCGTAGGAACCGAAGCCGGCGCAGACTTTACTCCCAAAGCGCAACCCGCCGACAACCCCTTGCCGACACGCCCCAAGGTACGCTGGGGCCCTCGGTCTTGTCTGCCACCCTTACAATTCTTCACGAAATGCGGCGTCCGAGAGAAGAGCGACGACGTTGGCTACGAATTTTGAAACTAGACCCGTGAAGGCCAGTGTCCGATCATGGAACGATGCAGGCTCCTTGCCCGACCAAAGGACTGAACGTGAACCGTAGCCGCCTTCGCGCCGCCCTAGTCTTCATCGCCCTCGTTGCGGTTTCATCGCCGGCGCTCGCCCAGGGCCCACAGCCGATCGGGATGCTCGATGTCCTCGCCGATCCCGCGAACGCGGCAACCGCCGGGCTGGAAGACGAGATGCCTGTCGACCCACGGATTCGCGTCGGCGAACTCGACAACGGACTGCGCTACTGGATTCGCGAGAATAGCTACCCAGCCAACCGCGCCGAACTCTGGCTGGTGGTGCGTGCCGGCTCGATGCAGGAAGACAAGGATCAGCTCGGGTTGGCTCACTTCGTCGAGCACATGGCCTTCAACGGAACCAAGAACTATCCCAAGCAGGAGCTGGTGACGCTCCTCGAGTCGTTTGGGATGCGATTCGGCGCGCACGTGAATGCTTCGACCGGCTTCGACAACACCAACTATTTCCTGGTGGTGCCGACCGATCGTGAAGAGATCGTCGATACGGCTTTTCAGATCCTCGAGGACTGGGCGCACGGCGTCGCCTTTGAGGGCGAGGAGATCGACAAGGAACGCGGTGTCGTCATTGAGGAATGGCGCTTGGGACTGGGCGCGGGCTCGCGCGTTCGCGATCAGCAGTTGCCCGTTCTATTCGAGGGTTCGCGCTATTCGGGCCGACTCCCGATCGGCGATATCGACGTTCTGCGCGAGTTCGACCACGACGCGGCGCGGCGGTACTACGAAGAGTGGTATCGCCCTGACTTGATGGGCGTGATCGCCGTGGGTGACTTCGACATGGACTCGATCGAGGGCAAGATCCGCGAGCACTTTGGGCGGATCGAGCCCGCGGCGGAAGGCGTGCGCGCGCGCGAGTACGAACAGTTGCAGGAACAAGAGGGAACGCGCTTCTCGATGGTCACCGACCCCGAGGCGACGCTCTCGACCGTCGAGTTCTACCAGTTCCAGCCTCTACGCCGGCAGGCGTATCACGGGTCGTATCGACGCAGCATGGTCGAGGGCCTCTTCATGCGGATGTTCAATCGCCGGCTCAGCGAGCAGGCGCAGGCGCCGAACCCGCCGTTCCTCGGTGCCGGAGCCAGCCAGGATATTTTCGTGCCCAGTTCCGAGGCGTTCGTCATGGGCGTTGGTGTGCCGGACGGGGGAGTGGCCGTGGGGCTACGCGCCGTCTTCGCGGAGCTCGAACGCGTCGCCCGCTACGGCTTCGAGGAGTCCGAGCTGGCACGTGAGAAAAGTCAGTTGCTGCGCATTTTCGAGACCATCCAGATCGAGCAGGAAGTGCAGGACTCGCGCCAGCTCGCAGAAGAGTTCTCGCGCGCCTTCCTCGAAGGCGAGTCGACTCCTGGGATCGACTACGAGTGGGGTCTGTATCAGCGCTTCATGCCGGGCATCGAGGTCGACGAGGTCAATCGCGTCGGCCAGGGCTGGTTGCTCGACGATGACCGGGTGGTTCTCGTAACAACACCCGACAAGCCGGGGCTCGAACTGCCGACGGAACAGGATCTGCTGGCCGCGATGGAATTGAGCGATGAGGCGTGGCTACGGCCCTACGTCGACACCACTGTGGACCGGCCCCTCATTTCCGTGGAACCTGAGCCAGGTCGGATAGTTGAGGAGAGCACGATCGATGGGATCGGCGTTACCGAGTGGGTGCTGTCGAACGGCGCGCGTGTGATTATCAAACCGACCGATTTTCGCCAGGAACAGGTTCTATTCCGCGCCATCAGTCCCGGTGGCTACTCGCTGGTGGCTGACGACGACTATGTGGCCGCGTCCAGCGCTGTCCAAGTGGTGTCGTCGAGTGGCTTCGGTGGCTTCAGCCAGCGCGAGATCACAACGCTACTTGCCGACAAGGTGGCCAACGTCCGGCCACTGATCGGACCTCTCCAGGAGGGTCTGATCGGAACGGCTGCGCCAAGAGATCTGGAACAGATGTTCCAGCTCGCATACATCACGATCACCGAACCCCGCGCGGACGAGACGGTCTTCGACATGATTCGTGAGCGCATGACCGTTGGCCTGGCCAATCGTGATGTCAGCCCCGAAGCGGCGTTCCAGGAGATGGTTCAGACGACGCTCAGCCAGAATCACCCGCGGCGGCGGCCGCTGTCGGTGGATCTTCTCGATGAGATGGATCTCGAGAAGTCCTATCTGTTCTACGTGGATCGGTTCGGCGACGTCAGTGACTTCACCTTTGTCATCGTCGGCAACGTTGATCCCGAGACGCTCCGGCCGCTGGTCGAGAAGTACCTGGCCAGTTTGCCAGGCAGCGGCCGCGAAGAGACCTGGGTCGATGAGGGGATCCGACCGCCGTCGGGAGTGATCAAGAAGACGGTACGGCGCGGCGTTGAGCCCAAGGGCCTGACAACAATCGTGTTCACGGGCGAGGGCCCGGGCGAAGATGTGGAGGCGGAAAACGAGTCGCTGTCCGCGATGGCCGAGGTTCTTCAGACCCGTTTGCGCGAAGTGCTCCGGGAGGATCTCGGCGGGACCTACGGCGTGCAGGTTTCGGCCTCGGCGGTCGATGAGCCGCATCCGCTGTACTCGGTCTCGATTACCTTTGGGTCCGATCCGGATCGCGCTGACGAGCTGGCCGCAGAGGTCTTCAACGAGATCGATCGGCTGAAGCTGGCGGCACCCGATCAGGCCGAGGTTGACGCAGTGACCGAGAGCTTCCGTCGTTCCTACGAATTATCGCTCGAGGAGAACGGGTTCTGGCTTGGTCGACTGGTGGATGCCTACCATCGGGGCACGGATCCGCGAACGATCCTCGAGTACGAGAATTCGCTGCAGGACATCACTCCGGCCGGCGTGCAGAACACTGCCGCGCGCTATTTCAACCTCAACAACTACGTGCAAGTTTCTCTCATGCCGGAGAGTACTGAGGGCGCTGGGTCCGGAAGTGGGGCGCGCTTGGGCGGCCGTTCGAAGAGCGAGCGTTCCGATCTTAGCTGCTTCCCTTGGCCGTACTAGAGCTGTCGGTGCAACGTCGGTGATACCCGAGACGGTGCCAGTTCGGGCTGGGACTGGTGGGGCGCTCCGGAGCAGCTTTCTGATTATCGCCACCGTTGCCAGCCTGGTGACGGTGGCGATGTTCGTTTCTCCGCCCGCGCGCGCGTTGGTCACCCGGCTAGGAACCAGCTGGGTGGCGCCGCAGGCAACCGGCGCGGTCGTCGATCGGGCCATGGAGGCCCGTGCGGCGACGGGGTTGGCCGAATCGCTCCGCGGCCGTATCACCTGGAGTTCGAATCGCTCCGGTAATCACGAACTCTACATGCTGCGGTTGCCCAGCGCCGAGGTGGTCCAGCTCACCGACCATGCCCATGTGGATTTCGGTGCCCGATTCTCGCCGGATGGCACCTCGCTCGTCTTCATGCGCAGCCGCCGCGAGTGGGTCTCTTTCCGCGAACCGGACGGTTGGGACGTGATGTTGCTCGACCTCGCCACCGGACAAGAGCGCCGCCTCATTCGACGTGGACATCACCCCACGTGGGGCCGGGATGGCGGAAGCGTTGTCTTCATTCGCGGCAAGCAGGTGCTCGAGTCGGTGCTCGCAACCGGCGAGGAAAAGGTGTTGTTTGATTCCGAGCTGGTTGCCGACGGTCGCGAGATCGGCGACGCCGAGCTGCACCCCGACGGCAGCCAACTCGCGTTGGCGGTCTCGCGCTACGGCGCGATCGTGCTGCCGCCGTCGGCGGCAGAGTTCGTTCGACTTACGCAGCGGCATGTTTGTCAGACCACGTGGGTCCCGGACTCCAACGACCTGCTGTGGATGCAGTCGGAGGGCAACGGCGGGACGCGCGTTATGCGGGGCGCCGCGGACGGCTCCCGCGCGGAGATCTTCATGGACCT
>Ga0115002_10005690_pt1 | contig 14589 bp, 14 predicted proteins | sample ArcticOcean_MG_C_8_FD_89576 | JGI IMG/M metagenome (GOLD analysis project Ga0115002, IMG submission 89576) | Marine microbial communities from western Arctic Ocean - ArcticOcean_MG_CB11_86 | ecosystem: Environmental > Aquatic > Marine > Oceanic | place: Arctic Ocean: Canada Basin | collected... | reverse complement strand
CCAAACTTGTGCGTTAAAAGCTAGCATTGATATTCATACTCTCGCATAAAAAATAACCTTGACATGCTCATTTCATTACTATAAAGTTAAATCAAACCAACAACATTAGTTGGTTTTCTTGTCTTATCAACATTCTTGCACTGTTAAAGGTGCTCTTAAAAGGAGAAATACATGAAAAAAACACTACTTGCCGCAGGCCTTGGCCTTGGATTGGCATTAAGTGGAGTAGCACAAGCAAAAACTTTAGTTTACTGTTCTGAGGGAAGTCCTGAAGGCTTTACACCTTCTTTATACTCAGCAGGTACAACGTTTGATGCTTCTTCGCAAACTATATTTAACCGTCTTGTTCAATTTGAGACAGGCACAACTAAGGTAATACCTGGTTTAGCTGAATCTTGGACTGCTTCTGATGACGGATTAGAATATACTTTTAACCTACGTAAAGGCGTTAAGTTCCACACAACACCTGACTTCACACCGACTCGCGACTTTAATGCCGACGATATTCTTTTTAGTTACAACAGACAGTGGAAGGAAGACCATCCCTATTATGCTATAGGTGGAGAACATCTATATTTTGGATGGATGGGAATGGGTGAATTGCTTTCATCGATAGATAAAATTGATGATTACACAGTTAAGTTCACATTGACTAAGCCTGAATCACCATTTGTTTCAAATCTAGCGATGGACTTTGCTTCAATATTATCAGCTGAGTATGCTGACAATTTGACTGCTTCTGGGAACCAAGCTGATATAGACTTCAAACCAGTTGGTACTGGACCATTTGTCTTTCAGTCTTACCAGAAGGATTCAATGATTCGCTACAAAGCACATGATGACTATTGGGATGGACGCTCTAATATCGACAAATTAGTATTTGCAATTACTACGGATGCTAGTGTTCGCTATCAGAAACTTAAGGCTGGTGAATGTCACGTGATGCCTTATCCAAACCCTGCAGATGTTGCAGAAATGCAAGCAGACCCAGAAATTAACGTCTTAGAGCAGGAAGGCTTAAATGTTGGATACTTAGCATTTAATACTGAGAAAGCTCCATTTAATCAAAAGGCGGTTCGTCAAGCTCTGAGCATGGCTATCAATAAGCAAGCAATCCTAGACATCGTTTTTGAGGGTGCGGGAGCTGTTGCTAAAAACCCAATCCCACCAACAATGTGGTCTTATAACCATGCTGTTAGAGATTATGCCTACGATCCAGCTGGTGCAAAAGCGATGCTAGATGCGGCTGGGGTGAGTGGCCTTAAAACAAACATTTGGGCTATGCCGGTTCAACGTCCGTACAACCCAAATGCTCGTCGTATGGCTGAACTAATTCAGGCTGACTGGGCTGCAGTTGGTGTTGATGCTGAAATCGTAACATTTGAGTGGGGTGAATACCTAAAACGCTCAAATGCTGGCGAACATGACACAGTGCTATTAGGCTGGACTGGAGACAATGGTGATCCAGATAACTTCATGGGTGTTTTATTAGGTTGTGCAGCTGCTGAATCTGGTGGTAACCGTGCACGCTGGTGCCATGAGGAATTTGACTCTCTCTTAAATCAGGCAAGGCAATTAACTGATCAAGCTGAGCGTACTACTTTGTACGAACAAGCTCAAGAGATATTCAAAGAGGAAGCTCCATGGGTAACTATTGCTCACTCTGTTGCGTTTAAACCTGTTCGCGCAGAAGTTACAGGGTTTAAAGTTCACCCACTTGGAAGTCACATCTTTTATGATGGTGTCGACCTGAAATAAATAACGTTTGGTGCAGGCTTTCATAGTCTGCGCCAAATTATTTTTTGTGTTGTTAGACCTAATGGCTACTTCCAATTTTTTGGCCTGTAGCTATTTAGTCTGCCAATCCAATTCTCATAAAAGGTTCTATGTTTCGCTTTTTAATTAATCGCTTAATGCTAATGGTGCCAGTTTTTTTTGGTGTTACTTTAGTTGCTTTTGGATTTATAAGAGTACTGCCAGGAGACCCTGTAGAAGTTTTAGCTGGTGAGCGCGGAGTGAGTCCTGAAAGGCATGCTGAACTTTTAGCTCAACTAGGTTTTGACAAGCCTTTGTGGCAGCAATACTTCAACTACATAGGGGATATTTTTCAAGGCGACTTGGGCACTTCTCTAATAACAAACAGACCGGTTGTTGAAGAGTTTTTTGAACTCTTTCCTGCTACAGCAGAGCTTGGTTTATGTGCTATTCTCTTTGCCCTTATTATTGGTATTCCTGCTGGCATAATCGCAGCAATCAAAAGAGGTACCTGGGTTGACCAAGGAATCATGAGTATATCTTTGACCGGATATTCGATGCCTATATTTTGGTGGGGACTCTTGCTCATAATTTTGTTTTCAAACACCCTTAACCTTACTCCAGTTTCAGGCCGTCTTTCTTTTTTATTTGATGTCCCTCCTGTTACAGGCTTCATGTTAATTGACACCCTATTAAGTGATGAGAAGGGGTCATTTTTAAATGCATTACACCACTTAATCTTACCTTCTATAGTTTTGGGAACCATTCCGCTTGCCGTTATCGCCCGTCAAACTCGCTCAGCGATGTTAGAAGTTTTAAGTGAGGACTATGTTCGAACAGCTCGCGCAAAAGGACTCTCAACATTCAGGGTCGTGGCAATTCATGCACTTAGAAATGCCATGATCACTGTCGTAACTGTTATTGGTCTTCAAATTTCACTATTGCTTGCAGGGGCGATTCTTACTGAGACCATTTTTGGTTGGCCTGGTATTGGTAAATGGATCATTTTTTCAGTCTTCAGTCGCGACTACTTTGCAGTACAAGGAGGTCTATTACTTATTGCCACAAGCATCATGATCGTTAATTTAATCGTTGACCTTCTTTATGGATTTATAAATCCTCGCATCCTTCATCAAAAGTCTAAATCATGAGCGCTACTTCTTCTGTTTCAAATTCAATAAGAGCTCAACAATGGAAAGAGTTCTGGTTTTATTTCAGTGTGAGCAAAACCGCCGTTGCTGGGTTGGTCTTTTTAATTCTAGTAGTATTAATGGCACTGTTTGCAGATGTGATTAGCCCCCATGGCCCAGCTGAACAGTACAGGGAATTTGCAAAACTCCCGCCAGCATGGATTGAGGGTGGGCAACTTCAGTTTTTTCTCGGAACTGATTATGCGGGTCGAGATATGTTATCTAGAATTATCCATGGATCAAGATTATCTCTTCTTGCTGGGTGTGTCGTAGTAGTCTTATCTATGTCAATTGGCGTTCTATTAGGATTAATAGCTGGATACCGTGGAGGCTGGGTTGAAACTCTAATTATGAGAGTAATGGATACGATTATGGCTGTCCCGGGGCTATTACTAGCTCTAGTTCTAGTAGCAATACTAGGTCCAGGCCTTCTCAATGCTATGGTTGCAATTGCAATTACCTACACTCCATCCTTTGTTCGATTAACAAGGGCGTCAACACTTACTGAATTAAACCGTGATTACGTTACTGCTAGCAAGGTTGCTGGAGCTGGTCCGGCTCGCTTAATGTTTATTAGCATTCTTCCCAATTGTATGGCGCCCATAATTGTTCAAGGTACTTTGAGCTTCTCAACGGCAATTCTTGATACTGCGGCACTTGGATTCTTAGGTATGGGAGCTCAAGCGCCAATCCCAGAATGGGGCACTTTAATTGCTGAGAATAGAGACTTAATTATGAGCGCACCTTGGACCGTTACCTTTCCAGGTATCGCCATTTTATTCGCTGTCCTGGCAATTAATTTAGTGGGCGATGGGCTTCGCGATGCGCTAGATCCAAAACTTAAGAGGTCATAGAGAATGGCTTTATTAGAAATTGTAAATTTAACTGTTGATTTTGCCACTGCAACTGGTTCTTTAAGGGCAGTTGATGGCATTAACTTAACAATAGATGAAGGGGAAATTGTAGCGATTGTTGGTGAGTCAGGCTCTGGGAAGTCAGTTGGAATGTTGGCGCTTATGGGTCTCTTGCCCTGGACCTCAACTGTGACTGCTGATCGAATAAGTTTTAATGGCCAAGACCTGCTTAACATGACTGATAAGCAAAGACGAAAAATTATTGGCAAAGATATAAGCATGATCTTTCAGGAGCCCATGACCAGTCTTAACCCTTGTTTCACAGTTGGTTACCAAATAACAGAAGTTTTGTCTCATCATTTTGGTGGTAAGCGCAAAAGTTATAACAAAAAAGCTATTGAATTGTTAAATCAAGTTGGCATTCCCGCAGCTGAAAGTAGGCTTAACTCATTCCCTCACCAGCTATCTGGTGGGATGTGCCAAAGAGTTATGATTGCAATGATGATAGCCTGTAAACCCAAATTGTTGATTGCAGATGAGCCGACAACCGCTTTGGACGTAACCATTCAAGCGCAAATATTAGAGCTATTAATTGAACTTCAACAAAGTCATGGAATGGCCTTGGTGTTAATTACCCATGACATGGCGGTAGTGGCGGAAACTGCTGAGCGTGTCATTGTTCTTTATGCAGGTCAGCAGGTTGAGCAGAGAAAGGTCAAAGAGTTGTTTGAAAACCCAAAACACCCATACTCTGAAGCTCTTCTAAATGCACTACCTGAGAGAGCTCAAGATAAACATCTCAATGCCATACCTGGTGTTGTTCCAGGGCAAATGGATAGACCCAGAGGATGCTTGTTTAGCCCTCGATGCAATTATGCTCAAGATCTTTGCAGCCAAGAAAAGGCTCCGCTCAAAGACGGAATATTATGTCACTTCCCATTAAATCTTTCAAAATCAAAAAAGCAAAAAGCTATAAACCTGGAGACTGGCTAGTGTCAAAACAACTCATCAAAGCGAGAGACCTTCATAAACACTACACCATAAATGATGGATTCCTTAAATCTTCAAAAAAATTGAAAGCGTTGTCCGGTGTTGGCTTTGATCTTTACGAAGGTAAAACTCTTGCGGTAGTTGGCGAATCAGGTTGTGGCAAATCTACCTTAGCTCGACTCTTAACTACGATTGAAGAGCCAACATCTGGTCAATTAAGTATTGATGGTATCGACATGGGAAGTGTTCAAAGTAAAGCCATAACCAAACAGCTAAGACAGACTGTTCAAATGGTCTTTCAAGACCCTTTTGGATCTCTAAACCCACGACAAAAAGTTGGTGATATATTACAGGAGCCTCTAATAATAAACACTAGCCTAAGTGCCTCTGAAAGAAAACAAAAAGCACTAGATATGATGAGCCTGGTAGGCTTAAGGGATGAACATTTCCAGCGATACCCTCATATGTTCTCCGGAGGACAGCGACAAAGAATTGCTATAGCAAGAGCTCTCATACTGAAGCCTAAGGTGGTGGTCCTTGATGAGCCCGTATCTGCGCTTGATGTATCGATTCAAGCTCAGGTCATTAACCTATTAGTTGAGCTTCAAAAAGAATTAGGGCTCGCCTATGTTTTTATTTCTCACGATCTAAGCATTGTCCGTCATATTGCTGATGAAGTATTAGTAATGTATTTAGGCAAGCCCGTTGAGCAAGGTCCAAGCGAGGTAATTTTTAATGACCCAAAGCATCCATACACTCAAGCACTATTGTCAGCAACACCTAGCACTAATATCAAAAATAAACGACAGCGCATTAAATTAACAGGTGAGTTGCCCTCTCCTATAGACCCTCCAAATGGATGCGCATTCAACCCTCGTTGTCAGCACGCCAATAAGAGTTGTAAAATATCTGAGCCTGTTATGGATACTTTTGGAAAATCTCGAGCCGCTTGTTTAGCTCTGGATGAAGGTCGTATTTAATATACAAGGTAGTTATAGTGGCTTATAGTCTATGTCATATTTGAAATAACGAGGCCCAACCATCTCTATAGCCTTTTTACTTTGCCAAATTGGATCGGATGGTAGGCCCAATACATTAACTGCTAAGCCATACTTTATTGTTTCGGCTGTAACAGGCGAGCCTGTATTAGCATCAAACATACAAATCAGGTCTGGCGTTGTAGCAAGGACATTATCTCCCTCGGTAGCAACCAAAAATTCATTTTGAAAATCAACTTTGGCTTCACGATTAGCACAATCATCAACACCCTCAAGCTTAACAATTCCCCTGTTATAACCTCCCTCCATTCGCCTCTCAACATCTCTAACTCTTCCTTTAAAAAGATGTTTTCCATTTAGCTCTTTAACTAATATCTCATAAGATTTAAAGCCATTTTTTTCTATAATAGAGCCAATATGATGGATTAAAGATATACTTCCTTTAATTAAATAATCCTTACATTGTTTAGCTGAAACTGGATAAAGGCTGCACATTGCACACCCACCCATCTCAATAGTGATTGCACGGGCAAGTTTTTCGGTCCATACATTGCTGATAGTTTCATAATTACAACCATTTCCTTTTTCATCAACCATAGCCATCGGTGTTGCACTTATACCCCCCAAAGTAAATGTCACCATTTGAAGCTCAGGAAAAGCTCGTCCCATAGCATCACCATCGATTATTGGTAATCCCAATTTAGACGCTGCCGCAAAAGGTATTGTAGAATTTAAACCCCCAGCTTCAATACATAGAATAGCTGATACTGGTTTAGTAAGCATCTTTTCAATCATTGGTATTAATTGCGCAAACTCATTGCCTGATGGAAATTTCTCTATCATAACAGTCGGCGCTCCCATCATAGCAATGGGCAAAATTAATGCATCATCTGGCAATGATTCAATATCTATTACATTAACACCTCCAGACTCATTCATGCTTTGCTGGGTCATTAATCTTCCAACATACGGGTCACCTCCTCCTCCAGAACCTAGAACTGCACCTCCAATAGCGATTGCATTTATTGATTTACTATCAACATATGATATTTTTTTTATAGTCATTAAATTTCCTCCATTAAAAGGTCACCAACAACAGTCACGTTAATTAATAAATTATTGCCTGGTAAATAAGATAAAGGCATATCTGATACTGTTAAAACAGAAATAGATTTAGGGTCGGCATGTCTTTTAACTGCAAGCTTTGTAGCCTCATCAGTAACTTCTTTAATAGCGCTATCACGATTAATACTATCATTAAGTAAAACTACTCTTGATACCTGGCCACTTACTTGAGCAATTGCAGCTCCAACAGCATTAGCAAGATCATTATGGGGCGGACAAATGACTTTTAGACCGTCTACCTTAGATGGCATCATAACGCTTCCTCCTCCAACTGCAATAACTGGTATATCTTTGTTACTTGTCCTTGCTCGTGCAACTTGATCTGAAATCATCTTATCCATAATTTCAAGTAATTTATCAAGTGAATTTATTGGTGGTGGCATAACTTCGCCCACCTTACATCGGCCTCCAGCAACTGCTAAGTCAGTTGCAGTTAGTGTGTCACCACTAAATACCTTTGCTTTATAAGGAAGATCATGCCCAACAGAAATCGGTCCAATAGACATTGTATCTTTCTCATTAACAATAGACCCGCCTCCCAAACCAATACTTATTACATCTGGCATTGCAAAATTAGTTCGAACATCAGCAACCATAACAGAGGTTCCTGCTAGCCTAGGAAATCCATCTTGAACCTCGCCAACATCTGTAGTTGTTCCACCAATATCAACTACTAGAGCATCTTTTAGGCCCGTAAGAAATGCCGCTCCGCGCATAGAGTTTGTAGGTCCACACGCAAAAGTTAGGACAGGTAGTTCTATTACCTCAGATGCTTCAATTAAAGTCCCATCATTTCGAGTGAAAAACATTGGACATGAAAGACTTATGTTTTCCTTCAGCATTTGAAAAGAATCTACTACTTCTTTTGCTAAGGGCCTAAGGGATGCATTAATAATTGCAGCATTCTCTCTTTCTAGTAAACCCATCCCACCAATACTTTTGCTAAGTGTGATACTTATCCCAGGTACTGCCTTACTTAAGACATCAAAGGCCTCTTGTTCCATATCACCCCTAACTGTAGCAAAAACTGAACTTATTGCAACTTGCTTACACCCTAAGTCAAATAATTCTTGGGCAGCACCGATAAGTTCACTATGATCCAATTGAGTTATCTCACTTCCATCCATCTCGTAACCACCCTTGATGAGCTTATAAGAGCCACTCATGCCATCAACAAGTGATTTTGGCCAGTCAGAAAATGGCAAGATAGAGCTTCCTGATGGTAAGCACATTCTAATTAATCCCGTTTGAGCAAGCTTTGTTCTCTGAATCAATGCATTAACAAAATGAGTCGTTCCTATAATCAACACATCCACTCTAGTTGAGGCAGTTTTTGCTTCAATTAAGGCCGCTTTAATTGCGTTTTCAACTCCAGTTAGAATGTCAGTTGAAGTGCTGCGCTTAGCGCCTCCTAAAAACTTTTTTCCATCCATTACTACGGCGTCAGTATTTGTTCCACCTACATCTACACCCACTCTAATCATTTGTATTCTCCAACTCTTTTCATATCAGTATTTAAACATTTTTACGTTGAGACCAAGAATCAATTGCTACAGCAATAACAATTACAAGGCCTAAAATTATCCTTTGCCAAAGTGGATCAATCTGATTCAAATTAAATCCATTACTCATAAACGCTAAAAAGAATGCCGCTGTAACAGTCCTCCAAACAGCCCCCCTTCCTCCAGCTATTGAAGTACCGCCAACTATAACTGCTGTTAATACCGAAAATATAAAACTAAAGTCATCGGATGGTTGGGCAGAAATAGACCTTGAGGAGCTCACAATCCCTGCTAGAGCAGAAGCACCACCAAGTAAAATAAATGTTGCAGCTTGCACTCTAGAAACATTAACACCTGCCAATCGAGCAGCCTCTTGATTTCCACCAGTAGCAAAAACATTACGCCCAAATCGCGTTTGCGTTAATATAATGCTTGCCATAACTACTATTATCAATGCAAGCCAAGTAGCAGAAGTTATGTCAAAAAACTTTGTACGAGCAATTTGTTGATACGCATCTCCCATGGGTCTCATTAAAGACCTATCGCTAATAAGGTAGCCTAATCCAAAGAACATAAACGAAGTGGCTAGTGTTGCTATAAATGAATTAACTTTCAAATAAGTCACAACAATTGCATTAAATGCCCCCATTGCAAGCCCTATAAAAATTCCCGCCATCACTGCTAGATAAATATTGCCAGTTGCGTTTTCAACAAGCAAAGCAAACAAGGGTGAAACGACAAAAATTGATGAAACTGATATGTCAAAATTGCCAGAAATAATAACAATAGTCATAAATGAAGCGGCAATCAAAATTGTGGATTGTTGATCAAGTATGTTTCTAAGATTACGCTCAGTAAAAAAGCCTTCGGTAGTTACTGCTAAGCCAATAAAAAGAACTACTGTGATTATTACTATTCCATTCTTTTTTAATAAATCTACTACATTATTCATAAGATTAACCTTCTTTAAAAGCCGCTTCCATTATTGCGGTCTTAGTTATTTCGTCTCCACTGAGCTCAGCTACAATCTTCCCACGCGACATAACAAGAGTTCTATGAGCAACTCCAATAATTTCTTCAACTTCTGATGAAATAATTATAACGGCCTCTCCAACTTTTGATAGTTGTGATATTAATTCATAAATAACTTTTTTAGCGCCAATATCAACTCCTCGTGTTGGTTCATCCGCTAGAAGAAGTCTAGGCTTTCCCATCGCAGCCCTTGCAAATAAAACTTTTTGTTGATTTCCACCCGATAAATACTGAACCTCTTTTTCTAGCCCACTATGTTTGATCATTGTTGTTAAACAACTTGCGTCTACTTCATTATATTCTTCACTCTTATTAAGACCATAAAGCCAAGAGGTAAATTTTTTCAAATATGGTAATGATGTGTTTTCTAGTAAAGAGCGCTCTAATATTAGTCCTTGATCTCTTCTCGACTCTGGAACCATTGCCATACCATTTTTTATTGAATGTGCAACATCCTTTACTATAAATTCTTTACCATACAATTCTATAGAGCCACTATCTGGCATTCTGTTGCCATAAATAGCATGTGCTAACTCACTGCGACCAGACCCAACTAGCCCTGCAATCCCAAGGATTTCTCCTTTTTTTAGTTCAAATGAAATATCCTTAAATTCATTTATACGAGAAAGGCCCTTTACCTTCAAAATAACTTCACTATTGGCAGTTATTTTTGGTTTTTTTGGAAATAAATTGCCTGCATCACTTCCTGTCATTCCCTCAATAAGGCTTTTTTTAGTTTCATTAGATGTTGGTCCAGTTCTAACTTTTTTACCATTTCTTAATAGTGAGATGGTGTCTGATATTTTAAGAACTTCTTCAAGGAAATGAGAAATATAAATTACTACTGTGCCAGAATCTGCGAGGGATCTCACAAGGGTATGAAGCTGCTCAGCTTGATGGCTAGCTAAACGAGCAGTTGGCTCATCAAAAACAATTAAGCGCGCGTTAGTATTAAGCGCTCTAAGAATCTCAACCTTTTGCTGGTCTGCTACTGACAACGAACCCACAAGACTAGTGGGATCGATATAAAGATCATATTTTTTCATGACAGCTAGTACTTTTTCTAGTGTCTGCTTACTTGATACAAATGGCCCTATAGTTGTCTCTCTCCCTATAGCAATATTATCAACCACTGACCGATCTGGTAATAATGATAGCTCTTGTGAAATTCCTACCAAACCTAGCTTTACAGAATCCCTTGGTGAAGACAAATAAACCTCACTGTCATCAACCTTAATAGCTCCTGAATCATGTTTATGCACACCAAGAATAAGCTTCCCTAGGGTAGATTTTCCAGCTCCATTTTCTCCAACTAAGGCGTGTATCTTTCCCACCTCAAAAGACACAGAACAGTCTATTAACGCATTCGTTGCTCCAAAGCTCTTATTGACTTTCTCAAAACTAACAAGCCTACTGGGGCTACTGTTTGGCTTTTCCACTATACTTAATAGTTATTTAACAATTATCCATTTTTCCCACTGATGGGGAAAGTGAGACTACTTGAACTTCTGAATTTGGGAATTTGTGTTTTTGTATCATTTCTGCAAAAAACGCATCATAGGCATCAAAACCTACTGGATTTAAATACATTATTTTTTGAGTTGAATTATTACTTTTCATGTTTAAACCTCCCCTAGTTTTTTCTTAGATTTACTAACCTACTAAAGTTTCTGATAATACAAAATTTAGACTAGTATCTATGCTCTTTAAGGAGCCAAAACCCTTAGTAAACTTTACATCTCTACTAAGGGCATTGGGTTTATATATTAGCCATCCCACTGAGCTGAAAATTTAAATACATTTCCAGATGTAATTAAGCCATTATCAGGAACACTTGTAAGTGGATCAATTCCACCCTGATCAACACCATTTTTCAGCGCATCAACCATCGCTTCCATAGCATATCTTCCCTCGTCTCCTGGTGCACCATAAACTCCACCAAACCATGAGCCATCCTTAATGCCTTCAATTGCTGGTGCAGAACCACCTAAGCCAATCAGCTTAACTTTTCCTGTCATTCCTTCATCAGCTAAAACAATCGCAGCGCCTTGTATTGATTGATCTGCACCAACCATAACATCAAATGAACTGTTTATACTAAGGATGTCTTGAGTAGCAGTAATACCGCCTTCAGGACCGAGATACTTTCCTTCTCCTTCAGCTATAACTTTGATCGAAGGATACTGAGAAATTACATCATCAAACCCTTGTCTAATTGCATCATCAATTGGTATTCCTTTAATACCATATATAAATACTACTTCACAGTTATCATCGCCTTCACAAGCCTTCACAGTTAACTCTCCATGACGCTGACCTGATCTATAAGGTGATGCTAAAACAGATGCAGCAATTCCTTCAACTTGTGGATCCGACGTATTTAAATTAGGGCCAACAATTTGATTAAGAACCACAATTTCAATACCTGCTGCTATAGCTTCTTTGAGGTCTGGAATCATTCCTACACCATATGCCGCGCAAACAATGATGCCTTGGTATTTACCCGAAGCAATTATGTCTTGAAGCTGTGCATTTTGTTTTGCTGGATCAAACTGTCCATCAAACTCTGTGATATTTATATCATTAGATGCAGCTACTGCTTCCATTGTTTTAACCGAAGCTCCAAGCCAAGTATTAGCAGAACTTGCTGATAAATAAGCGACTTCATAGCTCTTTGCATAAACTGCATTTGAGCTGAATATAAATAAAATTGCCAAAAACATTGAAGCAATAGTACCTACAGTTTTTTTACTACTTTTAATATTCATATAATTCTCCTTTTATAATAAATTGCACTAGTTAACTATGAACCAGATTAACCGGAAATTTAATATTAACACATTTTTACTCAAACTTTTAATTTATTTTAGTTATACTAAAATTATTGATTTTAAAACTCAATTTTTGAAAATAGTAAGAAATTTATGGTACTATATTTTACCTATACTATAATTTAACTAAACACCTATGAGCGCAAAACTAAGTACACATGTGCTTCAAGAAGATCCTGAAAACACTCTTGGACCAAGACTAAGGTTGCGTCGAAAAGAGCTAAAACTATCAATGAAAGAAGTGGCTTATGCATCAGGATTATCTATAGGATTTATTTCTCAGGTAGAGAGAGGACTAACCTCTCCCTCATTAACATCGTTAACTGCCATTGCTCATTACCTTAAATCTGATGTTTCAAACTTTTTAAGCCAGCCAAAAAGTAAGTCATCCATTACTCGACAACTGGAACGTGATGTTTACACAATTAACAAAAATGGATTGCAATATGAGCGGTTATCTGACTCATTCCCGGGGCATACCCTTAATAGTGTAATTATTCATGAGCTTCCAGGCTACAAAACAGAATCAGTAAGCCATGAGGGTGAGGAGTTTTTCTACATTCTAGAAGGCGCTATTACAATTTATATAGATGGCAAGGTAAATATTCTTGAAACTGGAGACTCACTTCACTTTGACTCGTCCAAAAGTCACTCAGCTTGGAATCATACTGATAAAGTCACAACTCTAATTCATGTTTGCACAATGAATGTTTTTGGAGATCACGAAGTAAGCAAAGAAATTCCTGGGGTCTTTGATTGTCGTGGCAACTTAATATTTGAAAAAGATATTAGTATGGACTTAAACATCCATTCACAAATAATACAAAGTACTTAATATATGGTTGATTATTCACAATTTTATAAGTCTTTATCGAACAATCCAGATGACTCTTTTAGCGCGCTTTACAATTTAGTAAATAAGCTTATTGGCATAAAGCTCTTTACCATGACAACATTTGATATTCCCAATGCTAAAGCTCAAAGAATTTTCTCTAATATGCCGGTCGAGTATCCAATATCTGGCACAAAACCTATTATAAAGTCAGCTTGGACTGAAATTGTTTTAGATAAGGGTGAACATTTTGTTGCAAATACTATTAACGACATAGAAAAAGTTTTTTCTGATTATCAAGTGATTGAAGATTTGGGCTGTAAATCTGTAATCAACCTTCCAATTATTGTTGAAGGCAATTTAATTGGCACTATGAATTGCCTTCACGAAGAAAATTACTTTACCTCAGAAAAAATTAAAGAGCTTGAGCATTTTAAGCTTCCAGCTTTAGCATGCTTTTTATTAAATTCGTTAAAATATAAAACAGGATAACTATGAAAAAATCGATAATTCGAGTTGCAACTGATGTTGGTGGAACTTTTACCGATCTTGTTTGCTTCAAAACTGATGGAGAAACAGGGAAACATTCGATTGTTACTGCAAAGACTGATACCACCCCACCAAATTTTGAAACTGGGGTTTTAAATGTTCTAGAAAAAGGCCAAATAGATCCTTCTGAGGTCGATTTTTTAGCACATGGAACCACTGTAGTTATTAATTCAATTACTGAAAGAAAAGGGGTTAAGGTAGGTCTAATAACAACAAAAGGTTTTCGTGATAGCCTTGAAATTGCTCGTGGAAATAGGCCAGATTTTTTTAATTTACATTATCAAAAACCCGTGCCATTTGTACCGCGATACCTTCGTCGTGAATTACCAGGAAGAATGAGTTATCAAGGTCAAGAAAGTGAGCCACTTGATATGTCTTCACTACCTTCTCTTCTAGATGACTTTAAATCAGATGGAGTTGCTGCAGTTGCTATTTGTTTCTTACACAGCTATGCAAACTTTACTCATGAAGAGGTTGTGATGAAAGAAGTAAAAAATTTATGGCCTGAAGTTGCCGTAGTTTCCTCTCATCAAATTACAAGAGAGTGGCGAGAATATGAAAGAACTAGTACTACGGTTCTTTCTGCCTATGTTCAACCAGCTGCTGAAAAATATTTAAGACAACTTGCTACTGGATTAAGTGAAAAAGGATTCAAAGGAAGTCCTTATATTATGCAGTCTAATTGTGGCGTAGACTCCTTAGAAGCTGTCTCCCGAGTTCCAATAACTATGGTTGAATCTGGTCCTGCATCAGGCTTCTGGGGGGCAGCTGAATTAGGTAAATTAATTAATGAACCAAACGTGATTGCTCTAGATATTGGGGGAACAACTGCTAAATGCTCTCTAATTGAAAATGGAAAAGTCAAGATTATGACTAATTACTGGATAGAAAAAGATAGTAAGAGCGCTGGATATCCAATTATGGTTCCAGT
>Ga0115002_10005687_pt1 | contig 14592 bp, 13 predicted proteins | sample ArcticOcean_MG_C_8_FD_89576 | JGI IMG/M metagenome (GOLD analysis project Ga0115002, IMG submission 89576) | Marine microbial communities from western Arctic Ocean - ArcticOcean_MG_CB11_86 | ecosystem: Environmental > Aquatic > Marine > Oceanic | place: Arctic Ocean: Canada Basin | collected... | reverse complement strand
TGGTGGTTCTGATTAACCGTATCACCCCAGCTCACGCTGGGGGCTAACTGCTTTCACGGCTTCGCCGCTGTTGGATTCAGAACTTTGCTGACTGCCGTCGGTCAGATCGACCTCCGGCACACAAACGTTGAGTCGCAAAGTGCCTAAGGAGTAATTCTCTAGGTCGAAAACAGTCAGCCTCCAACTCCCTTCGGTGGCCCAGACCGAGGTGACTTCGGCCAGCCCGTTTCGACGCTTCGGATTCATCGTCCGATGCACTTTGTGGAAGCGCCCTTGGAGTGAATTCTTTGCACCAAATTGGGCGGTACCCGATTAGGCGAGCTTCTAGGGTTGGATATTTCATACGTTTCGTCGCGAGGTAGTCTCAGTCATTTCATGGCAAGGCATGTGAGCTTTGCGCTGCGCAGGCGTGTTTACCCCGTAGATCGGATAAACGGCGCTGAGGATTGCGGACCTAAACTCGGGCGCGGCCATGGAAGGACTTGGGCTGCCGGAGCAGAAACGGATGAAATTTGTGGGGCTAAGGCTGGTCCTCTTCGACGTGCGCATCAATCACTCGCCCATCGACGATGTTTTCGTCGGTTCGCTCGAATTCTGGCGCAAAAAATGTGGTTTCAACGCGGACATTCTTCGCCAGCCAGAGCTGCAGCAGTTTGCGCACGGCAGCACGAAAGGGCGGCACGAGGAGGGCGAGTCCCAGCGCGTCGGTAATCACGCCCGGCGTGATCAGTAGCACACCTGCCACTAGGATCATCACCCCATCACCCATCGCTTGAGCCGGCAACATGCCATGGCTCATTTCGCTACGAATCCGCTGCATCGCCTGCCAGCCCTGCCAACGGGCCAGGGCTGCTCCTACCATTCCCGTCGCTAGCACCACCGCAATCGTCGTCCCAAAGCCGAACAGGCCGCTGAGCCGAAACAGCAGCCAGAGCTCCAGCAACGGCATCAGCGTGAAGAGCAGAAAGAGTGATAGCAGCATCGGTTTTTTCCAGGCGTTATGGCCTTACGCAAGAATTACCGCAGCTCGATCGGTCGCAGTTTCGACCCCCGCGACCGACGACCGGCCAGCAATGGTTGTTTTAGCGAACTGGAGCAGCCGTTTGCATGCGCTCAGCAACTTCACTCGTGATATCGACTGCCTCATTGTAGACGAGGACAACCGCGTCGTTTTTCGTTACCACCATTGATAGGTTTTGTTCATGGGCGACCTGGTGGGCGGCTTGCTTGGCTTCGTCACGGAACTGTAGGAGAAGTTGTGCACGGTGCTGTTGCAAATTGCCCTTGGCTTGCTGTGCCACCTGCTTTAGCTGTTGGTTCGCTTGTTGCTTCAACCGATTTAATTGTTGAGTCTGTTCGGGCGAAGGCTGCGAGCCAAAGTTTTTCTGAGTCGCTCGCAACTGATTTTCGTAGGATGCTTTGGCGGCGGCCAATTGCTGGTTCAAAGTTGTCTCGTGCCCTTTGACAGCTGCCAGGATTCTGGCATCACTGCCCAATTGAGCGGCAACCTGGTCAAGGTCGACGACGGCGACGCTACCCGACTGTTCAGCGGATCGATTGCATCCCACGGTAAACAACACAGAAGTTGCGAGCATCATCAGATTATAAGTGCGCATGTTGGACCTCGATTCTTACTCGGAAACTGTTTAGGCGATGCAAAAATCTACTTCATTTAAGTCACGGGGTCGAGGCCAATGCCGCCCAGCGTAGGCCTGATCGCCATCTGCTATCGACCTCCCTTGAAGAGACAAGCAAAGTTCAGCTTGGCGGCCGTAGAGTCGGTTGCTATCATCCGCACGACTGTCGTAAAAGCGTTTAGAATACGACGTGATGAGCGATCAAGAACCACTCAAGCATGGATTTCCCGCATGGGCTGCGCCGTTTTTGGGAGCGCTCGTCGGGGCGTTTCTTGCCTTTTGCACACTGCTGCAGAACGAACCACTTAGCCCACTGGCGCCTTGGCTGACGATCACCCTCGGTGCACTGATATCCGGGCTAGGGGCGCAGTCCCGGCGGAGGACCTGCGTCGCCGTAGTATTTTTTTATCGCATCTTCGATGTACTGTTTGCGATTTGCTGGCTTGGGGTGAGTGCTCATGAATTCAGGCGGAGCTTTGCCGCCACTGGCCTCCGCCAAAATGTCCATCACGCCGAGCATCGCGCGCGGATCGTACTTTGCCAGCCCGCAGAGTTTTACGCCCCAATCGTCGGATTCCAGTTCGTCCTCGCGGCCGTACTTCATGCTCAAGGCCGAAGCGACCATTTGGCCCATTTGAGCGCTTTGTTGACTGCCGCCCAGTACGCCTACCGCGCCGGCCAAACCTTGAAAGAGTCCTTGCTTGGCCATTCGTTTATTGCCGTGGCGAGCCAAGATGTGGCCAATTTCATGCCCCAAGACTCCGGCCAACTGGCCCTCGGTCGTGAGTTTGTCGTATAAGGCGTGCGTCACAAACACTTGGCCGCCCGGCAGGGCAAAGGCGTTAATCGTGCGTGGATCGGCAAGCAGCGTGAATTGAAACACGTCGCGATACGGATTGCGCCGCGGCGACTCCGGATGTTCTCGATTGTGTTGGTCTAATTCATCCTCTAAAGCGCTGAGCAGGCGCCAGCCAACTTGTTGTACACGCTGCTGGTCGGCCATGCTGCGCGAAGGCCCGCCGTGCTGGCCAACCATTTGCGGGGCGGCTTGCAGACCGAGTTGGATTTCTTCGGCCTCTTCGGTCATAGCGACTCGTTCGGGCTCACCCGTAACTTCGTTGACGTCGTCCGGCTTGGCGTAGTAGCTGATAAACGCAAACGCGGCGATGGCCAAGGCGATCAATAACCGTATTTTAAGACCACTGCCTATGCCTCCGCCCGACTGACGACCCGACATACCAAATGCTGGCCGGCGATTCCCTTGAGGGGCAGAGGGCCGCTGTTGCGTAGGAAAAGGAAATCGCGTGCGAGACATGGCAAACACCTCACGATAAAGTCACGGTTGATTGTTGTTGAAAACGTGGTTAATTGTTCTTGAAAACCCAGCTGGCGGCTTCGCAAACACAGCTAGCGGTCTTCGACGGCGCTAAATTCACATCGTCCGGTGTGTCGAACAGTATAAGACGGCCACCGCTACGCGTCCCGTCGGCGTCGGCGCCGTCCCTTGGGCGCAAACTTAACCTGCACCGCCGCAATGCCCTCGAGCAATCGATCGACGTCGGCAACTCGGTTGTAGAGATAGAAACTGGCCCGGGTACTGGCGGTGATCCCCAACAGCGCGTGCAGCGGCTGGGTACAGTGGTGCCCAGCCCGTACCGCCACGCCAAACTGATCATTCAAAACTTGCGCAAATTCGTGGGCATGGATCTTTTCGAAGGCAAAACTCACCAGCCCCGCGCGATGCTCTGGTGCCGGGCCAAGGATTCGCAGCCCAGAAATATCGGCTAGGCCTCGATAAGCGCGCTGGACAAGGCACTGTTCGTGCCGGTGGATTGCGTCGAGACCGATACCATTGAGATAGTCGATCGCCGCCGACATGGCGATGGCCGGCACGATGGGAGGGGTACCCGCTTCGAATTTGGCGGGTAGCGCCGCCGGCGTAAAACTATCGAGCCGCACTTCATTGATCATGCTTCCACCGCCTAAGAAGGGCGGCATGGCATCCAAGAGTTCTCTCTTGCCGTAGAGAATCCCTATCCCTGACGGACCGAGCATTTTATGCCCACTAAAAGCGACGAAGTCGGCGTCCCACTTGCGCACGTCTGTCACCCGATGTGGCACGCTTTGGGCGGCATCTACCAGCACGAGCGCCCCAGCATCATGTGCTTTGGCCGTAATGCTCTCAATCGGGTTCACGGTTCCTAGTGCGTTCGATACCGATGCCACGGCCACCATCTTGGTGCGCTCGCCGAGCAATTGCTCGAATGCCCCCATGTCAAGCCGGCCCTCTTCGGCCCCACCATCGGAAACCAGCGGGACATGACGCAAAATGGCTCCGGTTTGCGCTGCGATCTGTTGCCAGGGCACCAGATTCGAGTGATGCTCCATCACCGTCAACAGAATCTCGTCACCCGGCTGCAAGTTAGCTCGGCCCCAGCTCTGCGCTACTAAATTGATCGAGGCCGTGGTGCCCTGCGTAAAAATCACTTCCTCGGCATGCTCGGCACCGATGAACGCGCACACCTTTTTGCGGGCTTGCTCGTATTGTTCGGTGCTCCGTTCGCTGAGCGTGTGGATACCTCGGTGGACATTGGCATAGTCGCGCTCGTAGACAAGGCGAATCGCCTCAATCACTTGTCGCGGTCGCTGCGTACTGGCCGCGCTGTCGAGAAAGACGAGCGGATGGCCGTCTAAGACATCGTTGCTGAGGATCGGAAAATCATCGCGCAGCGACTCCGGCAAGAGGTCGGATTGTTCGATCAAATTGGCTTTGAGAGTGCTCATTTGTCTCTACGGGCAAAGATGCATTCGACTGAACCACGACGGAACGAAGGGAACAAAGAAAGAGAAAATCTAATAGTCGTAACCTTCGTCGTCGGCGTAGTTTCTTTGCGGTTCACTTTTCTTTTTCGACAGGGGAATGCACCGCTGACTGGATCACCTTCCAACTCAGCAGGCAGCACTTCTGCCGGTTGGGGGTCAGACGAGGCCCATACAATTCGAGCATCTCGGTGGCAGAAAAATCCTTCACGTCATCGATTGTCTTGCCGTGCATTTCTTCCAGTAGCATCGATGCCGAGGCCTGGCTGATGACGCAGCCCTCGCCCGTGAAATAGACGTCACTGATTTTGCCATGGTCATCCAGTTGCAGCTCGATGCGGACGACGTCGCCACAGAGGGGATTTTTGTCCTCGTGCGAGTGGGTCGCACTTTCTAAAACGCCCCGATGGAAGGGGTCCTCGTAGTGGTCGAGGATGTGTTCTTCGTAAAGTTCTTCTTCGGACGGCATGAGAGATATTTGACGTTAGATCGAAGATGTGACAATCAATTCTTTCCCATCTTCAATCTAACATCTAGCATCTAACATTCACACCTGGCTCGACAAGATTCTTGTATTTACGCGCTGATCGGCGTAGAGAGTTCGCGGAGCCTACGTAATCAGACCTCAAGTCCCGTCACGCAGGATTTCGCGTGCCGCATTGGCTCCGCAAGCACCCATGACGCCGCCTCCCGGGTGGCTGGCAGCGCCGCACAGGTAGAGGCCCTGCACGGGCGTGCGGTGATCGGCCCAGCCCGCCACGGGACGAAAGCAGTAGAGCTGGTGCGGCGCCATCGCCCCCTGCATGATGTTGCCGCCCGTGATGCCGAACGTCCGTTCGAGGTCCAATGGGCTCAAAACTTGGCGATGCTCGATCGCCGCCGGCACATTCGGCGCATAGCGGGCGAGCATTTCGATGCAGCGGTCGCCAAACGCTTCTTTTTGGTCGTCCCAATTGCCTTCGGCCAGATTGTAAGGGGCGTACTGCACAAACATCGAAAGCAGGTGCTTTCCGTCCGGAGCGATCGAGCGATCGACGCTGGTGGGCATCGTCATCTCCAGGATGGGCTCTTGGCTGGGGCGGCCGTACTTGGCGTCGTCGTAGGCCCGGTCCAAGTAGTCGAGCGACGGGCCGATGTGCATGGTGCCGTGGTGATGCGGTGCGACGCCCGTGCTGGGTAGACAAGTAAACTGCGGCGGTTCGGCCAGGGCCAGATTGACTTTGGCCGAGGCCGAAGCGTAATCGATTTTTGCCACCGCTTCGCGAAACTCTTCAGGCAGTACGTCCGGCGACAGCAATTTTTCGAACGTGAGATGCGCATCGACACTGGAGGCCACCACGCGGGCCGCCAGCTGTGAACCATCTTCGAGTCCCACGCCACATGCGCCGCGCGAGTCGGTCTGGATCGAATGAACAGACGCCTCGCGGCGAATCTCCGCGCCTAGGTCTTCGGCGGCCGCAGCAATCGCATCCGACAGGCTGCCCATGCCCCCTTGCACATAACCCCACACGCCCCGCGCGCCGCCCGCTTCGCCCATCACGTGATGCAAAAGCACATAGGCGCTTCCCGGCGAACTAATTGACGTAAATGCGCCGATGATCGCGTCGGTAGCAAGGGTCGCCTTTAAGACTTCGGTTTCGAACCAGCGCTCTAAGATGGGTCGGGCGGCGCCCGTCAAAAGCTCCACGGCCGCCGGTAGATCAGCGCCGAGTCCTTTGACCGCCCCGTAGAGCTTCAGTAGTTTCTTGCTATCCCGCAGTCGCTTGCCCAAACTAATTTTGCGCCAGGCTGGCGGCAAGGGCAGGGGATCGGGCGCCGCCTCAGAGAGGGCCGGCTCAAGCGTAGACGCGACTCGTTCAAGTAACGCTTCGTAGCGCGGATAAGCGGCCGCGTCGCGCATGCTGAATTTGCCGATCTCACGTTGGTTCAGCGCTGCGTCGGGGCCCATGGTGAGACTGCGGCCATCCGGCAGCGGTGTGAAGGACGAAGGAGATCGCGGCAGAATCTTCAGCCCATATTCTTTGAGACGCAGCTCGCGAATAATAGAAGTCTGAAACAGACTGATGACGTAGGCCGCAGTCGATACGCGGTAGCCGGGCCAAAGCTCTTCGGTCGCCGCGCAGCCGCCCAGCACATGGCGACGTTCGAGCACACAAACTTTGCGGCCCGCTTTGGCTAGGTAGGCAGCGCAAACTAGTCCGTTGTGTCCGCCGCCGATAATGACGCAATCGTATTTGCCGTGCTTGGCCATGGAGGGGTAACTTCCGTGTTCGGTTTCCGCTGGAGAATCGCACGCGCCGCGAAACTGATCTGTTTGATCAGCATAAAGCCGAAAGCCGCAGGCCGAAAGGCGTGTGTCCGAATCGTTTTTTCTTAATCGTTTTTACCTTCTCCCCTCGGCTTTGCTAAAGCCCCAAAGATTTTGCTGTGGCTAGCCAGTACAACTCGCCGCAGCTGTGGCCCACCGGTTCAAAAAGTCGTACCGCGGCAATGGCTCCTTTGGCAAATCGGATATCGGCCCGGCCGTCTCCCACGAGCGCCGCGGTAAGGTTGCTCACGTCAGGCGCGTGGCCTACCCAGCAGACTTGCTCGCAGGCAGTCTCTCGTGACCAGGCGACCAATGCTTCGAAATCACTGCCCGGCTCCAGCGCTTCGAGTTCGGTGACTGGCGGCTGGCCGTGCGTGTACTCGGCAATGAGCTCGGCCGTCTGCCGGCAGCGGACGTACGGGCTCGTGGCAATCGCCTCGGGCGCAAACCCACGCTCGGCCAACGCCTCCACAACACGCATGTACCGCTCGGCACCGCCAACTTCTAATTCGCGCTGTGAATCGTCAGGCCAGCGCGGATCGCCGAATTCGTAGGCCCATGCGTGCCGTGCTATGTAGATGAACATCTGATTCTTTCCAACGAAAGTGAAACACGACGGAACGACGCTACCCGACGAAAAAAGATAGTAGGCAGTTTTCTGGTCGTCGTTCCGTGGTCCGATTGTGGTTAGTCTATCGGTTTCTCCACAGTACGGAATCGTCGATTCGTAGCTTTGATTGTACCGCAGCGATCTCAGCTTTAAACCGCTTGGCATCTTGCGGGTAGCCGGCCGTGGGGCGGAGCCCCGGCAGCTGGGCGGTCCAAAAGGCATTGAAGGCCCGCATGGCCAGCTCGCGATGGTATTTCGCGGTCATCGAAGCCAGGGCCACCGGGAGCTCAGTTTCGCCCTTGGTGCGGAAGCAGATTTTCACCCGCTCCTCCGCTGGGCCCCAGCGATAGTGACTCCTTGGACGGCTTTCGGTGAGCGTTTCGATCCAGTGGTCGGGAAAATGATGCTGGAGCAACGCGCCGTAGCGGTTGCGGCCGCCGTGTTTGTCGCAGGTGATAAAAGTGGGCAGTGGGTCGTGGGTAGCGGGCAAGTTGGCCAGGATGGATTTTAGGAGTTCGATGGAGATGTGGGAGAGGGCGGCGCCCTTGGTGCCGTGGTGTTCGGTGAGGCGGTTGAACTCTTCGGGATCGACGAGTCGTGTTTGAAGATCGACGAGTTGTACCGCCGCAGCTTCGCACGTTTTAGAAAAACGGCCTGCGAGTTCCGTCAATTCTGTCGGCGCAGTATCGATCGGTAATTCGCAGTTGTAGCCGGCATACCACGGCAATGGCGGTGGAGTGAGCAGCGTTTGCCAGTCGGCTATCGGCCGGCCGCAGGTCGCGAGGGCAGTAAGCACGCCGCGCTCCAGATGCCGCAGGCCACCGTTTGACTTGGAGTGACTGGCCGGTTTGTAGAGCTGCTTCGAATCGGCAATTGCGATGCGCTGGCCATCGGGTTTCGGACTCACCACGTCAGCCAATCGCTGGTACAGATCGATCGACATGTCCGTCTCGGCAAGCGCCAACCCACCGACGTTGGACCTGCGCTCGCAGCCCGTGCCTCGTCGCTCGCTCCTCGCTCCTCGCTGCTCCACGTGCCACGCGGTGGCCCCTACCGAGAGCGGTCCTAAGTTGGGCCCGTACCCCGCTTCATCGATGCCGATCAGCCATGCCATGCGGCGTAGTATAGCGGGACGGCGTGCGTGCGTCAGCCCGCGTTGGAAACGTCCTCAATGAGATTCAGTAGCGTCACGGTATAGAGCGAGTGTACCCGGGGCAGGGAATGGCACGGAGGCACATTCCCTACAGGATGCTGCGCATCCTGCGCGTCCCAAATTGTTGGCGAGGCCGCAAGGCCTCTCTTGCCCCTAGTAACGGCGCCGCAGCGCTGGGCTTCCCCCGAAGCCCACGGGGCGAACAAATATTTTCGGCAGCTTGTGAGCACACAGAGTACGCAGAACAGAGAACGCGTCGTAACAACCCAAAAATTTTGGCTTGCCCCCAGAAACATAGCGAGTGTACCCGGGGCACGGAATGGCACGGAGGCACGTTCCCTACAGGATGCTGCGCATTCGGTGCATGTGTGAATTATTTGAGAGGCCGTTTCGCGTCCTCAAACAGCAGCAGTTCGAACTCGGCGGGTACAGCATCGAAACCAGGAATTTGGCGTTCGACGGCAAGTGCCCAGGCAGCTGGCGACGGCGGTGGGCCGCCAAGTTCCGACCAAGGAATGGCGCCTTCGAGAGTCCAGTGCGTGGCGTTCTGCGCAGCGGCGACAAACCAGCGGGGGTTCCAATCTTGGGCCAGCCAGCAGCGGTCGGCGGTCCAGCCACGGTGATCGACCGACAATTCGAAACAGGTGGCATAGTCGCGATCTAAATCGAAGCGCAGTCGCACATAGTCATGATCGCTAAGGTCTGCGTCGTAGCTGCGCGGTCGGTCGTCGGCCGCGTAGCGAATCTCCGGCCTCTTTTCACACTGCACAGCCAGATAAAGAAACTCGTCATCTCGTGCGAACCAGGCATGGGTGGCCTTGTTTTGCGAAGCGGCGAGGCGATTCTGCCAAAACGATTCTTGCAGTTGACCGTCAAGATGAGGCCGGCTGCCGATGCGAGCGGCGCGCCGCACGGCGAGGGGCCCATCCTCTTGGCGAGAGGTTGTCAGCCACTGCTCCGCCTGAGCCCGCTCATGCCAGGGCCGCATCCGCGGGTTATGCTTCAGCGGTGATAGAAAACTTTGTGCAAGCGGCAGTCGGTTGCTTAGACGAGCCACGACAGCCGACTGAAAGGCATGCGCTGGGTCATTCGCGAGCGCGGGCCGACGGCTTCTTGCCTGCCCAGCCAGATGCAATGCATACGTCGCCAGCTCTTCTGCCGAAGAAATGGGTTTTTTGGCCTGCGTGTGTAGTACTTCACTGCTGGTATAGAGCCGGACCAATGTGAGCGCGGCCTCGTCTGCCGCCGGCAGGTCTTGATACTGGTCGATGAGTTGGCTGAGCACTTCGGCTGCTCGATCATGTTTGCCCGCGGTAAGATAATCGTTGGCGAGTTGCCCAAACAAAACTGCGGCATCTGCGGGAGACAGATCGCGCGTGAGTTGCACGAGGTGGGCAACCGCCGCCGGGTCTTCACCTCGGCTGAGTACGATCTGACGAATGCGAGAGGTTTGCTCGAGGGACGCTTTGTCTTGGGCGTACGTACTTAGCGTAGCGAGCGCTATCAGTAAAGTCCCTGGGAATCGCCATGCGGTCATCAACTTTCCTTGCCTAAGGGGTACGCGACGGACGCGGCATTGTAGCACGGTTCTTCGATTCCCGGCACGCCGGGACTCGAAGCCTCGTGCCACATTATACAATCGTAGCGATTGTGCTAGCTAGCACGTCACTTCGGAGGTTCGCAAGCTATATTTGTGCATGACTGCCAAGACCCTCACCGTCGAATCCAAGGGGTCCGCTGCGCCAGCCCTCAACGAATTGGTCGGTCGTGTCCATTCGTTGTACACGCTGCCTGCAGTTGCCGCCCAAGTGATTCAGCTTACGAACAATCCCAAGATCGATACGCGTGCGCTCAAAGAGTGCATTCAGACCGACCCTGCGCTGGCGGCTAAGATCTTACGTGTGGTCAATAGCTCGCTTTTCGGTTTGAGTCGAGAAGTGGGCGATCTCAATCAAGCGATTGCGCTGTTAGGGACCAAACCGCTCAAGCTGCTGGTCCTAGGATTCAGCTTGCCGGAGAAACTTTTTCACGAAGTTGCGCGGGAGCAACTCGACTGGTTTTGGACGACGACGCTCACCCGGGCCGTGACCGCACGAGCGATCAGCGAAAAACTTTACGATTCCCCGGGCGACGATGCTTTTTTGGCCGGCTTGCTCCAAGACATTGGCGTGCTGGTGTTGTTGGGGCAATTGCAGAAACCCTACGCCAAGTTTTTGTCGAGCGTGATTCATGAGCGAGTTGACCTACGCCGCGTTGAGGTGGCGTCGCTCGGTTTCGATCATCAGGCGCTGACTGCTGCGCTACTCCGGCATTGGAAGATGCCGGAGTTGCTCGTGAAAACAATTGCTGAACCGCGCAATTGTGCCATCTTAGCCAAACAGAATTTACCTCATAGCGAGCTGGCGCGCACGTTGCACATGGCCGAATTGCTTGCCGAGTTAGTGGGACAGAATCGACTCGCCGTATTGCCTGAATTGCTGGAAGCGGGCGAACGCTATGGAAAATTTAACCGCGAAAGTTTGGGAGATTTGGTGGCCTATTTGCAGCCACAGGTCAATCAGTTGGCCGAGGTCATGTCTCTGCATTTGCAGGATGATCTGGACTTCGTGGCCGTAATCACCGAAGCCCATCAACAGATGAGTTTGCTCGCCGAAAGCGTAGCAGAACCCTTGAGTCCTGGGCGCGCGTGCGATGAGCAGGCCTATGCCAATGAGCAGGCCGGCGCCTCCCATCTCCGGTCGGCGGTCGATACGTTCTTGGAGCAGCCTGCCTCTGCCAGCAAGTCGACACCGCCAGCGCCGGATTCAGCACTACAAGATTCCCAACACTTACGCGATAGGGCGGCACCCCTCGGCCAGGAAAATGCTGAGCTTAATGGGACGCGGGAAAACGGTTTTGAGCGAACCCTAACGCTCACTGTGGGGCAGTGCCGTGCGCAGCGGCAACCTGTCAGCTTAGTGCTACTGGGGGCCGTCGGAGAAATCGTCAAGGATGCGGCCCATCATCAAGTCATTGGCCAGTTGCTCGATGCTGCCTGTCAGGTGAATGCCGTGCAGCATCAGGTGATTGAAAGCTTGGGGCCATGCCAAAGAGTCGTAATACTGCCTGGCATCGATCGACAACAGGCAGTCCGATTTGGGCAACAAGTCGTTGAGCGAATTCAAGGGATGGTTGGGCCTTTGGACATTGTCTGCGCGGCCCCCAATTTCATCGTGGGTGTCGGTGTCGCGTCCGTCGCCTTGCCCCCCAGAAATTTCCCGCCCCTTGATCTGCTCGAGACCGCCAATCGCTGCCTCTCGGCGGCGCAATCTGGCGAAGCATTCGGTGTCAAGAGCCTCGAGATTTTTTGAGGCCTTTCTCCACGGTTCGCTTACCCCTTTTGGCCCTCACCCCTCGACTCAAGACCCTTGACTCTCGACGCTCCCACTGTGGTATGATTCCCCAATGAGTAGTGAGGAACCAACTTCTGAGGGTCAAAGCGAAGTTCGCGCTGAGCGCCCAGCGCTACCGATTTCTCCGGTCGCAGAAGCCTATCGCGACCCAGACCTTGAGCATTTGCCGGAGCTGAAAGTTTCGGACCTGCGCTTTCGCCCTCAGCGACGTACGCTCTTGCCGATTCTATTATTTCTGGCCACTTGCGTCTCAACGTTTTGGGTGGGCTGCACCCATTGGCAGCCGCTCGAACATCGCTTTTTGCATAGCTACGCGGCGATGGGAGAAGTGATCGGCGAGAATTGGGCTACTGGTTTAAAATATATGATTGCCGTACTCGCGATTTTGCTCACGCACGAGATGGGCCATTTTCTGCAAACGGTCAAACACCGCATCGCAGCCAGCTATCCGCTCTGCATCCCGATTCCTTTCAATGCCATCGGTACCATGGGCGCGGTGATCGGCATGGACGGGATGCGGGCCAACCGCCGGCAGATTTTTGACATTGGCATTGCCGGTCCCTTGGCAGGACTCGTTGTGGCAATTCCCGTGTTTTGGTGGGGCATTCAAGACTTAGATCTATCGCGCATGCCGCGCCCAGAAGAGATCCAACTGTACCTGCCATGGCTTGGCCAATGGATGCTCGAACATGCCCATCCCGAGTGGACGGGCCGCGACTGGATTGGCTTGTCGCAGCTCAATCCCTACTTCATGGCCGGCTGGGTGGGGATGTTGATTACCGGGCTCAACATGATGCCCATCAGCCAGCTGGACGGCGGCCACACCATCTATGCCTTGTTCCTCGATCGCGCCCACACCTTGGCGCGCTGGTTCGTTTCGCTGTCGATCTTTTACATTTTGATTCACATCAACCAAGCGGTGATGTGGACCCCCATGCTCGTGCTGGTGATTCTGATGGGCATTCATCACCCGCCCACCGCCAACGACCATGTAAAACTGGGCCCCGTGCGCTGGGCCATCGGCCTCACGTCGCTCTTCATCCCACTGCTGTGCTTTCCGCTGCAGGGTTTTCGGCAGTAGTTAAGTCTAAGGCGCGAGCAGCAACCGACCCGGGTTGGCCAGATACACCTTCACGTCATTTAAGAAACGAGCCGCCGCAGCGCCATCGACGATGCGGTGGTCGTAGGTGATGGAGAGGGGCATCATCAGTCGAGGTTCGAACGATCTTTCGATGAATTGCGGTAGGATGCGGCTGCGGCCAGCGAGCAGAATGGCCACTTCGGGCGGGTTGATGATGGGTGTTGAATAGGTGCCGCCGATGGCGCCCAAGTTGCTGATCGTAAAGGTGCCGCCGCGTAAGTCGTCGATGCCAAAACTGCCGGAGCGCACGGAGTCGGCCACAGTGGCAAGCTCCCGTGCGATTTGAGGGATGCTCTTGCGGTCGGCGTCACGTAATACGGGCACGACCAGGCCGCGCTCGGTATCAACAGCGATACCGATATTAATGTATTCCTTGTAGACGATTTCGTTCGCCCCTTCGTCGATCGAGCTATTGATGATGGGATGCTGCTTGAGCGCTGAGGCGACCGCTTTAATCAAAAATGGCATCGCGGTGAGCTTAATGCCGCTCTCTCGATAGTCGTCTTTGCTGTCTTTGCGAATCCGCTCCAATTCGGTGACATCGACGTCATCGAAATTTGTGAGCTGCGGGATCGTACTATAAGACTGCAACATGTTGCGTGCGATCGTCCGCCGCATCCGCGACATTTTTTCACGGCTGACCGCCCCCTGGCCATCGGAGTCAGGCGTGCCAGGCGGTGTGACACCGGCCGGGTTGGAGGAGGCAACTTGCTCGTGACCCAAGCGGACATGGGCCCGCACGTCTTCTTCGGTAGTGCGACCGTCACTACTGCTGGGACGGACCCGGCGCAAGTCGACGCCTAGCTCGCGGGCTAGACGGCGCACCGAGGGCCCTGCTGCGGCCGATGCGTGACCGTCGCCGGGCACATCGACCAGAGGAGCAGCCGTCGCGGTTGGTTCAGGAGCGGGCGGCTCCTTGGTTATCGGAGCAGGAGCAGAAGGCGCTGGACGGACTAGGGCAGACGGGGCCTGCTCGGCGACGGGCGATGTTGCAGCGGGTGTTCCAGCGGATGTTCCAGCGGATGTTCCAGCGGATGTTCCAGCGGATGTTCCAGCGGATGTTGTAGCCGGAGGTTCCGGTGCAGTGGCGGTCGGCGCTGTCGCAGGCCGAGCCGCTTCGCCAGCCGTAGTTTCGAGCTCAAGAATTACCGCACCGACCGAGAGCGTATCGCCTTCGCTCACGAGCAGCTTGGTAACCTTGCCCGCTTCAGGGCTGGGGACCGGCATGGTCGCCTTGTCGGTTTCGAGTTCGACGATGTCCTGATCCACGGCGATGATATCGCCTACTTCGACGAAGATTGATAGCACGTCGCCCGACTCAATGCTTTCGCCCAAATGGGGAAGTGTAATTTGTGTAGTCATGTTCTTCCTAGGCATATAAGGCCGAAGGTTTGTCGGGGTCGATGTCTAGTTTTTTCACCGCAGCGGCGACTTTTTTGGCGTCGTATTTGCCTTGCTTGCTAAGTTGGTAGAGTGCGGCGATGGCGATGCACTCGGCATCCACCTCAAAATGGCGCCGCAGGGCACCGCG
>Ga0115002_10005686_pt1 | contig 14593 bp, 13 predicted proteins | sample ArcticOcean_MG_C_8_FD_89576 | JGI IMG/M metagenome (GOLD analysis project Ga0115002, IMG submission 89576) | Marine microbial communities from western Arctic Ocean - ArcticOcean_MG_CB11_86 | ecosystem: Environmental > Aquatic > Marine > Oceanic | place: Arctic Ocean: Canada Basin | collected... | reverse complement strand
GGCATTTTTATAATCTTCAATTTGTCGTAAAGGAAAAAGCTGTCCTCTAGGTTCTCCTTCACTACGACCAAATGTTCGGTAGTCTATAGTTAAAACTACATAGCCTGCATCACAGAAATACTGACCATGGAACTTTAAAACTTCTTTAACGCCGCTAAAGCCATGCCCCACAACAATTGCGGGTTTAGGGTTATCAGAATCACAATTTTTTGGAATAAATAAATCACCTTTACATTTAACCCCCTGACTAAAAAATGTAATTTCTTCCAAGGTACTTACTCCCTTTCAGTTTCTTTTACAAAATAATAATACTAAAAATTATATATATTTAATAATAACTTAAAGCATAAAACTAATAAATCAATTTAAGTTAAACCGTTAGAATATCTGTATTTATTTTCTGACATTACCCTTTTACGGAACCGAGTTAAGAAAAAGTAGCGTGAAGAGAAGTAACTTTTCCGGACTTCTGCGGAAATATCATAAAAAAGGTAAATCTAAGATCACTTTTCTTATCACCTAAAGGTTTATCAGAAGGATATTAAAACTTCACCAGTCTGGATCTGTATTGAAGTTCCATCGATAGCTCCTGCTTCAACCATATTACCGAAGGCCTGTTTAGCCATTTCTGTCGCAGATTCCATTACTGACTGATTTGGGTATTTAGCTATTACTAAACCTTCACCATCTCCACACGAGACTATATCGATGAAATCCGCTCCCACTCCTTCCAAAACATCACGCATGGATTCTGATATTTCTTGTGCTTTATTGATATTGGGAGCTGTAAATTTAGTAATTCTGTATACCGCCATTTTTCTTTCCTTTAAATGTTTCATGAAGATAATAACTTACTTTCGTTTTTGTTTAATACACATCAACACACATGACACGCAAAACAACATAAAATTATATAAAAACTCTGGCAGATTCTGATGGGGAAGGGGAGTCCAATTTAAATGTTTTCGATGGGTCAGACATTTATTTAGGTAATTGATTAGATAATATTATAGGTTGTTTTTTTACATTCTCACTTTTATAGTCTTAGGTCATTGGTTCTAATTCTGTACTTTCAACCAATTATTTTGTGTCAATGATACGGCATTCTCTGAAGCAAAGCTCAATAGATGCAACTGTCCACTGTCAGAAGTATGGACCGCGAACTAAAACCTTAGCCGGGAATCGAGCAGAATATGAATGAGCATTTAATTGCCATTACGGGGGCCACTGGGGTCACGGGACAGCACCTCACACGCCGTCTTAGGGCCCGCGGCCTGAATACCCGCTATCTGGTTCGGGATGTTATAAAAGCGCGAGAATTGTTGGGAGAAGATGATAATTTAGTCTCCGCCGACCTTGATGACCGCGCCTCACTGGATCGAGCGCTTGAAGGCGTTCACACTCTATATCTGAACTCCGGTCACAGTCCAATTCTTGAGGAACAACAAACTAACGCTATAGAAGCTGCCGTTAACGCCGGATGCGCGCGTATAGTGAAGCTTTCGGGCAACAAAGATTCAGATGCACCGATCGCTCATGCACACAAGGCTCTAGAGGAGAAGATCGTGAACTGTGGCACGCGTTACACGTTCCTGCGACCGAATTTTTTTATGACCAATCTTCATTACGTCGCCGCTGACCTAAAAGTAGGAGATACCTTCACCAGCGCTATCCCACGAGATGTCACAATCAGCATGACCGATCCGCGCGACGTTGCCGATTTGACGGCTACTGTATTGGCGGAAGACGACAAACATGACGGTCAGGGCTATTACCAGACAGGCGCAGCGCTCAGCATGGATCAGGTGGCTGAAACTTTTAGTAAGGTGCTTAAACGTAACATCCGTTACAACACTGTCGATGTGGATATCTGGCAAGAAATTGTAACTAAACGTGGCCTACCGTCGTGGCTGATAGAACACCAGGTTAAGATGATCGGCTTTGCAGCTAACGGGACTTATTCCTATGTCACGAATGCAACCCGAGACATTACTGGCAACGCCCCACGAACTCTTCAAACATTCATAAACGACCACGCCTCGGCTTTTACTCCGATCTAATCGGAATCAGCTGTCAATCATGCCTGATTTCTGATGAACTTCTCTAGTTCGTTTAGCTTCGACGAGTCATGAATTTCAAACCTGGTGATCTTGAATGCCTTCATGTAATCAGAAGAAAATTTTCGTATTCATTTTATCCACTTAAAAATTAAGTATATTCCTCTAGCATAGCTTTAATAACTAGGCGTCTATTAAAAGTAGATTGGAATTTGATGAGTTGGGAGTCTAACTTTAGTTGAGTGGAGTGCGTTGGATTAGATAGTCTATTTTTACGGTTTTTCTATATCTATATTTGTTCTTTTACGTATTCGATTAATTCTTCTAATTCAGAACGTCTTTTGTTTGTAGTTCTACTTAGCCCTATTTTTTTAAGCACCTTTAATAAACCAAAAGTCTGTCAGTTTAGGCAGAGGGGACAAACAATAAGTGACTCTTGGATAATTATAGGTGTATTTATCGTTTTATCTGTTGTCGAAACTGTTGCTCGCGTACTATATTGAGAATGTAATACACCTTTAATGGAGATATGTGCATGGCCCTGATCGCCACTGGTGCTGACGCACCTGATTTTAACCTCCCTAATCAGGACGGAAAGACGGTAAAGAAGGATGATTTCGTCGGTCGTTATGTCCTGTTCTGGTGGTTTCCCAAAGCCGACACCCCCGGCTGAACTATCGAAGGCAACGGGTTCCGTGATCGAATCCAAGACTTCAAAGACCGTAACGCCTCGGTTGTCGGTGTGTCATATGACAGCCCGACGGAAAACGGTGCATTTCGGGATAAGTTCTCTTTCCCTTACGACCTATTGAGCGACGAAGAGGGCGTAATGTCTATCGCCTTTGGCGTATCCGAACCAGACAGCTCACGATCACCGCGTAAATCGGTTTTGATCGGACCAGACGGGAAGGTTGCCACCACCTATGATAAGGTGACGCCGGCGGACCATCCTGGCCAGGTCATAGACGATATAGACAGCATGTGCTAGTGCTCGAAAGGGCAGGATTTAGCGGGGAAAAGTTCTCAAAAAATAAATACTTAGTTGATTTCTTGAATGAAAGCGTTTAGACGATCGAGAATATGGAGTCCCCATCGTCTAGAGGCCTAGGACACCGCCCTTTCACGGCGGCAACACGGGTTCGAATCCCGTTGGGGACGCCACTTAATTAATTATTACCAAATTGTCTTAAAATTTAATTTAGGTATCACGTCCTTTGACGTAATTTTGGATATGACTAGAACATGACTGATAATTTTATTTCTGCTGATAAGTTAAGAAATATTGCCATTGTAGCACATGTAGATCATGGAAAGACTACTCTGGTAGATAAACTATTGCGGCAGTCAGGTACGCTTCTCGCTCGCGGAGATAACGATCTTCAAGAAAGAGTTATGGACTCAAACGATATTGAGCGTGAACGGGGTATTACCATTTTATCTAAAAATACTGCCATAGAATGGAAGGGCTGGAATATAAACATTGTTGATACACCGGGCCATGCGGACTTTGGTGGTGAAGTTGAGCGTGTAATGTCAATGGTTGATTCCGTCTTATTGTTAGTTGACGCTGTAGAAGGGCCAATGCCCCAAACAGCTTTTGTTACAAAAAAAGCTCTCGAAGCAGGGCTAAAACCGGTTGTTGTAGTTAATAAAGTCGATCGTGAAGGTGCAAGGCCTGACTGGGTGGTTGATCAGACTTTCGATCTTTTTGATCGACTTGGGGCGACTGATGAACAACTTGATTTTACGACAGTGTTTGCATCAGCTACTGAGGGCTGGGCATCTAATAGCTCTGATACGCGCAGTGAAAATATGGATATATTGTTCCAAACGATAATTGACCATGTGGCAGCTCCATCAGTTGATAGAGATGGACCTTTCCGATTGCAAGTATCTGCACTTGACTATTCTTCTTATGTGGGCGTTATCGGAATTGGTAGAGTAGAGCGTGGAATTGCTAAGCGTAATGCAGCCGTAACAATAGTTGGTGCGGATGGTCAACAACGTCAGGGACGTTTAATGCAAATACTTGGTTTCTACGGTCTCGAGCGAATTGAACGTGAGGCGGCAGCAGCAGGTGACATAATCGCTTTTTCAGGTCTCGATAGTCTTAAAATATCCGATACATTATGTGACCCATTAAAAGTTGAACCACTGCCCCCACTTAATGTTGATCATCCTACAATATCGATGATGTTCCAAGTTAACGATTCTCCTTTTGCTGGAAAGGAAGGTAAGTACGTTACAAGCCGTAATATACGAGAGCGCTTACAAGAAGAATTACTGCATAATGTTGCACTCAGAGTTGATGACACAGAATCTGCAGATCGTTTTAAAGTTTCTGGCCGAGGAGAGCTTCACCTTTCTATATTAATTGAAAACATGAGAAGAGAAGGATATGAGCTAGCAATATCGCGACCTGAGGTAATACTTAAAGAAATTGATGGTATAATACACGAACCCTGGGAAACACTGACCGTTGATATTGAAGAGCAACATCAGGGATCGGTGATGGAGCTACTAGGACAAAGAAAAGCTGAACTTAAAAACATGTTGTCTGACAGTAAAGGCCGGGTACGTCTCGACTACTTAGTGCCTACACGAGGCCTAATTGGTATTCGTTCAATTTTTCTTACGCAGACATCTGGAAGTGGACTTATGTATCATTCCTTCGATCACTATGGACCTCAGGTGTTAGGCGAGTTAGCGCAACGCATGAGGGGAGTTCTAGTTTCTATTGATACCGGAATGGCCCGGGGTTATGCCTTGTTTAATCTACAGGATAGGGCCCAAATGATGATTGAACATGGGACTCAGGTTTATGAGGGTATGATTGTTGGGATTAATAGTCGTAACAATGACTTAGTGGTAAATCCTCTAAAGGCAAAACAGTTGTCAAATATTAGAGCTGCAGGTACTGATGAAAATATTGTACTAACGCCTCCTGTACGAGTAACTTTAGAATTTGCTTTACAATTTATAGATGATGACGAATTAGTAGAAGTAACCCCTGAATCAATTAGGATCCGTAAACGTTATTTAAAAGAGCACGAAAGAAAACGTGCTAGCAGAGCTGCCTGACAAGAGGTTAATATAGCTCACTGTAATTATGTAACGGGTTCGCGTTTCTTAAACCACTTGGGAAGATCAGATTCTTCTGTACCTGAAAAAATGCATTGCTTTTGTTTTTTGGCAATTTCTACTTTATCAATATTTTGATCAGAGTCTATCGGTGCAATACCGGATGTAAAGGCCGGTGGGGGAGCATAGCATGTGGAGCAGCGTCTTTTTTTAAGTTCTAAAGGCGGCTCTCCTTTAATTTTAGATATCTCTTCTATAGCGGTATTTACGGCCTTGTCATCTCCAATTGTTGAAAGAACAATTGAACCTTCTGAGCCAGAAACGCCTCCACCTCCTACATGAATAGCTTTAAGGCCAAACAATATATTAAAGGCTTGAATTTCTGTAATTACTTTTGCATTTATTAACGGAAGCATGCCTATTTTTGTGCCGTAAAAATAATCAACTTTTGCATGTCCTAGTTCCGTAGATGCTTCTTTAACTGACGGTATTAATTTTTCGAGCCCAACCGGAACAATAAGGGGTATTCCCATTCCACAAATTTTGCCGTAGGCAAAGCCAATGGTGCCTGCACCAGGGTGCGCGTTAAATATAGCCGCATTAAATTCTGGGTCTACTGCGTTAGCACCTTTAATAAATAAACATGTATGATCCCATCCTGCCATTGATTCTTCCATGGTTGGAACGGGTGGTACTGGTATTCCTTTAACTAGTCTCATTATAGCAGGTTTTTCAGATGGCTCGGTTTGACACAGGGTGCCATTAATTACTTGCCCTGAAACGTATTTATCCCTTTCCGGACAATATCCTAATACCTCTTCAGCTACATAAACATTTGTTGATCCATGAGCTATAATCATTTGTGAATGCTTAAGAGCATGCTGAACTTCTGGTAGATTAGATACGGCTTTTCCTATTAGGCGTTTGGACTCCCAAGGAGTTAGTGAAAATACGGCACGCATTTTGTTTATTTTAACCTCGCTTTATGTAAATCACTCATATTTATACCAATTCACGTTTTGTAAACCATTCTGGTAAATCTGATTCAATTGTACCGCTGTAAATACAAGTTTTTTGAGTATCTTCTATAACTTGACTTCCTTCAATAGTTCGCAAGGCAGGTGTTGAGGGTATACAAGACTCACATAATGCTTTTTTTAGCGCTAATGGTGGTTCACCTTTTATAGATTCAAATTCAGTTATAGCCCTTTTTATTATTTCTTCTTCTCCATTTACCGATAATACTACTGTTCCTTCTGAACCTGATACACCGCCTCCACCAACATGCGTCGCTTTTAAATTAAATAGAATGTCAAAGGCCTGAATCTCGGTAATGACTTTTGCGTTAATCAGTGGAAGCATGCCTATTTTTTGGCCGTTGAAGTAGTCAACTCTTGAGTGACCTAGCATAGTCGAAGCTTCTTTAATACTTGGAATAAGTTTTTCCAAACCCACTGGAACAATTAGAGGAATGCCCATTCCACAAATTTTTCCATAGGCAAAACCAATTGTTCCAGCACTCGGATGGGCGTTGAAAACAGCTGCATTAAAAGCCGGATCGACCGCATTGGCGCCTTTAATGAAGATACAAGTATCATCCCAGCCACTAAGAGTTTCATCCATTGTTTGTACTGGTGGAACTAGGCTTCCCTTCACCAAACGAATTATTGGTGGCTTTTCAGTAGACTGCGTCTGGCAAAGTGTACCATTTATAATTTGACCAGAGGCATATTTATCTCTTTCTGGACAGTGCCCTAATATTTCTTCTACTACGTAAACATTTGTGGATCCGTGAGCTATAACAATCTGAGTTTCTTTATACGCTCGTATTACTTCAGGCAATCGGGAGACTGCCCTGCCAATAAGACGCTTAGATTCCCAGGGGTTTAGTGCAAAGACGGCTCGCATAATTACCTTTCTTAATGGTACGTAGGTTATTTATTTAGTTATATTAAATTAATTATTTGCAAAAGCAGTTTTTAAAGCCCCAACGACTTGTTGTACAGCTAGTCTTGCTTGGTCCGAAAACCCACTAAAGTTAAAAAATCCGTGAACTACTCCCTCGTAGAGCTGGTAATGAGTTCTAACTCCTGACTTTTGTAATAATGAGGCATAAGCTTTTCCTTCATCCAATAGTGGATCTATACCTGCTGCTATAATTAATGCAGGTGCCAGATTAGTATGATCTTTAGCGTGTATAGGAGAAGCTCTGGGATCAAGTCGATTATCACCTGCGTGCATGTCAATAACCCACTGAAGGGTGCGGTCATCGAGAAACATTGTTTGTTCTATTCGACTGGTTGAAAGTCCGGCCATATCAGTCATAGGATAAATTAAAATTTGTAGTATAGGCTGTGGTGTATTTTTGAGCTTGGATTCTAATGAAACTGCAGCCGTAAGATATCCACCACCACTATCTCCTGCTATGGCTACCCGAGATGAATCACCCCCAATTTTGTTAGCGTTTTCCTGGACCCATCTTAGTGTGGCGTAGCAATCTTCTAACGGCGCGGGAAAAGGATTTTCGGGTGCAAGTCTATATTGTGGTACCACAACAACGCACTCAGCTTCATCAGCGAGGACAGTATTAGTTCCCTCAAAATCTTCAGGAGACATAAGGCAGCACCCACCACCATGGAAATAGACAAGAACGGGAAGAGAGTGATCGCTTTTACTAGTAGAATAAATTTTGCAGCGGATATCGCCAGCAGGGCCAGGAATGTTAATTTCATCATTACGCTCTAGAATTCTATTTGGTGGATTAACAGCTCTCCATAATTGGCTAAACCCATCTCTAGCATTTTCCAAACCCATATCAACTGGGTGAGGAGCATCATTAGATTCGAGGTCTTTTAAGAATGACTTTATCTGTGGGTCCACGTACATAATTTTCTCCCTACTGGTTATTTATCAATTAATAGTCGTATAACGAGAAATGGTTAACCAATGTCCTACCTAAGTTAAATTTTATGGTCTGATTGCTAAAACTACATAATATAAATTATATTACTTATAGTGGGAGCTTAAATTAATGGTCAAATATAATGAATACAATCCTTCTGAAATTGATAGAAGAGAAGTCTACAGAATCTTGACAGGATCTGTAGTGCCAAGACCTATAGGCTGGGCGTCTACCATTGATAGAAATGGTAAGACCAATCTTGCTCCCTTTAGTTTTTTTACTGTTGTATGTGTCGTGCCTCCAATGATTTCTCTTACTATTGCTAGGAATCCAGATGGTTCTGAAAAGCATACTTTAAAAAATATTAAATCAACTAAAGACTTCTGTTTTAATGTTGTTACTGAACCAATCTGGCAAGAAATGGTTGACACGGGAAATGCTATACCGGAAGAGGAAAGTGAATTTGAATTGACAGGGCTAAATTCATTGCCATCAGTTAAAATTAAATCACCTCGTGTGTTGGAATCACCAATTCATTTTGAGTGCAAATTACAACAAGTTATTGAGTTAGGGCCTCACAAACATCCACTAGTGATCGGAGAAGTTGTTTACTTTCATGTAGATCCAGAATGCATGTCAGGAGGGTACATTAATATGGAAAAACTCCTTCCTATTGGACGTTTAAATGGTCATTATTATTCAAAACTAGGCCAAATACTACAAAGAGAATTTGAAGACGGTCAGCCAAGATAAAAGATTTGAAAACTAACTTGTATTTTAAAAAGAAGTTATTTCCTGATGACCGAGTGAATTAATCAAAACTCGTTCATTGGGAGCTTTTTTATCATTTACTCGGTCGAGACACCAATCAGCCAACATTGAATACCAATTTTCACCGAGGTATGCCGCCGCTCCTCCACCAATGGCATGACGTTCTCCCTCGTAGTAAACAAGCTTTTTAGGTCCATTCAGTTTACTAACGACATCGTCGGTACATTCAATTGGACTTAGCTCTTCATCTTGTCCTGCTTGTATAAGAACAGGGCAAGTAATATTATTTAATATAGGGTTCAAGGAAAATTCACTGATAAATTTATCAAAATCATCTTCATCATCATAATTACTCATAAACATAAACCGTAATTTAAATGATGGGGCTGCCATATTAAATATGGTGTAGCAACCTGGTTCATGACAAACAAAGCTTACTGCGGCACCTTTGACTTTATCACCAAGCTGTGCTGCAGCTTGTAGTCCAAAAAATGATCCAAAACTTATACCAAAGATAACTAGACGATCTTTATCTATAGCTGGGTGTTGTATTAGCCAATCGTAAACTGCTTGAGCAGCTTCCATGTGATTGTCTTTTGTTACGTATAGACCGTTTACTGGGCATTCCCCTTGACCAGGGCCATCATAAACAAAGCTAGCCATGCCACGCTCTAGCATTTTATCACCGTACATAGAGCACATAATCTCTTTGGATCCGTCCATTCCGTCAATTCCAATAGCACAAGGAAACTTTTCTCCTTCTTTTGGTTCGTGTGGAAGTGCTAAAAATCCAGGTAAAAAACTATCGCCAAATGGAATTTCTACGCGTTCAATAGGTCGCGGAGCATATTTTATGTATTTATCATAACACATTACCATTTGCTTATTGTATTGAATGTGAAGATCGTTAGCCTCAAAGATGGGCCATCTGGCGGCAGAGTATAAAAGGGAAGCAATAAAATAACTTTCGCGTGCCGATACATAGCGCTCTTGTTCTTCAAATGACTGAGCTTTTATCTCTCGACGTTTTGCAGCACCTGCAAATTCTCGGTGCATATCGTTAAACTTTTTAACACGCATGCCCACCGTGCGAAAATCACCAACTGCGTCAGGACCGCAAGGAAACATAGTGTACCCTAAACGAGGCTGATCCCATTCCATACCTACGCTGGATATGATAGCATCGAGTATCCATCGCTGTTCAGCCCATCTTTTCATTTTTTGTTCTGTGAAAGCCTTCATCATGATGGTGTTTCCTTTCATAAAATAGATCTATTAAATATTATAGAATTAATGATAAAGCATTCTACGATATATGGCAGTATATATTCTATGATATAATTTTATTTTTTAAGTATTACTTAATAAATTTAGTGCTAAATGCTAATATTGATTAAGAATTAGAGTCAATGTTCTAGGGAGATATAAAATGCGTATTCCAGCAGCTTCTCGACACCAAGAAATAAACCCAGCTAAGCTACCAGGTCTATTTCTAAAACAATTCACCATGTCAAAAGTGAAAGCTGGAGAAACAATGGTATTGTTAAGTGATATGTCTACTCGCCCTGAATACGTGCAAGCAGCATTTGCTGCTGCAGAAATATTAGAAGCTAATATATATGAGATGCGTGTTAATATGGTTCCGTCATGGACTAAGGTGGGTGTCGATACTATTGGACTTACAAAGGGCGTAAAGGAAGCGTTAATTGCTGCTGATATTGTAGTAGCTCTTCACATACCTCTTTTTACTAATTGGCTAAGGGAGGTCATGAGTACTGGCACTCGGTTTCTGATGATTATCGATTCCCCTGATGATTTAGAAACACTACTAGCCCCTAAAGGACTAAAAGAAGCGGTTATATACGCTCATAATCTTCTGCAAAAAACAAAAAAAATTCAAATACTAAGTGATGAAGGAACTGACTTAGTGTATGAGTGTGGTGAATATCCAGTAATGAGTCAGTGGGGTTTTTCTGATGAACCAGCTCATTTTGATCATTGGGGAGTAGGGCATACTCATACGTTTCCTAATGAAGGAAGTGCAAACGGAACTGTTATATTAAAATCAGGGGATATAGTTGTACTACCTTTCTGTAGATATATTCATGATTCTGTAAAGCTTGAAATAAGAGATGGATTTATTCGTAAAATAGAAGGAGGATTAGACGCCAAGCTAATGAAAGATTGGCTTGACGATAACAAGATAGCAGAAAACGATATAGACCCCTATGCGGTATCTCATTTAGGTTGGGGAATGAATCCTCAAGCTCGATGGTACAATATTGCATTAAATGGAGATGATCCTGAAAGAGCTCATGCATCAGCTAGGGTTTTCCCTGGTAATTTTCTTTTCTCTACTGGGCCAAATACTCAAGGTGGAGGGCAAAGAAATACTAAGGGCCATTATGACGTTCCAATGCAGGATTGTACTGTTATTTTGGATGATAATATGATTATTGAAAAAGGAAAAATTGTAGAGGATGCGATGGTAGTAGAAAGGGAAATAAGATAAATGACGCTTCGTAAAATAGAAGATTATCCGCCACAAGAACCGTTTTCAGAAATAGGAACAAAATATAATATTGAATCTCAAAGACTTAGTGCTGAGATTAAAGGTCAGTCTTTTTCTTATGGACAGGACCCCTATCAGGAAGTGGCTGTATTTGAATCCACCGAACCAAATGGAACTGTTTTAGCATTTATGCACGGCGGTGGTTGGGTTAACGGTTATAAGGAGTGGGTAGCATTTATGGCTCCAGCACTGAATGCTGCGGGCATAACGTTTATTAGTATTGGTTATCGATTGGCGCCTAAATTTATGTGGCCAACTGGAATAGAAGATGTATCAATGGCTTTAAAATGGATATATGAAAATATTCATTCTTATGGAGGTGATTCTTCTAGATTATTTATAAGTGGACATTCGGCAGGTGGACACTATGCATCGTGGATGGCTGTTAGAAACGATTGGCAAAACAAAGTAGCTCTTCCAGAGAACGTTATTTGCGGAGCGTTACCTATTTCTGGGGTTTATGATTTTACACCGAATAATGGTATGGCGATGCGTCCAAGATTTTTAGCAGAAAACGGAGCTAATGATGTTGACGCTAGTCCACTGCATACCATTTTTAATACGCCTCCTTTTTATATTACTTGGGGAGATGATGACTTGCCGCCACTAATACCGCAGGCAAAAAATATGACGGACGCATTAATAGCTGCGGGATGCGATGTAACAACACAAATATTAGATAACTGTGATCATTCAGAGGCTTCATATGAGAGTGGTAAAGCAGATGGTCAGTGGCTATCGAAAGTGTTGAAATGGATGAAATCTCATTAAACACGTAAGATTATATTAATGAAAATATTAGTAACTGATGGGAATAGTATAACTGGGAAGACCGTGATAAGTGAATTAGTGCGCCTGGGTGTCGAAGTTTATGGATTGGTTCCTGATGATGTTTCTACGTATGATATTGAAGAGCTAGGTGCTCGATCTTTGATTGGTGATATACGTGATAAATTTATTCTAGAAAAGGGAATAAGAGCTGTAGATCGGATTTATCATATATGTCCTCCATGGTTACTAGATGAAGTGGAAATTGCCAATAAAATAATAAAAATAGCCCAAGACTGTGAAATATCACTCATCGGTTACCATAGTATAATTACTCCGCATATAGAGGGGGTGCCCTCACACTGGAATAAAATGCAAGTACAGATGTTGTTGATGAAAAGTAATTTACCTTTCACTGTTATCCAACCTGCAATGTGTATGCAAAATTTCTTAGATTCGATGATTGAAGAAACGGAAAATATAAGATTTGAATTACCTTACAAACCAGACGTAAAGATATCTTGGGTTGATATTAAGAACGTAGGCGAGGCCGTTGCATCATTATTGACAAAGTCTTTTCACTTGGGGGGGGCTTACGAGCTTTGTGGAACTGATGTTCCCATAAGCTGTATTAATATTGTGAAAGAATTAACTAGTTTGTCATTCAAGAATATAAACTTTACTAATTTGCCCATTAAGAAAACGGAAAAAGATTCTTTTCTAAAGAAATATAATCCCCAACAAGTAAATAACCTAAAGCTTTATTATAATTTTATAAATAAAGGTGGAATGAGGGCTGGTAATAGTAAGGTGTTATCTATGCTCTTGCGAAAACCTCCAAATTCATTTTCACGAGTATTTGATCGTATCTATCAACCCTCTTGAATTTTTAATATTTATTGATCTATCCCCGCGTTAAAAATAACACCTATTTTATTCATTTGATCAACGGTATTTGGTCCAAATTTCTTTGCTATGTTTTCTCCAATACTAGGGGAAAATGCAACCTTATCAAATGCGTCGCCCTCAGGAACTTGGATTACAACATATAGATACCCTACTTCGTCAGATATGTTTACAAAATTTCTACTTACGCCTGGAGGCACAGAAATAAAGTCTAGAGGATTTAATATAGTACTATTTTCGCCTTTATCTCCCCAAGTAATTTCAAATTTACCTCTCACACAGAAGAAGTTTTCTACACAACTTTCATGTACGTGTAATCCTGGGTTGTCTCCTGGAGGACATTCGGCTAAAGAAATTGTAAGGCCAGGTATTCCTTTTACAGGAGCAATGCTACTGCGTCCTTCCCAGCTGTCTGGTACCATTACTGGGTATACGCTCTTAGCAGAAATCATTTCCATTGCTTCGGGAGGAATTCCGTTTGCATCATTTTGTGTCTGCTTATAAGGTTTTAAATTAGAAAAACGTGCAGTACGTGTTATCATCTCTTCTTTTGATACATCAACTGTTTTCATTATAGAATTCTCCGAGCTAAATTTATTAAATAATGCACTCAAGTAACGATAAGGTCAAAGGTATGTGTAAAATAATTACAAGGGCTCTATGATATTAATTAGTGGTGCAAACGGTGTTGCAGGTCGATCTGTTATAAAGCATCTAGTTAAAAAAGGATTTAGTCCAAGGGCTCTTGTTAGTAATGAGAAATCTGCTGACTTAGTAATGAAATTGGGGGCAAAGCCGTTTGTTGGTGATATGCGTGATGCTTCTGTTCAAGCAAATGCTATGGATGGAGTTTCAATTATATATCATATATCGCCAGGACTTATAGCAAACGAACTTACCCTGTCTCGTAGTTTTATGGCAAATGCGAAAGCCAAACGTATTGATCGTTTTGTATTACACGGAGTCAGTTATCCCTACGCGCCAAATATTGAATTCCATTGGAATAAGATGAAGTTAGAAGCAGAATTATTATCATCTGGACTTCAGTATACTATTATTAGGCCAACACAATTTATGCAAAATATCATATGGTCACTTCCTCAAATAGTTAAGACAGGTGAGTTTGGATTGCCTTACAATCCTTATAGAAATATGGGGTTTGTAGACATTGATGATTTAGGAAAGGCAGTCTCTAAAATATTAATAGAGGAAGGTCATTCAGGTGCCACCTATGAACTTTGTAGTACCAAAAAACCGATAAATAGGCACGATATGGCGGAAGCGCTTACGGAGGCATTTGGTGTAAAAATTAGAGCAATAAAATGTTCCTTTAACGATTTGAGGTCATCACATTTTTTTTCAAGTCTGAGTAAAAATCAGTTACAGGAGTTATCTAATATGTATGATCATATTGATCAGTTTGGTACTGCGTATTTTAATAATGACGTTTTAGAAATGTTAACAGGCGAACCTACCACGAGCTATAATGAATTTGCTAAACGGCTACCTTCTACAATTCAATTGGCTTGCTAAATT
>Ga0115002_10005685_pt1 | contig 14595 bp, 12 predicted proteins | sample ArcticOcean_MG_C_8_FD_89576 | JGI IMG/M metagenome (GOLD analysis project Ga0115002, IMG submission 89576) | Marine microbial communities from western Arctic Ocean - ArcticOcean_MG_CB11_86 | ecosystem: Environmental > Aquatic > Marine > Oceanic | place: Arctic Ocean: Canada Basin | collected... | reverse complement strand
GGCATTCCAATCGCGACCGGTGAGATGCTTTACACGAAGTACGAATTCCGCGATCTCATCGCCGCGGGCGCAGCCGACATTCTGCAACCCGACTTGCTGTTATGTGGCGGCTTAATGGAGATGAAGAAGATCGCCGCGATGGCGGAGGCCGAGTACCTCACCATCGCGCCGCATAGCCCGTTGGAACCGATGTCGACGGCCGTTTCGGTGCAGTTCGCCGCCTCGACGCCCAACTTCTGCATTCTCGAATACCGCATCGACAGCGAAGGCCCCATGCGGAATCTCATCCGCCAACCGTTGCGCTTGCGCGAAGGCTACCTCGAAATCCCTGAAACATCGGGCATCGGGTTGGAACTTGAATTCGACAAATTCAGGAACCAACCGCTCAAACCGTGGCATCGCCGGTTCCCGATCGAACACGACGGGAACATCGGCTACCAGTAGCCTCGAAAAAGGCATAGTCGCCGATGATATCGGCGGAGCGGGCAAGACGTTCGCAGCCCGGGAGTCTTACTTCTTCGGCGAGTAATCCGTCGGTGCAAGATACAGTCGCTTCACTCCACCCTTGATAAGAATCGGCCCGTCGACTTGCGATTCCCTAGCGACCTTCCCCCATTCGGGATCCCTGCCGAACGCCTTCCAACTCTTGCCGGCTGCTTCGGGGCTGGCGTGGGCGATGAAGTAGACCAACGTGTTCTTCTGCAATTTCTCATCGGTCGGCGTGAAGTAGGCGATATTCTTCATACCGTGCTTCGCGAAGATTCGCATGGTGTGGTCGCGGAAGCGGGCATTCAAGTTGGGCAACTTGCCTTCGTTGGTGGTGTAGGTTCGCAACTCGTAGGTCAACGGTTTCTTGGTCGCCGGAATATTCTTGGGCGAGTAGTCGTTCATCTTGAGGTACTGGCCGACAACCTTTGTAACAATCGCCCCGTCTTTGCGCGACGCAGCGAACGCCTTCTTCCAGACCGGATCGTTGCGGAATGCGTCCCACGATTTATCCGCAGCGGCGCGGCTCTTGTGTTTCAGTAAGTAGACCAACGTGTTCGGTTTGTCGGTCGGCGTGAAGTAGATCAAGTTCTCCATGCCGTGCTTGGCGAACAGGTCGATGGTGTGGTCGGCGAATCGCTTATGCAGATCGGGCAAACGTCCTTCAGCTGTTGTGTAGGTTCGCAGTTGATAAACGGTGCCGTCAGCCTTTTCGCCCGCGTCAACGGTCACGACGGGGGTGGCGAATGCGATCACGGCAAGCAGAGACGAAAGCATGGTGCGGGAGAACGTCATGATGGGATTTCCTCGTGCAAGATGTTGCGGTGTCAGATTGATATCGAAGTTGCGATCTCCATTACAACCGAGCGTCTACCATGCGTAAAGTCACCCGAGAACTTCCCGTGTGAATTGCAGCACGAACAGGGCCGCTTCACGTTGACGTCGCAGTCGCAAACTCATGGCCTGCTTGTCGGATAGATTATCCTGACCCGGTTCGAGACGATGACGGCGAACAACGACCGTCGGCTTCTTTCCACGCTCGTTTCGCGACGCGACGGCTGAGTAGATCAAGCCGTCTTGTCGTTTGGAAGCGTTCGGTCCCAAGTGACCGGTCACCGAGGCTGCCACGTCGGCTGCGGGCGTTTTTTCAAGAACGCCGACCGCCATCTGCTCGGCCATAATACGACTGACCGGTCCCGACTTTTCCAACACACCCTCATCAACACCCAACCAGGCCGCCTTCGTGCCGATGCGGTACACCACGGCCGATCCGCAAAGATGCTCCGAGATGCCGGAGACCTCCGTAAGAATCTGCGAGATCAACCCACCGGTGCAGCTTTCAGCGAAGACCACACGACGACCCGTCGCGATCAATCCTGCGGCCAACCGTTTCGCCTCGGCCTGTAATTCTCGGCGTGTCGTCATGTGGCGATTTCCGTTTGGCATCCTGTCCTGCTGGTGATAGTCTGAGGCGCAAACCCGCCGAGTGCAATCGGCCGTACGAAAATGATGGGCGAGATCGATGTCTTCCGACCAACAAGATTCCGCAGCTCTGTCGCTCGAAGCAGTCCGGCGTGGGGAAACGCCGTTGCTCTGGTCGTTGCCGGACGGAAGACTGTTATCTTCCGTGAAACCTCAACAACGTGGCATCGTTTCCGGTTCGTTCGACCCGCGACATCACGGTCACGAACAGTTACGCGACGCCGCCCAGCGATTCCTGCAAGGCCCGGTACATTTCGAGATGTCGTTGACGAACGTCGAAAAACCGGCGATGGATGACGCAACCGTCGAGCGTCGTTGTCACCAGTTTCACGATCATCCGCTCGCGTTAACGGCCGCCGCGACGTTCGTCGAAAAGGCAGTTCTCTTTCCGCAGACAGTTTTCGTCGTCGGCTTCGACACAGCGGTGCGGATTATTGATTCACGATTCTACTCGAACGACAAGCCACTGCATGCCGCTCTCACAACCATCACCGATCAAGCCTGTTCGTTCCTCGTCGCGGGCCGATTGGTGGGGGAACGGTTTCAGACGCTGAACGACATCGACATGCCGCCCGCCTTGGGGGCGCTGTTTGAAGAACTCCCGGCAGCTCTGTTTCGGGAAGATGTCTCCTCGACGGGGTTGCGAGAAGAGTGATGTTTCCTACGGGTGACACCGGGAATCATTGTGTAACTGGGGCTCATGGAATTTCACCACCAAGCCTCGAAAACACGAAGAATCGGCAAGGGGCCAGGAGGAACGAGAGAGGCTTCGGAAACGAACTTCGATTGTGACGACTCCCCCGGCAGGATATATTCGAGTGAGACGCACGGGTGACCGATGGTCTTCGATGGCGGCTCTTCCTCTTTCGCTTGGATCGGCAACATGCTGAAAAATTTCAAAAACGCCGCCGGACTCAATGACGAATTGAATCGGCGAGGCCTGTTGCGCGCCGGTGCGATGGGTGCTGGCGGGCTCGCATTGCCGAACTTACACGAAACGCAAGCCGCCCCCTCGGGCGTCTGGCCTGCGTTTGGGAAAGCGAAGTCGGTCATCCTCTTTTGGCTTACCGGCGGTCCGCCACAACATGAAGGTTGGGATCCCAAACCGGAGGCCCCTGCCGCAATTCGGGGTGAGTTCGGTAGCATCCCCACAAAAACGCCCGGCATGAACATCGGCGAGCTGATGCCCCTCACGGCTCAGTTGACCGACAAGTTGGCCGTGATGAGAGCCGTGGTCTCAGGTGACAACGCACACTCATCCAGCGGCTACCAGATGCTGACCGGTGTTCCGCACGTGCCGCTGAACCGGGAGAACGCATTACCGAAAACCCCCAACGTCTGGCCTTCGCTCGGGGCGATCGTCCGTTCGTTGCGCGAGGACCGCAACGGCATCCCCGCCTCGATCACGATCCCGCATTACATTGCCAACGTGGGCGAGAAACTCTGGCCCGGTCAGGACGCTGGCTTCATCGGTCGCAAGAACGACCCTTGGCTGCTCGTCTGCGACCCGTCGGATCCGAAATTCCAGATTCCCGCGCTCTCCCTGCCGGAAGGCGTTTCCGCTTCGCGATTCGATCAACGTCAAAATCTACTGCAACAAGTGAACCGCCATTTCGAGGCCGTTCAGAAAAGCCCGGCCGTTGCGGGGTTCGATCAACAGACGCAGCAAGCGTTGCAGTTAATCTCTGGAACGAACTCGAGACAAGCCTTCGACTTGAACCAAGAGCCGGACACCGTTCGGAATCGGTATGGCCGCACGAAGTTCGGGCAAAGCGTGTTGCTGTCCCGTCGGCTTGTCGAAGCGGGTGCGTCGTTGGTGCAGGTCAACTGGCAGCGCATCGAAGGTAAGCCGAATCACGGTTCGTGGGATACGCACGACAAGCACAACGAGTGCGTCAAGCAATTCCTGATGCCGATGATGGACATGTCGTTCTCCGCTCTTGTGGAAGACCTTGACCAGCGTGGTCTGCTCGACGAAACCCTCGTGGCGTGGGTCGGCGAGTTTGGTCGCACACCAAAGTTCAACAAGAAAGGCGGCCGCGACCATTGGGGCCGTGTGTTCTCCGTGGCCTTCGCCGGCGGTGGCGTGCGGGGCGGTGTGGTGCATGGATCGTCCGACGCCCGCGGAGCCGAACCGGAAAGTGGACGCGTCGAGCCGAAAGATATCGCAGCAACAATCTTCCACTGCCTGGGTCACCGCCCCGAAACCGAAATGTACGACAACGTGGGTCGCCCGTTTCGGATCAGTCAGGGACGTGTGATCAGCGAGGTTTTCTGACGTCATGTTCAGAACGCAGCAACCACGCCCTTCCGTTGTCAGGGACGTGCCACACGAGGTGGTTTGCGGCCTCGCGCTTCGCTAGAATGCGGCCTCGTTCAACCGACTTTGGCGTCGATTTTGAGATCGACGCGAACCTGTAGCTTCGGTCGCGACTCTCCTCAGCAGAGTTCGACCACCCTTTTTCGCGGAGATGGCATGAGTTCCCGGCGTATTCTGGTCACCGCGGCGTTACCTTACGCCAACGGACCGATCCACATCGGCCACCTGGTCGAATACATCCAGACCGACATCTGGGTCCGCTTCCAGAAGCTGCGCGGCCACCGCTGCGTCTTCATGTGCGCCGACGACACCCACGGCACGGCCATCATGATCTCGGCAAAAAAGGCGGGCGTGTCGGAAGAAGAATTCATCGCCCGCGTCAAAGACGAACACACTAGCGACTTCTCGCGATTCGACGTCGAGTTCGACAACTACGGTAGTACGAACAGCGACGAGAATCGCGAGTTGTGCGCCGAACTCTGGCAGGCGATTCGCGCTGCGGGCATGGTCATCGAGAAGGATGTCGAACAACTTTACGATCCCGAAGCCGGCACGTTCCTGGCCGACCGTTTCGTGAAGGGGACTTGTCCGTTCTGCAAACTCGAAAACCAGTACGGCGACACTTGCGACAACGGACACACCTACAGTCCCAGCGAAATGATCGATGCCGTCAGCACACTCTCAGGGGCCACGCCCGAGTTGCGGACCGCCAATCATCTCTTCATTGAACTCGAACGCCTGCACGACTTCCTCGAAGAGTGGTCGCAAAGCGGCGAACATCTGCAGGCGGAAGTTGCGAATTATCTTAAAGGCCATTTTCTCGGCGATCCGAATTCCGAGGAAGGCCGCAAACCGCTACGAGACTGGGACATTTCTCGACCGGCTCCGTACTTCGGGTTCGAGATCCCCGATTCACCCGGCAACTATTGGTATGTCTGGTTCGACGCACCGATCGGGTACATGGCCTCGACAAAACAATGGTGCGATGCACACGGCGAAAACTTCGACGACTGGTGGAGAAGTTCCGACACCGAAATTCACCACTTCATCGGCAAGGACATCACCTACTTCCACACCCTCTTCTGGCCCGGCATGCTGAAGACGGCCGGGTTTGAGCTGCCCACGAAAGTCCACATTCACGGTTTCCTCACCGTGGCCGGCGAGAAGATGTCGAAGTCGAAAGGCACGTTCGTCAAAGCGGCGACGTACCTGAATCATCTCGACCCGGCTTGGCTGCGGTACTATTACGCCTCGAAACTTGGGCCGAAACTTGATGATCTCGACTTGGGACACGACGAGTTCGTCAACAAGATCAACGCCGACCTGGTCGGCAAAGTGGTGAACCTCGCCAGTCGGACGGCCAAGTTTATCGCGGGGCAAACGCTTTCCGAAGTGTACCCCGACGACGGCGAACTGTTCGCACAGGCGGCGACTGCCGGGGAACGCATTGCCGAGTTGTACGAAGGGTGCGATTACAACGCGGCCATGCGAGAAATCATGCAGTTGGCCGACCGCGCGAACAAGTACGTGGAAGACCACGAACCGTGGAAGCTGCGGAAAGACGCAGAGAAAACCGAAGAGCTGCGCGGCATCTGCACGGTCTCACTAAATTTGTTCCGACAGATTGTGATCTATCTCTCGCCGGTCTTGCCGAAGCTAGCCGCACAAACAGCCGAGTTACTTAACGACCCCATTGGTCCGGTTGACTGGGATAAAGTGCAACAACCGCTCCTCGGAACACCGGTGGGCCAATTCCAACACATGATGAAACGCGTTGAAGAAAAACAGGTACATGCCATGATCGAAGAATCAAAAGATGCCCAGGCGGATGACGCAGCAGACGAACCGTCTCCCTGGAATGACGGCCCGGAAGCACTCGCCGCCGAGCCGATGACTGAAGAATGCACGATTGACGATTTCGTCAAAGTCGACATGCGAGTCGCCCGCGTGGTCGCCGCGCAGCATGTCGAAGGAGCCGACAAGTTGTTGCAACTCACCCTCAGCCTGGGTGGCGACGAGCGCCGTAACGTCTTTGCCGGTGTGAAAAGCGCCTACGACCCCGAACCGCTCGTCGGCCGGTTGGTCGTATGTTGCGCCAACCTGAAACCACGCAAAATGCGTTTCGGCATCAGCGAAGGCATGGTGCTGGCCTCGGGGACGGGAGGAAAAGACATCTTCCTACTCAGCCCGGATGAAGGGTCCGTACCAGGGCAACGCGTGCATTGACACCCCGTCCGCCGATGCCATCGGCGGCTATGACAGCCAAACGTTGGCGGTGCGGTTTTGGGCTTCGTCGTCGTTGTTGCGCAGGCTCGTCAGTCGTTCGGCGTTCCTGCGTGCGGCGGACTTGAGATAGAGCAATCCCGCTTGCAACGCGCGTTCGCGTTCCTCTGTGTCGATGTCGTCGTTGGACAACATCGAGGCCAATCGCGAGAACACGCAACCGGAAAGGAACAGTTCGGTGGCCGTATCGCCCAGTCGCGCTTGCACGAATTGCTTGTCGAGAATTTGTTCTCGGTATTTTCCCAATGACTTCACGCAGGCCCAGTAGAATCGGTTGATCTGATACGACATCGACTCGGCTGCCGGTCGCAAGATGCCGTGACGCACCGGAATCGGGGGCTTGCTTCGCCAGAGTTTCCAGGCAGTCCAGGGCTTCTTGGACATCGACTCCAGCTCTTTCCCAAGATGTCGCAGCCCCACCATCGAGATGAAACAGCGAAGCACGTCGTTGGCCCCTTCGCCGATGAGGTTCAGCCGGGCGTCGCGCATCATGCGTTCAAACGGTTGGTCGGTGAAGAAGCCGGCCCCGCCGTGGATTTGCAGCGTGTCGTTGACGATCCGCCACAAGGCATCGCTGGCGAAGACTTTCAGCATGGCCGTTTCAAGCATGTAGTCGTCAGCCCCGCTGTCGATCAGTGCCGCCGTGTGATACGTGGCCGACTCCATCGCAAACGTGTCAGCCGCCGCTTGTGCAATCTTGCCTTTGACGAGCTCAAACTCTCCGAGTGACTTTCCGAACTGACGCCGTTCGTTGGCGTACGCGGAGACTTTCTCGAGACAGAACTTGGCAGCGCCGGTGCAACTGGCCCCAAACGTGGTCCGGCCGAAGTCGAGCACCGTGAGTGCAACACGCAATCCCTTCCCGAGTTCACCCAGGATATTCTCGCGAGGCACGAACATGTCATGAAACGCAAGGCGTGCGGTGGCCGTTCCGCGAATGCCGACCTTCTCCATACGAGCTTCGACGATTTCAAAACCGGGCATGTCGGGCGTGACCAGGAACGCGGTGATCTTGCCGTCCGGGTCTTTCGCATCCGACGTGCGCGCCATCACGGTGAGACAGTCGGCGATCGCCCCGTTGGTGATGTAACGTTTCTCGCCGTTGAGAATGTAACCCTTGCCATCCGGCGACGGGACGGCCTGTGTTTGCACGTTGGACGCATCCGAGCCAGCTTCGGGTTCGGTTAACGCGAAGGCAGCCAGTTTCTCTCCGGAAGCCAACGGGCGCATCCATTGTTCCTGCTGCGCCGGTGTGCCAAATAATGCCAACCCGCGCAGGCCGATCGAATGATGCGCGTTGACGAACACCGTCGTCGACCCGCAATGCGCGCCGATGACTTCGATCGCGCGGCAATAATTCTGCTGGCTCATCCCGCGCCCGCCATGTTGAGGCGAGACGGTCGCACCCAGCACACCGACATCGCCCAACCCGCGAATTACGTCGGACGGGATGTCGGCTTCCCGATCGATGGCGTCGGCATCGATGTGTTCCTGGGCGAACTTGCGGACGTCGGAAACGAACTCGTCACCCGCTTGCTGTTGGGCTGCGGACAGTTCCGGATAGGGCAGAATCGATGCCGTCCGAAATCGGCCAAAGAACAGATCTTTCGCGAACCCCGCCTTTTCGGGACCGGAGAACAACAGTTCCTCGGCCTGTTCGATCTGCTTCTGTTGCAGTTCCGTGAGTGCATGTGCCATGACGAGCCTCGCAAAGATTCGGGATGCGATCGTTGTACTGGCGACATGGCAATTCTACCATAGGAATTGAAATGCGGTCAGCAGTCAGCTTTCAGCGATCAGCTTTTTTCAAGACAGATTGGCCCGTTGCGAGTTCGAGAAAGCTGACGACTACATCACGCAGGGGCGATAGGTTCATCGGCCTTCGGCCAGGTCAATTCCAGACCGCCTGAAAGTTCTCTCCTCGTCATCAGCACATGCAACACTCGGCGACGCACCGGATTACTTGCAGTGTTCGACCGATGAACCAGCAGCGGCCTCATCAGAAGACAATCTCCAGCTTTGGCTTCGCATACCTTGAAATCTTCTGCCGAACTTGCCGACCAGTCTGTCGAACACAACCGCCGAGTGTGACTGGCCGGAATCACTCGGAGTGCACCTGCATCGGTGGGGCAAGGATCCAAATGGATTCGAAACGCCAGCATCTCTTTCAAGACGTCATCTGGCGGAGACACATACTGGACTCCCTGCTTCATGCACCAACCTGAATAGCCCTGCACGTCCATCTGTTTCTTCACTGGGATGAACAGACCTGGTGCGGCGGAACCTTCCAATTTGCGCCAATCGGCTTGTCAAACAGAATCGCACCGACTGGTTGCACCCTTGGTCCCAGTATTCTTCGCGCCAAGTCCATGAGTGATGAATCACCAACAGCCATCGCGAGTTCAGGTGAGCGTAACTGGACATCACGAACGGCGAATTGGGTTCGCCCAGGCAGCGTCCTCCACTCAGGGGTTTCGATTGCGTCGGCCAGTCTTGAAAAATGAGCGACCTCCGACGGGGCGATGAGACCCTCGATCATCGCGAATCTATCTGTGATGAGTTCGTTGTTGACTTCGTCAAGGATTGAGTCGGGGAGCGGCATCTGTTGAGCTTGATGATTCAGCTATCGAAGTGTCAATACAAGTGCAACGCCAACCGCTCGTCTGCGGAAACCGGTTGATCGTGATTGTGCTCTCGGCCGAACAGGAAGCGTTGTGACGGCCGTAATCTCCAAACGTTAATGGCACGTGAGGCCGAGCCGCGATGTTTTGCGGCAGTCGCGTCGAAGGCCGACCACCGCGAGAGAATCTGCTTCCATGCCGCGCGACGGTATCCACGGCGAATGTGAATCGGGTCGAAACCGTACCAAGCGGCTTGCGGTTCGACGGTTTCCGCGTTGTAGGTTTTTGCGAGTTGTCGCAATTCTGTATCGAGTTCGTGAATATTCTGCTGCATGACGTGCCATTTCGGCCCTTTGCCGGGAAAGAACAACGCGCTCGTGAGGTTGTAACGCCAGGCGGAAAGTCGCTCGACGCTGGCCAAGGGCAGCATGGTCATCACAACCTGGGCTTCGCGTGTTTGTAACTGTTGCAGGCATTCCTCGACCCACTCGATGATCTGCGCGACGTCCGCGCCGTAGAGCAGGTCGTTGCCGATGTCCGTCAGCAGGGCGGTGGTTTGCGAAACCTCGTGGGAATCTTCGTCAAGCTGAGACCACAAACTGCTCTTTGTAATGCCCGGCAACCCACGAAACAGCACGCGACTGGTCAGCCCATACGAACGACCGTGCCCATGCGCCGCGAACAATCGCACCGGTTGCGCAAAACCAGTCCGCAGGTAGCCAAGCACCAGCGGAAAGGCGAGCGTGAGATTGCTGGCCCCCAAGAGAACCACACGTTGCATGATGATTTCATTCACGGCTAAGCGAGCGTCGAAGAATTCACATGTTGACGATTGCCAATGTGCGCTGTTCAATGCAGACGCACAGTCACCATTATACGCTGCACCGACTGAAGAGAGAATCGCCATGTCGACAACGAAAATGACTTTACGTGTTGGTTGCGGCGTGCTGATCGCATCCACTCTCTGCTTCGGCAACCTGCACAGGCAATCCGAAAACTCGGCCGACAAGCAGCCTGCGTCGACTCCAGCAAATGAGAAGACGACAATCGGCCTGGTTCCTGAAGTCGACGCGGCCGTGCGAGCGTTCCTTGATACCCGGTTCGGCACGATCGAGAAACCGGTGTTCCACAAGGATTTGCCGATCGACTTCGGTGCGGCCGACGCATCCAAATAACGCAAGCTCGGCTGGAAGTGGGAAGCGGGCCAGACCACGTTTCGTGCGCGTTGTGTGGCTTGTCATGGGGAAACGGGAGATGGAGCCGGCCCGAAGGCGAAGTCGTTGACGCGCCAGCCGCGAGAGTTTCGGCTGGGATTGTTTCAATGGACGTCAACGAAACCAGGCCGGCGGGCCAGTCGTCACGACTTGCGGGAAACCGTGCGAGTGGGGATTCCCAGCAGTGGCATGCCTGCTTTTACCAACTTGGATGAAAGCGAAGCGTCGGGACTTGTCGAGTACGTACGTTGGCTAGCGCCGCGAGGTGAAACTGAACGAAGCCTGCTTTCGCATCTTCGTTTTGACTACGATCTCGCCGCGCAGCAACGAGCGGTTGGACGCGGCATCACGGCCGAACGATTCACCGCCGACAACTCGCGATTCCTGAAAGAGAACTTTCCGTCCTTGACTCAATACGTGGCCGACTCGACCGCCAACAGTTGGGCGCGGAGCGAATTGGAATCGAGTATCCTGCGGCCGACGTTAAAACGACCTGCGCCCATCGCCGCATCGATCGCGCGAGGGCATACGCTGTTCACATCGACGAAAGCGAATTGTGATTCGTGTCATGGAACCGCAGGCAAAGGAGACGGACCGACCATGTCGCGCGTGCAATACGTGCCGGGATCGCAACCGTTGAAACTTTACCCACAAGCCGGGTTACATGATGCCTGGGGGCAGCCGGTCGCCATGCCAGATTTGACAACCGGCCGGTTTCGCGGCGGGATGTTTCGAGTGGATCTTTACCGTCGAATTGCCGCCGGGGTGAAAGGCACGGGGATGCCCGCGATGACGGCCACGCTGAACGCTACCGAAATTGAAGACCTTGTCGATTACGTGATAAGTCTGTCCGAGAAACCAAACGGACCATCGCGGCACGAGCCACCGCCCGGAGCGAAACTGACGGATGTGCGACTGGTCACCGTGAAGCAGCCGCTGCTTGGTCGGCCGTCATTGACGAAAGTGCAAGCGTCGTTGACGAATTCGGAAACGTTGACCGGCCGCGTTGTCTTCTCGGGCATGCCACCGGTGTTGCCACCGCTCGCCAAGCAGGGAAAGGCAGCGAAGGATGCGAATATCTGCGCTGCCAACGCTGACATTCCGAACGAGTCCTTGCTGGTCGATCCGAAAACTCGCGGTTTGGCGAACGTATTCGTGTATCTGGCGACGGCTCCTGAGGGTCCAAGGCCGGCGGCAAATTCGACCACGCCACTTGTCTTTGAGCGGAAAGAGTGTCGTTTCCAACCGCATGCAATGATTGCACACATCGGGCAGCCGATCACGTTGGCGAACGCGGACCCCCTGGCGACGAATTTCCACATCTTCCCGATAAAAAACACGCCCATGAATGTTATGGTCGCCCCGAACGGGAAATTTAAAAAACCGCTCGTCTACAAAAACGCCGAGCAGGTACCGATCGCCGTGCGTTGCGACATTCATTCCTGGATGAAAGCTTATCACCTGCCGCTCGATCATCCGTATGCGGCCATCACCGATGCACAAGGCCAATTCAAAATCGCCGGGTTACCGCCCGGCACGCACTCGTTCATCATCTGGCACGAAGACGCCGGATTCCTCGAGCGGGCATATCGCATCAACATCACAGCAAAACAAACCCGCAGCATCGCACTGACCTACACGGCAGACCGATTTGCTTCGGCTGGCGGCAAGTAGTTGGTTGGCTTTCGGCTCACGCATACCTTTTAGGCTGCCGGCCCCTTCCGTTGATCGAGCCACTGTTTGAATGATTTTTGGCTCTCTCTCGACGACTTGCCGGGCAGCAAGTTTTGACACTGACATCTTCGTCGAGATCGGGCCAGTGGATTCCACGTCCGCCACCGATGAGCCGTCAGTTGTTGCACTCTTGGGGGGTACCGTGGGAAAGCCGGGGATACCAAGCCACCGGAACCGAGATCGTCCGACCATCGGCGAGGTCAACCGACAATAGATCGTCAGTCACCTCAGCACTCACGGCAGTGGGCGTCTTCGAGGGTCCTGGGACAACGACGTTCATTTCTTCGCTGGCTCCGTGTCATCATCGACGCGAATGTACTCAACGCGAATTCGTCCAATTGATGAGGACGCCATGCGCTCAGTTGCCAACGTGGAGCCATCTTTGCCCACCTCGTAACGCCGGTCTTCCGAACCGCCATACGCGAAGTGAATCCGGACGTTGAAGTCGTTCTCGTTGTTCGAAATCGGCTCGTACGCGTGATGGAAGTGCTTGTCGGGCCGGGTGCCGCGAATCATCGTGAAGTTGCCCCGATTCGTGTCGCCATCGACCGGGCCGTAGTAGTGGTGGTCGTTGGAGTCGGATCGCCAGTGACCGACGAGGACGGTGAGCGGGTCAACCGGGGGCGACTTCGGCTTCGGCTGGGCAACATCGGGAGTCGGGCTGTCAGCGCAGCCGATGCACACGGAGATCAGGAAGGCAACGATCGACAGACAGGAAGTCTGTTCCACTTTTTCAATGGGCTGACGATGTTTACCCCGCCGGGAACTCAAAGACATGAATGGGCGATGCATTCGCGATGTACTTGCCGTCCTTGTCGACGCGGCGGCCGTTGCCGTTGCTGCCACGGTTGGTGGCGGTGATGGCGAGGCGTTTGCCGTCGGGGTGCAGACTGAGGGAGTGGCAGTTGGACATCTTCTTGTTCTCGAAGAATGGCTTCTCGTCGCCTGGCCGCTGGAAAAGGAACTGACCAACTCCCGGTGTGCCGCTGGTGACGACCATCATGAACCCGTCAGGATGGAAGTGGGCTTCGTGAACGTAAACCTGGGTGGTGGTGCCGAATTCCAGTTTGTGCAGTTCCTTGCCGGTCGCCATGTCGAAGATGAGCAGCGTGGGAATGCCGGTGACGTTGCCGCTGGTTTTCGGTTGCGTACCACCGACGGCGAGTTGTTTTCCGTCGGCTGAAACTGTTAAACAGTGTGCGCCGCCGACCTCTTGCAGTCGTCGGTAGACGTAAAGGATGCCCGCGTCGAACTCGCGGACGACTTTGCCGGTAGTGATGTCCCACTGCTTGACGACACCTTTGAGATCACCCGAGACAAGCGTCTTGCCGTCGGGTAGGAATTTCAGGCAGTAGACGTCTTCCGCATGGTCGGGGAACTCGCGAAGTTTCTTGCCATCGGCGGTCGACCACAGACGCACGATCTTGTCGCGTCCGCAGGTGGCCAGGGTGTTGCCGTCGGGGCTGACGGCCAGTTCGCGCATCCAACCGTCGTGGGCCTGGTCGTGGCTCCAGATCGGTTTCGGTTCGGCCTCGCTGTAATTCCAGCAGACGAGTTTGCCCCAGGAATCGCCGGTAAAAACATGTTTGCGCGCGGCTTGGAAACCGATCGCGGAAACCCAACCCGCATGCCCGGTGACAGCCGCCATTTCCGCGAAGGAGGGCAAGGCAGATTTCTTCTTCTTAGGGTCGGCATCTGGATCGACGGCTGGTTCAGCCAAGAGATTCCACCGTCGCACGCGACTGTCAAACCCGCCGGCGACGAGGAACTCGCCACAGGGTGTGAAGCGGGCGGCGTGAATCTGTGGGGTGGCCGAGACGAGAGCCGTTTCGGTCGGCTGATAGGTTTCAAGTAGTTTGGCGGAATCGTCGGGCATGGCGATGTCGCTTTGCGTTAATTGATGAAGGTCTCATTGAACACGAACGTCGTCGGCTTCACCGGCTCGGTCAGGCGAGCACTTCCTTGATCGGGAAATGATCGTCGTGCGCGATGGGCAGCGGTTGCCCGTTGTTGTCGTATTCGGTGGCTTTGGAATCGAATCCCAGCGCGGTGAACCAGGTGTGGAACATGTGACCGATGTCGTATTCCTCGGTGGCGACGAATGTGCCTTCGTCGTTCGTTTTGCCGACAACGGTCCCCTGTTTGATACCGGTTCCCGAGAGGGCGATCGACCAGGCTTCGGGCCAATGGTCGCGGCCGATGTGTCCGTTGATGCGGGGCGTGCGACCGAATTCCGACATGGCGACAACGAGCACATGATCGAGCATGCCCCGGTCGTGGAGGTCTTCGATGACGGCTGAGTAGGCCTGGTCGAACATTTCCATGCGGCTGAGTTGCCCGTTGAAATTATCGCCGTGGGTGTCCCAGCCGTAGGAGTTGACCTTCACAAACCGCACACCCGCTTCGAGCATGCGACGGCCCAGCAGCATGTGTTGGCCCAGTTCGTGCGTGCCGT
>Ga0115002_10005680_pt1 | contig 14604 bp, 10 predicted proteins | sample ArcticOcean_MG_C_8_FD_89576 | JGI IMG/M metagenome (GOLD analysis project Ga0115002, IMG submission 89576) | Marine microbial communities from western Arctic Ocean - ArcticOcean_MG_CB11_86 | ecosystem: Environmental > Aquatic > Marine > Oceanic | place: Arctic Ocean: Canada Basin | collected... | reverse complement strand
TCCGGCTCATATCAAGGAGAGGTTGGATCCGGATGGAACAAAAGTCAATTTGAACCGGTCATTGATCGGGGTGAAGGGAATAAAGATTCTCGCTGAAATGCCTGAATTAAAAAATGTGAAATCTCTGGCTTTGCAGGGAAACAAGTTGGGGGATGAAGGCGTGCGGATTCTTGCCGAATCGGAAACGTTCAAACATACCGAGAAGCTTTCCTTGTGGGGCAATGATATTTCTGCCCACGGAGCACGGATGATTGCCGAGTCGCCCAATATGAAGAACCTGAAGGAACTTAAGCTGACCCGGAACCGGATAGGGGATGAAGGAGTGGAGGCGCTGGCTGCATCGGGGAATTCCATTGCTCTGACATTTATGGATTTGAGTGCCAACGAGATCAGCGACCGTGGGGCTCTGGCGATTGCCAACTCACCCCGGTTTGCCAACCTGAAAACCCTGGACCTTTATAATAACCGCATTTCCATCGAGGGAATGAAGGCTTTATTGCAGTCGAAAAATCTGAAGAGCCTGGAGATGCTCATTCTGGTCCGAAACGAGATTGATATAACAAAAGCCGATGAACTCGCTAAAAACCAGAGCCTGCCGAGTTTGAAAAGGTTGGAATTGAATTGACGAAAGAGATTTTTTTAGGGAATCTCTATTTATTCGGACGTTGTCTCTAAGCTCCTTATAGGCGAGGAAAAGTTGGCGGACTTGTAAAAAGCGTAATTGCAGTTGCTTGCTTTACGACTATCGACCTTTGGGTCCAGCGAGTTATGCTCTTCATTTGCCTTCATGCCCCGAATGGGGTATCACGCTGGCGGCGGCTCGTCGGCAAAAATTATTAACGGTACCGGCGGTCGTTATATTGGTCTATTTTTTCCTGCACCTGGTGGGCACCCCGCATCAAAGCATCCAGCATTTCCTTTAACGCTTCGATTTCCTCAGCATGAGATTCGGCGGCCTTGAAGTTGTTCGCCTCGTCTTTCACTTCTTCAATAATGGTGTCAATTTCTTTAAGTAGTTCCATAGTTATCAGCCTATAGTTCCAAGGGCAATTGGGCAATGGCTCGTTTACCGAGACAACTTATTGCTTGTCAAATTAAGCTATTGTTAGTTGCCACCGACCGTTGGCCGGGCCAGTGAGCCTGTTTGTTATTAGATTCCAATCCTCGGGGAAAGTTGTAGCAAAGTTCTGGTTAAAACGGGTGTTTTTTAAGAGGGAGTTCAGGAGGAGTGGGTTTCCAGAACATCGCGAATTTCCTTGAACAAATCATTCTGGTCAAGGGATTTCTTTTCGATTAGTTTTTGTTTTTTTCTTACCTTTTTTGTGTTTGGGTTTTTTCGACTGGAGCTCTCTTCTATCCTCTTCATCGCGTCTATCTTTGTTTTCCCTTCGGTTGCCAAAAAGCCTTCCCTTATCTTTTGTTCTCCTACCATCTTTTCTTCGGCCTTTTTTTCTCTTTTATGTATTTCCATGCAGACGTAATCTCGATCTGACCGCCACTTTATTCTAATTGATTTTGGAAATTGCGTTTCCTTATCGATATAAGCAGATTCAATGTCTACACAGGAGATATTAGTGACAGAGCTCAGGTTGGGGCCACGTAAATTTGCATCCCGCAAAAATGCTCCATCAAGGTTGGCTCCTGTAAGGTCCGCTCCCTGGAGGTTTGCCTCCCCCAGATCGGCTTCGATAAGATTTGATTCACTCAGGTTGGCCCCACTAAGGTCCGCTCCCCTCAGATCAGCCATATAAAAATCTTTGCCTTTTAAGTCAGCTTTCCTAAGGTCTTGTTGGGAATATTTCAATTTCCCTGGTTTAGGAGCATCTTTATCAACCATATTTCACACCTTGAGCTTGAAAATAGGTTCTTTACTTTTTAATTTTCTGTTCATTTAGGGGACTCCTTGACCAGATTTTGTCCAGATGAGGGGGTAAAGTCAAGTAAACTAACAGGCGTGGACAAATTTTCAGAGATAAAAAAAAGGACTTTTCGAGGGATGCCCGCAAAAGTCCTTATTTATAGGCTTTAAAGTGGTGGGACGGGACGGAATCGAACCGCCGACACGAGGATTTTCAGTCCTCTGCTCTACCGACTGAGCTACCGTCCCAACACGATTTTGTATCAACCAAAAAGGCGGAAATTAACATAATATCCATAACCCTGTCAATTGAGATTGAGGCTATAAATTACTATTTTTGCGGAACTTTTTTGTTATAATGCGGCTAATAGCAGTTTTTTGTAGGCATTCCTTATAAATAAGCAAACTTGGAACGGATTCCGCCCCATGCTTGTTCTTACCCGAAAAATTGGCGAAAGCATCAAAATTAATGAAGATGTCAAAATAACCGTTATAGATGTAAAGGGCAAGAACATTCGCTTAGGAATTGAAGCCCCCCGTGAAACTAAAATTTATCGCGAAGAGGTTTTTCTAAGGATCAAAGAAGAAAACCAAACCGCCGCCACATCCCATCAATTTGACCCGACCAAGGTGTCCCAATTGATTAAGGACAAAATCAAAAAATGAAGCTCGAAACAACCCGCTTCGGCACTCTCGATATTGAAGAAAAACAGATCCTCGAATTTCCCGATGGTTTGTATGGATTTGAAAAGGAAACCCGGTTTACCCTTCTTCCTTTCAACCCGAATGTGGAAAGCCCTATGGAATGGATGCAGTCTATCCTGTCGCCCCATTTGGCGTTTGTGATCACCGACCCCCACCTGTATGTGCCGGACTACAAACTGACATTGATGGAAGAGGACAAAAAAAAGGTGGGATTGGAAGTGGATGCACCGTTCCTTACCCGATGCATTGTTACGATTCCTGAAAATTATACGGAAATGACCGCCAATCTGGTGGCCCCGGTTGTGATCAACTCACAAAAGGGAATCGGAAAACAATTCGTGCTAACCAGCATGGAATACGACACCCGCCATTACCTGCTCCCGGAAGAAATGCGAACCACCACCGCCACCCCGCACTAGCACTAGGCGTGCGGCCCACTAGCAATAGCCTTATCTGGCTAGCAACTACTTTTCTCGGCCCAACGAGTCATTGCTATCTGCCCCCCCCTGCTAAGGGGCGCGGCGAGTGGTGAATTGATTTAGGTAGGCTGCGAACTCAGCTTCATCACTATTTGCGTCTATATAGAGGTAGGTATCGCGGGAACTTGAATTGAGGGCGAAGTTGACTCGGTCTAATTGCATTCCATCGACAAACATGAGGGTGTCCCAAGGGGCTTGCGCCCGGTAGTCGCGGTTCTTCTTCACAAAGTGGATGAAGGTTTCAAAGGAATCGGCGCAAAGAGCCGACCTCAAACCTTCCAAATCACAGACAACTCTCAGTTGGGTTGAGTTGTTTTTGGTCCGGCCCTCCAGTTTTGTAGCGAGCGTGGTGTTGTTAGCCGCTTGGGTTTTCAGGGGCTTGCGGGCAAAATAATTTTGCATTTTTTCGGGCGGCAGATCGTAGCGGATGAACGCGTGAAAATCTCCCTGGATAAGGGTGTTATGGCGATTGATGGTCACCCGGCCCCAATGCCGCATCCTGAAATCGGTGTTCTGGCTGGCTTTTGCCAGGTTGCCCGCTCCCTGCTCACATTCTTCCATCGAAATATCCACAGCGCAGATCAAATTTTCCAATCGCAGTTTGTTTTTAAAAAACGAACCATATTTTTCCTGAATTTTTTCATACATTTTTTTCCTTGGTTTCCATGTCTGGAACGGATCAGTCAGCAGGTGTTCTCTCATCAAGGCCGGGGAATCGCTAAAGCTCAGGATAAGTTTTCCGGGGCTGTCGGGCGCAGTGTGAGTGTGGGTGATGACGATCTCCTGCCAGCCGATGGTCTTGCGGCGGGTATCGGGGAGTCGCACGGTTGCCAGGTTTTCGTATCCCTTTAAACAATGGTTGTTGGAAATTTCCTGTGAACAATAAAACTGCAGGATCTTGAGCTTTCTGGAAATTTCCCGCTTCAATCCACGGATTTTATCCAGGAAGGCCGTTTGTTCTGCATGGTTGGGCCGATTGTTGAGGAATTTGATAACTTCATCCCTGGTGGCGTTCCAGGGGATCAAGATCGTGTGGAACCCTGCGGTGCTCAGAAACCGATTGCTGATTCCAATAACTTTGTAATTGGAATTCGCGGGATTGGCGAAAGCTTCATAAAGGGTACGGGTACCGGTCAGGCATTGTTCGATAAGTGGAATCTGGTCTTCCGTGAAACCGATCTTTTTTATAAAAGGGAAACACTCAAGAGTTTGAATGCCGAACTGTTTTTCCAGTTTCTGTTTTTCTTCAAGCAGCTGGTGAAACGTATTTGCGGTGGCAGGGGAAGGAATAAAAAGGAACCCGACCCAAAACGCTAGAAAAATCCGGGAAAAAAGTTGTATCGCCATAATTCATTTATACCACCCACTAGCGTGGGAAGCAACGTGGCAAAAACTTGTCGAGCTGCAAATAATTTTTGTTCGCCAAAGAAACTTATAGCTCGGCGTTTACTCATTTAGAAGTAGTAGGCGAGTTCTATTTGCATGATTTCGTCATCGTGTTGCTCGAACAGAAAGTCTTCAGCAGGTTGGTTGATGAAAGTGCGGAGTTCAGCGGTCAAGAGCAAGTGGTCGCCGAACCTGCGGCTGGCTCCATGCAGTGGGGGTTAGACGGTAATGGGCGTAGCACCAATATTTTTGTAGGCTTCGAGGGAACGTTGGTGGCAGGTGAAGACAATTACCTGGCGTTTTTTGCTGAATTGGCTGAGAATTTTTATGATGCGTTCGTCGCGTTCATCGTCAAAATTCACGAATACATCGTCCATCACGGCAGGGAGAGGTTCGGCGTGGGTTTCGTATTCATTGATCAGACCAAACCGCATGGCAAGGTAGAGTTGCTGGCGCGTTCCCCGACTCATTTCCAGTACCCCTTTTCTCTCATGCCTGTCGTTTTCGATCAGGAGGTCATCCTGGTCGATGGGTTTGATAATCCGATGGTAATTGCCGCCGGTTATTTGAGAGAACAGGTTTTCCGCCGAACGGATCACTCCGGGTTGCCGGGTTTTTTCAAATTTTTGCTTGGCGGCATCAAGTAGAACGAGGGCTCCTTTGTAAGTGGCCCACTCCCGCGCCAGGGATTGCAGTTGCTGTTTCAGAAATTCCAGTTGTGTTTGTTTCGCGATCAGTTCGTTGTTGGAGGAGAGTTTTTCGATTTCGTTGCGGGTTTCGCCAATGTCCTGCAACAATTGCTCGCGATCACTGTGCAATTCTTCCAATTCGACCCGAAGCCGGCTCAGCTTTTGTTTGATTTCTTCAAGTGGAGCGGTTTGAATGGCTTTAATAAATTTATCAAAGTGCAGACCAAGTCCTACATTGGATTGAATGATTTCGCGTTTCTGCGCGATTTTTTCTTTCAAGAAATTTTGGTCTTCCAAAATGGATTGCTTGTGGAGGAAGTCCAGGGAATCCTTGGCTCCCGATGAACGGATAAACTGTGCCAGGTCATTGGAAATGTTTTCCAGTTGATTTTCCAGGCGGGCTAGCTTGCCAGCCTGATCCTGGTATTGATTTTCGAGGTGGTTGCTCCTGTCCCGGTTGGCTTTGCTCTCATCAAAGGCCTGGCAAATGATTTCGATATTCGCGGGAAGGTCATTATTCAAGGAAACGTTTTTGACCAGGGGCTCCAGTGAACAAATACGTTCCCGGGCTTCCTGGCAGGTGGTTTCCATTTGCTGGATACGTTCATCGAGCCTGGCCCGCTGAGCGATCGTGGCTTTGACCTGTAGGGCGGTTTTAGCGATGTTTTTCGCGGTGATGGGGGCAATGCTGGGATCCAGTTTTCGTTCCTTCAGCCATTCTCTCCATTCATCGAATTTGTCATTCCATTCCTTTTCCTTTTGTTCCCGTTGACAGGCAAGGTTTTTTTCGACAAGGTCTTCCTTGGCAAAGCTGTTCTTTTCTTTAAAGATCTTCTTGAACAGAAAGATCCCTCCGGCCATCAGAAGTATGGCGACCATTAAAAGGGGGATATTCATCAGGTACCCGCCAAGAATTATTCCCAACACTCCGATTGCGGTCAATCCATAATGAAACATTTTCAACCAATTGGGAATGTTCCAGCCTTCTGACATTTTTTCGGCTGCCAGCCTTCGGTGGCTCTCCAAACGATCCTGATACAAGTCCCGGTCTTTTCTCAAACTCTCAAAGCTGTCATAGAAACCGTCCACCAGAGCATTTTCCGATTCAGTCAGTTCAAACGCCATCACGGTTTCTTCATTCCAGCCACGGTCAATGGATTTGATTTCTCCAGCAATATGAAAATCCAGGTCTTCCCGCTCGTTCTGCACTCTGTCCGAATCCTTCAGGGCGGACGATACAGACTGGGTGGACTGTTGCAGTCGATGAATACTTTCTTCATGCCTAAGCAGGTCATGGTTTACGATCAGGGCATCCCTGTTATTTTTCAGGGCTTGCAGGGCAGACTGCTCTTCCTCAATGCGTAGGGCCAGATTTTTCTCTTCCTGTTTCAGGGACTCAAAAGTCTTTAACCCGTTTTCAGGGAACTGGGAAAGGTCTGCCAGGGTTTCCAGTTTATTTTGAGCCTCCAGGAAATGGATAGTATCTTCATAAAGGCGGACCTGGGTTTCCAGAGTTCTTTTTCCCGATTCCCGGTCTTCCAGGGAATTTAGAACAGTGAGTTTTTGGTTCAGCATTCTACCCAGCTTTTCCTGGAGTTCGTCAAACAGGGGCAGATTTTTCTGTATCAGGAGAATTTCTTGCTCGTTGATTTTGATTTTTTCCAAAAGTTCTCCCATTTGGGAGGAACCGCGTGGACGAAAAATCTGCGTGCAGTAAGTTTCTATTTCTTTTTCTATCTCTTTCAGGGAAACATTGCCGAGGCCCAATCCAGCGCCATAGATGTGGTTTTTGACTTCATCCCCGTTGAGGGTATTAAAATCGTGCAATTCATCAATGGTGAACGCATAAACATTTCTAAAAATATCCTTGGATGCGTTTCCCATCAGGTGATTTAAAACAGATTGTCCCTGCAGGACTTCGCCGGGAGTAGAAATTCTTACTGTTCCTCCATGCGTGCCCGGGACCCTTGAAATAACCAGGTTCTCGCCGTTTTGCAATAACACCTTCAAACTGCCGCCTAGTGATCCTCCCTGTACGGGAAGGTAGAGGTTGGTTTTATCCTTTTTGGTTGGGAATCCGAAAAGGATCCGCCGGATAAATTCGAGCAGGGTGGTCTTGCCAAATTCATTTTTCCCATAAATGATATTGATTCCTGGAGCCAGCCCCTTGATCCGCTTGTTAGCGAATATGCCGAAACCGTCTATATGAATTTCGCGTAATTGCATGGTTAGATTGTTTCCTATGAGTTTTCGCGATTGACCAATTGACCCAGCGCCAGGTTGCGGGCCTTCAGAGTGACCGCCTGAATTTCTTCGGCGGAAAAGGTATCTAAATATTTTCTTCCCGCCCAGGATTTGAATACCGGTTTCATGGTTTCCTGAATTTTTCTTTCCAGTTGTTTATCTTGGTCGTCTTCGCAAAGATTTATAAGATCGGCAATAAAATCCTTGCCTTCCTTCAGGGAGTCGATGTCATAGGTGCCCGAGGTTTGAGTGGAAAGATCTACGAGGACCCAGGGCGAGTGTCCTTCGAAAAATGTATTGGTCTCTTCCTCCAGAGCTTTGGCGGTGCCGGGACTCTGCAATTCATTGTGGAGTGCGGTTCGCCCTGTCAAAACCAGCCTGGCAACCAGGCCCTCGTGGGTTAAAGATTCTTTAGCAAGCTCTTCTACCTGGGACTGAATGGCTAGCAATACCTCATTAATACTGGAGTTACCGCTGACATCCACTTTGGCAGAACGATAGCTCACCACATCGGTGGCCACGAACCGAATATTGGCAGGAGCACCGGAATTGAGGGTGACGAGACAACAGCCTTTGGGGCCGGTCTCCTTGAGATGCCGGGCTTGACTGTTTCCGGAATAAACAATGCACGGGTTATCTTCGCGCAGGATTTTGAATTCATGGATGTGCCCCAGAGCCCAGTAATCAAAATCTCTGGATATCAAATCCTGCAAACTGCAAGGGGCGTAGTTATCATGTCCAGGTTGTTGCCCGACATTCGCATGCAGGAGCCCCACCGCAAAACCTTGCGTCTGGTCTTTATTGAACTTTAACGCCAGGTTTTCGTTCACCTCTTTCTGGGGATAGCTGATTCCGTAAATCCAGGCTAGTGTCTTGCCCCCTCGCATCACCGGGAAGCGCTCTACTTTATTCCCCGGAAAAATAGTAGTGCCCTCCGGCCAATCCAGCGTGTGAGACCAACTGTTAGAAGGATCGTGGTTACCATGGACAATAAAAGAAGGGATGCCTTCCTGGGAGAGCTCCTGTAGACCGCGGCGAAACTTTAATTGCGCTTGCAGGCTTCGATCTGCGCCATCAAAAATATCTCCGGCGATCAGAACGGCGTCTACCTTTTCCTCCAAGGCTAATTTCACGATTTTATGGAATGCCTGGAAGGTGGATTCCCGGAGCCGTTCAGTGAGAGACGGCACTTGCGACGCCAGGCCTTTGAAGGGACTGTCGATATGAAGATCGGAGCAATGAATAAAACGAAAAGCAGTCATGATATATTATTGCCGGGCTAGATTTCAGCCTTCGGGCTTTTTTCTGTTAGCCATAAGTTGTTATTCTTCAATAGTATAGATGATATGCTCTGCCGCCTCAATCATTTTCTTGCGGGTTGGGTGGCTGGTTGAAAATCTTTAGGGCTATTGGCGGGAAACGAATTGAACCAAAAACCATCCTATTTATTATGGAATATCGTCGTTTCGGAAAAACAGAAGAAAACATCTCTGTCATTACTCTTGGAGGCATGCGTTTTAAAAACGGGTGGAATCCCCCTCGCGCACATCTTCCCGCAGAGTCGGTGCGAAATTGCATTGAAATCACCCGCCAGGCATTGAAGCTGGGGATTAACCATTTTGAAACGGCTCATGGGTATATGAAAAGCGAAAACCTTTATGGTGTGGCGCTTAAAGAGCTTAGAGCGCCTCGCGAGAGTTTTAAAATGATGAGTAAGGGGGCTCCAATGACCGGAGAGGAAACCCGTACCCTGGTTGAAGAGCAATTGACCAGCTTAAAGATGGACTACCTTGATTTTTATGGCTGGCATGGAATCAATAATGAAGAAAGGTTGAACGCGGCGATTAAGCCGGGAGGACCCGTGGAGGTTTTGCACCGGTTACGCGAGGAAGGGCTCATTCGGCATATTGGTTTTTCCACACACGCCTCTCTGGATATCATTCTTCAGGCTCTGAATACGGACCTGTTCAGTTTTGTGAATCTGCATTATTATTATTTTTTTCAGCGTAACCTCGCTGCCGTCCGATTGGCGGGAGAGAAGGATATCGGAGTGTTCATCATTTCTCCCAATGAAAAGGGAGGAATGTTGTGGAACCCCTCTCAAAAGGTTGAAGAAACCTGTCATCCTTTGACTGCGATCGAGTTCAACGGGCGGTTTTGTTTGAGTCACCCGGAAATCACCACTTTAAGCATGGGGATTCATGAACCGAAACATTTTTCCCAGAACCTTTCTATTTTGAACGGGGAGAAAAGAGCCTCACCCGCGATTCATGAGATCCAGACAAAGATGGACGCGCCGCTTTCAAAGATTTCCGGCCTTTGTACTTTGTGCGCAGAATGTTTGCCGTGCCCTGAAGAAATCAATATTCCGGAAGTGTTACGTTTCCGCAATTTGCTTCAAGCCTATGACATGGTGGATTATGGCAGGTTCCGCTACAATATGTTTGAGGGCGAGGGCCACTGGTTTCCGGGAAACTTTGCCTCAAAATGTACCGAGTGCGGGGATTGTCTGCCCCGTTGTCCTGAAAAGCTGGAAATCCCGAAATTACTGTTTGATACCCACAAAAAATTATTCGATAGAAAAGCCTGGGCCAAAAACCAGCTTTTCCACTGTGCGGTTTTGATAGCTAAATTTTTGCGTAAATTTATTCCGGGTCTTACCTGATTGCGGACGTGGATTTTTATGCGGCATTTTTGGTACGGTTTTTGCGATACACTTTGAGAACATCCGCCGGTTCATCATCGAGCAGTTCTTTAACGATGCGGATCATTTCCGGGAGTGCCTTTTTGAAGGCCTCAACCAAGCGTGATTCAAAATCTTTTCCACTACTTTGTTCAATGATCTCCATGGATTTTTCTATGGAGAAAGCCTCCTTATAATATCTTTTGCTTGTCAGGGCATCAAAAACATCGCAGATGGCTACAATTCGTCCTGCCAGAGGAATTTCTTCACCTTTTAAATTATTAGGATAACCGGATCCGTCCCAACGCTCCTGATGGGCCATAACTGTTAATGGCCATTGGGAGGTATCCTCCTCCCGGACGCAGTTTTTTAATAGTCAGGTCCCGCCCAGGGTCTCGAATCTGGATATTAAAAATTGAATTGTCTTCGGGTTGGAGAAGTCCCATTGAAACAAGCTGAGGATCAAACCTGCTATTGGAAACCAGAACACCTTCATCATTGAAGGCATAGGTTTCACCTGTATCGCCAAACCGACTGACAGAAAGGATGTGGGTTAAATCTTTTTCCGGCCGGAGCCGAAAAGCCAGCACGCCAACAACATCTCCGGAGTCATTATGGATGGGGGTTGAGACGAACATGGTGGGCCGGTTGGAAAGAAAACTCCCCTCTTCATCCGGGAGATCAATCTCCCCTGGAAAGGGTTGGGAAACCACCGTATCGCCTTGTAGAGAGCGGTAAAAGAAATCAAAGTGGCGACCTAATTCTCGGGTGCCTATAGGTTTTTCCAGCAAGGCTCCCACTTCCAAAGCGGAAGTGTCAAAAACGACAAATCCGATGAACCCATATGTTTTGCAGGCCATTCCAAGACTTTTCCTGAGCCAGGAAAGCTCCACGGAATATCGCAAGACGTCTGGGCCTATCGCTTCGGATTGAGCCATTTCAAGGAGCGAAATCAGGCTTTGGTGAATCACTGGTTGGTTAACCAGAACCTGGGCATCCAGTTTTGTTCCTTCAGCCCAGACTCTAAGCGATTCCAGATTACCTGAAAGCACTATTTTAAGTTGTGCGGCCAAATTCTCCTTCATTTGTTTTTCAACAGGCCAGATTCCCAAGCCGCCAACGCTCAGCAAGGTCACGATAGCCAGAGTTAAAAACAGAGGGAGAGAAAGACGTTTTTGTATTGGTTTTTTATACAAACTATTTTGCTGGGTGGGGTTCGCCACGGGAATTATCCCTGAAAAACCGGTTGTAATTAATATAGGTCGCCTGGGACAAATTTTCTCATTCACCTAGGGTAAACTCTCTTATTCACCAGTGTTGCAATTTTTTTTGGGGATTCAAATATTTTTTTAGAGTAGATTGATGTAAATCTTATTGCTTTGCCTAAAAGTATTTGTTTTTATGAATTATATGATTTTTTTGTTAAAGTAATTAAAACTTCAGAACTAATTTTTTAAGTAAGGGTACCCGATGTTATTATTGTTGGAAACATTATATGTATCTATTAAGGTCTCAAAGGTGTGTGGGCTAAATATCTGGTGTTTCTATGGAATTTTCGCAGGAGTCCAAAAGGTTTTGGGCGTTGTGGTAGGTATCGTCTTTAGCCAGCACATTTTTCAGGAGCGGGATGGCCTTCTGGCATTTAAGGAGCTTGCTATAAATTTCGCCCATGATGAACTGCAGGTGAATCTCATCGGGGTCTAACAGACTGTAGCGGTTGCCATACATGAGCACTTCTTTAGCTTCACCCAGACCCCGGTAACTGAAAACGATGCTTTGCAAAAGTTTAAGATTCAGCGGGTCTTCTTCGAGAGACTTCAGGGAATATTCCAGCGATTTCAGGTATTCTTTTTTCATATTGTAGAATTCGGCGGCCGAATGCCTGAGTGCCTTGTCGTCGGGATTTTTTTCTTTTGCCTGGAGAAGGTTGATCAGCCCAATCTCCCGCATCACGGATCCCATTTGGCGTGGATCATTTTTAGCCGTGTTCTTGAAATAGTCCAGGGCCTCTTCCTTTTCCCCCATTTCCAGAAGGTTGTAACCCATATACAAATGTGCGTAACTTAGCTTTGAATTTTTCTTCAAAGCCATTTTAAGGAGTGCAATACTTTTTTCATATTCACCGATTTGATAATAGCTGTGGCCGAGGCTGAGCAGGTTTTCCCAGCTTTCAGGGTTTATTTCTACCTGTTCGATCAGCCGGGCGATTTGCTTGCGGTCGGCCTGCAAATGGTAACGAATCAGATTGTTGTCTTCAATCAGGCTCAGGGCTTTTAGCAGTTGACCCCGGTTGCCGTACATCACGCCCCTTTGGTAAAGGTCCATGGCTTCGTAATGGGTTTTCAGCTTCATCCGGTCGGTAACTGAAAGATTTTCCAAATGTTTGGCAATTTGATCAAAGGATGCCCGATTGAATACATACTTTTCTTTGCCGGACACATCGATGACATTTCCCAGATTGAGATAAAACTCAATGGCGGGATGGTTGTCGGTGATGAGGCCCTTGCCTAAAGCCTGAACTTGTTCATCGAGAAACCAGATATTGCTTAGAAAGGCAAAGATATTGGAGATTTCAATATCGGCCAGCGCTTTTTTGAGTACAGGTTCCTGCAACCGTGTTTTAAGTTTTTCAAAATCAATGCGAATGGGTTGATCGGAACCGATGAGAAGCATTTCGCCTGCGACCGGCATCCAGCCCATGGTGTAAGGAAAAACGGATCGGAAGGTGCTGAAGTGCATCGCCACTTCTTTTTCTCCCTGGCTGTGGAGGGGAACCCATTGCGCTGATATTCCTCCTGGTTTCAGGTGTTTTTTTTGTAGTTGGTAATATTCCTGGGTATACAGGTTTACCGTGAACGCCGTGCGGGGCGGTGGCGGCTCGGAGGTGATGACATCGTAAAGTTTGTGGGTGGTCAGCAGGTGGTTGCGGCCATCCTGAATGATGAAGTTTACTTTTGGGTTGTTCAGCACTTGCCGGTTTTCTTTGGCAAACAGTCTTCCCGCATTAATGACACTGGAAGACAGCTCCAGGCTATCGACAGACTTGACTCGAAGATGAAGGCTCGCCGCGCCTGTTGTTTGTCCGGTGCCAAAGCAGACGACCAGCACGTCTGTGGGTTGGTCCACCAGCAGGATGGGAATGTGGGCGAACAGTTTCATATAGCGCGAAGCGATCAGGTTGGATGCGGACATGGAAACGCCATTGGTGATCAAACTTTTTGCATCCGGGTCGAGAACGCCATAATTGCCCTCAAATACGGCTACGGTATCAGAGAGCCCTTCCTCGAAATAGAGCAACTTTTTAAGATTGCGTTTCCCGACACTGTCCTGCATGAAAAACGGATTTAACAGGTCATTGGGAATGGCCATGTTGACAAAGAGAATCAGTGCCGTGAACACGACTGTCAACCCTTTGCGCACAGCCAGAGTCAAATAGTTTCCGGTTCTAAACAGCAAAACCACAGTCAGCAAGTTGAGGGTGGCGACCAGGGTCAGGCTGACCTGACTGCCTAGATTTGGGAGGAACAGAAAACCAGCGCACAGCGACCCCAGAATCGCTCCAAGAGTATTTGCCGAATAGATCTGGCCGGTAGCCTTGCCGATGTTTTGATGTTTCCCGGAAATCATTTTTACCAACAGAGGAAAGCACATACCCAAAAACACGGTGGGTATCAGCATGAGCCCGGCAGAATCCTTGAAGTAGCGCAAAAACACCGAAAGGGGTTGGCTCAGGTTGTAACCGTTCCAGGGAGCGGAAAGGATCGACTCGAGTCCGTATATGGAACCGATCACGTAAAGACCGGTGCCCACTTGGAGTATTAACAAGGCTGTGCGGATGTTATGAATTCTCGCTGCCAGGGGGATCAATAGCAGGCTCCCCAGAAAGATTCCCAGAAGAAAAACCGTGAGCATCATGCTGAAGGAGTAAATGGTGCTGGCGGTGCTGAACACTAACAGCCGTGTCCATAAAACCTCGTAAGCCAATGCCGTGAATCCGCAGATAAAGCTGATGCCCATCCAGAACTTTTGCTCCCTGCTCCAGTCGATGTGCGGTGCCCGCAAGGGGGGTAGGTGGAACTTCCAGTCTGCGCCGGGAACGGTTTCCAGATAAATACTCAATGCGCCGATCCCTATCAGCAGGTTTGCCCCTGCCGCCAGAAGAACAGTTTGCAGGATACCAAATGTTCCCATCAGGAAGAATCCGGCCATCAGGCAACCCAATGCGCCACCCAGGGTGTTGAGTGCATATAGGAGACTCACCTGAGTGCCAATGCGACTGTCATCGGTGATGCAGTATTTGCTGATGATTGGCAAGGTAGCTCCCATGAGGGTGGTGGGAATCAGCATCAAAGCAAACGCGAACACCATTCTTATCAAATTCTGCAAGGCAATGGATTCGGGGATAACGCTGTGGAGGGAGGCATAGAACCCCGAAAAATTGGCGAAAAGGAAAGAGAGCAGAGCCCCGCTGGTGAAAATCAGGATTTCTACCCAGCCATAAATGAGCAGTGCCTTTCCTCCAGCAGACGAGCCGTTTCCGCCGATTTCCGGTAACCGGTC
>Ga0115002_10005679_pt1 | contig 14607 bp, 9 predicted proteins | sample ArcticOcean_MG_C_8_FD_89576 | JGI IMG/M metagenome (GOLD analysis project Ga0115002, IMG submission 89576) | Marine microbial communities from western Arctic Ocean - ArcticOcean_MG_CB11_86 | ecosystem: Environmental > Aquatic > Marine > Oceanic | place: Arctic Ocean: Canada Basin | collected... | reverse complement strand
TGCCCGCATCCCGGTGACGTTTTCGGTCAACGAACCGGCCCTGACCATACCGGACCACCAAACCGTGTGCCATGCTCTCACGCCGCCCGGCGAGTGAGCATGCCTCTCGGCGAGCCGTGCCAGTAATGGCTCGGGTACGTCGCCTGGTGAAAATCGCTCGCACAACGCCTGCGGAAAAACCAGCGAGTTCACATCTGCCGCTCGCCTGGTTCACTCGGACTACGCCGTGTGCCATGCTCTCACCGTGAAACGGGGTGAGCATGTGATTGCGGTGAGTAAGTCGGCATGCTCACCCGCCTGCGGCGTGAGAGCATGACACCCGTGCGATAGGAAGGTCCCGACTACGGCGCTGCGGTCCGGGGGGGCATGTCCCGGTTCAATCCGGTAGGGCCGTTACCAGTTCTTCAGCGACCGCTTCGATGTCGGCGGCCGTGAGTTCGGTGGAGTGTTCGGCGTAGCCGACCAGCAGGGCGAGTTCGCAGAGGCGATTGATGCGGCGGGGGATGCCTCGGGAGAGTTCGGCGAGGGCGCTGAGGGAGTCGGGTCGGAAGATGGCGCGTGATGCGCCGGCGGCTTGCAGGCGGTGGGTGACGTAAGCGGCGGTTTGAGCGGGCGTGAGTGGGGTGAGAACCGATTTGACCGCCAGGCGATCATCAAGTTGCGGGATGCGTTCCAGTCGGCCCAACAAAGAGCGTTCGCCGACGATCACCAGCGTGAATTCGACCACCGGCCGACGGCGGAAATTTAACAGGAGTTGCAACGCGCGGAACACGCCCACGTCGTCGATGAGATGCGCGTCGTCGATGATGATGACGGGGTGTCGTCCGTTTGCCGTTTGATCGGCCAAACGTTGTTCGAGTTGACCGATGGTGCGGTCGAGCGGTTGTGTGGAATCGATCGGCTCGCCGTCTTCGCTGAGTCGCGTGGCGATGTAGGCCAGCAGTTCGCCGGGGGCCATTCGCGGATAGACGACATGCACGACCGGTGCGAAGTTCTCGGCAAGGTCATGCTCCAACATGCCGGCGAGAAACGTTTTGCCGTATCCGGTGCCGCCGATGAGTAACGCGGCCCCTTGCTGATGTTCGCAGGCATATCGCAGCTTGAGCAACGCGGCTTGGTGCATCTCGTTGCGATGAAACAGCGCAGGAAGAATGTCGTCGCTGAACGGATTGCGAGTCAGTTCCCAGTGTGCTTCGTACATGGTGTCCGCCGTCCCTGTGTTCTGTTCTGTCTCGGAAGCTGACTTCGTTTTGGCGGTGCGTTGATTGTTATCGTGGTTGCCCGAAAGGAATGTTCGGCGTGGCGATCTGCGTTCGGCGTGCGGGCGTTTCATCGGCCTCGATTGTGCCGGTCAACCAAGCTGGCCCCGTTTCCGATTGAAAGCTGGCCGGCTGCACGGAAGTTTCGTTTGGCGAATCGGCCAGCGGTGAGAACAACCGGGGAACTTCGACACTTGTCGGAATGTTGGCCTGCGAATTCGCGGTGGTTTCGTTGTCGAGTCCGTCATGGAATCCGCCAGCGAAAATCGTGTCCCCCGCATCTGACAGTTCCAAGTCGATATCGCTGAACGGGTCGACTTTGGAGCTGGCCGGGGTGACCACTGCGTTGTTGACGTTCTGCGGACCCATGCAGAAATAGACCAAACTCAGCACCAGGCTGCCGACGATCAGGCCCGACATCCGTGGATGCTGCTTGAGGAAATGGACTCCTTGGGCAAACTTTCCACGCAATGCCGAAGTCTCGGCGGCCGGAATGATCCGTTGGCTGAGTCCCTTCCACCAATTGGTGTCTTGCGCCATCTCTATGTCTTCCAGCATGTTACGTCGCGTTGCCGTCTCTGGTTGTCGTCACGAACGTCGCTGCGCAGAACTTAACTGCGCGGGCCGAGACCACCCCGTACTCATATCGGGAAACGGTCGTGTGGAACTTGAGGGTTTTACCGGTTAGGCTGAGTTTGACAGCTCATGGATCGCCGGAAAAAATCACCAAGACGCAAACGCACGAAGCTTCACTGAGATGGCACCGTATTAAGGACCGGTGTGAATCGAGAAGAAAGAATGGGCCGTAGATGACGAGGATGAACGCAGATTTTCACGGATATCAGTCAGACCTTATCTGCGATGATCCGCGGACGAAGTCAGCGTGCCGAGAGGCCTGCGGACTATTGCTTCGTGTCTTCGCGGTGAGCTTCTTTGGCTTCGACTCATTGATCAATCAGAACCCCAAGACGTCTTCCATGCCGTACCGGCCCGGCTTTTGGTTGACGATCCATTTGGCAGCCGCCAGCGCGCCGTAGGCGTAGCTGTCGCGGGTGTGGCCGCGGACGGTGAGATCGATCGTTTCGCCCATCATCCCAAAGACAATCGTATGTTCGCCCACGTTGTCGCCCGTGCGCAGGGCGTGGTAACCGATCTCGTTTCGCGGCCGTTGGCCCGGTCGACCTTCGCGACCATGCACATGTTCGGTTTGGCCCATTTCCTCGGCCACGATTTCCCCGAAACGCAAAGCGGTTCCGCTGGGGGCATCTTCCTTGAACCGGTGATGCCGTTCGATGACTTCGACGTCGACACCGTCGGGTAAATTCTTCACCGCGCGAGCTGCTTCGCGAACCAGTTTCATGGTGAGGTTCACCGCGAGGCTCATGTTCGGTGCTAACACAACGGGGACGACTTCCGCCGTTTGAACAATCGCGTCGCGCTGCTCGTCCGACAGGCCCGTGGTGGCGGCGACCAGTGCGATCTTTCGTTCGCGACACATGGCCACAGCGGAATCGAAGCCGGCGGGTGTCGAGAAATCGATGATGACATCGGGGGCGGAACCAACATCCGATTCGATTTCGACACCGATCGGCCCAATGCCGGCCACTTCGCCCGCGTCGCGTCCCAACAGCGGGCAGCCCGACCATTCCAACGCCGCCGCGACTTCCAATGAGGCATCGGCATGCGTCAATGCGACGATCCGCTGCCCCATGCGTCCGGCTGCCCCGTTGACTCCGACTCGTACTACGTCACTCATGTTGTATCCTTGGTGTTGTCAGCCGTCGTCATCGCGAGGGCCGCCTGTAATTCGGCTTGCACGTCGGCATTATCTTCCACGTCGTGTCGGGTTTGCAATGCACGCCGTAACTCAACGTCACCAAGACGCCCAACCGCCCAAGCCGCCGCGCCACGAACAAGCGGTTCAGGATGAGCGAGCGCCTCGATCAGCGCGGGCAAAACGGATCGGTCCCCCGAGTTCCCCAGCACGATGGCCGCGTTTCGCAGTATCCCAGCCCAACGGGGACGGTAGAGGGGTGTTTTGCGAAACCGCATGCGGAATTCGTCTTCCGTCAACGATAGCAATTCCACCGCATCAACTGGCCGGAGTGTTTCTCGTGGTTGAAACGCGGGTTCGTTACTCACCGGCGCTTTGCGATTCCAGGGGCACACGTCCTGACAAATGTCGCAGCCGAATAACCAGTCGCCGACCCCCTCGCGCAATTCCATCGGCATCGGTTGGGCGCGGAGTTCGATGGTGAGATAGGAAATGCAACGGCGGGCGTCGAGCACATACGGTTCGGGGAAGGCGTCGGTCGGACAGGCATCGAGGCAACGCGTACACGTGCCGCAATGAGAGGTTTCGTGCGGAGTGTCGTAATCCAGTTCGACATCGACGAGCAACGCCGCCAGGAACAACCAACTGCCAGCCTGCTTGTTGATGAGCATGGTGTTCTTGCCGAACCAACCCAAGCCGGCGAGCCGTGCGAAATCGCGTTCCAACAAGGGGGCCGTGTCGACAACGCCTCGGGTGCGACAATCCGGGTGGTGGTCGTGCAGCACTTGAGAAAGTTGTTTGAGTTTGCCGCGTAAGACATCGTGGTAATCTTGTTCGCCCCACGCATACTTGGCGACGCGGGCGTTGGATCCGTCCGGCGAGATCGCTTCGGTCGTGTGGTAGTTGATCGCCAGCATGACAACACTGCGGACGCCGTCGAGTACGTGCTGTGGGTGTTCGTAGGCGGCTTCGCGATTTGGGATGTACTGCATCTCCCCGGCGTAACCGGCTTGCAGCCAGTCCTGCAAATGCGAGACGCCCGTCGGCGTGACGGCGGGCGTGATGCCGACGAGTTCAAAGCCGATGCGTTGGGCTTCGTCGCGAATCGCCTGGGACAACGATGTGTGGTCGGGTTCGATCATCTCAAAGAATCATAACCCGAAGCGTGAGCGAGGGACGCGGGAAAACCGTAACAAAGTGAACTCTTGAGGCGCGCGAACATGCGTCCCTCGTTGACGCTTCGGGTTAACATCCCTTCAGCATCGCTCGAATTTTTGCACGGTGTGACAATCCGGCGAGACGAGACCACGGTTACCGCCTGCGGAAAGCGTGACTTCCGAAACGTAGACTGCGCCGGCCGCATCGACCCAAATATCATGCGGCGCGAAGAAGTCGCCCGGTGCGCAGGGATCGTCACCACCGCCCCAACGGGATTGTAATTCGCCATCGGGCGAGAAAATGCTCACGCGGCCGCCGGTTGCGTTCGGGGTTGGTGGTTCAACACCGGAATACATGCCCGCTTTGTAGCCGACTTCTGCGATGTAGAAGAAACCGGCTTCGTCGATGTGAACCTGACAAGGGCGTGCAATCTCGGTCCACTCTTTGAGAAATTCTCCCTCCGGTGAGAAGAACTGCAAGCGGCTGTTTTCACGATCGGCCACCACGACGGTTCCGTCAGCAGTCACCGCGATACCATGCGGCAGGTGAAACTGCCCGGGCCCACTTCCCGGCTCGCCCCATGAACGCAGCAGTTCTCCCTCAGCTGAGAAGACATGAATCCTCGCGTTGCCGTAACCGTCGCTGACGTACAACTCGCCTGCGGCTCCGAAGGCGATGTTGGTGGGGAAGTTAAATGGTGGGCCGACGCGAACGATGTCGCGGTAGTCGGTGGTGCTGGCTCCCGTGTCAGCCGGCTGCCCGCTGACTCCCAGTGTCATTAAACGTTCGCCCTCGAGCGTGCATTTGTGGACGGTGTGGTCGAAGTCGTCGGCACAGAAAATTATGTCGTGGGCGTCGATGACCAATCCGTGAGGCCTGACGAAATCTCCCTCACCCCACGATGTAAGGAACTGGCCATCGGCAGCGAAGACGATCGTCTGATGCTCGCCCCGATTGAACACGTAGACCCGGCCGGTGGAATCGGTGGCCATTGCGACCGCTTCCCCGAAGCTCCAACCGTCGGGCAGTTGGGGCCAGTCGGGAACAACCCGGTAGGTGAAGTCTCCTTGACCGACGAACGTTTCGCCGTCGAGAGTGCGTGGGGCATGCGGATTCATCGGGCGTTCCTTCGGCTGGGCAGATTGTACTGACAGTCAAACCGTCGACTGCATACTCTGCCATTGTCGGCAGCCGATGTCGAGCACGCGGGCGTTGTTGCAAATCTCCAGCGGCGAATAACGCGGGTGCCGCGATTCCTTGTAGGGATCGTTGCCCTTCGTGTTGTAGCAACAAATGAACGCCCAGCGGGGGTGCTCGCTTTTGTTCTGGTCGCTGCGATGCAACAGATTGCTGTGAAAGAACACCGCCGACCCTGCTGCCAGTTCGACGTAGATACGACCCATGCGTTCCAGAATCGTCTCGACGTGTTCCGGGTCGGCTCCCGTTTGATCGCCGACTTTTCCGTGCTCGATACGCCCCAAGTGGTGCGAGCCGGGAACGACTTGCAGGCAACCGTTTTCTCGCGTTGCCTTATCGACGGCGATCAGGCAACTGGCCATCGTGGGGCGCAGGCAACCGTTGTGGTACCAATACCCGTAATCCTGATGCCAAGCCCAAGCTCCGCCGGTGCGCGGGCCTTTGAGAATCATCTTGTGGTGATAATGATAGACCTCATCACCCAGCAAACGTTCCATCGTGGAAGCGACGCGTTCGCTGCGGACGATGGCGGAATAGATGTCGTCGCCCAATTCGTTCTCGACCAACAACTCAATCGCCCCGCCCTCTCCATCAGCCCGCGCAGAAGCCTGTTCGGTCAGTTGCTGATCAGCACGAGCGATCTTCGCGAGCAATTCGGTTTCTTCGGCGTCGAGCAGATTCTCGACGACGAAATAGCCGTCTTGTTGGAAGGCGGCGAGGTCGTTGTCGGTCAGTTGGTAGGACACTTGGAAATCCACCACTTCGTGTCTTCGAGTCTTAGTGGTTACCCCCCCCAACCGTCACTTTTTCTCAGCGGCGTCGGCTTTCTTCGCCACGGTGATCGTCAGCGGGGCGCTGCTGTAGGTGGCCTTCATGACGAAGTTGAGCGACACATTCGCCATCACGACGGCGCGGCGTTTTTCGATCGGCGGAGCGGTTGCGGCGGCGGACAGTGTGATTTGCCCTTTGGCGTTGGTGCCGGTGAGTAGCGTTTTGCTGGTCTTGGTGTCGATCGTCACGCCTTCAGGCAGCGTGTCGGCGAACTTGCTGCTGAGGTGTCGGTAGAGCAAGTCGAGTTGCACGTTGGCTTTGAATTCGGGTGCCCGGACCAGGGTGACTTCGATCGTCTTCGATTCACCCGGTTTGAGATCGAGTTCGTAGGTGCTCAGCTTGACCGAGAGAATATCGTTCGGCTCACCGATGGAAACCGCGTGCGTGCCGACCGGCCAGTGACCGCGTCCGCCGCCGGGCTGATAGGTTTCCTGCATGGGGTGTGCGACCGAAGAGAGTTCGAGCATCTTGCCGTCAGCCAGGGCATGCTTTGCCGTTCCGGTGACGGTGATGTTGGTCACATCCATTTTCGCGTCGGCTGCCGCTTCGAGTGCGATACAGCCATCGGTCGGTTTGCCGGCGGGGATGCGTCCGGTGGTTGCTTTCACGCCGGGGGGCAAACCTTCGATGTGGAGTTGCACTTCGCCGGTGAAGCCGTTCTTGCGAACGATGCGGGCGAAGATCGCCCCGGCGGTTCCGGGCGTGAGTTGGGTTTTGTCGGTATCGAGGTACAGCTCGAAATAGGGCTGGGGGTGCGTCACGTTAATGAAATACGTGAACTCGGCTCCGCCTCGCAGGTGCAAGTCGCGGATTTCGATGATGAATTTTCCGTCCGCCGGAGCGGTCCAGGTTTCGACCCAGGAATCGGCATGCGAATGACGGTTCAATTTCAGGTCGTCGTTTTCGATCAGGCGTTTGCCGGTCGCGTCGAGAATGCGCAGATTGGAATCGAGACCCGATTGCAACCGGCGGGCGATGACCTCGAAGGAATATTTCTCACCCTTCTTGGCCTCGAATGAGTAGCAATCGATGTCGTCTTTGCGTTCGATGCGGCCACTGATCCCGCCCGGCAGCGTGACGGCTTGCGCGGTTTCGACGGTGTTGTTTTCGCCGGCTCCTTCAACGGACAACGGTAGATCGCTGATGACGACGGAGACGGGGCTGGAGAGTTCCTCGCCCATGGGCAATCGCAGGGAATGCGAACCGGGCGACAGACCGGCGGGAATGGTGAGTTTGCTGGTGTGTCCTTCCGGCAATTGTGCGCCGACGAGTTCCAGTTCGACGTCCTTACCGGGAGCGACACCCAGCGGGTAGACGTTGGAAATGAACGGTCGGCCGCTGATTTCGATCGAGTATTCCCAGTAAGCGTTCCCTTGATAACGCACGTCGCGAATTTCAATGAAGTACTCGCCAGCCTGTTCAAAGCGGTGGCTGAGGAATGGGTCGCCATAGAAGTGGTTGTCGGAGGAAGCGATCACCGAACCGGATTTGTTACGCAGGAACATAATTGGATCGGAGTGTTTTTGCAGGTCGTGAATTTTGTTCTGCAACCGCATCGAGCGAACATGGAAGGACAACGATTGCCCGGCTGTGGCGGTGAACTTGTAGAAGTCGACATCCTCGGCTTTCTCGATCACACCGCAGACGGTGGCCGGCGTGGTGACGGCTTGCGCTTGCTCGCGCGTGTCGTTCTTGCCTTTCTCGACGACGATCGTGTCACGCGCGATCACGAGTTGACCAACGGTGCTCACGCCGCGTGGTGTGGCGACGCGGAATTCGCGAACACCCGGTTCAGCGTCGGGGGTGACGGTGAACCGGAGCTTCATGCTAGTGAGGTTGGGTGTTTTCTTGGCGTCTTCGGGTTTCTTCTCAGGATGCACGACTTCGCCGGTGACTCCCTCACCGCTGACGATGACGCGGTACGACCCGTAAAGGGTGTAACGTGATTTGACGGTGTGCTCGGAAGTTTGCCCCACCTGCGCGGCCACCGGGTGCAGGCTCATGACCATCGGGTAAGACGTCTGCGCGTCGGCTACGGATCCGAGCGAGAGCAGTGTGATGAGAGCGAACGTCGGGAGTGCATGTTTCATGAGAACAACCATGATTGGGTACAGGGTGTTGTCGGACTCAACCGGAACGAAGCGTGCTGCTAACGGACGAACAGGAATTGCTTCGAGTTCATCAAGGCCCAGAGCAAGTCTTCGTAGCATTCCTTGGGCGAAGGACTTTCACTCAGGAATTTCTTGGCAGCAGTTTTCTCGCCTGCGGAAGGATACCGTGCGAGGGCCACGAGGAAGATTTCGTCGACGATTTCGTCGTGCGATTTCTTGGCCGTTTGCAAACCGGCGAGGCGGCCTTTCGCGTTGGCGATCTTCAAGGCGAGGATATCCCCGTTGAGGGTATGCAACGCCTGGGCCAGGCTTTCATCGGGCGTGCGTTCGCATTCACACACGCTGGCCCGTCGCGGCTTGGCGAACGTGGTGAGGAAGTAGTTGGGGTATTCGGCGTCGGGCAGTTCGATGGCACGCGTCCCCAGCGGCAGGCTCTTGAATTTTGTCTGCACGCCAGTGACAGAGTCGACGGCATCCAACAGCGCCTCGGCGGAGAGGCGTTTTACCTTGAAGTGGCTGTAGAAACGTTCGTCAGCCAGGTTGGATTCGGTCGGCTGCGAGTCGAGTTGATACAGTCGCGAGACCATGATGGTTCGCATCAACTGTTTGATGTCGAATCCGCTATCGGTGAACTTCTTCGCCAATGCGTCGAGCAGTTCGGGGTTGGTGGGCGGGTTGGTGGCACGCATGTCGTCGACCGGATCGACCAAACCGCGCCCCAGCAGGTACGAGGTGTAACGATTCGCGACCGAACGGGCGAACGAGGTGTTGTCTTTGGATGTCAGCCAGCTTGCCAATGCGATGCGGCGATCGAGCGGATGATCCATTTCCGTTCCGTCCAAGGCCGTGGGGGGCATGTTCTTGCGAGTTTTGGGATGCCGGACTTCTCCGGTTGCCTTCACCATCACGACTTGTTCCCGGCCGAACAAACCAAACTCCTGACTTGTCTTGCTGCCGACGCGCGAGAAGAAGGCGGCGAATCCGTAGTAGTCGGCCTGGCTGTATTTCTCGAAGGGGTGATGGTGACATTTCGCGCATTGCAATCGCGCGCCGAGAAACAGTTGGGCGGTCGATTCGGCCAAGTCGTTGGAGTTGGCATTGATGCGGAAGTAGTTGGCCGGGCCGTTCTTGTAGATCGAACCTTGGGCCGTCACGAGTTCGCTGACGAACTTGTCGAAATTTTTGTTGACGCGAAACGATTCGCGGATCCAGTTATGCAGCGACCACATGCCTTGCTCGCCGACTTTGTTGCTTTGGTTGCGGATGAGGTCCGACCATTTCAGTGTCCAGAAGGCGGCGTAGGCGTCGTTGTGAATGTCGAGTTTGGGGTCGCCCGTCAGCCCGAGCAGGCGATCAATCAAGTGCTCGCGTTTGCGGGAATCTTTCGATGCCAGAAATGCTCGCGTCTCTTCCAACGGCGGCAGTGTGCCGGTTGCGTCGAGATAGGCCCGACGCAGAAAGGCCGAGTCGTCGCATAGCGCCGACGGTGTAATTCCCAGTTCGTTGAACTTGGCGGCGGCCAGTTCATCGACGAAGTTGTTGTTTTGCCAGTCGGTCATTTTGACTTTGTCGGCGTAAGGCACGACGAAGATGGCGATGACCGCTTGCCCTTCAAACCGCACCATCGCCGGACCCTGTCCGCGACCGATCGTGCTGACCACACCGTCGGCTGAAACGTTAACTACGGAATCGTCGACCGAGTCGAACTTGGACCACGCGGTGACATCACGCACGCTGCCGTCGCTGTAGTAAGCGTCGACACGCAGTTGTTGTTTCGCGTCGACTTGTGAGATGCGTTGTTTCGGGAAGACTTCGATGCGTTCGACGGTTAACGGGTCTTTCTGCGGTGCCGGAGCGCCGGCCTTTAACCAGGAGACGAGTAACTGATAATCGGCTGAGCCAACGGAGACGCGTTTTCCTCCGCCGTGCGGAATTCGCATGGTGGCTTTGCGGAGAATCAGACTTTTCTCGGGGTCGAGCAAATTGACGCGTCGTTGTTGCCGCTCGCGGACGATGGCAATTCGATCTTTGGCCGGCTCGAAGCCGAAGACCGACAACTTGAATCCGCCTTTACCATACTGTGATGCATGACAGGCCCCCATGTTGCAGCCCAGCTTGTTCAGCACGGGGGTGATCGATCCGGCGAACTCCACGTTCGGTTCCGCTTCGATTCCCTCGACCAGCACAGGAACTTGTTGTGTCGTCTTGCCGATGGTCACTGCGATGGTGGCTTTGCCGTTTCCGGTAGCGAGCAAACGTCCGCCGGCGACGACTGTCACGACTTTCGTATCTGAAGAGATATATTTTGCCTGATGCGTGAGATCGGCAGAACGGCTACCGACCGAGCCATCCTTCCCCGGTTGCGAAACCAGCAATTGCGTGCGCGCAAAGTTTCCTTGCAAACTGACCTCGGCCGGGGTGACCTGAAACGGGCCGGCGGCCGATGCGAGAGTGGTCAGCAGACTGCCAACAAGTATCGCGGGATAAGCCAAGGAGACAAACGAGCGAGAGAACAGGTGGAACCACTTCACGAGGGCGACCTCCGAAATCGTGGGGTGTTCTGTCGAGGCAGGGGAAATCGGATGATTTCCTGCAAAAGGTGGGTGGAAATCCATGACCCGGCCAAGCCGGTCTCAAGCATTCCCATTCATTATGATGAATCGGTGCAGCCGATGCCATACTATGAGGCGGTTTCGAGAGCGGAAAGTGGAAAGCCGAAAGCGGATGCGACAGTCGTAGTTCTTTCGGCTTTCCGCTTTTTCAGCAACGTTGCAACAGTACAACGTGGGGGTTCTGTCGCCAAAACCGTGAAGAGCGGCCATCTGTTTCCACACCCTAATATGGGTTGGCGTTGATTCGTCGGCCTTAAACGGTAGAATTGAATGCAGGCGTGTCACGGCACGCTCCCACGCCTTGGGTACGGTTATCTCGATCCCGAAAAATATCCCACCAAACGAAATCCTGCCGCCGCACTGGCAGCCGACGAACAGGAGAAGCGCACATGCTGAATCTGCTCCCCGGTACGACCCGCGACTGTGAAGGTGTCTCCCGCCGAAGTTTCCTGCAAGTTGGATCTTTGGGCGCTTTGGGTTTGTCGCTACCGACGTTGCTCCAAGCCAAGCAAGCTGCCAAGGCCAAAGGGACCGACGTCAACTGCATCCTCATCTGGACGCGCGGCGGAACCAGTCATCACGATACCTTCGATCCCAAGCCGCAGGCTCCGGTCAGTGTTCGCGGTGAATACGGCGTGATCGACACGGCCGTTCCCGGCGTGCAGTTCAGCGAGATCATGCCGACCTTCGCCAAGGAAGCCGGCCGCTTCGGTTTGTTGCGAAGTTGGAACCCGAAAAACGGCAGCCACGGCACCGCCGACCAGTACGTGATGTCGGGCAATAAATTCAACCCGTCGTTGCACTACCCGACTTACGGGTCGGTCATCAGCTACCACAAGGGCTTCAAGTCGGCCATGCCGCCGTTCGTCCAATTGGGAAGCCAGGTTGACCATCGCTTCGGCGGCGGATTGGCCGGTGTGCTCGGTTTGCAACACAACCCGTTCGAGATGCTCGCCGACCCGAACGCCGAGAAGTTCAACGTTCGCGACATCACTCCGCCGCAAGGCATCACGATGAATCGTGTCGACCGACGCAAGAAAATGCTTTCGGTCATCGACGATCTTCAAAATGCGACCGACATCCAACCCCGAGCCTACGACGCGCTCGACGAACACTACAAAGCCGCGTTGAACATGATCACCGCGCCGGAAACCAAGAAGGCGTTCGAGATCGAAAAGGAAGACCCGAAGCTTCGCGACCGCTACGGACGCGAACGATTCGGCCAAAGCTGCCTGTTGGCTCGCCGGCTGATTGAGTCGGGTGTGCGATTCGTGACCGTCACCGACGGCTCGTGGGACACGCATCAGAAGAACTTCGCCTCGTTGAAAACTCGCCTCATCCCGCGCCTCGACAAGGCGTTGCCGCAATTGCTGATCGACCTCGAAGAACGCGGCTTGCTCGACACCACCTTAGTTGTCTGGCTGACCGACTTCGGTCGCACACCGAAAATTAACTCCGCTAGCGGACGCGATCACTGGTCCTCGGCGGGCTTCGCCCTCATGGCGGGTGCCGGCGTGCCGGGTGGTTCGGTCATCGGTGCGACCGACGACGAAGGCGGCCGTCCCGTGCGGAACGAATACTACTCCGAAGACATCGCCGCCACCGTTTTGAATAAACTGGGCGTCCCGTTGAACCTCATCGCCCACGCTCCGGATGGCCGCCCGGTGGCAATCAATCACGGCCGCGTCATCAAAGAGTGGAGTTAATTCGCAGGCTGCGATGACATCGCGAAATTTCACGGCATCGTCTCTTATGAGACGATGCCGTTTTTCTTTGTCACAGATGTCACCGTAACCAGCCCGCAGCGCGAGCAAGGGACTGAAACGGCCCTGAACGGTTCCCTTGCTCGCGCTGCGGACTAGTATGTGTTATCACGGTTGCGACGCACTTCGCGCGATGCGCGATGCCCGGCGTGCTTCCAGGTACGCGAGTAGTCCTTGTTCAAGCAACGGGCCGGCTGATCGGAAGGCTTGTCGGACATCATCGCCGGCCAGGTCGATCTTTTGTTTGTCCAGCAGCGAGGCCACCTGTGCAGCGACCGCGTTGTCGTAGCCGACCAGCGACTTGGCCAGCGCGGATGTTTTACCCTTTGCTGCGGCGACCAATCGTTTTGCGTCGTCGTAGGCCGATGTGCGACGACCGTTGCCGTCCGCATCGATCCAAACCGCGCCGGTCGAGCCGAGGAACACCGGACGCCAAACGGGTGACGTCGGCTGATAAGGTTTGTTGAATGCCCAGTACGGCTTCCGCACACCAGGGCCGCGCGCGATGGCGACCAAGTGGACGTCTTGTTTCAAGTTCGGTATCTCCCAGTTCCCTTCCCACTTCACGCCGGCTGTGCCTTTGTCGTTGATTTTCGCTTCACGAATCTTGCGGCCGTTGGCGTACAGTTCGACGATCTCCGCCCGCGTCCAAGACGGCCCTAGAACCCGCGCCGAGACTTCGACCGTCTTCGATTTCGGTACCAAGTCACCCGGTTGGTAACGGCCGTTGACTGTGATTTCGCAAAGCAAGCCACAACTCACATTCACGCGGCCTTTCGTGAAACTATTGGTCGCTTCCAGAATGTCGATCTTGTCGATTTGGGAATCGTTACAGCGAATGTAGGTTCTCCCCTGCCCGACGAAATGCCGCGCTACATCGTGCGAGTCGCTGGAACCGACCGGTGTGATTGAAAATCCACGATTCAACATGCCGAACCAGTCGTGGTACAGCCGCATGATATCGGTCTGCTGGGCCGAGGAGTTCACCAACTCCATTGCGTTGGCTTTCAGAATCCAGCATTCAAGATTCTCGCCTGTCACTGCGTTATGCAATTTCGGGCCGAAGGGCGTGACGCCGCCGTGGACGTCACGGGCATGATTGAGAATGGCGACCTTCACATCGGGCGTGGAGTAAATGCTGGCGAAGATCGCCTTCCAGTCTCCCAGGCGATAATCGGGAACCTCCACATCCGTCCGTGCAGGAAAGACGTTGAAATGTCCGACCTTCGTTGTGACTTCGTTGCCGACAACCGGCGTGAAATAACGTCGCACGCCAAGCTGCCGCGCGATGGTTTCGTAACTGATGTGCTTGTTGTGATCCGTGGCGATCGGAAACTCAATGCCCTCGGCCGCAAGCGTAATCATTCGCTCTGTGAGTGTGGAATCGCCGTGCCCGGAATGCGTCAGCGTATGCACGTGGGTGTCGCAGGCCACGTACCCCGCCGTTGGCACCTCGCGACGAATGGAGAGCGTCTTCGCGGTTTTTTCACCGGTCTTGAGTGTGACGGTCGTCGATGCCAAACCGTATTCAAACCCACGGCCGGCGTAGAGGGTGTACTTGCCTGCGGGCAATCCGAACGTCGCCTTGCCGATGCTGGTGTAAACCGTTCCCGGTCGGACCGCCAGATGCTTGTTCGACTCGGCCGACGTGGAGGCCAGCGTGCCGTTTTCGTCGACGATCGTGATGCGACTGGGCAACGGCCGCTTGGAATCGGTATCCAGCACGGTCACAGAAACCGTCACTTCGGAGAGCACATCGTTTCGCGGCCGATCGTGCAGGATGATCTCACCGATGCGAATGTCGTCGACGCCCCGCGCCGTGGTGTCGACTCTCAACGTGTTTTTTCCGTCTTTTAGCGAGTCGGCCGGTAGCGGGTAGTAAACCCGCATGTCGTTCTCGTC
>Ga0115002_10005678_pt1 | contig 14608 bp, 16 predicted proteins | sample ArcticOcean_MG_C_8_FD_89576 | JGI IMG/M metagenome (GOLD analysis project Ga0115002, IMG submission 89576) | Marine microbial communities from western Arctic Ocean - ArcticOcean_MG_CB11_86 | ecosystem: Environmental > Aquatic > Marine > Oceanic | place: Arctic Ocean: Canada Basin | collected... | reverse complement strand
TTTTTTACAAGAAAATTTCTATGTATAACTGAAATAATACCAGAGAATAAATACGGTAGGTAAGGTATATTTATTTCTTTAGAAAAATAAAAATTTTTTATTTCTGCTAGATCACTTAATGATTTATAAAGTGCTTTATTTTCTTTTATTACGGATAGAACCTCTTTAGAAGGGAATATTAATTTTATTTTAATATTGGGCTTTTTCTTTTTGATCCTGCTAGAATAGGAAAAATTAAATCTATATGAGTTAATTTACCTTTCATTAAAAATATGAGCATGAGTGTTGCTTTCAAGTAATTATGAACATAATTATTTCAGGTTATGATATATTTTTTAGAACTTATATAAAAAATTATGATTTAGCTAGTTCCAATTTCTAGGGTCCCATAAATTACTAGAGTACTGTTTTCCTATTTTTAAGGCCTTATTAATAATATCATTGCTAATTTCAATATTAGTTTTACTTATAATTTCATTTAGTTGATCTATGCTATCTATACCTATAACTAATTTACATTTTGGTACTAGCTTAAAAATACAACTTGTAGATAATGTTATAGGGTTAATATCATAATTTTTACAAAAAGAATGAAACATTTTTAAGGGCTCAACTAGTTTAGACAAATAATTTGGAATTTTATGGGGTGGCATAAGAATTAACCCTTGGATAAAAACAGACCTCACATGCACTTCCCCACCTTTATTAATAAATCGCTCTAATTTTTTAGAAGTTAAGAGTTTATAATTAAATATATTGCCTGGTACTTGAATAATTGAAGCAAGCGAGTCTTCTGGTATTGCTTTTTGATCATATATTGAAACGCCTATGCGTTTAATTTTATCAGTATTTATTAAATTTTCTGCAAATGATTTAGTATTATTATTTTTCCATTTATTTTGGTTGTGTATTAATAAATCTTCAACTTTATTAATTTTTAGCTCTTTTAAACATTTTTCAAATATTTTATCCATGTCGTTTTTACTTCCTGTTCCAGGAATTTTCGTATAAATTCTAGGGTTTATATTTTTTTTAAATATCCAAGACCCAATATTTTTTTGTGAGTCGCCATATTGTATAGCTGTATCTATGCCATGGCATTTATAATCCATTATTTTATTTAATAAATTATGCTTCTCTTCTAAATTATTTTTTATTTTTGATAAACCATAATTATTACTAAACTGTGCTGTTCCTATAATTATTCTATCATTAAAATTTATCATATTTATTCTTTTTTATTCTTTATAGATTTTATTATTAATTCTTTGTATGTATTAGCTTTATTTGGGCTTAACCTTGTAGACCAGAAAACATTTTCTTTATATTTTGTTTTCGTCCAACGTTTTATTTTAGAAGGAATAAATTTATAATTAATCATGACCTTTTATAGTATATTAATTAATTAATATGAATAGAAAATTGTAAGATATATTTATTTGTCTTACTTATTAAGGTGGAAATATTAAATTATTATGACTGATAAAAAATATATAAGAAATTTTGCTATAATAGCACATATAGACCATGGCAAATCTACTTTATCTGATAGGTTAATAGAGTATTGTGGAACTATAAGCAATAGAGAAATGAAAGAACAAATTCTTGATTCTATGGATATAGAGAGAGAAAGAGGGATTACAATTAAAGCTCAGACTATACGTTTAGAATATATTGATAAAAATAATGACAAATATATAATTAATTTAATTGATACACCTGGCCATGTTGATTTTTCTTATGAAGTTTCAAGATCATTAGCGGCTTGTGAAGGAGCGCTCTTGCTTGTTGATGCTAGCCAGGGTGTAGAAGCTCAAACCCTAGCTAATACTTGGTTAGCACTTGAAGCAAATTTAGAAATTATTCCGGTATTAAATAAAGTCGACTTGCCAGCTTCAGAACCTGAAAGAATTAAGACACAAATAAAAGATTTAATAGGGCTAGATACTGAAAATATATTAAATGTTTCTGGAAAAACAGGGGAAGGAGTGAAAGAATTATTAGAGCTTCTAGTAAAAAAAGTTCCTACGCCTATTGGTAGTGAGAATAGTCCATTAAAAGTATTATTAATAGATACGTGGTATGATTCATATTTGGGAGTAATGGTTCTTGTTAGAGTGTTTGATGGAGTAATAAAAAAAGGTATGAAAGTTCAATTAATGAAATCTAGAAGGGAGTATCAAATTGAGCAAGTAGGAATTTTAGACCCTAAGCCTAGAATAGTTGATAGTTTAGCTGTAGGCGAAGTTGGTTTTATAACAGCTGCCATAAAATCCGTTTCTGATGCATGGGTAGGAGACACAATAACTGATTTAAAAAAGCCCGCATTAGAGGCTTTACCAGGTTTTAAAGACAGTATACCTGTGGTCTTTTGTGGCCTTTACCCTTCTGATGCGGGAGATTTTGATAAATTAAGAGGTTCTCTTTCTAAGCTAAGATTGAATGATACTTCTTTTCACTTTGAAATAGAGTCAAGTGCTGCGCTTGGATTAGGTTTTAGATGTGGCTTTTTGGGATTACTACATTTAGAAATTGTTCAAGAACGTTTAGAAAGAGAATTTGATTTAGACTTAGTAACTACGGCACCTAGTGTTGTTTATGAAGTAAATATGAATGATGGAAGTATGCTTAAAATACATAATCCTGTTGATTGGCCAGATGTAACTAAAATAAATAAAGTTAAAGAACCATGGATACGTGCGACAATATTTAGTCCAGACGAATACTTAGGAAAAATATTAAAGCTATGTAATGATAAAAGGGGTTCACAGGTAGAATTAAGTTATGTAGGTAAAAGGGTTATGCTTTTATATGATCTTCCATTAAATGAAGTTATTTTTGATTTTAATGATAATCTAAAGTCTATCAGTAGAGGCTATGCTAGTTTTGATTATGAAATAAAAAATTATAAAGATGGAAATTTAGTAAAAGTAGGTGTTTTAATAAATGCTGAAAGTGTAGATAGCTTATCTTTTATTGTTCATAGAGAAAGAGCTGACTTTAGAGCTAGGGCAATATGTGAGAAGCTTAAAGAATTAATCCCTAGACAGCTATTTAAAATAGCTATTCAGGCTTCTATTGGAGGCAAAGTTATAGCTAGAGAAACAGTTAATGCATTAAGGAAAGATGTAACGGCAAAATGTTATGGGGGTGATATTACTAGAAAGAAAAAATTATTAGAAAAACAAAAAAAAGGTAAGAAAAGAATGAAACAAGTTGGGAGTGTAGATATTCCTCAAGAAGCATTTCTTGCTGCTTTAAAAGTAGATATAGGGTAAGATTTTATAAGTTATTTTTTTATAATATAAATTAATAATAAGTTAAATAATGATAGAATAAATAAGAACTTTAATTTAAGTAAAGGTAAAATAACATTATACCATAAGTCAATATTAAGACTATTAATTATATAAATATTTTCTATTAATTTTTGGAAACCTATTAAAGAATTTACATGATAGTTATTCCATAAATCGCCGAGGGTGCTACAATCATTCTTGAAAGATAATATTACAAGGCCTATTGCTATAAAAAATAAAAACAATTTTAAAATTTTCATAATTTTACTATAGATTATTTTGTAATTAGTTTACGAATATAATAATCTTTATTTTTTTTTGGAAAAATTTTGCTAACTTACATACAAATATTACAATTAGTATCATTTACTTTTTTAATGTCTCTCGGGCAGATTTTATTTAAAAAAACAGCCCTTTCTATATCACTATCGATGGGTTCTAATAGTAGTTTAGGTTTGATTGAGGGCATTATTAAGGCATTATCAGTTCCTTGGTTGTATATGGCTTTATGTGTATATGCTCTTGCAACTGTATTTTGGCTTTATCTCTTGCAAAGAATTCCATTATCACTTGCCTATCCTTTTTCTGCATTTGCTATGGTTATAGTCCCTATTGTAGCAGTATTAATATTTGGAGAGAGATTAACATGGTCTTATTGGGTGGGTGTTTTATTTATTATTATTGGAATTTTTATAATAGCTAGATAACTTTAGTTGACGTTCATTATTTGAACATGCTATATGTTCATATAATGAACAAGAAGTTGATAAATAATAAATGAATTATAAAGATTTAAAAAACAATGATAGGACGCTTGGTGTATTGTCTGCAGTTGAAGCTGATAGTAGAGTTACGCAGCGTTCGCTTGCTAGTGAATTAGGAATTGCTTTAGGGCTTACAAATTCCTATTTTAAAAAATGTATTGATAAAGGTTTGGTAAAAATTAAACAAGTACCAGCTAATAGATATGCTTATTATCTTACTCCAAGGGGTTTTAGTGAAAAGTCTCGTCTTACTACAGAATACTTTAAAACTTCTTTTAGTTTCTATAGACGTGCAAAAAAAGATTTAATAAATATTATGTTGATTTGTTCAGAGAAAAATATGATTAATATTATTCTGTCTGATCAGTCAGAACTTGCGGAAATAGCACTTATTATTTCATTTAATACTAATATAAATATTGTAGGCATAATTGGAAAAAGTAGTAATAAAAATATAAATGGTATTCCTATTAAAGCAGATATTAAATTTTTTAAAGAGTTTGATAAAGTAATTTTAACTAATATTGATGACAGTAAATCTAGATATGAAGAATTATCAAAAGTAGTTCCAATTGATAAAATTATTATACCGGATATATTGAAATTCACAAATAAGAGTAAATAGTTATTATGGAATGGTATGCAGTTCATACACATGTAAATAAAGAGAGTCTTTCGGAAATAAATTTAATAAGACAAAACTTTATTACCTATTTACCTAAATATAAAAAGATTATAAAACATGCTAGAAAAATAAGTACTGTAGTTAGACCTTTATTTCCTAGATATCTGTTTGTAAAGTTGGATTTGGTTAAACAACGTTGGAACTTAATTAATTCTACTTATGGCGTTAACGTTTTAATAACCATGGAAGAGAAGCCAGTTAAAATTTTAGATAAAATTATAAATGAAATTAAATCTTATGATAATTCTGACGGAATTGCAAATATTTTACCGTACGCATCTATGACATTGGGTGAAGAAGTTAATATAATAGACGGACTATTCTCAGGAAGAAAAGCAATATTTGACGGATTAACTGAAGATAATAGAATTAAAGTATTATTTAATTTATTAGGAAAAGAGGTAACTTTATCTATGACGCCAATAGGTGTTGCTAGATCTTAGTTATTAAATATTTTAATATTTTTCTTTGGGTGTTCGTGCACCCGGAGTGTGGTAACTTTTTTTAAAAGGAAAAAAATTAAATGAAAAAAAATATAAAAAAATCTATTTTATGTGTCGTAGCACATCCTGATGATGAAGCTTTAGGTGTAGGTGGTACTTTAATTAAACATGTAGAACGAGGTGATGATGTAAATATAGTTATTTTTTCTTTAGGTGAAACATCAAAGTTAAGGAAGAATATTAATTCTGTTCGAAGGTTAAAAAGTGCTAAAGATTGGTCTAAAAGAGCAGGAAGTAAAATATATAGTATTTTAGATTATCCTGATCAAAAGTTAGATACCATTCCAAAACTAGAAATAATACAGATATTAGAAAAGATATTAAAAACTTTACGGCCTGATATATTATATACTCATCATGATGGAGATATTAATCATGATCATCAAACAGTCAGTCATGCAATATTAACTGTATTAAGACCTATGAATACTTTAGCCTTAAAATCTGAAATAAGAACTTTTGAAACTGTATCTTCTACTGAGCAAGCTCCATACACAGATAGATATGTATTTAAGCCAAATTACTATGTAGATATAGATGATGTATGGAAAAAAAAAATAAAAGCACTAGTAGCTTATAAAAATGAATTAGGTGCTTATCCGCATCCTAGGTCTATTAAGTCATTAGAGGCTCTAGCTATCAAAAGAGGCATAGAATCAGGTTTAAATAAAGCCGAAGCTTTTTGTATTATAAGAAAAATATGGCAATAAATTATAATGTTTAATTTAAAAATAATTTATTAAAATAAATAATTCTACTATAATTATTATAGCTCATAGGCATACAACAATTGAAAATGTAGAGTTGGTAATTTATTTAGAAGATGGAAAAGTTAGGGATACAGGTAGTCCAGAAAAAATATTTTCTAAGTATGTCGAAATATAATATTATTATATAATAAAGGAATTTTAAATTGAGTTTAAATAATAAAAATATATTAATAACTGGAGGTACAGGCTCCTTTGGAAGTAAATTTATTGAACTAGTATTAAAAAAATATAAACCAAATAAATTAGTTATATTTAGTAGAGATGAGCAAAAACAATATGAAATGTCTCAATTCTTGTCAGAAGCAAAATATCCAAATATACGTTATTTCATTGGAGATGTTAGAGATAAAAGTAGATTAGACAGAGCGTGCGCTAATATTGATTTCATTATTCATGCGGCGGCTATGAAGCATGTTACTGCAGCAGAATATAATCCAACAGAATGTATAGCCACTAATATTTTTGGTGCACAGAATGTAATTGATGCAGCTATAAGTAATAATGTAAAAAAAGTTGTAGCTCTATCAACAGATAAGGCAGCAAGTCCAATAAATTTATATGGAGCAACTAAATTATGTTCAGATAAATTATTTATAGCAGCTAATAATTTATCTGGAAAACATGAAACACGTTTTTCAGTTGTTAGATATGGTAATGTGATTAATTCTAGAGGTAGTGTAATACCACATTTTAGAAAATTACTTCAAGAAGGAGAAATAAAATTACCTATAACAGATATTAAAATGACGCGTTTTGTTATAAATCTAGATCAAGGGGTAAGATTTGTTTTGGACTCTTTATTTACTATGAGTGGAGGTGAAATATTTGTTCCTAAAATTCCAAGTATTAATATTATGGATCTAGTTACTTGTATGGCAGGGGAAGGACAGTATAATGAAGTTGGTATTCGTCCAGGGGAAAAACTTCATGAAGTGATGATTCCTAAAGAAGAGTCATTAAATTGTATAGATATGAATAAATATTATATAATTCAACCTATGTTTTCTTGGTGGAATACTAAAAATTTAAAGTCATCAATAGGAAATAGAGGTCAAGCAGTTTCCAAATCTTTTGAATATTCTAGTCATACTAATAATAATTTTTTAACAATTTCTGATATTAAAAATATATTAAAGACTATACTATAAACTATATCAGCATAATTATATAATAAGAAAAATAATGTTAAAATTAGGAATAAGAGTTTCTACTATTACCAGTAGGGGTAAAGGCCATTTAAGAAGATGTTTAGCTATTAGAAAAAATCTTCAAGGAAATGTTTTTTGGTTTATAGATTATAAAGACACAATTTTAGAAAAAGAAATAGCACAAGAGGATAATATATTATACGAAAATGGTCCGAATGAATTTGGAAAATTAAAAAAATTTATAATAAATAATACCCTAAATACTATCTTAATAGATAGTTACACTATTAATTATAATGAAATTACTAAAGTAAAAAATATACCAATAGTAATAATTACGGACGAATATGTTAAGGTTAAAGCTAATATTATTATCTGTCCTCAACCACTAAAGTTAAAGTATATTGATGGAGTAAGATATTTATCTGGACCAAAATATGCTCCAATTTCAGATGAGTTTTACTATGATAAAAAAGAAAAAGAAAATAAAATTATATTAGTAAGTTTTGGAGCTTTTGATAGCTTTGGTATTACGTTAAATGTAATTCAAGCTATTAAAAACATATTTTTTAATAAAAAATATGATTATAAAGTATTAATTACTCTGGGTAATGATTCTCCAATTATTCAACAAGTAAAATCTTCAATAAGAATGTTTTCTAATTTTAAATTAATAATAGATTCTCCTAATATGAAGAAAATTTATAGCAAATCTATATTATCTATTGGTGCTCCAGGTTTATCTTTTTTAGAAAGGTTATCGGTTGGACTGCCAAGTTTATTAGTAGCTCAGAACAATAAACATATGAAGTTAATAAAGACATGGGTGAGTTTAGGTTGTGCCATAAAAGCTAGTAATACTGTTAAATCAATTGAAAATAATTTAAAAAAATTATTAATTAATAAAGATACTCGTACAAATATTATAAATAACGGTATTAATATTGTTGATGGTGAAGGCTCTAATAGGATTGCTGAAGAAATAGAGGGACTAATAAAAAACAATGATTAAATATCCTTACTCTAAGCCAAATATTACTAAATCTGACATAACAGAAGTGAATTCTGTTCTAAAAAACGGTTATTTAACTCAGGGAGAGAAATTACAAAAATTTGAATTTCAGCTAAAAAATGTATTTAAATCTAAAAATGCAATTGTTTGTAATTCGGGAACTGCCGCATTACATTTATTATATAATGCCCTAGGCTTAGGACCAGAAGAGGGTTTACTTACTTCTCCTATTACTTTTCTAGCTACAGCAAATGCTGCAAGGATGTGCAATGCACCTGTAATTTTTGCTGATACAGATTCAAGAACTGGTCTTTTAACCCCAGAAACAATTGAGAATGCTTTAATCAATTCAAAGCAAAAAATAAAAGTAATTACACTTGTGCATTTAGGAGGTAAAGTATGTGATTTAGAAGGTATATCTAAGATAGCAAAAAAATATAATTGTTATTTAGTGGAAGATGCCTGTCATGCTCCTGGCCCAATGTATTTTAATAATGGAGAGAAAGAAATAATTAATAATAATTGTAAGTATAGTATAGCTTGTACTTATAGTTTTCATGCCATTAAACACATAGCTATGGGAGAAGGTGGGTGTGTTACTACAAATGATGATTATATAGCTAAAATAATTAAAGAAAAAAGAAACCATGGGATAAAAAGACTGAAAAAAGATATGAAATTTTTACCAGAAAAAAATGCAAAATGGTATTATGAAATGCATGAACTTGGTTGGAATTATAGGGCCGACGAGTTAACTTGTGCTTTAGGTTTAAGTCAATTAAAAAGGTTAGAGCCAAATATAAAAAAAAGAAAAAAATTAGTAGAAATATACATTAGTTATTTGAAGAGTAATAAATATATTACCCTTCCTCTCAAATCATATAATAATTATTTAAATATATGGCACTTGTTTTCTATAGAAATAGATTTTAAAAGGTTAGGTAAATCAAGAGGAAGGGTAATGGATGAATTAGAAAAAGCGGGAATAGGAACACAAGTACATTATATTCCACTTTTCTTACAACCTTACTATAGAAATAAGAAACTAATGATTTTACCAGGTGCAATGGAATATTATGAAAATACTTTAAGTATACCATTGTATACTGAGTTAAATAAGCAAGATATAATTTATATTAGTTCAAAAATAAATGATGTAATTAATTGATAAAAAATAATTTTAAAATCTATTTCTATAGAAAACAAAGAAACCTTCGAGGTAATTAATGCAGAAACATTTGGAATTGAAGGAGGAAAAATAGCGATAGGTAAGTTATCTGGCAGAGCAGGTATTAAATATTTTTTAGATAAATTAGATATTAATATAGATGAGGAAGAATTAAATAAGTTAATATTATTGATAAAAAAAGAATCAATAAATATTAAGCAGTTTGATAGTAAAAGTATTAAAAAAATTATAAGTAATTTAAAAAAGTTTAAATAAGAATAAATATATGAAAAAATTTAAAAAGATAATTATAGTAATTCAAGCAAGAGTTAATTCTTCTAGATTGCCTAATAAAGTTTTATTAAAATTGAATGGTATCCCTTCTATAATGAGAATGGTTAATAGAGTGCAATTATCAAAATTAGCTGATGAGATATGGATTGCTACAGGTAAAAATAAGGTTAATGATGATTTAGAGGAATTATTTAAAAATACTAGTATAAAAGTGTATAGAGGCGATAATTTAGATGTTTTATCTAGGTATGCTAAAATAATTGAGGACACTAAAGCTGATATAGTAGTAAGATTAACTGGAGATTGTCCGTTAATAGATCCTGTGATTATAGATCAGGCAATACAATTGTTGATAGATAGTAATGTAGATTATGTATCAAATATTATGAATAGAACTTATCCAGATGGACTGGATGTAGAAGTTTTTACAGCAGAAACACTTATAGAAGCTAAATTGAAAGTTGATGAAAATTTTTCTAAAGAACATGTAACAACTTATATTCATGGAATACACAAAAAAAAATACAAATTTGGCAATTTTAAAAAAATCTCACTTGAACATAGTGCAGATTTTAGTAATTTACGTTGGACTTTGGATGAACAAAAGGATCATGATTTTTTGGACCAAATATTCTCATATCTACCTGAGGATGTGTCTTGGCAAGATATAATCTCTTATTTGATAAATAATCCATTATTACAAATTAAAAATAATAACATAATTTCAAATGAAGGTGCGATAGACAAAGACTCCGCTGATTATTATCGCTATGATAAAAGTAATAAGCTTTTTAAAAGAGCAATAAAGACTGTCCCATTAGGTAGTCAGACTTTTTCAAAAAGTCATATTCAATTTCCTAATGGAGCCACGCCTTTATTTTTTGATAGAGCTCAAGGAGCAAATATTATTGATCCAGATGGTAATCATTACATTGATTATGTATTAGGATTACTTCCAATTACCTTAGGTTATTGTGATCCAGATGTAGACCAAGCAGTAATAAAACAAATTATGAAAGGAAGTATTTTTTCTTTACCTTCAACATTAGAAATGGAATTATCTGAGAAATTAGTTGAATTAATTCCTAGTGCGGAGATGGTTAGGTTTGGTAAAAATGGTTCAGATGTTACCTCAGCAGCAGTAAGGTTAGCTAGAGCATATACTAGTAGAGAATTAATAGCGGTAGGTGGTTATCATGGATGGCAAGACTGGTACATAGGAAGTACTACTAGGGACTTGGGAGTCCCTCAAGCAGTTAAGGAGCTAACAAAAAAATTTTTAATAAATGACATAGATAGTTTAAAATACTTATTTAATAAATACCCGAATAGATTTGCAGCTGTAATTTTGGAGCCTGCAGGTTTAACACCTACTGACGTTAATTTTTTATTAGAAGCTAAAGAATTATGTAAAAAAAATAAAACACTTTTGATTTTTGATGAAATTATAAGTGGTTTTAGAATAAATATTGGAGGAGCACAGAAAGAGTATGATATAGTTCCTGATATTTCCTGTTTTGGTAAAGGCATGGCAAATGGTTATCCACTATCTGCAATTGTTGGAAAAAGAAAAATAATGAAGTTGATGGAAGAAATCTTCTTTTCATCTACTTTTGGAGGGGAAACATTGTCTCTGGCCGCATCTATAGCCACTATTAATAAAATGCAGAAATGTTCAACAATTGAGAAAGTAAATAATTATGGGAGTAGGCTAATAAATGAATTAAACAATATTTGTAAGAAAAGTGGAGTATTTGATTATTTAAGAATTTCTAATGTAAATTGGTGGCCTCAAATCATAATACGTGACCCACCTATAGATAACTTATTATTTATAAGCTTAATGAGACAAGAGTTTTTGAAATCAGGTCTATTTATTACTCATACTTTTAATTTATGTTATGCACATACTAATCCTGATATACTAGTTCTTACTGTTAAAAAATTTAACAAATCTATTATTAAATTAAAAGAGTACGTAAATGATTCTAATCCAAAGAAATTTTTGGATGGAGATTTAGTTCAAACAACATTCAAAGTAAGATAGAAAAATAATATGTTGGGCTTGTAAAATGGATGTTTCTATTAGAAATGCTGAAAAAAAAGATAGTTTATTGCTTTTTAACTGGTTTAATGAAGTTGATTCTTTAAAGTTTAAAATTAAGACGCAGAAGAGAATAAATATTGAAAATCATAATAAATGGTTTGATGAAAGGCTCATAGATATAAAGACATATATATGGATAATAGAAGATAAAAATAATAATTCTATAGGTCAAATTCGTTTTCAAAAGTTAGATGAGGAATTTTATGATATTGATATTTATATAGTTAGAGAAAATAGAAAAATGGGAATAGCATCTAAGGCTTTAAGCTTAGCTGAAAATAAAGCAGGAGTTAAACCTTTAAGAGCTATTGTTAATAATAATAATAATACTTCACGAGTATTTTTTTTAAAAAACGGATTTAAGATTAATTTAGAGAATAAAAGTTTTATACAATTAGTTAGAAATTAAAATAATTTATAAAGATATATGAAAAGTAAATATTAATGGAAAATATAAGAATAAAAGCTGCAGATCATCTTATTAATTATTGTGGGAATCTCTCTTATAATGAAAAAGTTTTATTTATATATGATGATAGTACAAAAGATGTGCTGCCATACTTAGTACATGAGGCCTAAAAATATCAAAGATAAATAAAATGATTATATTTTTTCCATTACTTATAGGTAGAAGTGTTTAAGTTTTTTTATTAATAGAATGAATCCAGTTTCCTATAATTTTTTGTGCATCACTATATACTAATGCTGTATCTATGCCATAGCAATTATTCTGTTGTATTTTGTTTAAAGAAGTATTATTTTTTTCTAGACCATAATTTTTATCAAATTGAGCAGTACCGACTATAATATTATTATTAATATTTTTCATTAGTTACTCCTTCTTACTTTTTTGCCAATTATTGCCTAGGTTTATTTCTTCATATTGGAGGGTTCTCCATGAAACACTATTTCTGGCATTATGTTTATTTTTAATAATTTCTAAATATGGAAACATACTATATCCGCACACATTGTCAGTCCAGTAATTAAGAAAATGCTTATCAAATTTATGCCACTTTTCCTTTTTAGAAAAAATATAGAATATTTTAAACAAGTATCTTATAGGGATTATCCATTTAGGAGTTATTCTATAAGGAAAGTCATATTCTTCAGTCCAAACATTACCATAATTTAACTCTTTAAGGGTTTCTTTATATAGCTTTTGATTTAATTTTAAATCCAAAGGAACATCTGACCAGAAATCAATAAAATCTTTATTCCATAAGGGTAGGCGCCACGTAATTTTAAAAAACTCATATGTTCTTTGTAGGTTTATTACATATTTGTTTTGTCTATTATGGAATTCTAGGTATTCTAATATGCCGTGTAAATAAATAGCTTGATTGCTTTTAATGTTTAATTGCTGCAGCTGTTGAAGAAACAGATCAATTAAAATATAAATATTTTTTTTTGACATTAAACTGCCCCATAGAGAGTAATGTTTTTTGATATGCATATCTAATATATTTTTAAGATCATAAGATAGAGAATTAGTTTTAAACTTATAAATGTTTAGATTGTTATTGATGGTTTTGGGTATATGTCCTCCAGAAATAAAATCTCCAGAATTCCCGTTAACTATTATATCATTTTCACCAATAAAATTATTTTTAAGTAGTTGATCAATAACATATATGTCCTGCATGCCTTGTGTAGATACTCCATCATTTGATTTATTGACATATGATTTGTAAAGTTCAGTTTTAAAAAATAATTTCATTTTGAAATGATTGATTTTGCAGAACTTCCATTGATAGTTAAGTTTTTTTGCTATTTTTCTAGATGCAATAGCTTCATAATTATTCTTTTTACCATATGCAAAACATTTAACATTTGTATGCCCTAGATGTTTTAAGCCTGAAGCTATTAGTCTTGAATCTAAACCAGCAGATAAAGGAATACATATAGTTCTGCCGTTAGCTTCATTAATAAGTTTTTTTAGTAACTTATTAAATTCTATTTTTAGTTGAAATTTATAGTTAATATTTTTATTAGAATTAAATTTCCAAGGGTTATATTCAAAGTATTTTTCTGTTTTTATTTTATTATTACTGTTTAAAAATAAAAAACTACCAGCATCCAAGCTTTTAATGTTATTCCATAGTGTATTATTATAAGTAGTATACCCGGACATCTGAAATGCTAAAAGCTGACTTTTATTAATATTATAATGCGTAATATTATTGATTTCATCTGCTTGAGGAGAAAATAGATAGTAATCTTTATGCTTAGTCCAAAAGATAGGATAGGTTCTTGCGCAGTCTACTATAGCTATTAAAAATTTTTTATTTATAATAATTAACGCAAAATGAGTATCAAATTCTTTTATTATTTTATGTGGAGATTTATTAATTGCTATGGCATTTAAAAGTGCTTTTGTATGGTTTTTAACCACATCAATATCTAATCCAGTCGACCATATAATATTTTCTTTGTAATTATATTTAGACCATTGCTCTAATTTAGAAGGAAGAAATTTATTAGTAATCATAATGTTTTATAATATATATATTTAATATATGAAATATATAAATAAATAATAAAGTTATAAATACTTAATTTAACATTTTAATATAATTAAAGGTTTTTTAATAGGTTAAATGATGACAATTCTTATATATGGATTATTGAAAATTTAAGCCAACCTATAGGACAAATTCGCTTTAAGAAGAAAGATAGTTTGTATTTAGATATAGATATTTATATAATTAAGAGTCAAAGAGCTATGGGAATAGCTGTTAAAGCACTAAAGTTTTGTATTGATCAATTAGATAAAGTTCCTTTAAGAAGGACAGTTAAAAAAAGTAATATTACTTCTTTTAAATTTTTTGAGAAATGTGGTTTCTTATGTTCTTCAG
>Ga0115002_10005675_pt1 | contig 14609 bp, 13 predicted proteins | sample ArcticOcean_MG_C_8_FD_89576 | JGI IMG/M metagenome (GOLD analysis project Ga0115002, IMG submission 89576) | Marine microbial communities from western Arctic Ocean - ArcticOcean_MG_CB11_86 | ecosystem: Environmental > Aquatic > Marine > Oceanic | place: Arctic Ocean: Canada Basin | collected... | reverse complement strand
TCCTCAATACGGGGAATCGGGCTACTGGATCGATTTCGCGGCTATGCATCCGGATAGCCCGGGTGAGCCAATCCTGGCAATTGAGACCGATGGTGCAATGTATCACTCATCTCCAACCGCTAGGGATCGTGATCGATTGCGACAATCCCAGCTCGAAAAATTGGGCTGGCGTTTTCATAGAATCTGGTCAACCGAATGGTTTCGAAGCAGGGAACAAGAGATCAAAAAACTAGTTCAAGTGTATGAGGATACACTCCTCCATCAAACCGTCATTAAAGCCGATCGATCGTTTCAAAATGAATCCGAAGTAGCGGCTCTTCCCATAGTGACTACCAATTCGGAGATGGCACCGGCGCCCAGAGTGCCAATTAGGCCTGAGCATCAACAACTATTCTCAGAGGCAGCTACGCTCCGTGGTCAAATGGGTCAAGTCTGATGGAAGATTGCGCACTGAAGACGAGCTGCTCCGAGATGTCATGCAGGCGTTGGGATTCAAGATAAAAGGATCTAGGATCGTTGCGGCCATTCGCGCCGCCATGACAACCTGATCGCTTGGCATTGGGGATCTAGCGTAGACCCCGAGCAGACCGCCGGGTCGCCGTCGAACGACGAAAGTTCCGGCTCCCCCAAATCACAAGAATCGCTGGAACCACTGCACTACCCTCTCGAAGTCTTCCAGTCCAAACAGGTGCCCGTTGTCTGGTCTATACACCCTGAACCTCTCGGATTGCCCCAGCCCCTCATAGACCGGGGTCATGTGCTCCATGAGTGCGTCGACTCCCTCAGGGGGCATGCTTTTGTCCAGGGCCGGGGAGATCACCATGAGTGGACGGGGTGCGATGCATGCCTCGACTATCTCCGGGTGATCGAAGTAGCGGAGCATGTGGGGGATGAAGTAGTACCCACCCTTGGTCTTGTACCCGCCATGATGAATCACGGCGGCCATGGTCCCGAGCGCACCACATACGGGAGCAGCCGACTTGACCCACGGGGCGCACGCCATGCCATACCAGGCAGCCTGCCCCCCCAGAGACATGCCGGTCAGGCCAATCCTTGTGGGATCAACCGGCTGGCTCGCCGCCAGGATTCGCCCCGCCCTCAGCGTCTCGTCAACGAGAACACCCATCTGCGAACGCCCATAGGGGGCCAGCAGCTTGGCCTCCGTCATCCAGTCCTCCCGGTCTCCCCGACGAGATTCGCTGCACTTGGGGGAGATGGACAGTGTCGCGAATCCGCGCCTGGCAAGCTCACGTCCCCAGCCGTACAACGGCCCCTTACTTGGATTATCCCGGTAGAACCGTGGACCAGCAACCCGCTCGGCTGTCCCGCTGGTTCCGGGAACACACACGACCGCAGGCAGATTGCTCATGTCTTCAAGCAGAGGAATGGCAAGGATACCCGGAACGGATTCACCCAGACAGTTGCTATACGTGAGGCCGGTCAGGCGAATGCCTTCTTCTTCACGTTCCCACTCGACCTCGTACTCGATCTCGTCGGGTATATCCTCCAGCCCAAGAAGCTCCAAGAGCTTTGTCTGGATCTGATCTGGCGCAAGTGTTTGTGGAAATGCAGGCCGGATATCCTTCGAAATGTGCTCGTTCATGGTAGGTCTCCCTGGGCGACTCTATCTCCGCCGTTGAAGCGACAACGCGGACCGCATGTTAACAAGACCAGCGCCATTCGTCCTACTTGCGGGAATACAGTTCAACCGCCACGGTTCGCCTGGAAAAATAAAGACAAGATCGCGAGGGAGAATTCAGGCTCCGTACGCCTGCACAATGGGGAATTGGAGCGGGTGATGGGATTCGAACCCACGACATTCTGCTTGGGAAGCAGACACTCTACCACTGAGTTACACCCGCTCGAGGTTCCAGTCGCCTGATCAGCGTGACAACGACCGGAGGGTACTCGCATATTAGCAGTATCCGCGGTTGGTCTCAACCGCACCGCACCCATTTACCCGCACCATCGTGACGTCTGCGCGACCTGCCGGAACGCATCCCCCCAACTCTCCCCGTCTCACTGCCGCACCAGCATCGCCACTAGCTCTCACACTCGGACCAACCCCTGCCCTACCCCAACCATGCGTCGGTTCCAGCCGCCAACGAAGTTAGCGAAGTCCTATGGATTTCATCAGGGATAATTCTTAGACTGTGGCCTGCACGGGGTTTATAATGTGACTATCACTCAAACGGTTAGGTGCGACTACCAATGGTGCTACTAGCAACTCGGGCTACGGTCCTCACCCTTCTTCTCATGGCAGCTTCCCTCGTATTTGCGGAGGCTCTAGTCGTCACCGCCCTGATCCTAGTCACCATCCTGATGATCGGAACCTCCCTGGTGCTTGCCCCCGTGACCGCAGAGGAGAAGGCCTCCCCCATCGAGTTCAGTCCCGCCTAGCATCACCCACGCGCCCTGCAAACAGGCCCTCATACCCCACTTCGCTCCTTGACACTGCCCAACCTCCGCCGATATACTCGAAGCCTGTTTACGGGCCAGTAGCTCAGCTGGCTAGAGCGCAGTCCTGATAAGACTGAGGTCCCTGGTTCGAGTCCAGGTTGGCCCACCACCCCGTACAGTACCCAGAACCCCACCTATTAGACCGCGACCGTCTCCTGATCCTGGTTCGCGTTGCCCTGCACTGGCAGGACGTAGTGCATCACCGCTTAGCCGCCGATTACCACGACCCCTCTGACGAACGACCTCCCCAGGCTCTTTCGCTACGCCAAACCACTGTCTTTGAGCAGGTCTTTCAGTTCGTCGACGTACTCCGCAACCTCACCGATGCTCAGCTGACTGGCAGGAGGCTCGGCAACTCGACTTGAGTATCGTGTCGCAGATGGATATCAAGGGCGGAGTGAAAGTGTACGAGCGGGGAGGAGCAGAACCGTACCAACAGACGCGGCGTCGGCACAACCACAAAGGGTCACGACCTGGTCAAAACACTGACGAGCTTCTTTTCACTGGCTATCATGGTGCCTCGGGCCAAGTATAGAAACGGTAGAAACGGCAGCTTGACCAAAAGGCCGAAGGGGACTCCCATCATGAATACGCGTTCCAGTGTGTTGATGACTCTGGTGCCATCATCGTTGCCTTCGAGGTTGTAAGACCAATACATCTGGGAGGGTATGAATCCAAGGAGCATAGACCGGGTAGTCCAGGCTATACGTGTTTCCGACACCTCCGTCACGGTGATAGTGTCGGATGTTGGCATATTCATTGTTAGCCCTCGGTTCTTCCAGGTTGTCCCAACGGTGATCTTTGCGGGGGGCTCTCCAGCGACGCCATGGACCTCCGTAAACTCGGATAACCTGGATAGGCTAGTTAGCAAGTCGCGTACCTTTTCGATGGAGACCGACACGGATATTTCACGAGTAATAACTGACACAAGACACCTCAAGTCCTAATCAGGCAGGGCTGGCTCTGACCAAGAGCCAGACAAAGCCTTACTCTTGGGAGGCGGCGACAGACTGGTATCGTACAGCGGTGGAATCCTGAGCTCAAAGGCAAGTGGAGCTCTGCGTAATGTCCCTCCTGCGAGGGCCCCGACCAACTCAACACCCGTGGTAAGACTGCCACGCGGTTGGCACTTGCGAGTTCGAATGGTTCACGGTTCCAGCCAGCCCAACGCTCCTTCAGGAGCAGCCCGGCGATCCGCGCCTAAAATCTAACCAGCTCGACGGGATGAACTGGATTGATAGCAATCAACGAGATACCCGCCCACACCGCGCTATTCGCCCGTTGACCTGATCTCCAGCTGATCCAACCCCTCTGCCAGTGGAAGCGGCACCATGCTCCCCGTCTTGTGCGATATGTGAATCGCCGTGATGACCTCCAACGTCCTGAGCCCGTCCCGCCCGGATCCGATGCTCTCGCGGTCCTCCAAGAAACACTGAACACTCTCCAGGGCCGCGCCGTAATAGTAATCGTCGCGATTCACCACTGTGGGCATGTCCGGGATATCCTCCCACTGATAGTTCGCCGTTTCGTCGTTATCAGATACCTCCGCTAGCGGACCGTACTCCCACACCCCTCTGTACTCGTTGTACTGAATTCGGCCCTTGGTGCCCGCGATCAGGGTCGCGGCGTCGCCTTCCCCGCTGGGAGCGACACAGTTGATGAAGAAGACCACGCCACCCTCGCATATCACCATTCCGCCTCCACCCGGGTCCGCCCCTCGCTCGTCGGACAGGTAGCCGGCCACCAACTTCGGGGTGGCGTCGGTCCAATAGAACGCATAGTTGACTGTGTGGGTGCCATTTTCTAGCAGAGGTCGGAAGCCGCTTGTCTCGATCGTTCGCACCTCGCCGATCATGCCGTCGTCGATCATCTTCTTGATCTTTTTGAACGGCGGCAGGAAGCGCCGTGTGTGCTCTGTGATCAGCCGGGATCCGGCCTTGTCGCAGGCCTCCACCATCTTCCTGCCCAGCTCGACGCTCTTGGCCAGGGGTTTTTCGACCATGATCACTTTGATCCCGGCCTCGGCGGCCTCAATGACCGGTTGGTGGTGGTGCAGCGTGTGAGTGGTCACGCTGACCAAGTCGAGATTGGCCTTCTCGTACATCTCTGCGGCGGTACTGTAGCGATGCTCGGCGGCGATATTCCATTCGTCCCCAAACTGGGACAACCGCTCCTCGTCGATCTCCGCGATGGCCACCAACTCGCACTCTTCGATGCGTGTGTAGCCGCCCGCATGGGAGTTGTAGCTTTTCCCAAGGCCCCCGACCTCTCCGGCCCCGACGATTCCGACTCTCACCTTCGCTGCCATGTTCTAACTCCTTGGCCTACATCATTGATAGCTCGACAGCCCCTCGTAGGGGCCTACACTATACGGACAACGGCTCTCAATTGATAAGCCTACCGCCCCCCAAACAACCTAGAAGGGCGGTGCGCAGAGGCAGGCTCCACTTGTCCTATCTACGCGTGGGGCCCTCATGTACTCGCCGCACTCAAGTGCGGCGCTCTCCAGAGCGAACCGATACGCGCTTCCTCGCTCAGGTCGAAGTACCTGCCGCCTCAGTTATCATAGGACACACGGAACGCCATATCCGCTAGCAACCCTCGCAGTCGTTGACCCTCCCCCTGTGCCCTAGTAAACTTGCGCCATGCGCACCCTTCCCCTCGGCAACAACGGCCCCCAAGTCCCCGTGGTCTGCTTCGGCACCTATCCGCTGGGCGACGGCTTCGGGGCAATCCCCGAGAGCCTGGCCATCGACACAGTACACGCCGCCCTCGATTCTGGGCTGACCGTCATCGACACCGCAGAGGGGTACGCAAGCGCCGAGGTACGTCTGGGAAAGGCTCTGAAGGGACGGCGACACGAGGCATTCCTGGCCACCAAACTTTCGCGACCTGACCACTCACCAGACCAGATCGACGACGCCCTAAACGCCAGCCTGAAGGCACTCCAGACGGACTACGTCGACCTGTACCAGATCCACTCGCCGCAGCCCGCCTTTCCCGTCGAACGCACACTGGACAGGCTGCGTCACCACATGGAGACCGGCAAGATCAGGCACATCGGCATATCCAATTTCACAGCCGCGCAGACCTCCGAGGCGGCGCAATTCGCCACCATCCACAGTTCACAGCCCAGATACAACATGCTCTTTCGCGGGGCGGAGGAGACCGTACTCCCCGCCTGTCTAAGCTCCGGCATCGGCGTCATCGCCCACTCCGTCCTGGCCAAGGGTCTGCTGGCGGGGAAGTACCGGCCCGGACACACATTCGACGCCGACGATCAGCGCCACGACTGGGAGCACTACTCAGGTCCAGGCTTCGAGGCCACGTACGCGGTCTCGGAAAAGCTCGGCGAGTGGGCGCAGGACCACGGTCGCGACCTGGTGCAACTAGCCCTGGCCTGGCCCACGGCACAGCCCGCAGTGACATCCAGCATTGTTGGCATCAGGACCCCTGAGCAGGCACAACACGTCGCACGTGCCGCCGACTGGGAGATCTCAGAGACGGAGCTAAAGGAAATAGACGAGATCCAAGGCGACCTGCGGCTGAAGTACTATTTCGGTCCCGAGGCCCAGTACTACGGGCATCGGGATCCGGGGGACCCCGAATACCAGGGCGGTGAAGCTTGAGAGACAAAGTGGACGAGATACTGCGCGGCTCCTTCGACCTCCACGTCCATACCCTGCCCAGTCCCAACGACGATCTCAGGATGGACGCCCTGGACACAGGCCGCCACGCCCACGAAGCGGAGATGGCGGGATTCGTCCTCAAGTCGCACTATTACCCGACTACACCCGTAGCGCAGCTTGTAAGCCGGGTCTACCCTGGCCTTCGAGTGGCAGGGTCCATAGTGTTGAACAATGAGGTCGGAGGACTGAACCCGGCAGCCGTGCAGGCAGCGGCTGACATAGGCGCCAAAGTCGTGTGGATGCCAACCAGGAGCGCTGCCACTTCGGAAACGCCGGGGCTGCGGCTCACCAGTGACGACGGCACGCTGCTACCGGAGGTGATAGCCGTGCTCGAAATTGTTCGCGACGCCGACATGGTGATCGCCTCCGGCCACGCCTCGTCAGGCGATACGCTAGCGCTGCTCACTGCTGCCAAGAACATCGGCGTGGCCCGAACAATTGTGACCCACCCGGTAGGCACCGCAGACTCCGAGCAGATTCGGGAAATGGCAGCTCTTGGCGCGTACATCGAGCACACCTTCCTGTCGTGCATGCCGTCACGCCAAAGGACGACCCCATCACAGATGGTGGCCTCAATACATGAAATCGGAGTCGAGCGGTGTATCGTAACCACCAACTTCGGCCAGTGGATGAACCCCTCGCCGGCGGAGGGGATGAGGATGGCGATAGCCGAACTGATGAACGCTGGCATGTCTGACGACGAAGTGACCTCACTGGTTAAGAACAATCCGCTCGGGCTGATAGACCCGTAGGTAGTGGAACTGATGCAACGGGGGTAGATGATGGATTTGGGAGTGATGGTCGAGGGTCAAGAGGACGTGTCGTGGGACCTGTGGCGCAGGTTCGTCACTACGGTCGAGGACCTGGGATTCGAGTCGCTATGGCGCTCGGACCACCTGTTCTCCCTGTCAGGCGCCCGGACACGGGACGCTCTGGATGCCTACGTCGCATTCGCGCTCGCGGCTGAGCTCACGAAACGCGTGAAGTTTGGGCCGCTAGTGTCGCCGATGACCTTCCGGCACCCGTCGATCCTGGGTCGAATGGCAGCTCAGATTGACGAGCTCTCCAACGGCCGGTTCGTGGCAGGGGTCGGGGCCGGATGGAATGTGCCCGAGCATACCGCATTCGGTATCCCATTCCCGCCTCTCGGCGAACGGATGGACCGGCTCGAAGAGTCCATCCGGGTGATGAAAGCGCTGTGGTCAGACGGCCCCGCCAACTTTGATGGTCGCTACTACCAGCTTCAAGACGCCGAATGCTATCCTAAGCCCGTGCAACGACCGCTGCCAATCATGGTCGGCGGCATGGGCGAACGCCGCACGCTGAAAATCGTGGCCGAGCTGGCCGACGAGTGGAACTCGCTCGGCGTCACCATCGACAACTACAAGCGCAAGTCCGAGGTCCTGGACGGCCACTGCGCTGCCTTTGGCCGGAACCCCTCTGAGATCAAACATTCGCAGATGTCGGGCTTCATCGTCGGCAAAGACGACCAGGGCATTCGTCGCCACCTGGTGAACATCGGCAAGAAGCTAAAGAGCGACGCGATCGTTGGCAGCATGACTGCTGACCCGAGCAACGTGCTGGCCGAGGCAAAAAGCCGTGGCTGGCTCGTTGGGACGCCTTCTCAGGTGGTCGAGGAGCTTGGAAAGCGCGAGGAGGCCGGGATCTCGCGCATAATGCTGCAACACCACGCCAACGATGACTTCGAGGTGCTGGAGTTGTTGGCGAACGAGGTCCTGCCCCAGGTGCAACGCTAGCCAGCGAGGCCGGGTGGCAGGTCCAGTGTCTGAGTCTGGCCGCTCTTGACGGAGGCGATGATGGCCTCGACGACGGCTGTGGCAACGATGCCGCTGGCGGCGGGTGCGTAGGACTCGCCACCGTTCTTGATTGCGTCGAGCAGGAACGGGAAACGGTCGGCGGGTGGCGGCGATAGCGTCTCGACCGAGGTCTTGTCCCCCGGTACGCCGAATGCGACTGTCTTGGCGTGCTCGTATAGGACCGCTGACTCACCACTGCCGTAGAATTCGAATAGCCACTTCGACGCGAACCCGTTGAAGTCAGCGTCGCTCATCAGGAACGTCGATACCGAGCCGTCGGCGTACTTGAAAGTTGCAGCCACCGTGTCCAGGATGTCGCTGCCTGCAAGTTCGGCTGGATGGCTCTTCTGCCCTCCAGTAGCGGACACCTCAACCGGCGCAGCCCCGTGGAACCAGCAGAGCAGATCAGCGGTGTGGATCCCCACGTCCCAGAGCGGCCCTCCACCTGCAACCGGATCCCAGCGCCACGCGGTCAGGTCGCCTCGCTCCTGCATGCACTGGGCGTGGCTGGCGATGGGCGGTCCGAGGCGTTTTTTGGCTTCGCGGACTGCGCCGGAGAAGCGGAAGCTGAAGTTCAGCATGAGCTGCTTGCCAGAAGAGCGCTGCGCCTCCGCAATCTGAATGCACTCGGCTGTCGTCATCGCCATCGGCTTTTCGAGGTAAACATGTTTGCGGGCGGCGAAGGCGTCCAGCGCGAGCTTGGCGTGGGTATCGTGAGGCGTTGCAATGGAAACAATGTCGATTGCCGGGTCCGCGAATATCTCATCGAGGCCCGCCGTGCGAGAGCCGAATTCGGTGGCAAAGGACGCGGCGCGCTCCGGATCGGTGTCGTAGAAAGCGCGAACGCCTACCCCATCAATTTCGGCCGCGCCCACCGCGTGGCTCCGACCCGCCCCTCCACACCCGATCAAGGCCCATCCTAGCTCCATATATTCGTCGATCATGCGATCCCTCACTGTCCTGGTAGGATTCCGCCGATTCCCTGTTGTGGCGGAGTCCCCGCCCCTCTCCCTCAAGAATAAGAGAGTATTTATGGGGGGTACCCCCATGCCCCCACCAGAGGGGCTTCACCCCTCTGGACTCCCCCCGACTGGGACAGGCTTCTGTCTTTTACCCGCCGAGGGTAATGACGACCTAAGGGCTACCGGCGGCCAAGGACATTACCCGGCGAGGGTGACGATTACCATTGGGCTGCCGGTGACCCATGCTTCTAGGTCGTCCATCCCTTGTTCCTGTCGGAAGGGCGAGATGTCTCGGAGTCGGGAAAGGATGGCGCGTCGCTCGGATTCTTCGGTGACTGGAGTGGCTGTGGCGGGTAGATCCGCTTTGAGATCGTCTTTTAGGTGGTATGTGAATTCTGGGTGCTCCACCAGGTTGGCGTACCAGCCACGACGGCCTGGTGAGCCGGTGACTATCAGGCGATCGTCGAAGTAGTGGGACCATATTTCCATTCGACGAGGCTCCCCACTTTTTCGACCTGTGGTGGTGATGTCGATGGTCATGTCAATTTTTAGGGCGTTTCGTGTGGTTTCGTCCATGTTTGCTCCTTGGTGTCGGGAGTCTCCGCCCCTCCCCGAAAAATTATGGATATATTCTGGGGGATACCCCCAGGCCCCCACCAGAAGGGTGAGGCCCCTCTGGACTCCCCCGACGGGGATGGGCATCGACGGGCTTGCTGCGAACGGTGTTTAGCTGGGCAACCCGTTCACCCTGAGCTTGTCGAAGGGCCATTTTGGTGGATGCTCTAGAGCCTTTCTGGGGTGACTATGGCTTGGGGGGTGCCGCCGTTGGCTACTTTGATTGCGTTTTGTACTGCGAATCCACGGCTTCTTTTCCAGGACTCCTGGGCTACTGAGGCTACGTGTGGTGTTATCGATACGTTGTCCATGTCTATGAGGGGGTTGTCTTCGGGGGTTGGCTCCACCTCGAGGACGTCGAGTCCGGCTGCCATTATCTCTTTGGCGTTCAGTGCCTTGATCAACGCCGCCTCGTCCACGACGGGACCACGGCAGGTGTTTATCAATATGGCGGACTTCTTCATCAGTCCGAATTCCCGATCGCTCATCATCCCGCGGGTAGCTGCCATTAAGGGAACGTGGAGGGTGACCACGTCTGACCGTGTCAGCAACTCGTCGCGGGTGACGCGCTGAACACCAAGCTCTGCCACTAGCTCCGGAGGGTAGTCAACGACGTCCTCGTATAGCAGCGTGCAATCCCACCCGGCCAGGCGACGCGCAACCTTCTGGCCGATGTTTCCGAGTCCAATGATGCCCACAGTGCTCCCGCTCAGCTCATGAACGTAGGGCCACCAGTCAGGTACCAGCTTGCTGGACCATTTTCGCTCTTTCACGGACTCGAACTGGATGTCGAGCTTGCGTAGGACCGTCATCATCAGGGTGATGGCGTGCTCTGATACGGCGATGGCGTTAGCTCCGCCGTTGTTCGCCACTGTGATGCCAATGTCTTCGAGGGCCGCGAGATCCATCTTGTCTGTTCCCGCGCTGGAGACCTGGATCACTTTTAGGTTGGGGCATCTGGAGGCCACCTCGACCTGGGTGTCCCCAATGATGACGACGGCTTCCTGGAGTTGAGCGATTTGCTCTTCCACCGGGAGGGTGCTGTCGACCCACTGGAGATCGACGCCGTCCGGCGCGAACTCCACGTAACCTTCGAACTGGACCTTATCGGCCACGTACACTGCGATCTTGTTGCTCAAATGTGGGCCTCCGGTTGGGGCATTTTACGGCTGAGGTCGGCAGAAAGCGCAGGGGATATACTCCCTGTGCGCCGTCAGGATTATACGAGTGCTCCATACGGGTCGCAAGGCCGTTATGCGGGTGTGGTCCGGGGAGGCTATCGATCCCAGGGTAGGAGGAGCCAGACGAGGGTTCCGTGGTTGGGGGTTTTTCCGTCGCGGTGGCATGCGCCGAGGTAGGTTACGTTGGTGGGGCATCGGGCAGGGTTTGGGTGTGGTCGAGAGGCACCCCTGAGCCCCAGATTCTTCGCTTTGCTCAGAATGGCATGGGTGGTGTGGCGCGTTGCGAGTGGCCCTTCGACGAGCTCAGGGTGAGCGGTGAGTCGGAGGTTCGGGTGCGGACGATGGGTAGCTAGGCAAGCCCTTTTCACCCGCTTTAGTTTGGAAGAAGAAAGAAAAAATAGAGTTATTGTGAGGGACAGCCTCACACTCCCGGCAAAGAGGCTATGCCCCTCTGCACTCACCTTTGCAGCGGCGGATTAGACTCCGCCTCCTAGTTTGCGGTCTAGGTTGAAGGCGGCGCTTATTAGGGATAGGTGGGTGAATGCCTGGGGGAAGTTGCCCAGGGCTTCTCCGCTTGGGCCGATCTCTTCGGCGTAGAGGCCGAGGTGGTTGGAGTAGCCTAGCATTCGTTCGAATATGAAGCGTGCCTCGTCTAGCCTGCCGGCCCTGGTCAGGGCCTCGACGAGCCAGAACGTGCACATGCTGAAGCTGCCTTCTTCCTGGCCCCCCAAGCCGTCTTCGGCGGCGTCCTTGACGTCGTAGCGCTGGACCAGGCCGTCGCTGGTGAGGTCTTCGAGGACTGCGTCGATGGTCTTGAGCATCCTGGGGTCTGTGGGCGACATGAAGAACACGAGGGGCATCAGCAGGTTGGATGCATCGACTGATTCACCGCCGAAGTACTGGACGAAGGACTGCCGCGACTCGCTCCAGCCTTGCTCCATGATCGCTTCGTATATTGCGTCTCGCTCCCTCAGCCAGAGGTCTCTGTTGGCGGGGAAGGAGCGCTTGTCGGCCAGGCGCAGGCCCCGGTCGAGGGCGACCCAGCACATTAGCTTGGAGAAGACGAACTGCCTGCGTCCGCCTCGGACCTCCCATATGCCCTCGTCGGGTTGTCCCCAGTTGTGGGCGACCCAGTCTAGTAGCGGCCTGAGACTGGACCACAGGTCGTATGAGATGGGCGAGCCGTACTTGTTGAACAGATAGATGGAGTCCATCAGCTCGCCAAAGATGTCGAGTTGCAGTTGGTGCTGGGCGTTGTTGCCGACCCGGACAGGCTTCGAATCCTTGTAGCCGCTCAGGTGGTCAAGAGATTCCTCTTCTATGGTGGAGCCGCCGTCGAGGCGATACATGATGTTCGGCGTTTCGCCGGCCACTACCTCGTTGCAGCGGTCCTGGATCCAGCCCATGAACTGCTCGGCCTCCGAGGTCATGCCTACCCGGATGAAGGCGTAGACGGTGAAGGCTGCATCCCGAAGCCAGGTATAGCGGTAGTCCCAGTTGCGCGATCCCCCGATGATCTCGGGGAGGCTGCAGGTCGGCGCGGCCACGATCGCTCCGGTTGGCGCGTAGGTCAGCAACTTGAGGGTTAGGACCGAGCGGTAGACCATTTCGCGCCACCGGCCCCGGTAGGTGCAGCGCGAGAGCCAGTTTTTCCAGTAGTCAATGGTGAGCTGGAGTTGTTGGCGGGCCATGTCGTCGGTGAGAGCCATGGGGGTCTCTCCGTCTTCGAGCATACCGGCGACGAAGCACAGCGATTGGCCGGCGTGCATGTCAAATTCCGATGTGACCCCACCGTCGGCCACTGTCGTATCGCACTCTGTGGGGACCGACAGACCGAGCCGCTTGCCTGAGTCCGAGGTGAACCAGGCTCCAGAGCCGCCGCGAGTTACTTTGTGGGACTCCCGGGCATAGTCGAAGGCGGGGGTGCACTCCATCCGCATCCTTCTTGTCCCGCGTATTCCGGTCAGTCGGCGCACTATCCGGGGAGAGTGGGGCTTCCCATTTTCGCCGCTGGCGCCATCCACTGGCATGAAGTCTTCGAGCAGCACGACCCCGTCTTTGTTGGAGAAGTAGGTCATCAGCACGTTGGTGTCGGGGTGATAGAGCTGCCGGGTCTGTTCTCCGCCGACACCACAGATTTTGAAGGAGCCGCCTTTGTCATCGTCCAAGAGGGATGCGAAGACGCTGGGTGAGTCGAACTGCGGCAGGCAGCACCAGTCTATAGACCCGTCGGTGCCGACTAGAGCCACGGAGTGAAGGTCTCCGATGACTCCATAATTTTCGATAGGTTTATAGCCCATTGATGCTCCCGATTTTGCCCATTCAGAGGATTGCCAGACCGATGATCGTACGGGAATTGCCTATGCCAAAGTGTATAGGGTGGGCCTGTACCCGTAAAGCGGGCCAGGCGCCCTGCGACGAACGAATAGGTGCTTCCACATCGTCCAGACTGGTGATGGTATCCACCATGTACCAGTGAGGATCACTTTTGTGATGTCGTGTGCTTCCGATACGATGCCAGACATGGACCAACCCAAGGGGTCCAGACCCCGATGGGGCTCGACCGTCTCGTAGCTAATACGGGTCTACTTTGGGTGGGTATACCTATGCGCGTTTTTGCTTGCGACAATACCGTTGCCGGTAGGAGAGCGAACTCTAAACAGGCTGGTGAAACAGCACATGAACTCTGAGCCCGTAGTAAATCAGGTGACGGAAAGTGTCGTCGATCAGCCCAGCAAGATACTGGTGGTCGATGACGAAGTCATTATTCAGACGCTCTTGTATGAGGTATTGACTGAAGAGGGTTATGAGGTCACTACCGCGAACAACGGTAAAGAGGGCATCGATTTCCTAGAGAAGTCCAAGTTCGATCTGGTCATTACGGACATCGTAATGCCGGTGCTGAACGGGATTGAGGTTTTGCTGGCCGCCAAGCGGATCGACATGAACTATCCGGTGATCTTGATTACCGGGTATCACTCGGTAGACAGCGTCGTGCGGCTCGTGAACCTCGGGGCTGCGGACTACATCGCCAAGCCGTTTAGCGTCGCCCTCATCAGGATGACGGTCGCGAAGGTTCTGCAGATGCGGCACATCAAGACCATCGCACAGAAGGACAGTCCCAAGGAGAATACCTTCGCAATGGATGGGGGCACGGACACGTATAACTTTGCGATGTTCAGCAACCTCCTGAATAGTGAGGTCGGTCGGTCATTGCGACTAAGCCGGGGCTTTGGCCTTCTGGTCGTCGAGATCAATCGCGTAAGCGGCGTTGGACCAGAGCTCGACAATGTGCTCGGGGATGACGATGCCGGGGCTTTTGCCACGATCTTGAAGGGTGAGGTCAGTCCGGGCGATATTATCGGCAGGAGTGATCTGGGCGAGTTCTCGATCATACTGCCAGAGACGAGCCGTGACGATGTCGATGCTCTCGCACAAAAGATCACGCGCAAGGCAGAGTGGACATTCAGCGTAAGCACGGGCAGCGCGATGTTCCCAGACGACTCTACCGAGGCCGCCGCACTGATTGCCGCCGCGCGATACGCTCTAAAGACCACCAGAGCAACCATGTAATACGAAAATTCGACCGGCCTGTTTTGTTCAGGCCGGTCGGCAGATGGTCAATCTCCTGGTCCGGTGGGGTGTATGACGGTTTCCGGAGACAAGACGCTGGCACGCCCTGAGGCGGCACGGTCGCGCGGGGCCTCACACCCTCCGCCGATCGCGGTGGTCGCCGGGGGTTCCACTGCGGTCGTTCTGTGCTTCACGCTGCTCCACGCAGCCCTCGGACCATCCACCGGCCTCTTGCTGACGTTGCCAGTGCTCCTGGCAGGTTGGTTGTATGGCTTTCGAGCCGGACTTGTCTCCAGCCTGGGCGGTGTCGCG
>Ga0115002_10005673_pt1 | contig 14614 bp, 8 predicted proteins | sample ArcticOcean_MG_C_8_FD_89576 | JGI IMG/M metagenome (GOLD analysis project Ga0115002, IMG submission 89576) | Marine microbial communities from western Arctic Ocean - ArcticOcean_MG_CB11_86 | ecosystem: Environmental > Aquatic > Marine > Oceanic | place: Arctic Ocean: Canada Basin | collected... | reverse complement strand
TGATGAGCGAACGGATTGCGGCGATTTGGACAGCGCGGGAAGATCGGTACTCTGAGATTCGGTTTGATCACACACCAGAGGTGCGTAAGGTGGAGATGTATCAAATTGGGGGATAATTGGTGCTTGGGGAAATTTCTATAAAGGCCCTCTATTCAGATTACTCTTTTCATAGATTGTTGGGGCAGGCCCTCGTGCCTGCCCTTTTGCTTGACCAAACTGGGCATCCACGGGGGATGCCCCAACAATTTAAAGTGATTGCGCATCATATTTCGGTTTTTTCTTCTTTACTGCATAGTCGTATTTATTCTTGACAATTTGTTATAATTGCTTAATTTTCACTCACTCTTGATATTCTATATATTTATGATCTAAAAAGTCAACAATAACGTTTCTCCCTCTTCAATAGGTGGTATTTATGAGTGCACAGAGTTGGAAAGAGGAACTCGATGGTCAATTGCCCGAAGAACTGAGATCCGAAGTCGATACTTTTGAGGCCCAGCTTGAGCAGAAGAAGAATGGGCAGATCGATGACCGGGTTTTTGCAGAAACGCGGTTGCGTCGGGGTGTGTATGGTCAGCGGTATGACAATGGCCAGCGATTTGATGGTCAGATCACCAAAAGACTTGAATATCCGTGCGGAGAATTGTTCAAAGGCCCAGATACTTACTGGGATGCACCGGGTATGCAGCGCATCAAAATTCCTTTTGGTGGGCTTACGGCTGATCAATTGGAAGTGATGGCCGATTTGGCCGACGAATATGCCGATGATATTTTGCACATTACCACACGTCAAGATGTACAGTTGCACTTTATACATATAGAAGACACACCAGATTTGATGCGCCGATTGGCGTCTGTGGGCATTACAACGCGGGAAGCGTGTGGCAACTCCATTCGCAATGTGACGGCATGCCCTATTTCGGGTGTGTGCCGCACCGAGACATTTGATGTGACGCCTTATTCTAAGGCTTTGGCAACTTTTATGTTGGGACACCCCGATTGTCAGGATTTTGGTCGCAAGGTTAAGATCGCATTTTCGGGCTGTGCGCATGAAGCGTGTGGTTTGACCAGCATGCATGATCTGGGTTTTATTGGCAAAGTTCAAGATGGCAAAGTTGGGTTTGAATTTTATGTGGGTGGTGGTTTGGGTGCCGTGCCGCATCAAGCGAAGTTGTTTGCTGACTTTTTGCCTGCCGAAGAAATTTTGCCTATGTCGCAGGCTGTTTGTCGTGTGTTTGCCCGATTGGGTGAAAAGGCAAATCGGGCCCGGGCGCGTGTTAAGTTTTTGTTGGCCAAGCTTGGTCTTGAAGAGTTTCAGCGTTTGGTGAATGAAGAACGCGCCATTTTGCCCCATGATGATGCTTGGACAGCTTATTTGGATGATTTGGGTTCTTATAAAGAAGAACCGCTTAAGATTGCTGCACCCCTCAATGGTGCTGTCAAACCCGAAGGTTATGATGCTTGGGCAGCGACCAATGTCTACAAACAGCGTCAAGAAGGTTATGCTACGGTGACGGTCTCTTTGCCATTGGGCGATATCACGTCTGATCAGACACGCGCGTTGGCCAGTTTGTCTCGTAAATATGTAAAGGACACGATTCGCACAACGGTTGAGCAGAATATTGTTTTGCGTTGGGTGAGTGAATCGGATTTGGCACAATTATATGGTGACCTTGTTGTATTGGGCTTAGGTGAACCGGGTGCGGGTACGATTGTGGATGTGACGGCTTGTCCTGGAACCGATACGTGCAAGTTGGGGATCTCCTCTTCACGTGGTTTGGCGGCTGAATTGCGTACCCGGCTGGCGGCACAAAGCATGAATTTGGATGAATCGATTAAAAATTTCCGCATTAAGATCAGTGGGTGTTTTAACTCGTGCGGACAACACCATGTGGCCGATTTGGGCTTTTATGGCAACAGTCGTAAGGTGAATGGTTATACGGTGCCTCACTTCCAAGTGATGTTGGGTGGTCAATGGTCTGAAAATGCGGGTTCTTATGGTTTGGCCATGGGCGCTGTGCCGTCTAAGAATATTCCTGCCGTGATTGAATGCATTACAGGGAATTATGTAGCAAATAGGCAGGGCAATGAGACTTTTCAAGAGTATGTCAAGCGTATTGGGAAACAGGAAGTCAAAAATATGTTGACCGATTTGACGGCTGTGCCTGCTCACGATGTGGATGCTTCGTTTTATGTAGACTGGGGCGAAAGTCGCGAGTTTACAGTGGGCGATATGGGCAAAGGTGAATGCGCTGGTGAGGTTGTGACCTTGGTTGAGTTTGAACTTTCGGGTTGTGAAACCGAATCGTTTGAGGCGCAACTGCTGTTAGATGACGGAAACTATGAAGCCGCTTATAAAGGGGCATACAGTGCCATGCTTCACGCGGCCAAAGCGTTAATTAAAACGCAGTGGCTCGACGTACCAGCAGACCCCAATGAGATTGTGAAAGAGTTTCGTGCGCGTTTTTGTGACACCGAACTGTTTTATAATCAGTTTGCAGGTCCTAAGTTTGCAAACTATTTGTTCCGCGTGCACGAAGAAGAAATTGCTGACTATACGCAGGATGTGGCTCATCGGGTCATTGAAGAAGGGCAGCTCTTTATTGAACAGGCCTATGCTTGTTATGGCCGTATGAACGTTGTGAATGCTTAAAAAGCAATTCTTCAGCATCAGCAGCATCTTAAGAAACAAGATGGGTTGGGTGTTGAAAACTGAAAGCTTGAAAACTTGAGGGATTTATGAATACGCATAAGATTGCTGTAAAGTTTTATATGGACAAAGGCCAGGATATTGCGCCTGAGACTTGGTTTAAGACGTTTAATAAATGGATCTCGGCGAATGCAGGGCCTGATGTGTTGATTGATGTGGCTGATTATAGCCATGTGAAAAATGGGCCTGTGACTTTGTTGGTGGGCCATGAATACGATATTAGCATTGATGATGCAGATGGCAAACGTGGGGTGTTGTTTAAGCGTAAAAGATCTGCAGAGGGTGATTTTGCACAACATTTGTCAGCAACCCTGAAGCAGGCTTGCGAGACGTGTCGTCGTATTGAAACCGATGGTGATGTTGGCGATCAGGTTGTTTTTCGGGGCAATGAGGTCTGTGTGGTGCTCAATGATCGGCTCAATGCACCCAATACAGAAGAAACATTGCAAGCTATCCAGTCTGATTTGGATGCCTTATTGGGTAAATTATACGGTGATGCAAAGGTGTCTATCTCTCGACGTGATGATTCCAAGGCGCGTTTGGTTTTGGATGTGCAAGCCGAGGGCAATTGGGCAGTAGATCAATTGCTCGCAAATCTTTAATTGGCGATCATTAACGCTGGTTTTTTGTTTTAAAAAATGGGTCTATACCCAGGTATAACGGCATTGCGATGTAACTTTGGGCAGAATGCTTGACAAAACCATCAGAATCCGTATATTTGGCCGATGACAGAGCAGCTTTAGGTTGGTATCGAAGAACTAAAGATTTCAGGAAAGGGGTGCAAAAATGGCCTATATCATCGCTGAACCGTGTATTGATGTTATGGATAGGGCCTGCGTGGAGGTCTGTCCGGTAGACTGCATTTATGAACCTGACGCAACCAATTTGGCAGAAGGTGAACGGCTTAATATGCTTTACATTCACCCAGAAGAATGTATTGACTGTGGTGCATGTGAACCTGAATGCCCCGTTGAAGCTATCTTCGCTGAAGAAGATACGCCTGAAGAGTGGAAAGAGTATATTGATATCAACTATAAGGCATTTGATTAAAACGAAATAGTTGCTGTTTTTTTGTTATCGAAAATGCCAGGATCAACCTTCGATCCTGGCATTTTCATGTCACAAAACCTCCCCGTTCCCCAAATTAAGCAGTACACTTGTGAGCGAACATATTCACTTGTTCTACGCAAATCACTTTTTTGCGATTAGAATATCGTCTTAGGGGACTGAGGCCCATTCTTAATGGGCACTTGCATGTCCCCTCTTTTCGTTTTATATTAAAAATTCTTATTATACGACATGCGATTGATGCGTTTATCTCATGAGTAAGAATACTTGTTTTGGTAAGAATACTGACGGATGACAAATTAAACTTTAATTACATGTAAGCATAAGAAACATTCATAATGTGTAAGTGGTCACTGCTTGCACCTATACTTAATTTTTTCAGATTCGTTGAACACATCATTTGATTAGAATGAGGTTGTATATGGCATATCCTCCCAAGCAAGGGCTTTATGACCCAAGACATGAACACGATGCCTGTGGCATTGGTTTTGTTGTCAATATTAAGGGTGAAAAGTCCAATCAAATTTTAAAAATGGCACTTGAGTCTTTGGTTTGTCTCGACCACCGTGGTGCTCGAGGCGCTGAAGATACAACAGGCGATGGTGCGGGTATTTTGTTGCAAATTCCGCACGGATTTTTTGCCCATGCCTGTGAAGGATTGGATATTTCGTTGCCTGAGCCGGGGCATTATGGTGTGGGGATGGTGTTTTTGACGGATGATGGTGACCGTGATGCGCGCAACCAAATTCGTGCTCAGTTTGAAGATGTGATCCGAGATGAAGGGCAAGAGGTACTGGGTTGGCGTAAGGTACCAACAGATAATTTTTATTTGGGCCCCACCTCGCGATCTTCTGAGCCGATTGTGTGGCAGGTGTTTGTTGGGCGCAGTGCTGATTTAGAAGATGTGTTGGCCTTTGAGCGCAAGCTGTATGTGATTCGCAAGCGTATTACCAACATGATTCGATATGCGGGCGTTGACGAGTATTTCTATATATCAAGTCTGTCGGCTCGAACGATCGTTTATAAGGGTATGCTGACACCTATGCAGGTGGCTGAGTTTTATCCCGATTTGGAAGACCATCGGATGGAGACTGCGATTGCACTGGTCCACTCTCGTTTTTCAACCAATACCTTTCCAAGCTGGGAATTGTCGCATCCGTATCGTTATTTGATTCACAATGGTGAAATCAATACGGTGCGTGGCAATTATAACTGGATGAAAACGCGGCAAGCCATGTTTGAATCGGAGCTTTGGAAGGATGACTTAGAGAAACTGTTCCCTATTATTTATGAAGATGGGTCTGATACATCTAAATTTGACAATTGTTTTGAATTTTTATCTTTGTCGGGTCGTTCATTGCCTCATGTCGCTATGATGATGATTCCTGAACCATGGGAAAATCACGAGAGCATGAGTGATGATAAAAAAGCTTTTTATGAATATCATGCCAGTCTCATGGAGCCATGGGATGGCCCTGCGTCTATTGGGTTTACGGACGGTACTGTTGTGGGTGCATGTTTGGATCGCAATGGTTTGCGCCCGTCACGGTATTATGTGACCAAAGATGATATTCTCATTTTGAGTTCTGAAGCGGGTGTGGTTGACATTGAACCCGAACGCATTGCGCACAAAGGGCGTTTGTTACCTGGGCGAATTTTGCTGATCGATACGCAAAAGGGCAGCATTATCAGTGATGATGAAGCAAAAACAAAAATTGCAGCAGAGCACCCCTATCGTGAATGGTTAGATCAACATTTGGTGCCGCTTGAAAAATTGGCCGATGTGGAGCCCATTGCGCCGCCGATCGATCATGCAACGATATTGAAACGTCAACAAGCATTTGGATATACGTTTGAAGATTTGAAAATCTTCTTAGGACCTATGGCACACCTTGGGCGTGACCCATTGGGTTCTATGGGCAATGATGCGCCTTTGGCTGTGCTGTCTAATAAGCCCCATCTGCTCTACAACTATTTTAAGCAACTGTTTGCTCAAGTGACCAATCCACCGCTTGATCCTTTAAAAGAAGAAGTGATCACATCGTCAGAAACAACCATTGGACCCGAGCGCAATTTGCTCAAGCCCGAGCCTGAAAGTTGTCGGCAGATTCGTTTGAAAACGCCTATTATCACCAATGAACAGCTTGAAAAATTGGCCAGTGTAGATCAAGAGGGGTTAAGGGCTACGACGATTCCGATGTTGTTTGATGCAAAAACAGGTGACTTGGAAAAAGCGATGGACGATTTGTTTGCCGCAGCAGACAAAGCCATTGATGATGGGTATACCATTTTGGTTCTTTCAGATCGGGACGTGGATCAAGACCATGCGCCCATTCCAGCCTTGTTGGCAATGGCTGGATTGCATCATTATTTGATTCGTGAAGGCAAGCGCACACAAGTGGGCATTGCTATCGAATCGGGTGAACCTCGAGAAGTGCATCATTTTTGTTTGTTGATTGGTTATGGCGCACAAGCCATTAATCCTTATATGGCATTTGAGAGCTTGGCCGATATGATCAACGAAAACCAGTTGACCGATATCACGTATAAAGATGCTGTTAAAGGGTATATCAAATCGGCCACAAAGGGCACGATTAAAGTGATGGCAAAAATGGGTATCTCTACGATTAAGTCTTATCGGGGTGCGCAAATTTTTGAAGCCATTGGCATTAAGATGGATGTGATTAATAAGTACTTTACGTGGACCGATTCACGTGTTGAAGGCATTGGGCTTGATGTAATTGCCCAAGAAGCCTTGATGCGTCATCACGATGCGTATCCAGAAATTTCGGTCAATGGCAACACGCTGGGTGTGGGTGGGCAATATCAGTGGCGGCAAGAAGGAGAACATCACCTGTTTAACCCGCTTACGATTCACAAGTTGCAACATGCTGCACGCACAAATGATTTTGGTGTGTATAAAGAGTATGCCCAACTGATTAATGACAAGTCTAAAGATATTGGTACGTTGCGTGGCTTGTTGGATCTCAAATTTGCAAATGAACCGATTCCCATTGAAGAAGTAGAATCTGTTGACGCGATTACCAAACGGTTTAAAAGCGGTGCCATGTCCTATGGGTCTATCAGTCAAGAAGCCCATGAAGCAATGGCTATTGCAATGAATCGCTTGGGTGCCAAGAGCAATACGGGCGAAGGCGGCGAAGACCCTGCGCGTTATATACTCGAAGAAAATGGTGATTCTAAGAACAGTGCGATCAAGCAAGTGGCGTCTGGTCGTTTTGGTGTGACGAGTCATTATTTGGTGAATGCGCAAGAATTGCAAATTAAAATGGCACAAGGTGCCAAGCCTGGTGAGGGTGGTGAGTTGCCGGGTAAGAAAGTGTATCCGTGGATTGCCAAAGTGCGCCACGCCACGCCGGGTGTGGAATTGATTTCACCGCCCCCGCATCACGATATCTATTCGATTGAAGATTTGGCACAGTTGATTCACGATTTGAAAAATGCAAACTACAAAGCCCGCGTCAATGTGAAACTGGTTTCGGAAGTGGGCGTGGGTGTGGTGGCTGCGGGTGTGGCCAAAGGGCATGCCGATGTGGTTTTGATCAGTGGGATGGATGGTGGCACGGGTGCTTCTCCGCAAACGAGTATCAAACATGCGGGTTTGCCCTGGGAATTGGGTGTGGCCGAAACACATCAGACATTGGTGTTAAACAATTTGCGGTCGCGCATTGTGGTGGAAACAGATGGCCAGCTTAAAACGGGCCGCGATGTGATTGTTGCGGCGCTGTTGGGGGCCGAAGAATTTGGTTTTGCGACCACGGGTTTGGTGGCGATGGGTTGTATTATGATGCGCGTATGTCATTTGGATACGTGCCCGGTTGGTGTGGCCACGCAGAACCCCGAATTGCGCAAAAAATTTATGGGAACGCCCGATCAGATGGTGAATTTCTTAAAGTTTATTGCTCAAGATATGCGTGAGATTATGGCGCAGTTGGGTGTGCGCACGATCAATGAATTGATTGGCCATACAGAGTTTCTTGAACCCAACAAGGCTGTGGATCATTGGAAAGCCAAAGGGGTGGATTTGTCGGCGATCTTACACCAACCCGATGTGGGGCCAGAAGTGGGTCGGTATTGCCAACAGGAGCAAGATCATGGGCTTGAGAATGCGATAGATAACCAGATTTTGCTTGAGCTGTGTGAACCTGCGCTCAAAGATGGTACGCGTGTTCATGCCACATTTGATATTAAAAATACAAATCGTGTAACAGGCACCCTGTTGGGCAGTGAAGTTACCCGACGGTTTGGCCCAGATGGCTTGCCGGAAGATACGATTGACATCACATTTGAAGGGTCTGCCGGTCAAAGCTTTGCGGCGTTTACGCCTCCTGGTTTGACATTTCGAATAGCGGGTGATGCCAATGATTATTTCGGCAAGGGGTTGTGTGGCAGCAAGCTCATCATTTATCCACCCAAAGGATCTACATTTTCACCTGAAGACAATGTGATCATTGGCAATGTGTCTCTTTATGGGGCAACCAACGGGCAGGCTTTTATCCGTGGACAAGCGGGTGAACGTTTCTGTGTTCGCAACTCGGGGGCACGTACGGTGGTTGAAGGTATTGGTGATCATGGGTGTGAATATATGACGGGCGGTTTGGTCGTTATTTTGGGCAAAACGGGACGCAATTTTGCAGCAGGTATGTCGGGTGGTATTGCGTATGTGTTGGATGATGATGGTGATTTCCACACCCGCTGCAACCTTGAGTTGGTTGATTTGGAGCGTGTGGTATTGGATGAGGATGTTAAGGAATTGAAGTTAATGCTTAAAAAACATGCCGATTATACCGAGAGTACTGTGGCGTTAAAAATTTTGAGCAATTGGGATGAAACAGTGCCCAAGTTTGTAAAGGTATTTCCGAAACCTTATCGGCGTATTTTGACAGCATTTGAAGAAGCAAAAAAAGAAGGTTTGGATGGTGATGATGCTTGGCTTGAGGCCTTTCGTCGAGGTGTAGAGGCAGAAGCGTAGGCAATAGCGATTGGAAATTGGCTTTTTTGTTTTAAGTGGAATGGCTGATTGCTGAAAACTGATTTAAAGGAGAGTGCATGGGAAAACCGACCGGATTTATGGAATATCAGCGGGAGCTGCCGGCCGATAGAGACCCTAAGGAACGCATTAAAGATTGGAATGAGTTCCACGATCATCATTCGGAAGAAAAAAATCGTGAGCAGGGTGCGCGGTGTATGGATTGTGGCATTCCATTTTGCCACACGGGTGTGCCAATAGGGAGTCCTGCGGCAGCAGGGTGCCCCGTTAACAATTTGATTCCAGAATGGAATGATCTTGTCTATCGGGGGTTGTGGCAAGAAGCCCTTGAGCGTTTGCATAAGACGAATAATTTTCCAGAATTCACCGGTCGGGTTTGTCCGGCACCGTGTGAAGGTTCGTGTGTGCTTGGCCTGAACGAACCTGCTGTGACGATCAAAAATATTGAAGTGTCGATTATTGATAAGGGTTGGGAAGAAGGTTGGGTGACACCCGATATTCCTGAAAAACGCACGGGCAAACGCGTGGCTGTGGTGGGTTCTGGGCCTGCTGGGCTTTCGTGTGCGGCGCAGCTGAATAAAGCGTGGCATAAAGTGACGGTGTATGAACGTGCCGACCGCGTGGGTGGTTTGATGATGTATGGCATTCCGAATATGAAGTTGGAGAAAGAGCGCGTGGTACAACGCCGCATAGATTTGATGGCCGAATCGGGTGTCGAATTTGTAACGAATACGGAGATTGGCAAAGATATATCGGCCAAGCAATTGGTGGATGATTTTGATGCGGTTGTGTTGTGCGGTGGGGCGACCAAACCTCGCGATTTGCCTATTGAAGGCAGAGATTTAAAGGGTATGCATTTTGCCGTAGATTTTTTGACAGTCAATACCAAAAGTTTGTTGGACTCCAATCATGAAGATGGCAATTATATTTCGGCCAAAGACAAACATGTGATTGTGATTGGTGGTGGTGATACGGGTACAGACTGCGTAGGCACCTCCATGCGGCATGGGTGCAAAAGCATTACCCAATTTGAAATTATGGAACGCAAGCCTGAAACACGCGCTGCCAACAATCCCTGGCCACAATGGCCCAATATCTACATGTTGGATTATGGCCAAGAAGAAGCCAAAGCTATTTTTGGTGATGACCCACGTGAATATTTGACCACAGCTACGAAATTTGTGGGTGATGAAAACGGTCAGGTCAAAGAGATGCATATCACACAGGTCGAATGGGTGGTTGGTGATGGGGGGCGTCCATTTCCAAAACCTGTGGAAGGCACCGCGAAGGTGATTCCCGCTGATTTGGTGTTTTTGGCAATGGGTTTTTTGGGACCAGAAGATACAGTTTTAGAGGAGCTGAATGTTGAACGCGATGAGCGATCTAATGCCAAGGCCGAAGAAGGCAGTTATACCACGAGCATTCCGGGTGTGTTTGCCGCTGGTGATATGCGCCGAGGTCAAAGCTTGGTCGTGTGGGCTTTTAAAGAAGGGCGAGGTGCGGCGCGTGAGGTGGATCGTTATTTGATGGGTGCGACGGATTTGCCATAGCTTTTGGTATTTATAATTTTTATGTTTTGAAAAAGAGCCGTTCGAATTTCATTTTCGAGCGGCTCTTTTGTTATTTCTGACAATGGGTTAGGAAGTTTTTTTGTTGGACTGTTAACATTGGTTTAGCACAATTTCCACGCCACTTGTCGCGCTCTCGTAAATTGCTCGAACGACTGATAAGGATCTTTTGCCTTCTGTGCCATTGACCAATGGTTCTTGGTCTTTGCGAATGGCGGTGATAAAATTTTCAAATTGTCTCTGGTGTCCTTCACCGCCTTCTTCGAGCACAGCGTGAGCACCTGATACTTCGATGGTTTTACTTTCGGTTTCTCGTTTTCCGTCTTTGAATGTTTCCCAATGTTCTATCCAGAGATCTTCTGTGCCTTCGATGATGATGGTGCCTTCTGTGCCGTGTAGTTCGATGCGTTGTTGAAAGTCGGGATGGATAGAGGTTGTTGCTTGAATCACGCCGAGGGCACCGCTGGTGTATTTTACGGCAGCGACACATGTGTCTTCTACTTCAATGTTTTGATGTGCAAGCATTCCTGTGTACGCTTTTACTGAGGCTATATCGCCTGCCAAATACAAGAGCAAATCCAACCCGTGGACGCCTTGATTGATGAGTGCACCGCCACCATCTAAAGCTATGGTACCTTTCCATCGGGAATTGTCGTAATAATCTTGTGGGCGATAAAATTTCATATAACAATCGGCCATGACCAGACTGCCAAGGATACCGTCTGCGAGGGCTTGTTTTACTTCTTGTGAGATGTCGAGAAATCTCAGTTGAAAAATGACGCCTAACTTTACGTTGTTTGCATTGCAGGTTTGAATTAATGCGTCGGCTTTTTCAAGGGAAATATCAATAGGTTTTTCGACCATAACATGTTTGCCTGCTTGCGCTGCTGGGATGCCATATAATGCGTGTTCGCCGCTTGCTGTACATATAGACACTGCGTCTATATCATCCCGTGCAATGAGTTCTTCAAAACTGGTGGTGGGTTCACCACCATATAAATCGGTCATCCGTTTTGCGCGATCGAAGTCACGTGAACAGACGGCGACCAATTCGGCATCTGTCATTTCGGAGATGACTTTGGCGTGTAACTCGCCAATCATGCCGGCACCGATGATTGCAAATTTTATGGGGTTCATGTGTTCTCCTTAGACCTTCCACCCCCCCTAAACAGGGCGAAAAGTGGATGTGTGTTATGCGTGAGGAATACCTTTTCCGATCTCCTAAAGGTTCGTGGGTGGATATATAAAAAAGGCAGATGATGACATTCTCAAAGATAATATGGATTTGGATATGAAACACTTGTTTTCACATTTGCTTGCACTCTGGTTTGTCATGGTGTATACTGTGTGTCGATTTGCATGCGTTCTTATTTTGGGTTATTGATAGGTGTATTATGATTCCTTTTTAAAAAATCAATTAAGGATATCAACTCAGCCTTGTGTTATTTAACAAATCAAAAGGAGTGGTTCAAATGAGTGCAGCATTGGATTATGGGGTTCAGAGTTATTGTTTTCGTCATTTTAAAGACAATGCCGACGTGGCACAGAAGGTGAAAGACATTGGGTTGGATAAAATTGAGGTGTGTGCTGTTCATGCCGATTTTAATGACCCTGAGGGTTGGAGAAATGTGGTGAAGACGTATGAAGATGCGGGTGTGTCAGTGGTTTCGATCGGTGTGCAGACGTTTACGGGCAATTCATCGGACAAAGATTTTTTTGAGTGTGCGGCCATTGCAGGTGCCAAACATATTTCCTGTCATTTTCAGCTTGAATCTTATGCCAAGGCCATTGCACAAGTGCGTGGTTGGAGCCGAGAGTATGGCATTCGAGTGGGTATTCACTGCCATGGTGGTTATAGCTTTGGTGGGCAGCCCAGTGTGTTGAAGCATTTGATTGGTTTGGGTGGCCCTGAGATTGGTGTGTGCATTGATACAGCTTGGGCATTGCAAATTGGTCCACGCCAAGGCAACCCCGTGAAGTGGACAGAAGATTTTGCTGGGCAGATTTATGGTGTGCATTACAAAGATTTTGTATTTGATCCCAATGGTCAATGGCACGATACGGTGGTGGGTGAAGGTACGTTGGATTTGAAGGCTTTTGTGGATGGGCTTGATAAGAGTGGGTTTGATGGTATGGCTGTGATTGAGTATGAAGCCGATGTTGAAAACCCGGTGCCTGCGTTGAAAAATTGTGTGGAAAAGATGCGGGCGTTGGCGGGGTAAATTTCGTGTGTATCCCTTTTGGAAAAGGGAGAGGTTATAGGGTTTAAATGATCGGTTTATGGATTAAGAAGGGGTGACTGATTGATGGTCGCTCCTTCTTCCTTTTGAGATGATGATGCCTACGGCGTCCTACTTTTCTTGGTACACCCCAAGAAAAGTAGGCAAAAGAAGGGTGCCACTGCGTGGGGCTTTAATGTACTTCAGTGTTTTTATGAGCGGAGGCCACCCTCACCAGCCCGCGTGGTTCCCACCCTTCCGGCATATTCCATATGCCCCTTCCGCACACACCCTTCCTTTCCACACCAACCACACAACGGCCCACACCGCCGTGGGTGAAGTTGAAGTTTTTGGAGTAATTAAACCAACTATGCAACGGCCCACACCACCATGGGTGAAATCAGAGTTTTTTGGTAATCAAAATCTGGGAGAGATGATAGATGGAAAAACCAAATCTTTTGTATATACATTCTGATCAACACAATCCATATGTTACGGGATGTTATGGGGATAAGGTGGTGCAGACGCCGTATTTGGATGGGTTGGCGAAAAAGGGTGTGGTGTTGGATAATGTGTATTGTCCTTCGCCGATTTGTGTGCCGTCGCGGATGTCGATGTTGAGTGGACGATTTCCTTTTGAGAATGGGGTTTGGACAAATGGGCATGGGTTGGATTCGAGTATTCCGACGTTTGCGCATGCGATGGGGGCTGGGGGGTATCGGCCTGTTTTGGTTGGGCGGATGCATTCGGTGGGGCCGGATCAGTTACATGGGTATGCTGAGCGTTTGGTGGGGGATCATGGGCCGAATTATTTGGGGGGCAGGGGTGCCAATCATGGGATGTTGACGGGCACGGCAGGGCCTGGGCGTGTGAGTTTGCGTAAGTCGGGTATTGGGCAGAGTGCGTATCAGGTGCATGATGAAGAGGTGACGGTTGCGACGGTGGATTTTTTGAATCGGGTGGGGGTGAATAAGCGGGCGGGGCAGGATGGGGAACCGTTTTGTTTGTCGGTTGGGTTTATGTTGCCGCATCAGCCGTTTGTGGCGCGGCGTGAGGATTTTGATCGATATGCTGGCAAGGTGCTGGCGCCGAAAATTACAGAGGTATTTTCGGATGGTTTGCATCCTCATATTAGAATGTGGCGGGAGAAGTGTGGTATTCAAAGTGTGACGGAGGGAGAAGTTTTGCGGGCACGGACAGCGTATTGGGCGTTGGTGGATCGGATGGACCATATGATTGGGCAAATTTTGGCTGCGTTGCGTGACAATGATTTGGCAGAGAATACACTGATTGTGTATATGTCGGATCATGGAGAACAGGTGGGAGAACATGGGCTTTGGTGGAAACAGACGTTTTATGAACATTCGGTAAAGGTGCCAGCCATTGTTTCTTGGCCGGGTGTGTTGCCTGAGGGGAAACGATTTGATGAGGTGATTTCGTCATTGGATTTGAATACGACGATGATTGATGCTTTGGGGGGCGATCCATTGCCCCATTCACGGGGGCGTTCGCTTTTGCCTTTGTTGTGTGGTGAGACTTCAGATTGGGAGAATGTGGCGTTCTCGGAGTTCTGTCAGGATGCCGCTGGGGCAGGTGGGCCGTTTCCAAGTGAGGGCGTTTATCAACGGATGGTGCGGCGTGATGAATGGAAGTTGAATTATTACCATGATCAACCGAGTCAGTTGTTCAATTTGAAAGAAGATCCTGATGAGATGCACGATCGGGTGAATGACCCGGTTTGTACAGATGTTGTTCGAGCATTGACGGAAGAGGTGCTGGCAGAATGGCAACCCGAGGAGATTGTGAGGAAGATGGCAGCCAAACGCGAAGACAATCAGGTGCTTTCTGCTTGGGCGCGGCAGACGGTGCCGGAAGATCGGGTACGGTGGGATTTGCGGCCTGAAATGGATTATTTGGAATCAGTAGTGTCCGGTTAGGTAATTGCTTGAACTGAGTATGTCCACTCCGAGAACTCGTGAGGGTTTGGTTCAGTGAAGGTGCTCCTAAGCTCATTTTGTATCTGAATGCGTATTTTGCG
>Ga0115002_10005670_pt1 | contig 14620 bp, 13 predicted proteins | sample ArcticOcean_MG_C_8_FD_89576 | JGI IMG/M metagenome (GOLD analysis project Ga0115002, IMG submission 89576) | Marine microbial communities from western Arctic Ocean - ArcticOcean_MG_CB11_86 | ecosystem: Environmental > Aquatic > Marine > Oceanic | place: Arctic Ocean: Canada Basin | collected... | reverse complement strand
TCCTGATGACCATACTGGTCACCGCAAATCAGCAGACAATCAACACCCTCGACTTCCTGAAGCAGACCATGATCTCACCACAGCCCCGGCTCCTGCCACTGTCAGGCCGGTAGACAAGTACCAATTGACTTCGCTCACTTCCGTCCAGAGGCTGAAACTCGGCTACACGGATGTGACGGATGCGGGACTCGAGCCGCTCGCCGGGGCCGAACACCTTACCGCCCTGTATCTGAATCGAGCGCAAATCACGGATGAGGGAATCAAGCATGTGGCCGGCATGACCGGTCTGCGGTCCCTGTTTCTCAACGAAACCCACATCGGCAACGACGGAATTCAGACGCTTGCGTCGCTTCCCAATCTGTCTTCGCTCGGTCTGGCGGGAACCATGCTGACGGATGACGGACTCAAGTCCCTGACCACGATGAAAACCCTGAGAGTCCTCTATCTTGACAAAACGGCCGTTAGCGATGCCGGCCTGGAACAACTCAAATTGCTCACCGGACTACGGACGCTGCGACTGACAGATACGAAAGTCACGGACGCCAGCATGGAGCAACTCAAAGCCGCGCTGCCGAATTGCAACATCACCAAATAGCCGTCGTATCACACTGCTCATGGATGGTACTGGATGCTCGTCCGCCAGCGCTACGATGAATCATGACTGTAATCGTCGGAGAGGAAGTGCGGCGGGTGGCTGGCAAATTGGCGCTGTGTGAGTCCCGAAGAACCTTGGTTAAAACGTGCGGGCTGAAGGCCGTTCCCGTCGGAATCCTCAGGTCGAGCCCGGTTCCGCGAAATGGTTGAGTTGCCCTGAAGCGTACGGAGTCCACGGGTCGTTTTTTTGGGCTGCCATCGGTGGAAAAAGGCACGGATACAGGTTAACTTCACCCTGTCGTGACGGTTCACACTGGAAGAAGTAAGACCAAGAATTGCAACTCCACACCAATTGCTTACGCAATTCCGTAGCAGGTGAGACAGTTATGGACCAAGGTATCTTTTGCGACCGACGCGTCCGAGCAGTGAAATGGCTCGACTTGGTGAATCCTTCGTCACGGCAAATTGTCGTGGAATTGCTCTTGGTGACTCCGTGGTTGGCCGCATCGTTGCTGTGCGCACATTGGGCGGCTCGAATGCACTTCCTGTTCTATGTTCCGGCACTCTGCTTTTCGTTCCTGTTTTTTCTGACGGGGCTGCGCGTTGTGCACAACGGATATCATTATGCACTGGGAATTCCGAGGTGGGCCACGGAATGGGTCATGTTTATTCTGAGCGTGTTGATGGGCTGGTCACTGCATGCCGTGCAAGTCAATCACTTGAGACATCACAAATACTGTATGGGGGACGGTGATACGGAAGCGATGAGCGCCCGAATGCGCGCTTGGCAAGCGGTTTTGTTCGGTCCCATCTTTCCGTTCCTGTTGCTGTGGCATGGGCTGCGATATGCCAAGCGGAAGCAGCGGATTTGGATTGTCGCAGAATTGTTGGCATTTTCGGTTTTCGCGATCGCCAGCTTCGTTGTTCTCGACATTGCCTGGCTTCGATACCATGTCGCCTGCATGGTGATCGGAGAATGTTTGACCGCATTCTTTGCCGTTTGGACCGTACATCATGATTGCGATCAACACGAACTCTTCGCTCGCACGTCGACAGGAAAATGGAAAAACTGGATGACGTTCAACATGTTCCTGCATCTGGAACACCATCTTTTTCCTGCCGTGCCAACTTGCAATTTACACCTGTTGGCAGAACGACTTCATGCCGCCGCGCCCGATCTCCGTGAAAAGGACGTCATTCCATGACTCGGCGGACGTTGGTTTTCACGGCATCCTTGTCTTGCCTCGTGCTGCTGATCGTGGGCGTGATTCTCGATCAACTCACGTTGGCATCGACCAGCCCTCTATTCGCCGCATTCATGACAGCGAGTGTGCTTGGCGCGACGTTGGGCAGTGCGTCAACTTGGCAGCACTTGGCCGGTACAAAACAGAAAATCGCTTACGTGATTTGCTTGTACGTCGGCTGGCGATTCGCCTACTTCCCGATCATGGTACTTGCCGGTACGGGGGCCGCCTATGCGGAAGCCACAGCCTTGATGGTGGGCATCCATCCCTGGATCTATGCGCCGTTTCTGGTGCTGATGGCTACGTTGCACGCGATTGTCGCGATTGTTGCCGGGTGGGCAGTGATCACTCGCAGTCTCCGCAATTGGACGCTTATCGCGTTGGCGATCGTGCCGGCGGTTGCTGTCTCGTTATCGCAAGTGGTTGATTTGCACCCGCTGCCAGATCGATGTTGGAATGTTACTCCGCGCGACTTGACCGCACGGAAACCGGTTTCGAATCCGTATCTTACGGCGCTCGATCGATCGGAGTATCGCCTTCAACAGCGACTTCTCTTGTTCGCAGCCGGTTCAACGTACGATTGGATTCCGAATGCGCCGTGGTCCAAGTCCGTGAAGGGAACATTGGAAGGACTGTTCGTCAAGAATCCATTGGGCAGTTCGGCAGACCGAGTCAAAGAGCACTACACCGGATACTTGGCAGCACATTCCCACATCAATGAAGTTGGCAATCAAGACTGAATGGGATCCACGAGAACGCGGCCTTCATACCGAATCAGCATCCCCAATAGCGGCAGGGAGAACTGAACGAGCACATCCCAGCCACATTCGCACGCCGTTTCGATTGCCTCGAGACGCGGTGCAAGAAATCGCGGTAGGGGAATCAAGCAAAACCATGCGCGAATTAGTTTGAACTGGACACTGGTTTCATTGGCTATCAGCTCGAATGCAAATCGCATTGGGCCAACCATGACAGGTTTTTTCGAATCATCAAGCGAAACCGCGAGAATCCAGTGGGTTAGTGGCATAACCAGGAATGAGTATAGCCATCACACGCCGCAAGCGCGCTGAGTTACCCGGTCCAAACCGAATTCCGGAAATACGTTGGTTTTTCCGAATGGCTGTTGAACATCTCGACACGCACCGTAACTTGCCGGAAGTGAATCCGTTATTGCCGTACGCGAATTCAAAACACGCGATTCCCGTCAAATCATGAAGAATACCGGACTCACTGGATGCCTTGTCGCTGTCACGCCATGTCTTGTGTCATCGCAACAATTCCCGACTTCACGACGTCAGGCATTTCACGCCAAACCTGAATAACCGTCCGCAGCTCAGCGTCGTCAAATGGGTGGTTTTCGGCATTCTGGTGCACCCACTGGTACACCCACGAATCGGGCGGGATTACAACATGCTGCGGAGAATCGGGTTGCGGCAGTGTTGCACCGGTCTTGAAAACCGGTAGCACTACTTCGCAACCAACGACTAAATCACAGGTTGCGTCAACAGCCAACCCCGTCTTACCGTCTGGCTTACCGGATTGGCTCGAAAACGACCCTGATTTCGTCCGACTGATGGACCGCTGGCCGAGCCTGCCGGTTCACATCAGGCAGACAATTCTCACGCTGGCGGAGTCTATCCCCGATTCCGGCCAATGACCCACACCGGCCACAGCGTTCGCGGTCCGTCCACTCGATGGAGACGCGGGCGACGTGAAGTCAAACAACGGCCGCGCTGTCCACATCGCAAACGTCGCCGCCGACGGATGCTGTCCACCGATTGATGTCACTCGCCCTTTGTCAGAAACGACCAATTCACCAGCAAAAGGAACAACATGAAGGTACTTGCCATAAACAATGATGGCGGAGGCTACGCCGACTATGTCGAGGTCGCCGCAGGAACGACGGTCACCGGGCTGTTCGAGCAACAGATCGGGTCCGCCGATCCGAGCCACTATCTCATCCGTGTCAATCGACAACCCTGCCACGCGGACCAGGTTCTGCAGGAAGCGGATCGGATTTCCATAACTCCGACGAAAATCGAAGGCGCGTCCCGATCACACTGAATCGTGCGTCCCACGAACTCTGAATCGTCCGGCAGCCGTCGAGTCTCTGCACTCGGCGGTTGCACGGACGGTCTTATGGAAAGGAGCGGTTAAGCAATGACGCACGACGCAAAGTCACTCGCACGTCTGGCGGCTGCGATTCACCAACAATTGCATTCGCAACAATCCATGGCCAATCTTTCACCGCTACCGACCGCAGCCTGGCGACAGAGCGAGAGGCTTTGGCATCGGCTGCACCGATCAAGGCAGCGCGGCTGGCAATTGGCGGCCAACCGATTACAGCATGACCTGACGGTCTCCATCCAGCGGCTGCAGAGTGAACTCGCCGAGCACGTCTCGCAATCTCTATTGCCGCGTAACGAATCGCTAATGGCTTCGGTTGACTTGATGACACTGTTCCGCAATCCTTCGACGCTCCGGTTGCGTCCGGCCGAGCGAGCGATTGGCCGCGGGGATCTATAAACCGACTCAATCTTGTGTTCATCACGGCCGTTGATGTTCGTCGGAGTTTGTTGACTTCAAGACCTTCACCGCAAACACATCTCTCCCTGCGAACGAACGGAAGCACAGATGCCGGCTTTTATTCAGAGCCGGGCTTTCCTTGTCTTGGTGCGACATGAGGAGAGCGCTACCGAGGACAATTCCGGAAAAAGATGTCCGCACCGACGACGCTGCCATTCAGACTTTCACAGATCTCAACCAGCACCTCCCACAGATACAGGGCATAGCTGGGTTCGACCCAGAAGCGGTGGGTTGGGATGTCGCCGACGAAATCCGGCAGGACGGTGCAATTGACCCCGGCGACACGGGTGAAGACCAATTGCCGCGGTGGCGCTTCGCGAAAGTTTATCCCGCATGTCTGCGCCAAGACTTCGATGGACTGTGGTCCCACAAGCAGGAACGTGGCTTCCTGGTGCTCGACTCGAAACACTTGCCCTCTGCGAGAATGCAGCCGTTCATCAAGCGATGCGACCGACATGTTGGCCACACCGTCTTCCAGGAAAAACTCGTCCGCCCCAAACCGGACTGTCACTCCACCGTCGGAAAACGGGCACGATTCAAAGATGTCGACGGGCACTTCGACACCTTCACCGGACAGCCAGCTTTCCGCGTCGCGACCTTTCACTCCGAGCTTCTGCAATCCACTGAGATCGCAGATCGCCAATGATTGCATCGCCTCGCGTTCGGTCGGCTCGTCCCGAAGTCGAACGGCGAACGGAACCCCACCGACGAGACGACTCTCGGCTCCCCGCTCCTTGAGCGCGTCGTGTATGGGACTTCGTCTGGCGGCTGGATCAGGCATTGTTACCAATCGACTATTGTTGTCGAGTGCTCTCAGGATCGTAAAAGGGCATCTTCGCGACGTGTGCTTCGACTATGCAGCCGTCATCCGCGCGGATTTTGACACGCGTGCCGACTGCTGCCAGTTCAGGAGTGACGAACGCCATGGCTATGGAGTGGCCAAGCGTCGAACGTGGTGCGATGCTTGTGATACGTCCGGCGATTTCACCGTCGGCAATGATCAAGTGGCATTCTGAGGGCATCGGCCTCGGTTGGTCATCGCCGAATGCGAGTCCAACCAGACACCGCGTCGTCGGCTTCTTTTGGATGATGTCGAGACTGCGGGAGCCGACAAAAAACGGTTTGTTCTTCCCGATTGCCCACGCGACATCGGCTTCGTATGGATTTGTCAAAGCATCAGTGTCTTGTCCCACGATGAGATGCCCTTTCTCCAGTCGCAGCAAGCGTTGCGCCTCGACTCCAAACGGTCGAATTCTGAAGCGTTCTCCCGCCTGCATGAGCGTCGTCCAGACGTGCAGGCCGTAAGACGCTGGGACGTGAATTTCGTAGCCCAGTTCGCCGACAAAGCCGACGCGCATCAGCTTGGCCGGCGCGCCGGCAACGATGCCCTCGCGCACGCCAAGATAGGGAAACCCGTCCTTGGACAAATCACTTTCCGTCAGCTCTTGCAGCACCTCGCGCGAGTTCGGGCCGGCGATATTCATGGCCACCAATTGCCCAGTGGCGTTGATCAGTGTCACGTCCATGTCGAAGATCAGCGCCCACCGCTGCATCTCGCGATAGAATGCCGCGGCACCACTGCTGGTGGCTGTCACGTAGAATCGGTCATCGGCAAGCCGTGCGATGACGCCGTCATCGATGATCACGCCCGTCTCATCACACGCCAAGCCGTATCGCAAACGGCCGACCTGCTGTTTCCGGAAACGGCCTGTGTAGAGGTGTTCGAGGAGCCGGACTGCATCGGGACCGTTGATCTCGAGTTTGCCGAGAGTGCCGACGTCGATCAAGCCGACATTGTTTCGCACGTTGGCCGCTTCGTTCAGGATGCAGTCGTCGCGGTTCTGGCCGCCGGCTTTGTAATACTCCGGCCGCAGCCATGCGCCGGCGTGCATGATCTCGGCCCCCGCCTGAACATGCCAATTGTGCATCGGCGTTCTGCGCTGCGGATGGAATCGCCGCCCGGCCAGAATCCCTAACGGCACTGGCCGATGGAACGGCCGCGACGTGGTCGTTCCTGTTTCGTTGATCGAGGCACCGTTGAGTCGCGCGAGGATGCGGATCGCGTTGATGTTCGACAGCTTGCCCTGGCTCGGTCCCATGCCGACGGTCGTGAACCTCTTCATGAGTTCAATGTTGTCATAGCCCTCTTGATGTGCGTTCTCGAAATCCTGCAGATGCAAGTCTTCATCGAAATCGACGAAGTTCTTTTTCCGCTTGTGGGCGAAAATCGGATACGGATGGGTGGGGGCTGCCACCTGGTGTTTCGGTGAGTCCGGTATTTCGCCATCGAAACGGTCGAGGTGTGCCGCCGCTGCCAGCCCGGCACGACAACCATCGTCGATCTGATCACCCAGATCGAATACACCATTCGCGCGGCCGGCCGCAAACAAACCGGCCGGCAATTCCAGCGGAACGAGTTGCTCGACCTGTTCGGCGTGGTGGAATCGTCCACCAGCTTGATAGATCAATCCGACATTCGGAGTCCAACCGACACTAATGGCGATCCCATCGCAGTCGATGCGAATGGATGACTCGGTGCGCGGGTTGCCGTCGCGATCCAACGGGCAAATGACCGCGCCGCAAATCCGTTTCTTTCCGCGAGCCGGCAGGGCTTCGTAAACGGCATGTCCGGTGTGGCTGACAATGCCCACATCTGCAACCATCTGCGCTAACTTCGTCGGCTCGCCGTCGTGACGCAGATCGACGAGGGCGGCTACGACGACTCCGGCGTTGTGCAGATCGAGTGCCGCTCGGTAACCGTCGCTATTGGCCGCCAACACGACGGCTTTTCCAAAGGGTTTCACGGCGTAGAGGTGAATCAGTCGCTGGGCGGCCGAGGCCGACATCACACCAGGAAGATCGTTGTTCTGAAAGACCGCCGGCTGCTCGAAACAGCCTGCAGCGACGAGCATCGACTTCGTTCGGAGCTTCGTGAGACGATCGTCATCAATCAACGCCGCCCAATGATCGCCGTAACAGCCGGCGACCTGCGTTCCACAACGGATTCGAATGTTGTCGAAAGCCTCGACCTTTTCCAACAGGCCAAACAGGTGCTGATCAGCGGCCGGTTCTCCGGCCCACTGCCAGGTGAGACTACCGCCGGGCCGCGGTTGTTCTTCGACGAGCAACACCTGCAATCCCTGCTCGGCGGCAGCGATCGCGCCGGCGAGACCAGCGGGTCCCGCACCGACGACCAACAGGTCGCAATACGCGTAGTCCTTCGGCGACGGCGGGTACTTGTTGTCCGGGTGAATTCGACCCAGGCCGGCGACCTTTCGCATCCGGTTTTCGTAAAATGGAAACAGCCACCGCGGCGTATGGAACGCCTTGTAATAGAACCCGACGGGCAGAAACCGACCAAACCAATCGATGATTTGCAACCGATCCCGTTCGACACCGCCCGACGTGTTGACCGAGCGAACATCTAGCCCCGGTTCGATCGACAGCAGGTCGCCGCGGATGTTGGTCCGCCGACCGTCTTCGACCATGACGTTGGCGTCGTGACCGGCCAAGCTGTAGATGCCGCGCGGTCGATGGTACTTGAAGCTGCGGCCGAGCAGACGCACGTCGTTGGCCCACAGCGCGCTAGAGAGCACATCACCCGCGAACCCCGTGTACGCTGCGCCTTCAAACCGGAATTTCACGGGCCGGCTGCGATCGATCCATTCGCCCTCGCGCGGCGGCAATCGTCTATCCATCGACGTGTTCCGCCCTGTAAAGATACGTCCTCAGAAACTCGTCCGTGCAATTGTCCCGCTCGGCGATGAACCACGTCCCGCTCGGCACGTGATACCACCACTCGCGTTTTACTCCTGGTTCGCCGCTGCGGTTGAACACGTAATCGGCCCACTCAGCGTCGGTGGCTGCCGTCGCGTCAGGCATGGTTCTCACTTCTCCCCCGAAGTGAAACTCCTGCAGCGGTCGCGGGCCGTTAATCGGGCATGTGATGATCTTCATTGTCGCTAATGTCCCACCGAAGCTGCGCCTTTTTCGCCAACCAGTTCAAACCGCTTGAACCGTGACAGATTGAACGCTTCGATCAACCCGTGGTCATGATCGTTGGCCAGCGTGTCGGCCATCGTCTTGCCGCTGATCGGCGTCGCCTTAAATCCCCAAGTGCCCCAGCCGGCGTCGATGTAAAACCCCTTGATCGGCGTGGTGCCCATGATGGGCGAAAAGTCGGGGGTCATGTCGCACAGACCGGCCCATTGACGTAGCACCTTCACGTCACCCAGACACGGAAACAAGTCGAGCAGGCCTGTGCTCATCCCTTCGGCGAAATCCAGCGTCGATCGCATTGAAATCAACTCGTAAGGGTCCAGCGAAGCACCAGCGACCAGTTCGCCGCGCGACGACTGGCTGACGTACAGATGAAGACTGGCCGAGACGACGATGCTGTTCAGCCACGGTTTGAGTGGTTCTGTGACCAGCGCCTGCAGCGGATGAATGACCAGCGGCGTTCGCAGTCCGACCATGGCAGTAATGTTTGTCGTCCAGCCAGCGACGGCGGAGAGCACTTTGCGGGTCTTGATGAAGCCCTTGTCTGTATGCACACCAGCGACTTCGTCGTCGCGGATTTCGACGTCGGTTACTGCGGTCTGTTGATGAATCTCGACGCCTCTCTGGTCGGCACCGCGAGCGTAACCCCACGCGACGGCGTCGTGGCGGGCGATCGCTCCGGGCGGATGATACAGGGCACCATAGATCGGTGCCTGATGGCCGCCAGCCTTCAAATCGATTTCGGGAACCTTCCTTTTGATGAATTCCGGACCGACGACTTCGCTGCTGATTCCCAGATGCTTATTGACTTCGGCCCGCCAGCGCTGCGTATTTAGCGACGCGGGCGAATGGGCAAGAGTGAAGTGCCCACGCTCGGAGTAGAACAGGTTGATGTTCAGTTCCCGCGAGAGGTCCTCAAACAACTCAACGCTGCCCCGATAGAAGTTCACTCCCTCTTTCGTGAGGTAATTCGAGCGAATAATCGCCGTGTTCCGCCCCGTTCCACCGCCGCCGATGTAACCCTTTTCGAGGACGGCCACATTGGTGATACCGTGGTCTTTCGCCAGATAATACGCCGCCGCCAGGCCATGCCCGCCGCCGCCGATGATGACCACGTCGTACTCGCTCCTCAGCTCGGCAGGCGCGCGGAACATCCGCGGCTCGGGGTGTTTTTTGTGAAGAGCGAACTTCAGTAAGCGGTAGGGCATGTTTGTGCGGTTTGTCCGTCGTTCAGAAAAACGTGAGATACTCGTCGATTTCCCACTGAGTTACCTGACCATCATACTTTTCCCATTCTCGGGTTTTCAACGCGATGAACTCATCCGCGATCACGCCCAGCGCGTCTTTGACGACTTCGTCGCCGGACAGTTCCTCGATGGCTTCCGGCAACGATTGCGGAAGGATCTTCGTTCCCTGTTCGAGGATTTCTGCGAGCGGCCGCTCGTACATGTTGCCGAGATTGGGATCGCCCGGGTCCATCTTGTTTTCGATTCCGTCGATCCCAGCGGCCACATAGGCGGCCAGTGCCAGATACGGATTGCAGCCGGCCGAAACCGTGCGGTCTTCAAAGTGACCGGGGCCGGCTGTGCGGATCATCTGCGTGCGGTTGTTGTCGCCGTAGGTGATGAAGGCCGGCGTCCACGTGAAGCCACTACGGGTAGAATGCAGACCCGCGCCCAGTTTCAATCGCTTGTAGCAATTCACGGTCGGGCTGGTCACCGCACACAAGGCGCGCGCGTGATGCAATACGCCGCCGACAAAATGGTAGCCCATCTCTGAGCAACCCAGTCCACGCGGGTCGGAGGAATCGTCGAACACGCACTTCCCGCTTTCGGCATCGGCGAGGTGAAAGTGAACGTGCAACCCACTGCCGGTGCGTTCGGAAAACGGCTTGGGCATGTGTGTGGCGATCGCGCCGTATTTCTTGGCGATTTGTGACGTCGCCATCTTAAAAAACGTGATGCGGTCGGCGGTCGTCAGCGCATCCTGGTAGGCGAAGTTGATTTCGTATTGACCGTTCCCGTCTTCGTGATCGGTCTGGTAAACGCCCCAACCGAGTTGATTGAGAGAACCGGTCAACTCCTGCAGGTATTCCATCGCCGGAGCCATCGAACGGAAGTCGTAGCACGGTTTGGCCAGCCTATCGACGTTGTCGGGATCCCAAGGTGCAATCGAACCGTCGGCACTTCGGGTGACGAGAAAGTGTTCCGGCTCCATCCCGACGTTGAAGACGTAGCCCTTCTCGCGGACCGATTGCAGCACCCGCTTGAGATTCGTCCGCGGGCAGAAAGGATACACTTCGTCATCGACGAACAGGTCGGCCGCGAACCGCGCGGTGTTGGGCATCCAGGGCAACGGCGTGTAGCTGTCCAAGTCGATCCGGGCCATCATGTCGTGCGAATGCGGTCCCTGGCCAACGCCCCAGACGGCGGCCCCCGCAAAGCCGGCACCGTCGTCGAGCAAGTCGTCCAGGCACGACGCGGGCACCATCTTCACTTTGGCGGAACCGTGGATATCGACGAACTGCGCAAGGACGAACTCGATGCCGTCCAGTTGCATCTGTTCCCGGATTACTTCTCGATCGGCCATGTTCACTCCTGATGCTGATCGCCGTCGTGGGTCGAATTGTCATTCATTGAATTCAAGGTCAGCGCCCGGTGCAGTTCGTTCGACTCTCGCAGCTTCCGGGCAGCGGCTGCGTACTTCGCGGTTCCCAATATTCTTAGCCGTTTTCAACTGTCGCCTCTTCGGCCTCTGTTCCTGCTTCTACTTCTGCTGTAGTCCGGGAATCCATTGTGTTCCGGCGAGGGGCACTTTCGCCATTGCAGCCGCTTCCACAGTGAGTGCGACCAGGTCTTCTCTTTCCAGGTGATGTACGTTCGACTTACCGCAGGCCCGGGCGAGCGTTGTCAATTCCATGCTGAGAACCTGTAAGTAGTTCTTCAATCGCTTTGCACCGATTTCCGGAGTCAGCCGCTGTTCCAGGACGGCATCCTGCGTGGTGATTCCGACGGGACATTGGCCGGTGTGACAATGATGGCAATAACCGGGTGCTGTACCGAGCTTCGCGTAATCGTCGGTCGCGTCCACGTCCCGGCCGTCCTGAAAATACGAATCGTGATTACAGCCCAACGCGACAAGCACTCCCTGCCCGATGGAAACTGCGTCGGCTCCCAACGCCAGCGCTTTGGCGACGTCGGCCCCGGTGCGAATCCCGCCGGAGATGATTAACTGCACTTCGCCAACGACATTCATGTCTTCAAGCGCCTCGACCGCCAACGGCAGGGCGGCCAATGTGGGGATGCCGGTATGTTCGATGAAGACTTGTTGAGTCGCCGCGGTTCCCCCCTGCATACCGTCGATGACGACGACGTCGGCCCCGGCCTTGACGGCAAGTTTCACATCGTCGCGAACGCGGGTGGCACCCAGCTTGACGTAAATCGGCACCTGCCAATCGGTGATTTCGCGCAGCTCTTCGATCTTGATTTTCAAGTCGTCCGGGCCGGTCCAGTCGGGATGCCGACAGGCCGAGCGTTGATCGATTCCCTCGGGCAGCGTTCGCATTTCGGCCACGCGGGCGCTGACTTTCTGGCCCAGCAGCATCCCGCCTCCACCCGGTTTCGCCCCCTGACCAAGGACAATTTCAATGGCGTCGGCTTTTCGCAGATCGTCGGGATTGAACCCGTACCGTGACGGCAGGCATTGATAGACGAGCGTCTTCGACGATTGCCGTTCTTCTGGGGTCATGCCGCCGTCGCCGGTGGTCGTCGAGGTGCCCATCTCTGTCGCCGCCCGGCCGAGGGCTTCCTTCACGTTGGCCGAAAGAGAGCCGAAGCTCATGCCGGCAATGGTGATCGGAATCTCCAACTCGACCGGTTTCTTCGCGACCCGGGTTCCCAACACTGTTTTCGAGTCACACTTTTCGCGATACCCCTCCAGCGGATAGCGGGATGCCGATGCGGTCAGAAATACCAGATCGTCGAACGATGGCACCCTGCGTTTGGCGCCCATGCCGCGGATGTCGTACAGACCGTATTCGGCCGCTTCGCGGATGTAACCGATCGCGCGGCGATCGATTGAAGCGCTCTCTTCTCGGTGGATCGGCCCGGACAACTCAATACTCCTGATGCACTTCAGCGTTCCAGTGATACAAACTGCGGGCCGAGGCGACTCGCTTGAAACCGCTTGTGTCGAGGTCGATCTCTGCATCCGCGAGCAATCGCGAGACCCGTTCGACATCGGCCGGTTCCATCTCTTCTTCCCGCGCGTCGGCTCCCAAACTGTGAATTGTTCCGCGAACGTAGATCGTCGCTTCGTACAATGAATCGCCGAGGTTCGGCCCCGCGTCACCGCACACGACGAGCGTGCCAGCTTGCGCCATGAAGGCGGAAAAATGTCCCACGCTGCCGCTGACGACGATGTCGCAACCTTTCATCGAGATACCGCACCGCGAGGAGGCATCCCCTTCGATGACGACCAGTCCGCCGTGCCCCGACGCCCCGGCGGACTCCGAGGCGTGACCCTTCACCCGCACGCAGCCCGACATGATATTCTCGGCCACGCTCCAGCCGACGTTGCCGTGCACGGTGACCGACGCCAGCTTGTTCATGCCCGCGATGAAGTAGCCGGCGTGTCCTTGAATTTCGACCGCGACATCGCAGTCCAGCCCGGCTGCGATGCTGTGACTTCCGTCTGGATTGAGAATCTCGACCCGTTCAATGCCACTTCCGGGCAGTTCGTGATGCAGAAACTGATTGACCTCGCGGACACTCAGTTTCGCCAGATCGAATTGCTTCACACGGTCCATGAGTAGATCTGTTCTGGTGCGGGTTCAAAAACGTTAGCCGATTGAATGCCGGGCAGATGAGCCAGCGAGCGGAACTCGGAAGCGACGGCGACGTAATCGTCGGTTTCAGCGACAACGGCAGGCTTGCACGCGAACGCATCCCGCACCAGCACCATGCGATCGGCCGTGGCCATGAGGAACGTAAAGAACCCGTCGAGTTCGTCGAACGACGTTTCAATGGCCGCTTCGAGGGTGTCGCCTTCGCGCATTCGCCATTCCAGAAACCGGCAACCCGCCTCGGTGTCGTTATCGGTCTCGAAGACGATGCCCCGACTTTCGAGCTTGCGGCGGATGCTGTAGGGATTCGATAGCGAACCGTTGTGTACCAGACAGAAATCCTCACCGGCCGTGTAGGGGTGGGCGTGAGCGGGCGAAACGGCGGATTCGGTCGCCATCCGGGTGTGTCCTACTGCGTGTGTTCCGATGAGTTCCGAAAAACGAAACCGCTCGGCGATTTCACCAGGGGGGCCTTCGTCCTTGTACATTTCGATCGCGCGGCCGACCGAGATCAAATGCACGTCGGGATGCGATGCCTCCAACCAAGCCTTGAAAGTATCCACTGCAATTGACGAAATTTCGGTCGCGTGGTTGTCGATAATCTCAATGCGACCGTCACTGGACGTGTCCCGCAGAAAATCCTGGTGAAATGTCTGCCACTGGAATCCCGGTTCTCGGCAGAATAATCCGAAGCGGCGATGGGCGTCGTTAAGTGGCTTGCGAAACACGGCCAGGCCGGCCGAATCGGGACCACGCGTACCCATGCAGTCGAGCATGGGTGTGACAAGCTGCCCCAGGCTTTCCCGTTGACTCTCTCGTTTTATGAGCAGTCCGACAATGCCACACACGACGACGCTCCGAAATCGGTGACCTTCGATGACACGACTGCGAGAAGAAGGATATCACACCGTTATACCGTGATCTTGCACCAGAGGACAGTGCCCCAGGATTCGACACTGAGAGACACGGGTCCGCTTCCAGTCATCGCCAGCTTTCCTGCTCAGCGATCTTGCGATTTCGCTCCGCAATCTCGGCTTTCAACTTCGTCATCAGTGACTCGTCCGATTTGATCTGAACCGTTGTGGCCTCGATCTCATCCCAAGTGTGCGAGGGATTGACTAGGCGTTCGTGATGAACCCGGTAGTATGTCTCCATGCTGTCAGCGACGATGCGGTCGTCCTTTTCCTTTCTGAAGTCGTCGATGATTTCCTGATCGACTTCAAACAGCGTAAGCGTGACAATGCCGCCGCCAAAATCGAATACCTCGACGTGATCAATCCAGGCCGGCGACCAGCGCTGCCGCTCGTAGCGGACATGCCGCCGTCGCTGCAGTTCGGTGGCGAATTTGCGGCTC
>Ga0115002_10005669_pt1 | contig 14621 bp, 14 predicted proteins | sample ArcticOcean_MG_C_8_FD_89576 | JGI IMG/M metagenome (GOLD analysis project Ga0115002, IMG submission 89576) | Marine microbial communities from western Arctic Ocean - ArcticOcean_MG_CB11_86 | ecosystem: Environmental > Aquatic > Marine > Oceanic | place: Arctic Ocean: Canada Basin | collected... | reverse complement strand
GCTGATATAGCCAAGATTCCAGAGCCACAGCCATAATCTAACACTTGTATATCTGAAGTTAGATTAGCATCAAGCCACTCCAAGCAGAGAGATGTTGTGGGGTGCTCGCCTGTACCAAAGGCAAGCCCGAGATGTAGCCTTGTACAGACACGATCAGTTTTCTTAATTTTGACATTTGCAGCCGCCAGTATTAGGCGTTTCCCAATGCGTTGAGTAGTGGGGCGACGTTCCCAGGCGGCTTTCCAATCCTCTTCGCGTACGATATGCGATTTGATTGGTCTTTCAATGCCAATAGACACTTGCAGATAAACCTTTACTGAAGCAATTGAAATTGACGATGGGAAAAGGGCTGTCAATAGCATAGAAGACCAGAGCGACATTTCTCCGGGGCCAGGTTCTATGATTTCTTGGTCGTTTGTGCTGGTTAGACTGATTGAGACGGCCCCGGTCAATTTGAGGAGGGACTCTATTCGGTTAACGTCATCAGTTTCAACGACGATCTGCAATTCATGCCAGGACATTATCGCGCTACTTTAAGCCCAGTCGATTCTCGATATAGTTTATATCAGTGCCGCCTTGTTTGAAGGCGGTATGATTGCAAATTTCCTGATGAAGTGGGGCATTTGTTCGTATACCCTCCACTATCAATTCGTCTAGGGCACCATTCATTCTGGCGAGCGCAGCTGGCCGAGTCTCTCCATACGCAATTATTTTTGCGATTAGCGAATCATAGTAAGAGGGGACCTTATATCCGCTATAAAGATGGCTATCTACCCGAATACCGGGGCCGCCAGGGGGATGCCAGAGACTGATTGTTCCAGGGGACGGCATAAAAGTTTTTGGGTCCTCAGCATTGATTCGACATTCTATAGCGTGCCCGGTCCAGTGGATATCGCTTTGTCTGTGTGTCATAGGTTTATCGCTAGCTATTAACAACTGTTCTTTTACGATATCTATGCCTGTTATTAACTCTGTGATTGGATGTTCAACCTGGATTCGAGTGTTCATTTCAATGAAATAAAACTTGCCTGACTCATAGAGGAACTCAAATGTGCCTACCCCTTTATAGCCGATATCTAAGCATGCATTTGCACATTGCGCGCCCATTTTCATTCTGACTTCAGGACTAATGCCAGGGGCTGGTGCTTCTTCTACTATTTTCTGATGCCGTCTTTGCATAGAACAATCCCGTTCCCCTAAGTGAATTGCATTTCCATGATTGTCGGCTATTACTTGAAATTCGATGTGACGTGGCTGCCCAAGAAATTTTTCCATATAAACGTCCCCATTAGCAAAAGCAGCTAAGGCTTCGCTTTTGGTGATGGAGATCGCATTGAAAAGAGACGCTTCGCTATGCACTACACGCATACCCCTGCCACCACCACCTCCAACCGCTTTAATAATGATTGGATAGCCAATTTCGTGGGCTAATTGAGCATTTTTAGTATTGTCATCCGAAAGTGTGCCGTCTGATCCTGGTACACAGGGGACGCCCGCTGCTTTCATCGCTTGTATGGCCGAAACTTTATTGCCCATCAAGCGAATGGTTTTAGGGTCGGGTCCAATGAAAATAAACCCACTTTCTTGCACGCGTTCTGCAAAATCTGCGTTCTCTGAGAGAAAACCGTATCCAGGGTGAATTGCTACGGCGTCGGTCATCTCAGCAGCAGCAATAATGGCCGGCATATTGAGGTAACTGTTAATTGCAGGTGGAGGGCCAATACAAATGGTTTCGTCTGCAAGAAGAACATGTTTGAGTCCTGCGTCTGCCGATGAGTGAACAGCAACAGTTTTAATGCCTAACTCTCGACAAGATCTTAAAACTCGCAGAGCAATTTCTCCGCGGTTGGCTATCAGTACCTTATCGAGCATCAACAGTTATTCTTTGATAATGAATAGTGCCTGGCCAAATTCTATCGGGTCGCCATTTGCAGCCAAGATTTTAGTTATTTTCCCCTTTGCATCGGATTCAATCTGATTCATCATCTTCATGGCTTCAAGGATACAGAGTGTATCCCCAATTCTCACCTCAGTTCCGATCTCTATGAATGGAGGACTGCCAGGCGAAGGGCCAGCATAGAAAGTGCCGACCATAGGCGCTATTACCGTATGACCATCATGCTCAGGCGCCTCATTGGCTGGGGTTGTGGGGTTAGGCAATGGTTCTGTCGTAGCAATCCCAGTTACTGAAGTAGCGCCAACTGTTGTTATGGTTGACCCTTTAGAGGGATGACGACTAATGCGAATAGAATCCTCACCTTCAGTGATTTCTATTTCTGCAAGTTCGGACCCCTCAAGGAGCTCGATAAGTTTTTTTACCTTCCTGATATCGATAGTTTTTTCCTAGACTAAAATTTTTTCAGCAGCGATCAGAGCAAGCTCATAGCTCGTTACGCCAAAGCCTGAGATCGTTCCTACTGCTACATCGGAAAAGAAAGAACGTTGTCTGAAATCCTCTCGGGCTGCTACGTTGGATAGATGAATTTCAACAAAAGGAATCTCTACAGCAAGAAGCGCATCTCGCAGTACGATACTTGTGTGCGTGAATGCGGCGGGATTAAAGAGAATGAGTTCAATTTTTTCGTTAGCCGCGTCATGAATTCGTTTTACGAGCTCATGCTCGGCGTCGCTTTGAAAACATGTCAGTATATGTCCACGTTCCTTTGCTAGCTTACTGAGGCGAGCCTCAATTTCATTAAGCGTGCTAGCGCCATAGAGTGTGGGCTCTCGTTTTCCTAGTAATCCTAGATTTGGACCGTTGATTAATAACAGGTTTGACATATTTAATTTTCGACGAAGATGTAAGGTATTTTACATGTTTTCGAAGTATTTAGGCGAATAAGCTAAATTATTTTTATGGCTTAGTTGACAATAAAGCCCGCGCCGTCTCTATATTTGTTACGCCGTTTGCTAGGCCAGAGAGGACGTCTCTTAGTTTCTGGAGGTCCTCTGGGAGAATCTCTCCTGTGTGAACACCCAGGATTCTGCCTCTCTTATCAGAAAATACAGTAAACGGGAGAGCGAAGAATTCCACTCCAAAAGCCCCTGCGGCATTCATCGCATCGGATTCCCCAACAAGAATGGGATAGTTAAAGTTCATATCTTCAGCAAAGTTTTGCACTGCCTCAAAATTGTCAATCGCAATGCCAATAACCTGAACAGGATAATCAGCATTCTGTTCCTGAAATTCTTTAAGCAGCGGAATTTCTCTCAAACAGGGTGCGCACCAAGTAGCCCAAAAATTTATGACAAGTGCATGTTGAGGCCAACTTCGTATAGACCGCGTATTCCCATCCAAGTCGTCTAATGAAAATTCGGGAAGCATCCCTAATATTTGTGTTGGCGCTACTACTGCCTGACTTGTTTGAGGTGGCGGCTCGGAAGATCGTAAAAAAGCACGGTATCCCAAATACGCTATAACAGCAGCTAAGCTTAAAAGGAGTGTGAAAATTGCGCTACGTGCCATAAGGGGTTCCCGGTCTCTATGACTTTATTTTATAATGAAGATACTTGAAGAGCATGTGCGCTGAATTCCTCTGCGTCTACAAAACCGACAAGTTTATACGCTTCCAGCTCTTCCCCTTGGCGATTAAAAAAAGCGATAGTTGGTGGCCCAAAGCTTGAGAAATATTGCAGTAGTGACTGGTCTTCATCGTTGTTTTCAGTCACATCGATTTGCAGCAACATAAATGGATCCAAAGCTGCTATAACACTTGTTTCAGGAAAGGTGTACCTCTCATATTCCTTACATGCGACACACCAGTCAGCCGTAAAATCAACCATAACTGGTGTTCCGGTATTTGATGCCTCTAAAAGAGCCTCTTCTAGCTCAGCGACAGAGCCTATGGACTGGAAAGGCAGGTGAGAAATAGCTGTATTATTTGCCGAGCCTGCAAGTAGCGACCCTCGCGGGATAGGCTTGAGGGGGTTATCACCGCCAAGTGTAACGCCAATAACCATCAGTGCGCCGTACAAGCAAGCTAGTAGCCCCAGCCCCTTGCCGAGCCTTTGCATAGGTGAAGGTGATTTGGGTAATACCTCAAATGCCCCTAGAAATACGCCCGTTAGAAAGACAAGTAACGACCAGAGGGCTAGGGTAATGCTTCCAGGCAGAATCCGTTCCATCATCCATATCGCGAGTCCTAGCATCATAACCCCGAAGGCTGCCTTAACCATATTCATCCATGGCCCAACTTTTGGCAGCAACTTTCCAGCCGACGCGCCCACCAGTAGTAATGGTGAGCCCATGCCAAGGCTCAGGAAGAACAGTGCGCTGGAGCCTAGAAGTACGTCACCGCTTTGACCAATAACCGCTAGTGTAGCGACTAGTGGCGGGGCGACACAGGTAGTCACAATTAGGGCTGATAGGGCTCCTATAATGGCTACGCCGATAAAGGTTCCGTTCTTTTGATTATTTGCCAGGCTTGTCAGTCTATTTTGTATAGGTGCCGGTATCTGTAATTGAAACAAACCAAACATGGCCATGGATAACACTACAAAGAGTCCTGCAAATAGAGTCAGAATCCAAGGCTGTTGAAAAATAGCTTGTATCTGTCCGCCGGCGACCGCTGCTAGTGCCCCAGCACCTGTGTAGGTGATCGCCATGCCCATGACATAAGACAATGAGAGCATAAAACCTCTGGTAGGTGTTACGTTTGCTCCTTGCCCAGCAATAAGCCCTGAAAGAATCGGAACCATCGGCAATACGCATGGTGTAAATGCTAGTAGCAGCCCGAGGCCGTAGAAAGTTCCAAGGACAGCCCATAGTGGGTAGTTCATGATAATGTTGGCTAGACGATCTTGCTCAGACACCATAAGTGGTGTTGAATTATTTGGCGGCGAAGCAGCAAAAACGCTAGAAGCTGGGATTCCCAGGTGGCGAGAAGCTGTAATTAAAGGGTAGCAAATACTGTCTACTTTACAGCCTTGATAATGAGCCTCTAGTTGAATGTCAACCTCATCTCGTGATGCCCGAGAGAAAGGAATTTTCGCCTCGATGTAGTCGTAATAGACTTCTACTTCTCCGAAGTATTCGTCTTCAGTTACTGTCCCGCTTGGAAAACGTGGTGCTCCTATTTGAATTGGACCGTCGACGTTAAACTCAAATTGATCTTTGTAAAGGTAATAACCTGGCTGGATAATCCAACTTACCGTAATTTCATTAGCCCGCTCGACTCTTGAGTCCATGATGAATGCCTCATCAGGAGGGAGGACTTCATCATTAGCGCTAGACTGAGCTAGAAAATTAGATAATATTGAACTGCGGCCGGGGTTTTCTGGGGTTAAAGCTATAGTTCTGTCCCAGCGTTGTGGTGGGTAGCAGAGACCGATATCGGCGCAGCCTTGCAGCATCAGCCGAAAGTCCATCTCGGTTATACCTGCAGTTTGTTGGTACGGGATTCGAATTTGAAAGCGGTTACGATATGTTTCCATAACACCAAAGAATTCATCTTCGTGGATTTGTCCATTCGGCAATTCTGCTGCATTAAGGTCTATGCCGTTCGTTAAGGACTCAAAATCGAAACGTTTGCGGTATAGGTAGTAACCGTCCTCAATTTGGAACGTAAGGGTAATTTCCTCCTCGTTAGCCTCTACGGTGTAAGGGAAAGCAGCTTCGGGTCGTAATATCTCTTGTGCTGTTGTGATCTTGGAGGCAAGCAAAGGCGTAACTAGCAACAAGACTGCAACCATCAAAAACGAATGTTTCAGCGTGTTAATTCTCATGTGTTTCATGTCCATAAGATCAATCCAGATATGCTGATGCATGTGGTAAATACCAGCAACGGCATTGAGATCAAACGAAAATACCCCGTCTTTATTTGACAGCTAAGCATAGCGGGGTGGCACCCTACTGTCATAACTTTAGCAGGAAAGCCTTGAAATTCCGTCAACCGGCCCTATTATTAGCACTCTACTGGATCGAGTGCTAATTGATTAGCTCGACCAATTGTTGGTACATCATAGTCTTGGAAAATGGAGACCCATCTATGAAGATTCGTCCGTTACATGATCGCGTCGTTATTAGGCGTACAGAGGAAGAACGAACCTCCCCTGGAGGCATCGTAATTCCAGACGCAGCGGCAGAAAAGCCCATTAAGGGTGAAGTAGTCGCTGTTGGAAATGGCAAGCTGCTGGAAAATGGTGAAGTTAGACCCTTAGACCTTAAGGTTGGCGACAACGTGCTGTTTGGTAAGTACTCGGGTACTGAGGTTAAGGTTGATGGTGAGGAAGTCGTAGTCATGCGTGAAGATGACGTTATGGCTGTAATCGAGGGCTAGCCCACGTAGATCTGACGCCCGTTTATAAGAGAAATTAGGAGATATAAAATGCCGAAAGAAGTGAGATTTGGTCATGAGGCACGTCAACGGATGCTTAAGGGCGTCAATGTGTTGGCCGATGCCGTTAAAGTGACCCTTGGCCCTAAAGGCCGAAATGTTGTATTGGAAAAAAGTTTTGGGGCTCCCACCGTCACTAAAGATGGTGTCTCAGTCGCAAAAGAAATCGAGTTAGAAGACAGGTTCGAAAACATGGGAGTTCAGATGGTTAAGGAAGTTGCTTCCCAAACCTCTGATGCTGCTGGTGATGGGACTACGACTGCTACAGTGTTGGCTCAAGCCGTCTTAAGAGAAGGGCTAAAGGCTGTCGCGGCAGGCTTCAATCCGATGGATTTGAAGCGTGGAATAGACAAAGCTTCTAGGGCGTTGGTTGAAGAGCTTAAATCTTTATCTCAGCCTTGTGAGGATGATAAGGCTATTGCACAGGTAGGCACAATTTCAGCTAACTCTGATCACGAAGTTGGATCTATCATCGCCAAAGCTATGGATAAGGTTGGTAAAGAAGGCGTCATTACTGTTGAGGAAGGCTCTGCGCTTGATAACGAGCTTGAAGTGGTAGAGGGAATGCAGTTTGATCGCGGTTATTTATCTCCGTATTTCATCAACGAGCAACAGAGTCAGTCAGTACAGTTGGATAGCCCGCATGTTCTGATTCACGATAAGAAGATCTCTAATATCCGTGATTTGCTGCCTTTGTTAGAGGGTGTGGCAAAATCGGGTCGTCCATTATTGATCATTGCTGAGGATGTTGAGGGAGAAGCTCTCGCTACACTAGTGGTTAATAATATCAGAGGCATAGTTAAAGTTGCCGCCGTGAAAGCCCCTGGCTTCGGTGACCGTCGGAAGGCGATGCTGCAGGATATTGCAATTCTCACTGGAGGACAGGTTATCTCTGAAGAGGTTGGGCTATCGCTTGAGAAGGCAACTCTTGAAGATCTTGGAGAAGCTAAAAAGGTCCAGATCAGCAAGGAAAACACGACACTCATAGATGGTGCTGGTGCCGCTGACGATATCAAAGGCCGGATTGATCAAATCAATGCGGAAATTGAAGACTCATCTTCTGATTATGATCGAGAAAAGTTGCAGGAACGAGTGGCGAAACTTGCCGGCGGTGTAGCTGTGATAAAAGTTGGAGCCATGACTGAGATCGAAATGAAAGAGAAGAAGGCTCGGGTTGAGGATGCGCTCCATGCAACTAGGGCAGCGGTTGAAGAAGGTGTTGTGCCTGGTGGTGGTGTGGCATTGATTCGCGCTCTTAAAGCTTTTGATACATTAGAAGGCGACAACGAGGATCAGAATGTTGGCATAAAGATTTTACGGCGTGCTGTTGAAGAGCCGCTGCGTCAAATCGTAGCTAATGCTGGCGAAGATGCTTCTGTTGTATTAAATGCGGTTGCTGAAGGGACAGGTAACTTTGGCTTTAATGCTGGCACTGGCGAGTATGGTGATTTGGTTGCACAAGGCATCATCGATCCTACTAAGGTGACTCGGCTCGCGCTCCAGAATGCTAGTTCGGTAGCAGGTCTGTTGTTAACTACAGAGGCTATGATCGCTGAGGGACCGAAGACTGAGTCAGCAGCAGCACCAGCGATGCCTGATATGGGTGGCATGGGTGGTATGGGCGGCATGATGTAAGTCTTGTTGACGGTTTTTTAAAACCAGAAACGAAGCCCCGCACGAAGTAGCGGGGCTTTTTTTTGATTAAAAGTAAATGTTAGGTTTTTCATATAGACTATTTTGGATAACTATAGGTTGGAATTCTGTGCATTGAAGGAAAGGTTCCGAACGGGTAATGGTTATAATTGTATCCAGTGACTCAGGAGATAATCGTGCGAAATCGGCTCGGCAAAGTAGAAGAAAACTTGAAGCCTGCGAACACAGAGAAAACCTACCGAATTGGGCAGGATCAATTGCCTTTGCATTGTCCTCTTCCGGATATGTATCTTTGGAATTCTCATCCCAAGGTGTTTCTTCCAATACAGGTAACGGGTGCCGCTAAATGTCCCTACTGTGGTACTAGCTATAGCCTGATTCCTGACGACTTATCCTAAGCCAATGATCATTGTGACTGGAGCTGCCGGTTTTGTGGGCAGCAACCTAGTACGGGGACTGAATCGAGCCGGGTACACGGATATTTTAGCGGTTGATGACCTCACGGATGGGCATAAATTTTTGAATCTTGTGGATTGCGAGATTGCAGATTATTGGGATAAGGATTTATTGCTTGAGCGTTTGAAGGGAGGGCTGGGATTTACCCCGCGTTGTGTGTTGCACCAAGGCGCTTGTTCTGAGACTACAGAATGGAATGGACGCTACATGTTGGAAACAAATTATCGCTATTCAAAGGAACTGTTGCATTATTGTCTTGATGAAAATGTGGATTTTATTTATGCATCATCTGCGGCAGTCTACGGGAATAACAGCACCTTCAAAGAGGAACCTAGTAACGAGAGGCCATTAAATGTTTATGGTTATTCTAAGTTGCTTTTTGATAATTATGTTCGCCGCAGGTTTTCTGATGTTTCAACACAAATAGTTGGATTACGCTATTTCAACGTCTACGGTCCGAATGAGGAGCATAAGGCTGGAATGGCTAGCGTTGCTTTTCATTTAAACCGACAGGTTATGGTAGACGGTGAAGCGAGGCTTTTTCAGGGAAACTGTGACTACACAGATGGCGAACAAAGGCGAGATTTTATTCATGTTGAGGATGTGGTCAGGGTAAATTTGTGGTTGCTGGAGAATCCGCAAGTGCATGGCATATTCAATGTGGGAACAGGAAAATCCGCGAGCTTTAATGAGTTAGCTGACGCAGTGATTGAATGGCACGGCGTGGGAAAAAAACGTTATATTCCTTTTCCAGAGAATCTCTTAGGGTCCTATCAGAGCTTTACGCAGGCAGACATAACGCAGTTAAGGTCTGCCGGATACGAAGATCTTTTTCTCGATGTTGCCGCCGGCGTAAACAAATACCTCGACATCCTCAATGACCCCGATAGGCTCATGTTAGCAACGTGAGCACAGGTTTAAAGCGTCTGGTGGTGGGCCCATCGTGGATTGGCGATATGGTCATGGCTCAGTCGCTTTACAAACTTCTTATTGATCGAGAGCCGAATAGCAAGATACATGTTATTGCTCCTACTTGGTCAATCCCTATTCTAGAGCGAATGTCGGAGGTCGATCGTGCGGTGGAGCTTCCTTTAGGTCATGGTGAGCTAGCCCTCAGAAAACGCTGGGAACTTGGTCGGAGATTACATGAGGAGGGTTATGAACAAGCCATTATTTTGCCTAGTTCATTAAAGGCTTCTCTCGTCCCATTTTTTGCATCCATTCCATTGCGTACAGGTTATCGAGGCGAGTGGCGTTTCGGTTTTATAAATGACATGCGTTCATTTGATGCTGCTTTTTTGAATCAAACTGTCAAAAGGTTTGTTTTTCTTGGCCTCAGCCCTGATGAGAACGAACTGCCTTCTATTTCGACTCCTGAGTTAATTACAGACGAAAGCAATCTCCGTCTTATTGCTAATCGATTAGAACTTGATCTAGATATACAAGCTGTTGCCCTAATGCCAGGGGCAGAATATGGTCCAGCTAAACGGTGGCCAATAGAAAAATATGCTGAGCTTGCATCGCGGTTGGTAAGTGTCGGCTTACAAGTATGGATCTTAGGTTCTAAAAAAGAATACGAACTGGGAAACGCTATTAGTACATTCGTTAAAAATCGTAATGTCATTAATTTGTGTGGCAAAACTAGTCTAGAAGACGTGGTTGATCTTGCTGCTGCAGCTAAGGTAGCAGTAACAAATGATTCAGGGTTGATGCATGTTGCTGCTGCGGTTAAAACTCATGTAATTGGTTTGTATGGTTCCTCATCACCGTCCTTTACCCCACCATTGACGGACACAAAAAATGTGTTTCACCTCGGTTTAGAATGCAGTCCTTGTTTTCAACGAGAATGTCCTTTAGATCATTTTCGATGTATGAGAAATATCGAAGTAGACGAGATATGTAGTGCAGTTATCACGGTGCTAGGTGGTACGAGAATGGAACATTCAAACCTGAGTGTTTTAGATTTTGGCGCTAAGGAGTAAAACTTGATTCTTAGTCCTCACGTGGAGATAACGGAAAGATCTTCTATCTTATTCGATAGAAGCGCATATGAGCGCTTCTCTGAGACTTGGTTTCTTGATTCTTATTGGCATGATCGTCAGCTCGTGATTGATGAGATTCCTGGAAGAGGAAGTGTCTTTGTAGTTCGCCAGAAGGAAGAAATGTGGGTTCTTCGGCACTATCGACGAGGTGGTTTTATCATGCGATTTACTGAAGATGCCTATGTGTGGACAGGGTTAGAACAGACTCGTTCTTTTAGGGAGTGGCGTCTGCTTCAGGAGCTCTATAAACGACACTTGCCAGTCCCTTGCCCGATAGCTGCCCAAGTTATTAAGAACGGTGTTGTTTACCAAGCCAATATAATCACGAAGTACATAGAAAACACTCGTTCTTGGGCATCAATGGCCATTGCTGGAGAGGCACAGAAGACACACTGGAGAAACATTGGTCTGACGCTACGCAGATTTCATGATGAAGGCGTGAACCATTCAGATCTGAACGCGCATAATATTCTTATTGATACCTCTAACCGAGTTTTCCTTGTCGATTTTGATCGAAGCGCTATAGTTGGTGATGGTGTTTGGAAAAAAGCGAATATTAATAGGCTTTTGCGATCCTTAAGAAAAATTTCTCTTGAAACTGGCGCTGCATTTGATGAACCAGGTTGGAAAGAATTATTGAGTGGCTACAACTCCGGCCTGTAGATGTCGGGATAGGAATCAGGCCTGCCCTTAAAACGTCGATAGGTCCACATATACTGTTCTGGCGCTAGGCGAATGTAGTCCTCTAAACATTTCACTAGCAGGCTGGTATCTGCGACGGCATCATCTGTTGGAAAATCATCTAGCGGTGAACCGATATTAGCTACATATCCTTTTTTCCCGGGCAGACGCCTAAAAAAATAGGTTAATACTGTGGCTCCAGTTATTTTAGCTAGTTTGCTAACTGTTGTTGTCGTGATTGCTGGTTCACCAAAAAAAGGGATGAGTTCGCTGTTGCTGCCTTTATTTGCAAGATCCGCTAAATAGCATACAGATCCATTATTTCGTAATGTTCTTACCATTGCACGTATGTTGTCACTTGGAATCTGTTCCTCAACTTGCCTGCGTCTTCCACGATATATTAGAGCGTTAATCATCGCATTTGGCTGGGGACGATAGATTGATTTCATTCCCGGGAAGTGCTCTCCCAGTACCGAAGTGCTAGTTTCTAAAGTCGTGAAATGTGCAGCGAGAATTATGATTCCTTTGCCTTTTTTTTGTGCATGTTCGACGTGCTCTAAGCCCTCTACTTTGACTAGTTTCAGTAGGCGATTTGTAGAGGAAAACCAGCCTAATCCCATTTCTGAAAATGCAGCGCCTACAGCTTCAAAATGTTTTTTTAGTAAGTGATGTTTCTCTATTTCTGAGAGTTCAGGAAAGCAAGTTTCTATGTTTTTCGTGACTGTATGACGCGTCTTTTGAGCAACGTGAAATCCAATTCGACCAAAATATTTTCCTATGTTAATTTGCCAGGGGTAAGGTAGGATCGCTGCCAACCTCATCCATCCGAGAAAGATCCATGTCAGCCAATAGCGAGGAGCTAGAAACTGTCTATAACGTAGAGTATGTTGTTCTGAAGGCATGTTCATCTTCGCTTTCTTACTGTCCTAAGAGAGATGCGTATTGCTATAAATATCCGTGTATATTTTTGGTCGCCCCTTAAAACGTTTGTGAATCCAAGCATATTGCTCCGGACAAGTCCGTATATCGTTTTCAAGTTCCCTCATTAATATTGCCGTGTCTTTCACAGGATCATCAGTTGGAAAGTTTTGAAGTGGCGGACAGATTTGAACAATATAGCCAGTGTCATCCTCACGACGTTTGTAAGAAACCCTGAGAAGTGTTGCACCACTTAATCTAAGTAGTCTGGTTGTATATGTGTTTGTCATTGCGGGCTCGCCGAAAAATGGCATCAGGGCGCTGTGTTTTCCTGTGTAACACTGATCGGCTAAATACACGACTGCTGAATTATCATTTAGACTTTTTACGAGCTCCCTAACGCTGTTTTTAGAAAACAGTTCGTCAAAACTTCTTAGGCGTCCTCTGCGCATAATCTCATCCGCAAGCTTATTTCGCATCGGTCGATACATTGCGGTTAGTTTTGGGCACAAGGACTTTAGGACAGGGTGTAGAATTTCGAGACATGTAAAGTGACCGCAGAACAAAAGAACACCCTTTCCCCTATCTAAAGCTTCCGTAAGGTGCTCTTGTCCTTCAATCCGCACTATATCTTGAACGGTTTTTTTTGAACCGAACCATCCCATGGCTATTTCAGAGAAAGCAGCTCCCATAGACTCGAAGTGTTTTTTAACTAGCTCTTCTCGCTCTTTTGTTGAGAGTAGTGGGAAGCATACTTCTAAATTTCTTTCTGCAATATGACGCCTTCCTGGGAGGAGTTGACCCAAAAATCGACCTATACGTTTGCTGATATTGATTTGCCAACACACGGGTAATATCAAACTGGCACGTAGCCACCCAAACAAAAGCCACACCGGCCAATAGCGAGGTGTCCAGTACTTTATGAGAGAGGAAGATTTGTGTGCGGCCATTATTTGCAGAGTATAGGAAGGCTTGATGAAATTCTAACAATGAAATGTGCAAGGCTACTGATCAGGGTGTTTTAATATGTAGAAGACTAAAAATTTGATATTAACGATCGATGTCTTATGTGGAAGTAATGCTCCCATAAAACACTGAATTTTTCTGTTTTTAAGCCTCCATCAGTCTTCCCCGTTGTTAGAACCTATGCAGGCATTTGGCATTTAGACTGATCAGGAGTGTGGTTTTACAAAACTGTTCATGCTTTATTTTCCTATTGAGCTGCGCATTGCAGCAATCATGAGTCTTTGTGCTAAAGACATCCAACACTAACTCGTTGATCTGTAATAGCGATTTGCTTTAGAGTGCTGGGGTGAATAAAAAAATAAAAATAATTAAATTTTTATTACCTATGCTTATAGCTTGGAATGGGCTTGTAAGCGCTAATGATGTGTCTCCTCATGATGGTCAAGCGGATCAGGCGCTTATTGTAAAATCTGAGCGTAAGCTTTACTTCTACAAGGCAGATAAAGTACTGCAGAGTTTTGATATTGCTCTAGGCTTAATGCCAGAAGGGCCGAAAGAACGTTCTGGAGATTTCCGTACGCCGGAAGGTCATTATTACCTAGAGACTAAAAACCCTAATAGCAATTATTTTCTTTCCATTAAAATTTCTTATCCGAATGCACAGGATATTGCCAGAGCAAGAGAGCAAGGCATTGATCCAGGTGGGCAGATCATGATTCATGGGCAGCCAAATGAGGCCGGGTACTCTGCCCTTCGTGCTCAGGGATTAGACTGGACTGATGGCTGCATTGCGGTATCAAATTCTGACATGGTGGATATTTGGTTAATGACAGAAGGTCCAATCCCTATTGAAATTCGCCCCTAAAAAATCTCTTACTTAGTGTGTGGATGCTCATATTAAACCAGAGGGAAGTTTAGAACTCCTCTCTCACTCAGAAATTAGTCAACTTTATGACACTGGTACTGGTGGTCTTTATGAGCTCTGGAGACAGTGTGCCTTAGCGGTTCTTAGGTCTGGGATAGAAGATCACCATGGCCTTACGGTTTCCGGGCAAGATGATCAATTCAAGATCACTATTTTGCAACAAGAACGAGGGGTTGAATTAGAGTTAACGAACGCTTCAGATTTGGCTTTCGTTGATGGCCATTTAATCAAAGGGATTCAAGAACACCTTTTTTCTCTTCTGAGAGATCTTGTTTATGTTGATAATGAGATTTTGACAAGCCCTAATTTTGATTTGAGCGTTTCAGAGGGAATAACCGATACCGTCTTCTATATTTTAAGGAACGCGGGAGCATTGAAGTCAGAGTTAGAATCCAATCTTGTTGTGTGTTGGGGTGGCCATAGCATTAGTCGGCAAGAATATGACTATACAAAAGCTGTTGGTTACGAACTTGGTTTACGTGGTGCTGATATTTGTACTGGTTGTGGTAGTGGCGCTATGAAAGGCCCGATGAAAGGCGCAGGAATTGGCCACAGAAAGCAGCGCATTCTCAATCCCCGTTACCTAGGCATCACAGAGCCAAGCATTATCGCGGCTGAATCTCCAAATGCTATTGTTAGTGAGCT
>Ga0115002_10005668_pt1 | contig 14621 bp, 15 predicted proteins | sample ArcticOcean_MG_C_8_FD_89576 | JGI IMG/M metagenome (GOLD analysis project Ga0115002, IMG submission 89576) | Marine microbial communities from western Arctic Ocean - ArcticOcean_MG_CB11_86 | ecosystem: Environmental > Aquatic > Marine > Oceanic | place: Arctic Ocean: Canada Basin | collected... | reverse complement strand
TTCCCGCGGCGTCAACCAGGACGGCCACGTAGTCATCACGCTGATCCGCAGTGTCATGGTCTACAAGAAAGACCACGCCCCCTCGAGTCATTTTCCCGAGATCCGATCGTAGGCGCGCATGCAACTGATTCAGTCCTGGCTCTTCGTCCCCGGCCACCGTCAGTCCATGATCGACAAGGCCCACGGCCTCGGCGCCGACGCGCTCATCTTCGATCTTGAAGACGGCGTGCCCCCTGCCGAGAAAGAAACGGCGCGCGCTCAGATCGCCACAACCTTGGACGCAGACTCTACCTCGCTTTTCGTCCGCACCCATCCTGCGAACCACGCCGACCTCACCAACGACCTCGAAGCCATCGTCCGTCCAGGCCTTACGGGTTTGGTCCTGCCCAAAGTCAACGCCGCCGAAGAGATCGTCCACCTATCAGCGGCCCTTGAAGAAAGGGAACGCCAGGCCAATATCCCCGCCGGCCAGATCCGACTCCTGGCACTGATCGAAACCGCCCGTGGCCTGATCCAGGCCCCCGCCATCGCAGCCGCCAATCCTCGCATGGCAGGTCTGCTCTTCGGCGCCGAAGACTTCGCCCTCGATACCCATGCCGACGCCGCTGACGATTTCCTCTACGCTCGCTCAGCCCTGATCGTCGCCACCGCCAGCACAGGAATCCAAGCCGTCGACCGTGCCCACCTCGACCTTCATGATACCCATGCTTTGTCAGCCTCGACGCGCCAGTCCCGCCGACTCGGCTTTACGGGCAGGCTCCTCATCCACCCCGATCAGATCACTCCCGTCCACGACGCCTTCCGTCCTTCTGCAGATGAAGTAGGCTATGCCCAACGTGTTGTGGAAGCTTCCGACCAAGACTGCGGCTCCATCGTCATAGACGGTCGTATGGTCGACCTCCCTGTAGTAGAGCGCGCCCGAGAGACGCTCTACCTCTACAACCGCAGGAACACCGAAACGCCTTGAGGAGATGACAACATGGCCCGTCCCCTTATAGAAGGCGTCCGTATTCTCGCCATTGAGCAATTCGGCGCAGGACCGTTGGCGACCATGGCCCTTGCCGACTTGGGTGCAGAAATCATCAAGGTCGAAAACCCCCTCACCGGCGGCGATGTGGCCCGTTACGTCACCCCCTACACCGTCGACCAGGACAGCGTCTATTTCCAGAGCTTTAACCGCAACAAAAAGAGCATCACCCTCAACCTGCAGCACCCCCGTGCAACAGAAATCCTTCACCCCCTCGCTGCGGCATCCGACGCCGTCTTCAACAATCTTCGTGGTGACCTGCCGCAGAAACTCGGCCTCGACTACGCAGCGCTGAAGCACCTCAAGACCGCTCTCGTCTGCTGTTCCCTGTCCGCCTTTGGTCGCCATACCCAACGCGCCGCTGAACCTGGCTATGATTATCTGATGCAGGGTTATGCCGGATGGATGAGCATCACGGGTGAACCGGGTGGCTCACCACAGAAATCAGGTCTCTCCCTCGTCGACCTGAATGGTGGCATCTGCGCCGCCCTGGGGATGGTGAGCGCCATCCTGCGGGCTCGTGAGATCGGCGTCGGCTGTGATGTCGACGTCAATCTCTTTGACACAGCCCTTTCCCAACTCGGCTATGTCGGCGCCTGGCACCTGACCAAGGGGTATCAGCCGACACGTACCCCCGACTCCTCCCACCCTTCGCAGATCCCCTCCCAGGTTCTGCCCACCCAGGACGGTTGGTTGGTCGTCATGTGCGCCAAGGAGAAATTCTACCGGAACTTGGTGCGGATTATCGGAGCACCCGAACTGGCAGAAGATCCCCGCTTCGACAGCTTTGAGAATCGACTCGCCCATCGCGACGAACTCGTTCTCAGACTCAAGGCCCGCACCCAAGAGAAACCCACATCCGAGTGGCTGAAGCTGCTCAAAGGAGAAGTGCCCTGCGCCCCCGTCAATTCGGTCGAAGAAGCCTTCGCCGACCCGCAGGTCATCGAAGACCAGATGGTCCTCGACTTGCCTCACCCGGAATTCGGCACGGTCAGAACCGTCGCCGGACCGATCAAGATCAGCGATTCAGATATCGAACACCGCCGCGGCCCCAAACTCGGCGAACACACCAACGAGGTCCTGCAGACACTGCTCGGATTGACCCCCGAAGCCATTGCGGACCTTCGCGAAGACGGGACCCTGTGAATGAAGTAGTGCCGGCGAATCTGCGAGGCACCTATCAACCCGGGTGCTTCAACAGATCCCATCGCGGACATCATGCGCTGCCCTCCTCAATCCATGATCGACACATAGGGCTGGCACTTCGCACGGCGACCGGTTTGTAGAGCTGGTGATCATCTTCTGTAAGGGGTGCGCGCCAACGTCCGTTGGTTCCTTTGTTGTAAGTCTTGTGATTTTGGTATTCGCTGCGGCCGAGGGACGCGGCGCAATCAGTGGCAGCGCCGCGACGACGGCTTGAGCAAAGCGACGCGTCCTCTTCTGCTACCCAAGGACATCCTCGGCGATGGGCACTATGGGATCCCGCAGGCGTTCACCTCCGTATTGCAGTCGACTGACCGATCTCCTGATCACTCAGCCCACCGACATCGTGCAGCAGAATCGCTTCTCGGATCGTGATCGGCTGAGCCAGCCACTGGCGACGTCGAAAGTGATTCCCGCCAACCAGGCACGAAAACGCGACTTATCTCTCAGAATCGCCAGATTCGTATACGCCTCGCCATTCAGGACTCTTTCGACCAGCTCAGCATCACGGGTTTGGTCGGCACCGGATACGATCTTGCTTCCTGCGCATTTATTGCCGACACAGAGCGATGGCTCGCACAGTAGTGAGCCGAGACACCGGATCTGTCCGGAACTATTTTTTCAGCTGTCTACCCCAGGGCTCATCCCGCCACGCTGGATCGGCCGTTTCAGCAGCCTTCAGCAGTTCCTTCGGCGCATACGTGACGCCATGTCGGATCGTTTTCGTGACCTCGGGCCGATCGGGGATGCTTGCTGTCGGATCTCCCTTCACGACAACAACGTCTGCTACCGCTCCCCGCCGCAGGTGACCCAGCTCAGGGCGCTCAAGAAAGTCTGCCGCAGCCGAGGTGGCCGACCGCAGGGCATCGATCGGTTTCTGCCCAGCTGCGACCAACAGCTGCAGCTCTCGCCAGAGACTTTGCCCGGGCAGGATGCCGCCACAGGGCGTATCACTTCCGGCCAGCGTCGGCACGCTGCGGTCGAGCAGCAGTCCTTGAAAACGCAGTGCTGCCTCCCAGGCACGCTGCCATGTCGCCCCCAGTTCGGCGTCTGGCTTTGCCGCCGCCCAGGTAAACAGATCCGCAGGCATGTAGAGTTGCTCTTCCGGATACGGCCCAACCGCCGAGCGGATGCGCCATTGACTGTCCCAGTAGGCCAGCGTGGGCGTCGACACGAGATCCATGGAGGCGATCGTGTCGGCCACCTCCTGCTGTCGATCCCAGGTCTTGTCGAAGTCAGGATCACCCCAGACGTGTAACCAGCCAGGGGGATGCTCGGGCCAGACGTCGGCGAGAATACCATCCAGGTGATAGAACTCGTCGATCCCCGCGCGCCCGGCGACCAGCACGCCGTGCGGCAGACAGTGCATCGAAACCTTCAGTCCCGCCGCATGGCTGGCTTCGGTCATCGGCTCGATCCACTCAGCGGCGATGCTCGCGTACAGTTTGATCCCATCAACACCAGCAGCAGCCGTATCGCGCACGGCAGCGACAGCACCGGCCGTATCAGTAATGGCGTGCGTCACCTGATCATGTGCCGGAGGCGTTCCATCAAGCAGCGGCCCCAGACTGACAATGCGCGGCCAGGCGTGCTGCGACCACTCGTCACGGCATTGTAGAATCCACGCCAGATCATTCCCGGTATCTCGTACTGTCGTCACACCATAGGCGAGAAAGACCGGGCCCTGCCAACGCATGAAGTGCATGTGTGTGTCGATCAGACCAGGGATCAGAGTGCATCCTGGATGTTGCTCTATGGAGATCCCGGCGGGCAGGTCTCCGCTAGGTATGATACCGGTGATCGTTGGCCCCTCGACAAGCACTACGTGTCCCTCTATGACGCGATCTCCGTCGAAGATCCGATCTGCCGCATACGCCGTCGTTGTCGTGGTGTCCTTGCTCATAGGGCCTCAATATAGGCGGCACTACTGTCTCAACGCTTGACACTGAGCCAGCAGACTCACGATGGCGAGATGATGAACGCAGATACCGATCTCAGCTTCCTGCACGAGCTGACACTTGCCGCTCGCGAAACGGCCGTGTGGGCAGATGGCACGATGCCACTCGGTATGTGCCTATGTCACATACGGATCGAAGATTTCAAAGGCGAACACCACATCCTGCCCGGCGGCCGCTATGCCCAGGGATGCCGCACGAAAAGGATTGCAAAGTCATGAGCGAAGTGACCAACAGAAGAATCGATCTCTTGTCCCTGGGATTGGGCATGGCAGTCGGCGCAGCCCTTCTCACCGCCCGTCCATCAGCCAGAGCCTCATCAGTCGGCAGGCGCCAACGTAGACCGCACGAACCACGTCCAATCATTCTTGGACGGCATCATCGCCTTTGTCCCCCGCGGCAGACGTGATGGACGTGATGGACGTGATGGACGTGATGGACGTGATGGACGTCGCACAGCGACGGTGTGGCTCGCGTCTTGCCTACGAAAACAGCCAGGTCTGCTGCTATACTTGGCAGGGCGACACACTCGGAGGAGGTGATCCTCGCCTGTATGAAAGGACAGGAAGGATTCTACCAGAAGGCCAGGCCACTGCGACACACGGCAGTCATGGCGACCTCCTCAGGCGCGCAGCCGCTGCAGGCAGTCTTCGTAGGCTTCGAAATGCTCACCCTCATGCTCTTCCGGATCAACGTATTTCAGAAAGAGAGCACTGCCCGGTTTCTTGCCAGTGAAATCGCGATGACTTGAAATGTGCGAGGGATCCGGCCCACTCCACTTCACTTCCCCATCCTGGAGATAGATGAAATCTCCGCCGTAGCGGTCAATCAGCTCCTTGCTCTTGTCCCGGTAGAATAGTCCTTGTTCGCATGCTGTCTCGCGCACCGTCGCCATATGCGCCGGCGGATCCTGCTGAACCGAATCGAATTCACTAAGGGGTGCCACGACCTCGCTATCGAAGTCGATCTCGTCGAGATCCACTGTACCAAATCCGCCCTGCGCTGCCACCAACAGATGATTGCGATCACGCCGGAAAGGTGGTGTCGGCCAATCCGACGTCGGATCGTGCCCCATCAGATGCGCACCCACTGCGTCCGTCGCCACGATCTGATCGCCGGCGATCAGGGCATTGCTGATGCGTCCCTCTCCATCCCATTCCTTCCCCCACTGACCCGTCAACGCGTCGATGACATTGAGACAGGGATTGGTAATGCGTGCCAGATCAGGCAGCACATAGGACAAACGGATCGCATGGTGGTAGTAAGAGCGCACGCGACCCTCGGGTGGGATCGTTGGTGTGAGACCAAAGAGATTCTTCGTACACAGGGTGACCCCCATGAACAGATGATTCTTCATCTTGGCGACGGACACGACCTCATCTGCGTCACGAAAACAGCTACTGAGGGTGTAGCGACTGAACATGTAGCCTCCCCCCGGCACGTCGTATTCGGCAAAGGGTGGCAGATTCGACTCCATATACTCGACGTCGAATTCCTGCAGCATGGACAGATAGTTGAGATAGTCTGTGTGATTCCCTGCCGCATCACGACCGTGTGTATCGCTGGCAACGAGGGTCGCAGAGGTCCTGTCTCGCAGCAGGCGCAACACCGCTCTGGCTACGGCGTCATCAACGAGCTCTCGTCGCCGACCCGCATAGCGATGTACGTCCCTGTGGCCCATGTTGAATTTGAGGGCAATACGGTCCGCTTTCCGCAGCTTCTCCCAAGTGCGCGTCAGCGGCGTCGTCGCCCGCACGAGTGCCTCATATACCTGTTCATCAGAGGCGCGGTGATCACACTGGACGGCGCGCACGCAATAGTCTTGGGGCATTGGGGCTTTCTCGGCTCAGGGGTCAGTATTCTTACAACGATGCAAGTTGCGAAATTTCACGTCCCCGGGATAGCCGCGCCCGACTGATTTATTCTTGCCACAAGTTATCCAACACCCACGCCAGGGGCGACCCGACGGTGATCGCGATGATTGCTGCAATCCAGACAATCGGCGCAAGATCTCGTATGGTCGGCTCCTTGGCTCGAGACACCTGCAGAAACTGAGAGTCACGGACCATGCCAAGAATCTGTTAGTTCGATATCGAGGGCCTCTATAAATCCTGCATTCACATTGAACCGACTTACCGTGACCGAATCGACGGCAACAATCTTCACATAGGTGGCATGGTTCGCCCCTCCTGCCGCGATCAGGTCCGTCGCGCCAACGCTGGGTGGCTGCGCCGGTTGCGCACAGTTGTCAGATAGATGACGACCCGCAGTGTGCGCCTGCCGACACAGGCTATCTGATCCTTGTCTCCTTGCCGGTGGCAGCAGACTGGTAGATCCCATCAAGCATCTGCATCAACTGCACACCATGCTCCGACGACACGAGAGGTGTCTTGTTCTGTTGAATGGAGTCAACGAAGTGCGCCGTCTGGTTGGCGAAAGCATCCGTCGACGGTATCTCAGGGTCGATGTCGATCTGGAGACCCTCACGCTCCGTGTAAATTTTGAGGGGACTCATGGAGGCGCCGCCCTTGGTGCCAGCAATCTGAATCACACTCCCACCGGGAAGATTCAGCGCCCAGCTGCACTCCAGCATCAGCGTCGCTTCATTGGCAAACTTGATGAGAGCAAAAGCCGAGTCATCCACGTCGAAGGTGGAGTCCTTCGGACCGAGATGGCGAAACTTGCCATATGCCATACCCGACACCGACACCGGTTTCGGCGTGCCCATCAACCACCAGGCGCAATCGAGTGCATGCACGCCAATGTCGATCAACGCCCCGCCACCACTGCGTTTCTTGTCGACGAACCATGACCGCGAACCGCCGGGAATCCCACGGCGACGATGGTAGACGGCCCGGCCGTAGTAGATATCTCCCAACTCACCCTTGTTGATAAAATCCTTCGCCAGGATACTCTCCGCACTGAAGCGCTGGCACAGGGCATACATAAGGGTCAGCTTCTTCGCCTTCGCCGTCGCCGCCATCTTGCGTGCTTCCTGGGCGTTGAGGGCGGGCGGCTTCTCACACAGAACATGTTTGCCCGCACGCAGCGCAACGAGACTGACAGGGGCATGCAGGAAATTGGGCAGACAGACACTGACCGCATCGAGATCGGCTTCTTTGAGCATCTTCTTGTGATCCGTGTAGGCATCCACATCGTTTTCGTCTGCTTGCTGCTGCGCCAGCTCCGCATTCATATCGCACACTGCGACGACGGTGGTTTTGTCGCTCGCCTGATAGCCCTTTAGATGTGCTCGACCGGGCCAACCCAAACCGATGATGCCGACCTTTGTTTTCTTCACCACTTTATTCCCTTTTCTTCTAAAGAACCGGCTTTTGCTAAAATCACCAACCGGCCAATGGAGCCATTTTGATGGACGAAGAACAACGTTATGCCTTCGATACGTGGGGTTATTTGGTTGTCGAAGAGGCCATCACACCCCAGCAGGTTGCCGAACTACGCGACGTGGCAAATGAAAAGGGTGCGGACCTCAATTCACAGCACAAGAAGAACGGCGGTTTTTGGTCGCAGGCCTTCGTCGATCTCCTCGACGTGCCTACCATCTCGCCCCTGCTGGATGAAATCTACGGCGGCGCCCCCTGCGTGGGTCTTCCGGCATTTCGTATCGACCACATCAATGTGCATACACATGGGGTCTTCAACAAAGACCTTGCAGGCGGCACAATCCACAATTTCAATCAGCGTCGACTGAATCCGGACAACCCCGACGAATTGCAGCCTCTGTATTCAGAGCGTGATGCCGTCACGGACAGTTTCAGAAATGGTCTCGTCACCGTCGCCTATGAATTGGAGGACACAGTCTGCAACGATGGTGGCTTCTGCTGTCTGCCAGGGTCTCACAAAGCCAACTACCGAATCCCTGCAGAATGGGTCGATCTGTCCAAGGGCATCCACCCCATGATCAAACGCATCCCCGCTCGCCCCGGAACGGCGATCATATTCACCGAAGCCCTGTCACATGGGACCCTGCCGTGGATCGTTCCCAACAGACGCACGACCCTCTTCTTCAAGTACACTGCCCTGCACGAAGCCTATGCAGGAGAAGCCAACTACTTCGATCCTTCCGACGTCGACCATTGGCCAGGGGCGGATGAGCGCAAGCGCACGATCCTGAGTCCCCCGCCAAAGGCCTACGTCGAGCGCAAACGGTCTCTGGCTGAACAGGCCGCTTAAGCTGCTTCAGGTTGAGGTGTCGCCCCATCGAGAGTACCCAGATACTCGAGGTCTTCCGCGGCGACGTCATCGGCCTGACCTGCCAGTATTCGCCGCACACCTTCCAGCGTGACCAGCGTGAATCGGATCGACTGCCGGCAGCAGACGCTGCGCTGCCCGCAGCAGGTGAATCTGCCGACGCCGAGCGCGCCAGCGCCAGCACGCCTTCAGTTGCTGCCAGGCGATCATCCATGACATGCAAGACCTCCTAGCCCGCATCGTCGGTCCCCGTGAGATCAGCTTCTGCATCGACTCGCTGCGTCACCAATTCCTTAATCGTTGCGCTGCCCTAGAGATGCCACGGGTGATCTTCCTCTACCAGACAGTCCCACGAGGCAGATCAGAGGTTACTCTGTATTTGATCGACCATTCCTCTGGTCGCCTATTCTGTCGCGTCTTCGCCAGCCGCCGCCTTGCGCTCCAGTTCGGTGCGCCAACCAGCGAATTCCCCTGCCTTGATACGATTGATATCCCATGCGGGATAACGGTCCTCGAGGGTATCCCCGAGCTTGTTGCTCGCCGCCCAGCGATCCCAGGCGATCTTCATCCACTCGTGCGGCATCGCCTCACGCACAGCTGGGTCCAATTGCCAGGCACTGCGGACATCCACCACGGAGGGCTCCTTCTCTGATGGACCGGACCATCTTGACCAACCGATAGACAAGGTATTGCGCTCACGATCCGGCACGGTGTGTCCCGTATGGAGATTGGATCCAATGCGGATAAGCGCTTCGCCCGCCTTGAGCCGAACCGCCGTCTGTCCGGGCAGCGGATCTTCGCCATTCCAACTCGGTGTATGCGGCACACCCTGTTCCTTCATCTTCTTCGGTAGCAGCACATCGTGCTCATAGGGCGTGCGCCAGCGATCGTGACTACCCGGAATCAGCTCATGGCACTCATCGTCCGCGAGTGCGAGAAACATGCTGACGCCATTTCGTTCGGCGATGGATTTCGCATTCTGCTCCTGGATCTCCTTCCAGATCTTCCGCTCTACTTCTTCGGTATAGGCTTCCGGGCCCTCTCCTCGAATCTCTTTCTGGGCGAAGTACGCCTCTCCAGTTCCCCACCACGTGGCATCCCGATGCCAACCGAGGGCATGTTCCTTTTTTCGCGGATTACACCATAGCAGCAAGCCTGCGAAGACGGTATCCTCCGGCTTGAGACCATCAACGCACCAGGAATCAACAAAGTGAAGAAGTGCATCGGACCCATGAAACTCAGCAAAACTCGGCTCACCGAAGACAGGATGCACCAGTCCTCGAATCGCCCAGGGCTCGTCCCCCGCGGCGCGGTGGATATATCCCTTCGAGCAATCAATCTTGCTGTAGCCATTCTCCGGCGCACAGGCTTCAGTCACACGGCGTCCGGCATCGCGCAGAGTCGGAATCCACGGGTTGTCTACAAAATCGTTGATGATGACAAAGCCGTGTTCGGCCAGATACGCCAATCTTTCCGGTGTCGCCCCGGGGGCGGAAAGTTCCGGCAACGCATCGGCGAAGGCGGGCGCACGATATTCCGTCGTAGACTCACTCATTTGCACATTTTCCTCAGGTTGCGAAAACACCAGCGAAGACGATATGTCTGATAGACCACCATTATCGTCTGTTTTCATGTGATGCATCAAGTCCTGCAGTCGATTTGCTCTCAAGCGGTCTTTGCCATTCGATAGCTGACAGCGATGGGCCAATTCCCACATCAGTAAAGCAGGAGTTCCAATCGGCATGAGTGCTTCAAGAGACCCCAAGTCATCGGCGCAACCTTTGCAGTTGATCGATGCCGATGTCCACAATTACACGAGTGGCATGGGTGACCTGATGCCTCATCTGTCGGCTCGCTGGCAGGCATACGTGCAGCAAGGCGGCTTCAAGTTGTCGGGCGTCAGCCTCTATCCAAAGATGTTTGCCCAGGCAGCTCGACGCGACGCACTGCCCGACAGCGGCGTGGCGGGATCTGATCCAGGATTCTCCAAACAACAGCTGCTTGATGAGTGGAACATCGACTATGCCATTCTCAACCCTCTGATCGGCGTGCCACAGATCAAGAATCCTGAGTTGGCCGTCGCCATGATGCGCGCGGTCAATGAGTGGACCCAAAGCAGCTGGCTTGACGACGACCCTCGGTGGCGCGGTTCAATTCTCGTTCATCCGGGCTTCCCGGAGGCCTCGGCAGAAGAAATCCGCCGTCTATCAGGCGACAGACGCTTCGTTCAGGTCCTGCTCATGGCACGTTCGAGCCGGCCTTATGGCAAACGGGAACTCGACCCCATGTATGAGGCGGCATGCGCTGCCGGTCTGCCGATTGGCATCCACTTTGGCGGCGGCGGCGATGTGCCCATCTCAGTCGTTGGCTGGCCCTCCTACTATATCGAAGACCATTCAGGCATGGTCCAGGCCTTCGAAGGACACGTGATCTCTCTTGTCTGTGAAGGGACCTTTGCCAAGTTCCCCGAACTTCGCGTCGTGATGATCGAAGGTGGTTTTGCCTGGCTTCCCGCGTTGATGTGGCGACTCGACAAGAACTATCGCGGCTTGCGAGACGAAGTCCCCTGGCTCAAGCGGCTGCCCAGCGAATATATCCGAGATCACATTCGCTCTACGACACAGCCCATGGAGGAACCACCTGATCCGACGTATCTGCTGCAGATCATGGATATGATCGATCAGCCCGAGTTCCTCATGTTCGCCACCGACTACCCCCACTGGGATTTTGATGCACCAGATCGGGCAATCCCGTCAGTGATCAAAGGCGAACAACGAGATCAGATCATGTGGAAGAATGCAGCAGCACTCTATGGGCTCGGCTCATGAGCTGCGTGAAGCCTACGCGAGTCGACCTTGGACCCGTCGAGCAGTTCGTCCCGGGGCAAACACACGCCGTGCGCGCTGCCAGCGGAGATCGGGTGGTCGTGAGGGATTTGGTCGTCGTGAGAAAGGTTGACGAGTTCTTCGCCATCCGCGATGCGTGCCCTCACCAGGGCGCCAAGCTGTCAGGCGGCGCCCTCTGCGGCCACGTGGAAGCCGGTGCGCCTGGCGAGCAACCCGTCCTGTCGCGAGAGGGCGAGTTCCTGACCTGTCCCTGGCACGGCTGGAAGATGGATCTTCGCACAGGACGCTCCGCTCTCGAACCTGAAACGGTCCGCGTGAAAAGTTATCCAGTTCACGTCGAGGCTGGACATCTGATGGTAGAGATCGGATAAGGAGCATGACATGTCAGCCCAACATCATCTTCATCCTCGCCGATCAACTGCGCGCCGGCTGTGTCGGTTGTCACGGCAACGACATCATCCGCACACCACACATCGACCCCTTGCCGCCTCGGGATCACGTTTCTCACAGACCTTTGCGCAGCATCCTCAGTGTGCGCCGAGTCGGGCTGTGTTGATGACGGGTCGGTATCCGCATGAGAATGGCTCGACCTCCAATCACACGGCGATGGCATCCAACGAACACACCCTCGGGCAAACATTTCGCGCTGCCGGCTATCGCAGCATAGGCCTGGGCAAGCTGCATCTGTTCGATGAAAAAGAGCAGAGTTCCTTTGACGAAACCCAACTGACAGGTGGTCAGCAGTCAGACGCGACATCACCGAACGTGTTGCACGCAGACTACAAGTCATGACTCAAGAAGAATGGTCATTGGCCCGTCGCGCAGGCGGCATACGCGATCCACGCGACGGATGAGTATTGGCATGCCTTCCAGGCCAACACCAATCCCATCCCGGCGGAAGCCTTCTTCGACAGTTGGGTCGGCGATCGTGCCGTCGAGGCGATCGAACGCCAGACGGCAGACCAGCCCTTCTTCATGTTTTGTTGGCCTGCCAAATCCACACACCCCCTTCGACACTCCGGAGCCCTCCGCGTCGATGTACGATCCGATGGATATGCCCGTACCCGAGACCTTCGGTGCCAGCCTGGACGGCAAGCCACACCACCGGGACTATGTCTTTTCCGAAAGTGGGGGTGTGAAGAGGCTGCGTGGACGGCGCTGGGAGCTCGTGCACTATCCGGGTCAGCCCTATGGCGAGCTCTACGACTTGCTGCAGGCCGATCCGGGAGAAGTCGACAGCCTCTATGACTTGCCGGCGCATCGAAACCGGCGCGAAGAGATGACACGAATCCTTCTCGATCGGCTGATTCACACAGAGGCGGCACGACACACAGAAGCACTACGAGGCCCCGCCTTCTGGCGTACCCAGCGCGCGCGTCCTTTCGGTGAACCATTTGAGGACACGACGCAATGACCTCTGCCACAACCGGCTCCAGGACGGTGCTCCTCGTGGGTGGTTTCGCCCCCGGGCAATCTCAGTGGAGTATCCAGCAGGGATTTGAGGCGGCGGGCTACCGCGTCGTGTATGCCCCGAGCCGTGGTTGCATCGCCGCCAACAGGGATGCTGATGTAGAGTTGGCCAGGGAAGAAGCCGATCTGATTCCTCCTCCTCAGCTGTGGAATCTGTGTTATCCTGACAACGAGGCCTACGAAGAGGGCCTGGCCCTACTCATCGACCAACACCAACCTGAATTGCTCTTGTGGTGGTTCAGCAAGGATGACTGCCCTTCCGGCCTCATCACCAGCTTGCGTCAACGCTTCCCCTGGTTGAAGACGGCAACCCATACACAGGACGACCCATGGGATGCACTGCGCCATCCCGAGTTCTCACAGGAATTCGAATTCGTCGTCACGTGCTGCAAAGAGAGTGTCGAGGTCTATCACGAACGTGGCATTCGAGCCATCGTGTTGTATCCCCCCCCAGCACAGCAGCTACATGCCGTCGCCAGTCCAGCACCGCATGAGGCTTGCGACTTTTCGGTGACGATTCTCTCCATCTATGCCCGCGATGACAGCGATGGAAGTGCCTATCTGTCATCTGCCGATCCCGTCGAGCGCATCACCCATCCCATCGGTTTTCCCGATCAACGCGTACTGCGTCACGAAGTGGTCGCCACCGTCGCTGCTCTGGGCCGCACCCATGTCTATGGCGGACTCGGCTTCGGCACCTTTGAGGGAATCCCGCGATCCTGTTATCGCGGTTTTCGAACCTATGCGGAACTCCCCGGGATCTACCAGGCGGCGAAGATCAACATCAATCAGCACAACTCCCCACAGTCTCATGGCTACCTGAACCAGCGCGATACGGCCATCACGGGCTCCGGTGGTTTCATGTTGACCGACTATGTCGAAGGCATCGAGGAGGAATTCGACATCGGCACCGAGATAGACACGTGGGCAAGTGCCGACGAACTACGCGAAAAAGCACAGTGGTGGCTGCGCCACGATGACAAGCGGCTCGCCGCGGGACAGGCTGCACAACGGCGAGTTCTGGGTCACTATGGCAACGATGCCTACGCAGAACGACTTATGACCTTCATTCAGGCACAGGACATTTCTTGATCAAAATCACCAACCTCGACCGCCAGGTGATCGTGCCTGCATCGGACGTGGAACCACGCAACATGGGCGCCGATCTCGTGGTGCTGCCCGATGGCCGCTGGTTGCTCGGATACTCACGTTGGCTCGGTGGCGCCCATGACGATGACGGCAGTCAGGTCTGTGCGCTGATCAGTGATGATCGGGGTGACAACTGGTCCCCCCCTTCGACATCGCTCGTCCCCCTGAGGGAGTCGAAGCGGTCCGCATGCCAAATTTCTTGCGCCTGGACGATGGTCGTCTTGCCTGTTTCGTGCGGTATCGAACCAACCATCTCTATACGTGGACGGGCATGCTCATCTGCCGTGACGAAGCTCCACTGGGCACGACCCACCATGGCCCTGGGAGGAGGAGGATCGTCGTGGCTCTGACATCCGCACGTGGGTATTGCTGTCTGACGACGACGGCCAAAATTGGCGACCGAGTGACAGCATGCTCGAAGGTTTCAAGCGAGGACTGATGCAACCCTACATCGTAGAAAATGCCAGATGGCCGGCTGAAGATGTGGATGCGTACCCAGGTGGGTAGCCAGTATGAATCCATCTCGGCTGATGGTGGTGCCACCTGGTCGACGGCGACTGCCGGCCCCCTCGTCTCGCCGGAATCACCCGTCGCCATTGCGCGCCACGAAGCATCGGGCCTGTTGATGGTCGTGTGGAATCACAACGAACCTGGCAAACACACGGCAGACCGGACGCCGATCTGCATCGCCTTTTCACAAGACGAAGGTGAGACCTGGTCTGATGAGCACACCTTAGATCCAGGCGATGGGGAGCAGAT
>Ga0115002_10005667_pt1 | contig 14622 bp, 15 predicted proteins | sample ArcticOcean_MG_C_8_FD_89576 | JGI IMG/M metagenome (GOLD analysis project Ga0115002, IMG submission 89576) | Marine microbial communities from western Arctic Ocean - ArcticOcean_MG_CB11_86 | ecosystem: Environmental > Aquatic > Marine > Oceanic | place: Arctic Ocean: Canada Basin | collected... | reverse complement strand
TTTACTTTTTTTATAAAAAAAAAAATGATTTAATTTTTTATAAATAAAATTATTATTTAAATTTATTTTTTTTTTTAAATTTATTATTTTTTTTGACAATTTTTTTTTTTTTTTTTTTTTTTGAGTTTCTGTAAAGCTACTTATTATTTAAATAAATTTTTAATTTTATAATTAATTAAATTTAAAGAATCGTGCAAATTATCAATTTGTTCTAAAAAAATTAAGTTATTATTAGATTCAGAAATATTAATTTTTTTTAATTCTTGAATCTCTCTATCTAATAAATTTCTTTCACTCTTTAATTTTTTAATTATTTCATTTTGCTCATCTACTTGATTATTTTTTTCACTAATTTTATATGAAAGATTATTAAGTTCTAAAATCTGATCCTCCATTTTTAAAGCAGCTAAGATGATTATTGAAATTTTATTAACATTACCTTTATTTGGAAAATAATTTAATCGCGCTTTTAAACTTTCTAATAATTTTATAAGTTTTAAGTATTCAGATTTTTCATAAGAAATATCAATTTTAGAACCCAATATTTCAGTTTTAAGAATTGGCATTGTAATCTTCTATAATACCATCAATTCTTTTAATATTTATTCCAACTTCTTCTTTTAATTGAATAATTTTTTCTTCTTTTTCTTTAACTTTTAAAAGTTGCTTCTTAAAATTAGATATTAATTCCCCAACTAATACATCGGTTTCTTTAATAGTTTTTTTTAATTCATCAATTTTTTTTATTATCTCCATACTTATTTATAGTTTTTTTTAATGAAATTGTCACTTTAATGAAATTAAATAATAGTATAAAAGCAGTAATTGGAAAAAATTTGAGCATTAATCAAAAAAAATTAATAAATCTATCACAATTAGCTAATTGTATAAGATTTCTATCAATTGACGGGGTACAACAAGCTAACTCAGGTCATCCAGGAATGCCTATGGGAATGGCTGATATTGCAACAGTCCTATATAAAGATCATTTAAAATTTGATCCTTCAGATCCAAATTGGATTGATAGAGATAGATTAATAATATCTAATGGTCATGGATCAATGCTTTTATATTCTGCGCTATATTTAACGGGATATAAAGATATTTCACTAAATGATTTAAAAAAATTTCGTCAATTAGGCTCTCCAACAGCAGGGCATCCTGAATATGGCGAATTAGGTGGAATAGAAACAACAACAGGACCTCTTTCACAAGGACTTGCCAATGGGGTTGGCTTTGCATTAGCAGAGGAAATTTTAAGTAGTAAATTTTCCCAAAATACATTTAATCATTATACTTATGTTTTTGTTGGCGATGGATGTTTGATGGAAGGATTAAGTCATGAAGCTTCTAGTTTAGCAGGTCATTTAAAGCTATCTAAATTAATAGTTTTTTTTGATGATAATTCAATTTCAATTGATGGTCCTACAAATTTATCTGTTTCTGAAGATACAATAAAAAGATATGAATCATATGGCTGGAATACAATATCAATAGACGGTCACAATCATGAAGAAATTTCAAATGCTATATTAGAAGCAAAAAAAAAATCAGGCCCTACTTTAATAGCTGCTAAAACAAAAATAGGATTTGGTTCACCTAATAAAGAATCTAAGTCATCTTCACATGGGTCTCCTTTGGGTGAAGATGAAATTAAATTAACTAGAAAAAATTTAAAATGGCCATATAAAAAATTTGAAATACCAGATGAACTTTTAAATTCTTGGAGAAATTTTTCTAGCAGAAATAATCAAATCAAAAAAAATTGGCTTATAAAGAATGAAAAATTAAATACGTCTGAAAGATTTAATAATTTTTATAATAACAAAATTCATCAAAAAACTTTTTTAAAAATTCAAGAATTTAAAAAAAAACACTTTGAAGAAAAAACAAATTGCGCCTCAAGAAAAGCAAGTGAGCTTTCTTTAGAAATTTTGACGAATGAAATAGAAAATTTAATTGGGGGATCTGCAGATCTCACAGGATCAAATAACACCAAAACTAAGAATATGATTCCTATTTCAAAAAACAACTTTTCAGGATCTTATATATACTATGGAATAAGGGAACATGCGATGTGTTCAATAATGAATGGACTAGCCTTACATGGTGGTATTAGACCTTTTGGAGGAACATTTTTAGTTTTTACAGATTATTGTAGACCTTCAATAAGGTTGGCAGCATTAATGAGTTTACCTGTAATTTATGTTATGACCCATGACTCTATAGGGCTTGGAGAAGATGGTCCGACACATCAACCTGTTGAACACCTTTCATCTTTAAGAGCTATACCTAATTTAACAATTATAAGACCGGCTGATGTTATTGAAACTATGGAAGCTTGGGAATATGCTCTGGAATCTAAATCTCCAACAGTTCTTGTTTTAACAAGACAAAATATTCCTATGCTTAGAACACAACAGGATATTAACATTGTAAAAAATGGAGCCGGTGTCATTTTGGATTATAATAATTTTGATGCAACTATATTAGCAACAGGATCAGAAGTAGAAATTGCTTATAATGCTTCAATAAACTTAGCTAAAGAAAATATAAAAGCAAGGGTTCTTTCTTTTCCAAGTTGGGAAATTTTTGATAAACAAAAAAAAGAAGAAAAAATTAATATTTTAGGTAAAAAACCCATTTTCGCAATAGAAGCAGGAACTATTAATGGATGGGAAAAATATATTCCTTTTGATAATTTTATAGGAATGAATTCCTTTGGCGCAAGTGGGCCACATAAAAAACTTTATGAGCATTTTGGAATTACTTCGGAAGCTCTTCAAGAATTAATTAAAAGAAAGGTAAAATTATAATGAGAATTGCGATAAATGGATTTGGTAGAATAGGTAAGTTAGTATTAAGAGCTTTTTTAGAAAAAAATTTAAAAAATGTCGAAATTGTTGCTATTAATGAATTAGGTTCGCTTGAATCAAGTTATCACTTAATGCAATTTGATAGTTCCCACGGAAAATTACCTATTAACATAAACAAAACTAAAACTGGATTAAAGTATAATAAAAATAATATAATTTTTTATTCTGAAAGAAATCCAGAAAAATTACCATGGAAAGAGCTTAAAATAGATATAGTTTTAGAATGCAGTGGGGTTTTTGCATCTAAAGAAAAATCACAAGCACATTTAGATGCTGGAGCAAAGAAAGTTATAATATCTGCTCCTGGGGAAAATGTTGATGCAACTATTGTGCAAGGTGTTAATAATAATATCTTAAATAAAAAACATAATATTATTTCAAATGGCTCATGTACTACCAATTGTTTGGCACCAGTTGCAATGGTTTTAGATGATGCCATGGGAATAGAATCAGGATTTATGACAACTATTCATAGTTTTACTGGTGATCAAAATACAGTAGACCAAACACACAGTGATCTTAGAAGAGCAAGAACAGCATCAACCTCTATGATACCTACTTCTACTGGCGCTGCAAAAGCACTTAGTTTGGTTATTCCTAAATTAAAAGGGAAACTTGATGGAACCTCAATAAGAGTACCAACTCCAAATGTTTCTTTGATAGATTTAACATTTTTAAGTAAAAAAAAGACATCGGTTGAAAAAATTAACACTTCTATAATAACTGCTTCAAAATCAAAAAAACTTAAAGATATATTAACTGTTAATGATTTACCTCTTGTCTCTATTGATTTTAATCATAATCCAAGTAGTTCGATATTTGATTTAACTCAAACCCAAGTTGTAAATGATAAATTTTGCAGAATTCTTTCATGGTACGATAATGAATGGGGTTTTTCTAATCGTATGATTGATACTATGCTGGATATGAAAAAATTAATTTAAGTGTTATCGAAAGAATATTGTTTTAAAATTAGCTCATATATTCAAGCTAAAGAAATTTTAGATATTTGTTATAAAAAAAAAATAGAACCTATTTTTTTTATAAATCATAACTTGGCGGTTGGACTTGGATCAAGTTGGCTAAAAGAACTAATAAATATGCTTAACAATGAATTTGGTAATAAAAATTTTAAAATATATGTAGATACAAAGAAAAACTATGGATTATTCTTGGATTTAATTGATAAAAAAATTGATTATTTAGGAGTTAAGGCAAATAAGATTTTAATTAAAAAATTAAGTGAATTGGCTAAATTAAATAGAGTTTTAATTAATCCTGATTTTAGTATAGTAGACATTTCTAAGATCAAAAACATAATATCAAAATTATAAAAATTACATTTTATAAATTTAATAATTTAATTTATTAAAGAGGTGATAATGAAGATTGATGGCAATCAAATAAAAGTCGGGAATATTTTAGAAATTAAAAGTAAATTGTGGAGAGTAACCAAAACTCAACATACCCAACCTGGAAAAGGAGGAGCTTATCTCCAGGTTGAAATGAAGGAAATTAAAGAGGGTACTAAAATGAACGAAAGATTTAGATCTTCTGAAAGCGTTGAAAGAGCGATACTTGATGAGAAAGAATGTCAATATCTATACACAGATAGTAATAAATTTTATTTTATGGATAATTCTAATTTTGACCAAATTGAATTAGGAACAGATATTATATCAGATGATCAAGAAAAATTTTTAAAAGAAAATGGAATAATAATAATTCAATTCTATGAATCAACACCGGTTTCTATTATTTTACCTGATCATGTTAGTTTTGCTGTTATTGAAGCTGATGCAGTTATCAAAGGTCAAACTGCTGCATCTTCATATAAACCGGCAATTCTTGAAAGAGGCATTAAAACCACCGTACCTCCTTTTATAGAAGTGGGTGATATTATAATTATAAATATTAATGATAATAGTTATATAGAAAAGGCTAAAAAATAAAATGCAAATTCAACCTCCCGTTATTAATATATTTGAAAAAGCTGTGAGAAAAGCTGGTAAGTCTTTTTTAAGAGATTTTGGAGAAATTGAAAATTTACAAATAAAATCTAAAAGTATTGGAGATTTTGTTACCAACGCTGATATTAAAACTGAAAAAATATTATTGGAGACTCTTCAATATTATTATCCTAAGTCGACTTACATTACTGAAGAATCTGAAGATATAAAAGGAAATGAAGAAATTATTGTTATAGATCCTATTGATGGAACAACTAATTTTATACACGGAATTCCTCTTGTTGGAATTGTAATTGGGAGAATTATGAATGGCGAAATTACAGATGGAGTAATATTTAATCCTATTCTTAATGAATTTTATTGGTCTTCAAAAGGAAAAGGTGCTTGGTGTAACAATAAAAGATTAAGAGTTTCCAAAAGAAAAGAAATAGTGGATTGTGTAATTGCCACAGGAATACCTCATGCCAACCACGGATACTCAGGATATTTAGAAGAAATTAATAATATTTCAAAAAACTGTTCAGGTTTAAGAAGAATGGGGGCCGCATCTATAGATTTAGCTTATGTAGCGGCAGGAAAATTAGATGGATACTGGGAAAGAAATCTTAACTTATGGGATGTTTCTGCTGGCATATTACTTGTTAAAGAAGCTGGGGGAAATATTACAGAACCTAATGGAAATAAATGGACTATAGAATCTAAAGATATTTTGGCTACAAATATCTTAATTCATGAGGAAATAATAAAAAATCTAAAAACAATCTAACTTTACTTTAAAAAATTAATCATTATAAGAAGCAAAATATGAAAAAAAACATACATCCAGATTATCATGAAATTGAAGTAGTAATGACTGATGGATCAACATTTAAAACTAGATCAACTTGGGGAAAGACTTCTGATAAACTAAAATTAGAAATTGATCCAAAATCTCACCATGCTTGGACAGGTGGCAAAGCTGGTATTAACGATTCAGAAGGTCAGGTAGCAAGATTTGAAAAAAGATTTAAAGGAATTAAATTAGGAAAATAGAAATTAAATTTAATTATTTAATAGAGCTCTATTTAATTTATAGGGAATATTTATGATACTACCATTAATGCCTAAAGCAACTGCCGTATGGTTAATTGAAAATACAGGATTAACATTTATTCAAATTGCTGATTTTTGTGGATTGCACGAATTAGAAGTTGAGGGAATTGCTGATGGAGATGTTGCAACTGGGATGCAAGGATATGATCCAATTGATAATAAACAACTAACAAAAGAAGAGATAAATCGATGCGAGAATGATTCTAATGGAAAGTTAAGTTTAATTGAATCAAAAATTATAGATAATCTTCCTCCTAGAAAAAAAGATACTAAATATACACCTATATCATTAAGACAAGATAAGCCTTTCGCGATTTTATGGCTTATCAAAAGATATCCAAATGAATTAAGTGGCTCACAAATAGCTAAGCTTACTGGTTCCACAAAAAACACTGTTGAAGCTGTTCGCACTGGTACTTACAGAGAGGCTATACTAGAATCCAAAAGTCCTATGGATATTGGATTATGTTCATATGAAGATTTAGAGAAATCCTTAAATAAGTCTAGGAAAAAAAATATACCAACAGAATAATAATTATAAAAAAATTTTATCTAGAATAACTAAAGTAAAAAAACATTAATAACATTAATATAGACCAAAAAATACCAAATCTATAGACCATTAATTGATTGTTAATATGGTTAAGCAATAAAAAAAAGAGAATAAATAATTATTTGCTATGTGGGGGCATTTTTTTTTCAATAAACCACACATGCTGCTTTAGAACAGGATCATATTTTTTTACACGCATTTTTTCAGCAACTTTAAGTCCTTTTGTTGGTTTTCTAACTAAATACTTCGTGCCTGTCTCAGGTTTTTCTTCAGGTAATAACTGCTTTAAAGCATATGATTTTTTTGCCATAAGATGCCTATATAGAAAAATAAAAATGAAATAAAGTTTTTTCTAAGAAAAATCATATGGGGTATATTTGATAAAGGGGCTATACAAACCTTTCTTTTTGGAAATTTCTATCTGTTTATTTCTTTCCTTTAATTTTGTTTTTTTAACCTTAGAAATCTTATTTATACAATTTGAGCAAGAAATACCCTTTTCATAATTTTTAGAGTTCCGATCTAGGGAACTAAGAGGGTGTCTACAAGCATGACACAATTCATATGTTCCTGCCTTCATTTCATTTTGAACCGATACCCTATTATCAAAAACAAAACACTCTCCGTACCATTTTGAATCTTCCAATTTGATATCTTCTAGATACTGTAAAATACCCCCTTGCAGTTGAAAAATTTTATCAAAACCTTGATTCAGCATATATGATGATGCTTTTTCACATCTTATTCCACCAGTACAAAACATTGCGATTTTTTTATTTTTTTTATTTTTTAAATTTTCTTGTACAAAATTTTTAAATTCAGTAAAATTTTCTGTTTTTGGGTTAAGAGAACCTTTAAAAGAACCAACTTTAACCTCAAAATTATTACGAACATCCAAAAGTACTGTTTCCTTATCATTGATAAGATTATTCCAATCAACAGAGTCAACATGTTTGCCTGTGTATTTTTCAACATCTAACTCTTTCTCATTAAAAGTAACTATTTCTTTTTTTATTTTAATCTTTAAACGATTAAAAGGCATGGAATCATGAGTTGATATTTTCTTTTCTAAACTGGAAAAGCCATGTTTATCAAACTCTTTCTCAAGTAAATTAATTGAATTCTTTAATCCTGCAACAGTTCCATTAATACCCTCTTCAGCCAATAAAATTGTTCCTTTTATTTTATGAAATGAGCAAAATCCTCTTAAGTGTATTAGAGTTTCATCAATATTATTATTTTTCTTAAATTGATAAAAAGTAATAATGGTAAAATTTAAATTTTTCATTTAGATCGATTATTAAAATCAAAGAATTAATAAAATACTTATGAATATAAATCAAAAAGAAATAAATATAAAAAAACTAATAAATCAATATTCTATCGAAACTACACCAAATGTGTATGCTAAATATGGTAAATTCTCTGATTTTGTACCTTTAAAAAATTCTATATATGTAACGTATTTACCTAATGAAGATAAAAAAAAAGTAATTGATACATCAAAAAAATTAATTGAAGAAGGATATAGTGTAATTCCTCATCTTCCTGCAAGAACAATAAAAAATAATTCAGAATTAGAAAAATATATTGGTGAACTAGCTGAAAAAGCTGGATGTAACAAGATATTGGTAATAGGTGGTGGGGGAAATCAAAAAGGAGATATTTCCTCAAGTATTGATGTGTTAAAAACCGAACTTCTTTCCAAATATAATTTTAGAGAAGTAGGTTTGGCAGGTCACCCAGAGGGAAACTCTGACATCCCTGAAGACGAAATTAACAAGTCTATTATTGAAAAAAACGCCTTTGCCAGAAGTGCTGATTTTAAAGCCTATTTAGTAACACAATTTTTCTTTGAGGCTTCATCTTTTAAAAATTGGGAGAAAAAACTTGATCTTCTCAATAACGAACTTGATATTCATGCGGGCATACCTGGTCCAGCCACACTTAAAACACTTCTAAGTTTTGCAACATCATGTGGGATTGGAAACTCTATTCGTTTTTTATCTAAGCAAGCAATGAATATTACAAAACTTGCAACAACCAAAACTCCCAATAAATTATTAGCAGATCTAGCTGATTATAAAGAAAATAACAGTTATTCAAAACTAATGAAATTACATTTTTATGCTTTTGGAGGAATAAAAAAAACATCAGAATGGCTAAATTCAGTTAACAATTCTAAATTAGAGATAAATAGTAAAAATGAATTCAAAATACTCAATTAATATATAATTTTTTCACTTTTTTTATTACCCGATATGAAATAATAATTATAATTAGGAAAAATTGATCTATAAAACGTTAGAAATTTAAGGAAAACCCATTTATGACTGATATTGAAATTGCACGTGAGGCAAATAAAAAAAATATAAAAGAAATAGCTACTAAATTAAATTTAAAAGAAAGTGATCTTCACCCATTTGGTCATCACACTGCAAAAATTGATTTAGAATCTATAAAAAAAATTCCAAAAAAAAATTCAAAATTAATTTTAGTAACAGCCATTTCACCTACTCCTGCAGGAGAAGGGAAAACTACAACTTCAGTAGGTCTTAGTGATGGTTTAAATAAAATAGGTAAACAAAGTACTGTATGTCTTAGAGAGCCCAGTCTTGGTCCAAGTTTCGGTATGAAAGGTGGTGCTGCAGGCGGAGGTTATGCTCAAGTTGTCCCAATGGAAAATATTAATTTACACTTTACTGGTGACTTTCATGCAATAACATCAGCTAATAATCTATTAGCTTCCTTAATTGATAATCATATTTATTGGGGTAATAAACTTGACATTGATGTGAGACGTGTATCATGGAAAAGATGTGTAGACTTAAATGACAGAGCTTTAAGGGTAATAACTGCAAACTTAGGTGGTATTGCAAATGGATACCCAAGACAAGATGGGTTCAATATAACAGTTGCCTCTGAAGTTATGGCAATATTTTGCCTTGCAAATGATTTAAAAGATTTAGAAAGAAGGCTTGGAAATATCACTGTTGCTTATACAAGAGGGAAAAAAGCCATTCTTGCAAAAGACTTAAAAGCTGATGGTCCAATGACTGTTTTATTAAAAGAAGCGCTAATGCCAAATTTAGTTCAAACATTAGAAAATAATCCGGCAATTATACATGGAGGACCTTTTGCAAACATTGCACATGGTTGTAATAGCGTAATTGCAACAAAAGTAAGCCTTCAATTATCTGAATATGTTGTGACTGAAGCGGGTTTTGGTGCTGATCTTGGGGCTGAAAAATTTCTTAATATAAAATGTCGAAAGGCAAATATTAAACCTAGTGCAGTAGTATTAGTTGCAACAATACGTGCATTAAAAATGCACGGGGGAGTAACTAAAGCAGATCTTAGTAATGAAAATGTTGAGGCAGTAAAATTAGGAATGTCAAATTTAAAACGCCATGTATCAAATATAAAAAAATTTGGTCTTCCTGTAGTTATAGCTATTAATCACTTTGTTGCTGATACAGATAATGAACTTAAAGCTCTTCAAGATGAATGTCAAAACTTGGGTGTTGATGCAATACCTTGTTTTCACTGGGCAAAAGGTGGTGAAGGAACAATAGATCTAGCAAAAAAAGTTGTAGAACTTGCAGAAAGTCCTCAGGATTTTAAACTTTTATATCAAGATAGTATCTCTTTGTTTGATAAAATTAAAACTATTGCAACAGAAATTTATGATGCAGATGAAGTAATAGCTGACTCCAAAATTCGTGAACAATTAAAGAGGTTCGAAGAAAATGGCTATGGGAATTTTCCCATATGTATTGCTAAAACTCAATATAGCTTTTCTACTGATCCTAATTTAAAAGGAGCTCCATCGAATCATAGTATCCCAATAAGAGAAGTTAGACTTTCTAGTGGGGCTGAATTTATTGTGGTTGTCTGTGGAGAAATAATGACTATGCCTGGATTGCCAAGTGTTCCTGCAGCAAATTCAATTAAACTGAATGATAACGGAGAAATTGAAGGTCTTTTCTAAAAATGTTATAAAACTAGATACTTTCTATAATTTATGCATAAAAAACCTAAAAAATACTCTGTATTTTCGCTTATAAAAAATGCTCTTTCATATCATGAAAATTGGCAACCAGCTTGGCGCTCACCAACACCAAAAAAAGAATATGATGCTATTATAATTGGAGGTGGAGGGCACGGTTTAACTACGGCATATTATCTAGCTAAAAATCACGGTCTTACTAATATAGCTGTTTTAGAAAAAGGATGGATTGGTGGAGGTAATACAGGAAGAAACACAACAATTATAAGATCAAATTATTTATGGGATCAAAGTGCTGATTTATATGAACATGCACTTAAATTATGGGAAGGCATGTCTCAAGAATTAAATTATAATGTTATGTTTTCTCAAAGAGGAGTAATGAATGTAGCTCACAATCTTCATGATATACGTGAATTAAAAAGAAGATGGCACGCCAATAGGCTTAATGATATTGATTGTGAATGGTTAAATACTGAACAGGTTAAAGAATTTTGTCCAGTTATTAATATTTCCCCAAATATTAGATACCCAGTATTGGGAGCCACTCTCCAAAGAAGAGCAGGAACAGCTAGACACGATGCTGTAGCATGGGGTTATGCAAGAGGTGCAGACGCTATGGGCGTTGATATTATTCAAAATTGTGAGGTAACAGGTTTTGATATTCAAAATGGTAATATAACAGGAGTTCAAACTTCCAGAGGTAGAATCAATTCAAAAAAAATTGGAGTTGTTGCTGCAGGACATACAAGTGTTTTAGCAAACATGTTAGGAATTAAATTACCTCTTGAAAGCAGACCTCTACAGGCGCTAGTGTCAGAACCAGTAAAACCTATTATTGATACTGTGGTAATGTCTAACACAATTCATGCCTATGTTTCCCAATCTGATAAAGGTGAACTAGTTATTGGCGCAGGTACTGATGGATACACGTCATATTCTCAAAGAGGAGGCTTTAATATTGTCGAAGATACTATTATGGCAATTGTTGAACTATTTCCTTTATTTTCTAGAATGAAAATGCTTCGTCATTGGGGGGGTATTGTTGATATTTGTCCAGATGCAAGCCCAATTATTAGCAAAACTCATATCAATGGTCTCTATATAAACTGTGGGTGGGGAACAGGTGGCTTTAAAGCAACTCCAGGATCAGGTTGGTTATTTGCACATACAATAGCGAATGATCAACCTCACGCTTTAAATGCTCCTTTTAATATTAACCGTTTCTCTAGTGGTGAATTAGTAGATGAACACGGTGCAGCAGCAGTGGCGCATTAAATATGTTTATTATTAAATGTCCATATTGTGGCGAAAGAGAACAAGAAGAATTTACATGTGGTGGTGAGGCACATATTGTGAGACCAAAAAACCCTTCTGAATTGACTGATGATCAATGGGCTGATTATTTATTTATGCGAAAAAATCATAAAGGTCTGCAATTTGAAAGATGGAATCATTCTTTTGGATGTAGACAATGGTTTAACGTTGCAAGAAATACAGCAACAGATAAAATTATTAAAATTTATAATATGGGAGAAAAAGTACCTAACGTAACAACAGATGAACCTAACTCTCCTTCTGGTGAACCAGATATAGGTTCAGGGAATTTTTCAACTTCAATTAATACTATAAAAATAAATGAATATTACCAGATTAAAAAATAATAAAAATATAGATACTAATCAAAAAATCAGTTTTTATTTTGATGGAAAAAAATATTTTGGATACAAGGGGGATACCTTAGCTTCAGCTTTATTAGCTAATAATGTACATTTAATTGGAAGAAGCTTTAAGTATCATCGTCCTAGAGGCTTCCTAAGTGCTGGAGTGGAGGAGCCAAATGGAATTTTTCAATTAGAAAATGATAATTTAACTGAACCTAATAGACGAGCTACTGAAGTACTACTTTATGAAGGATTAACAGCAACTTCTCAAAATAGATGGCCAAGTATTAAATTTGATTTTGGTGCCATCAATGATTTTCTATCGCCTTTTTTTCCTGCTGGATTTTATTATAAAACTTTTATGTGGCCCCCAACATTCTGGAGGAAATATGAATTTCTTATTCGACATGCTGCTGGCTTAGGAAAATCTCCACAAACTGATGATCCTCACCAATATGAACATTTTCATTATCATTGTGAAGTTCTAATAGTTGGAAGTGGTGTTAGCGGTTTATATGCAGCTGAAATGGCAGCTGATCAAGGTCTTAAAATATTATTAGTTGAACAAGAGGATGAACTAGGAGGATCTTTATTATCTGATCAAGATAGTGAAAAAAAAATTAACAATTTAACGCTATCAGAATGGAAAAAAAAAATACTTAATAACTTAAAAATAAAAACTAATATAAAAATTATTAAATCCACTACTTTGTTTGCCTACATGCACTATAATTATCTTTTAGCGATTCAGGATATGCATCCACTTGATGGTTTTAAAAAAAAAAATAACATACGACAAATTATTTGGAAAATTAGAGCTAAGAAAGAAATTTTAGCAACTGGTTCAATTGAAAGACCTCTAACTTTTGATAATAATGATAGACCAGGAATCATGTTAGCCAATAGTGCAAGTAAATTTTTAAATTATTATGGGGTCAGGCTTGCTAATGAAATGATTCTTTTTACAAACAATGACGCTGCTTATCAAACAGCAATTGATTTTCATCAAAAAGGAATTAAAGTAAAAGCAATTATTGATGTGCGAAGTTATAATGAAAGCTGTATAATCAAAAAAGCTGAATCATTAGGCATTAAAATTTATTACAACTATGCAGTAACAAATACTTCTGGAAGAATAAAAATAAAATCTGTTACAATAAATAAAATTGATGATTCTGTTAAAAAAATTGTTGGCCCTACATCTATTATTAAATGTGATTTTCTTTGTGTTTCAGGAGGCTGGACTCCAACAGTGCACTTATTTACCCAATCGAGAGGTAAATTAATTTATCGTGATCACGACGGTGCTTTCATTCCTCATCAACCATTTCAAGATACTATTTCTATTGGGGCATGTAATGGAACTTTTCATCTTAAGGAAATTTTAGATGAAACTTTTACAAAAATTAAAGAAATTTTAATAAGCTATAATAATAGCTCTAAAATAAATCAAAAATATAAAAGTAAAACTGTTAAAAATAATCAACACAAACATGCATGGTTGATACCATCATCAAAACATCTTGGTAAAACTAAAATGTTTATTGACCTACAAAATGATGTGACAACAAAAGATATTAAAATAGCTCTTCGAGAAGGTTATCAATCAATCGAACATGTCAAACGTTATACAACTACTGGCATGGCTACTGACCAAGGTAAAACTAGTAATATTAATGCTCTTGGAATAATTAGTGATACAACTAATAAAAAAATTAATGATTTGGGTACTACGACTTTTAGACTTCCATATACTCCTGTTACATTTGGAGCTCTTGCAGGTCGTCATATAAAAGAATTCTTTGATGTTGAAAGAAAGACACCAATACATTCATGGCATGTAGATAATAAAGCTTTATTTGAAGACGTTGGCCAATGGAAGAGAGCCTGGTATTATCCAAAATACAATGAAAATATGCATGTTGCAGTTAATCGTGAAGTTAAAGCAACTAGAGATAGTCTTGGAATACTAGATGCCTCTACTCTTGGCAAAATTGATATTAAAGGAAGAGATGTGAGGGAATTTCTAAATCTTATTTATACTAATGCATGGTCAAAACTTGAAATAGGTAAATGTAGATACGGTATAATGTTAGGTGATGATGGGATGATAATAGACGATGGTGTCACTACAAGAATTAATGAAAATCATTATATAATGACAACAACTACTGGAAATGCAGCAAATGTTTTGAATAAATTAGAGGATTGGCTACAAACTGAATGGCCTAAATTACAAGTATATTTAACATCAGTAACTGAACAATTTGGAACAATTAGTTTAAATGGACCTAAGGCAAGGAACGTTATGCAAAAAATTTCTCCGTCTCATGATTTTTCAAAAGAAAAATTCCCTCACATGAGTTTTCAAAATGTTAATATTGATAATGTATCTTGTCGAGTGATGCGCATTAGTTTTACTGGAGAATTATGCTATGAAATTAATGTTCCATCAAGT